>Ga0272442_10001862_pt1 | contig 31290 bp, 20 predicted proteins | sample SSMForm2O_FD_200262 | JGI IMG/M metagenome (GOLD analysis project Ga0272442, IMG submission 200262) | Marine sediment archaeal communities from Little Sippewissett salt marsh, Falmouth, MA, United States - SSM-Form-2O | ecosystem: Environmental > Aquatic > Marine > Wetlands > Sediment ... | reverse complement strand
ATATATATAGTACCTCCATCCAACAAGCTGTATGGCAGTGCATCTACGAAGGTTTATCCCCTACGCACCGGAAAAGTTACTTGAAGGTCCTGTCGGCGACTGGATTATTATTATATTGCTCTGTGGCCTGTTTATCGCCATAGCAGGCGCGGTGCTCCCAAAACGACTCACCGAAAACAGGGCCGGAAAGGCACTGACCATTTTTATCGGCCTGATACTTGGTATCGGTCTGTATATGGCTAAGGGGATTTATAACTTCAACTTCGAATCCTTCGGCTTCCTGGGTATCTGGCTAATCGTTGTGCTGTGCGGTATGGTTACGTTCGGCCTGTTCAAATTCGGTATGCGGCCCGACATTGCGTTTGCGCTTACATACTGCGTTATATTTTTAAGCTTTTCACTCATTACCCCATCACTGTTTGATTCCATCGCTGAATCATTCCCGTTTCTCAATCTGATTTTTTTCGGGACTTTCTTCTATCTTCTAGGCTTTATCCTGCTGAAAATATTTTTCAGGAAAAAGACAGTGGAGAATGAATCCAGAGCGCTGAAACAAGAAAGTATTGATCCAACGGATAGACCGGAAATAGATCGTGAGATTAACACAGAAAAAAAGGAGAAGAATAATCTAAAACGCAAAACACTTAAACTTACCAAACAGGAGATTAATAATATTGATGATATTGACAAGCTTTTAAATGATATCATTATCCATCTAAAAAAGCACCGGACGCTCAGTCGTGATGACCTGCAGGAATTGTCTGATATCATTCGTAAAATATCTGGCAAACGGAATGATTTTGAAAATGGCTTACTACTGCTTAGGAAACACACTGATGCCTATACAAACGGCGATTACCTGATGATCCAAAAGCTGGAAGAACGGCTCGGAAAAACAGATGACCCTTATAAGAAAGAAAAAATCATAAAAGAGATCAAGGCGGCGGAACATAAAAAACGTATTTATGACTTCATGAAACATTACGAATCAAAGATCAAAAAATTCCTACAGTCATTCGAAGCCCTACTCGTCCATGCAATAAACATGATCAGGCATAATAACATTCCAGAGGCTTTAAACCATGTTAAGTCTGCAAAAAATCTTTTGGGCACTATGAGTGATACGCTGAAAAGGCTGAAGCACTATGAAAAAGAACTTCTAGCATTTACTAAGCAAGAAGAGAAAATCCTGAAAAAGGAAGAGCAGGGTAAATAAATTCTCCACTATGGAAGTCTGGATTTACCTTTGCAAAAGTCACATGCAGGTCAGTTACAATAATAATACCCGTAGATAAAGCTCCTGAAGTCAAAAAAAATATTATTAGTGCTATGACTACCCTGCCATATCAGCATAATCAAGCTGACAGACACATCTGCATTTTGAGAGCGGAAGATTTAAATTATTCCACACACTGGCTGATTCTTTGCAAAGAGCTATCGGGCAACCTGAATATTTTCGTATCTCATTAATAATGTATCCGAATATTTCAACCCTCTTTTCCTCAGTGAAGCTGTATTTACCTGCTTTAGGTTTGGATAAACCTGAAAATCTCTTTGGCGGAAACATTGGCACCATTTCTTTAAGATATTGTTTAAAACCATCTTCTGTCGCAATCAGGCTATCACGCATATTATAAAACCCAGCTTCAAATCTCAATGTGCCTACGGTAATTCTTTCAGGAGATATCTTTTGAAATATTTTTTTAATGGTATCAGAATATGCTTCCTGCCATCCATGAAAGGGCACTACAGGATCAATCCTTATCCTAACCGGATATCCCGCTTTTTGAACTTTTCTGGCCGCTTCAAGCCTTTTTTCAAACGAGGGAGCACCAATTTCAAATTTTTCAGATACTGTTTCATTATTCATGCTCCAGGCAACTACCGTGTGCTCGTTGTGTGGCAAAGCAAGAATTTCACCAATATTATCACTTTTGGTAAGCATGAAAAGATAACCGTTTTTTTTCTTTCCAAACCAAGGGATAAATTCGCGTCCTGCCTGTGTCAAATGATCCATTGAAAGTGAATCCGCCAACTCTCCGCTGTTAAAAATTACGGGGTCGTTTGTCTGGCTCAACCTTCTTTGAATCTGACTTTTGATCTTCTTGTACTGCGCTCTGATTGTAATGAATGGAAAGGCTGCCCGGTAGGTCAATTTCAAATAACACCAGTCGCACTGGTAAAAGCATCCATTAGATGCCAGTTTTAATCGATCAAAATGCGGGCAGATCATTCGATCATCAGGCATTGTAAATACATCAACAGCATTTGTTGCAGGTGCAATAAATACAACCTGTTTTCCGGCAATAATCTTATCAAGCATTTTACTTCCGGCATGATTTAATATATCAGAGGCTTCTACAACGATTTTTGCAGTACCTTTTTCAACATATTTTGTTGGAACGTCAGGACACTGCTTAAGAAAATATGTGGTAACAAAATCATCTTTTACAGCTTTATGTATAATTATTTCTTTTGGTTTCCATTTCGTCATATTTTTTCCTCCCCACTGATTGTATTTTGGTAAAGTCCATAAACGCTATTTATTTCCTTCCACGAATATCAGTCATACAATGTTTAAAATGCACACCGGTTTTGCGGCAGATATCTGAAACAGTTGAAATTAATGCTTCCTGATAATTATCTGGCAACCTCCAGCTTCCTCCTTTTGTGCTTCTTTGGCCCCCAGATGCATCCCGGTATAGATCCCCAAACCACTCTTTACATTGTTTTGCCCTGTTTGAAACTGGGACTTTTAAAGTCTTTCCAATAATACCTCTGACTCCTGCGCCTTTAGCAAATTGAACCAAATTCTCAATATCAGTGTGTGTCTGAGCTTCCGGCAATAAATAAGATTCTAACGGCTTGTGTTTTGCTATCGACAAATCAATACGCCGTGACGGAAAAAGTGGATCAATCCTGATTTCAATGTCAATTCCGTGCTGTGCTAAAAATCCAAGTGCTTTTAAGCGTGACTTCACACTTGGAGCATTAGGTTCAAAGAATCTTCGCGCTTCATCTCTCCAGAACGCACATGTTATTTGAACTGTAAAAGGCTTCATTTCCGGCTGTTTAATTATCGACAGGTAGGATTCATCGCACAACATTTCAGGATTTTTTGTTAATATTGTTACTGAAGTAAATTGATTGCGGTTCTTTATAATATGGCACAGAGCAAATCGTGTATGTCTATAGGTTATTTCAAGATGATTTTGCAGGGGATCTGTAGAGTTGCTTATGTGAAGGGGCGCGACCGGCACATTGAATTTCTCAAGATCCTTTAAATCTTCCAGTAGCTTCTTCTCGAAATTCGATTTGCAATGCGGGGAAATACCAACATTTTCCCGGCTATACCCATTGACGTAACAATATCCACACGCATTTTCACAACCGACATACGTATTTAAACACCACCGCAAGCCATCCTTAAAATGCCGGCAACGATCAGCCATGGGATCATACAGGTTGATCAACCTGTTTTTCATTGATGGCGGAACCTTTTTTGGACACCGAGAAAAAAGGTATCGATAAATACCCCTTTTTTCTTCCTGACAGAACGTTTTTTTTAAAAAAATCGGCTGCACTTTGGCAGCTACAGCGCTGATAAGGATATCAGCCTCTGAATCTATGAATGCGTCCAATTTTTTCTCCATATTTTTCCCCATCTTTAATTGTTTATCATCCCTTGGTATTATATTTATACTCGTGAATTCCAAGGAATTTAGTCCAAATGGAGAAAAAAATTTAAATTGCAGTAAAATACGAGAGATAAATGATTAGTTGGGGCTGGGTAAAACGAATACAATGCAGCCAAAAAATGGGCTTAATGAACAATAATATCTACCTCAGTGCCTTTCAGAACAATGCGGTAATCAATCTGGCTTCCCAAATACCATTTCTTGAACGATCCTACCGTTTCAGTGACCCAGCGGTTAAATGGTATTGTTACCGGCTGAGTTGTTTTGCCGCTAATTCTGATTGGACGTGATAGATTAAATGAGCGTGATGCGTTTTTGTTCCGGTCGGTATGTATTATGAAATAATTCATAAAGTCAGCATAACGGTAACGGGCATCTATATGGACTTCATAGCGGTCAAATTCAGCATCGATGTTGCTTGCTTCTATTAATTCAAACGAGAAACAATTTTCTTTAACGATCAGAAGAGAAGGCCTGATATCCGGCTTAATTATAACGGTTGAAAACACAAAATGTTCTTGAACATCTGCACCTGTAATATCGATCCAGGCTAGTACCCGGTTATTTGAAAAGCCCTCTGTAAGATTATAGTCACAGCGGACAATTCCGTCACTATCAGTTAACGCTGTCGAGGTTATGGTTCCCCGGCCATGCATAAGTTTAAATCTTACCGGTATGTCTGCTACCGGACAGCCTTTGAAGAGGACCTTGCAGCTTAAATATTTAGCATTTATCGGGGCATCGCTTTTTTTGAGCATAAGTCTGGAGAGTAACAGTCGTATATGATTTTCAGCTAAAATTTTCTTTGTTTTTCTGCCGGCAAAAAGGGTTTCCGCTTGAGCGCCAGCTGATCGGTAATAATGCAGCGCCTTGCGGACATGTATCCGTTTTTCGGCTTCTACGCCGCTTTGAATCAATGATTCAAACTGATTAAGCCGTAATGCATTTTCTTTTTTTATCACCTTGCGGGCTTTTTTTATTTTTGCTGGTGGGAAGTATATTAAGGCATAAACCATCTGCTTATGGTTCCGACTTTTTAGATATATTTTTTTAACCTCTACATCTGGCAGGATACCACTGGCAAAAGCATTAAAGCGGTTAACTACCTTTTTGTTTGTATCCCCGTTAACCGATCGGATATTTTTCTCGAATGAAACAGAATATTCAGTGCCAATTTGCATGAAAATCTGTCTGATAGCATCTGTTAATGCATCTTCTTTTGCTTCAGCCAACTCTGCGTGCTCTCTGCTTATGCCCACATAATGGCCCGGGGGGATATTACGGACGAAATCAGGTTCTGCAAAACCAATAAAAACTATCGGATCCGGTAACAGCAGCCTGATCAAAAGGCCTCCTATGATCGAGACAACGGCACTTTCCATCAGGAGCTTGCTTCCTTACGAAGCCGTTCCAGCAGCTCCTCGGCTTTCTTTTTAGCTTCCATATTTTTTTCATACTTATATTTATTGACCAAGCGCTGTGCGGCATCAATTTTTGCTTTCATATAGTCAGGCTTTGAAATATAGCAGCGCGCCCAAATATTATAATGAGGCTGGATATCCGTACTGTATATTGCTTTTTCATAAAAAATCTCTCTTTGCTGAATACCTGTTACATAAAAGCTATCAGCTACATAAGCAATGCCGTCAGAAACGAACTTACCAATCAGATCAGGTGTCATGTTGGATCCTTCGGCAAACCTGCTGAATTCGCTGCGAACCTTCAGCTGTATAGATGATATACCGTTTTTGATGGCCTCTGCTCTGGCCTCAGAAACACCTAGTGCATAATCGGAAACATTCATCACGCCACCAGAAAACTCAAACCCTGCTTCATTTTTCAGAACACGAAATGTTTTGAATAACCACTGAGGTTTTTCTGAATTCTCAGACGTTTCTACAATTTCACTTGTTAAAATATGCGATTGTTTTCCGGTACATCCTGCTGTAAACAGAACTATTAATACAATGATTAATCTTTGCATGACCGAGGCTCCTTTCTTTGCGTTGACATTTGTTTTGTTTTGGTTTAAACTCAAACTATATTACCTATAGCATTACTACTATTAGTAATATAGTGGTCTCCGCCGGGAAGTCAAGTTTGTTTTTTTGAGGTTTTATTATGACAAAAAAAGACCGGGTTGCTGTGGGAAAACGGATCCAACATATTCGCAAAGAAATATTGTCCAAGACTCAGGTGGAATTTTGTAAAACATTGAAATTAAAACAGGCTGCAATCTCGAAGCTTGAGCGTGGCGAATCAATGCCTACCGTTGAAACACTCCTGATATTGAAAAAGAAAAGCGGGAAATCTATTGACTGGATATTGACGGGAGTTTAATTGAATCCGTTTTTTTATATAAATAAAAGTGACTGTCCATACCTCTTTATGATTATGTCCTTCTTTTCCTTGGGCTCATTCATCACGGCCTCAGCCTTAGCTCTCCAAATATCCGTTTGCGTAATGGTTTCGTTGAACAGATAATTTCTCATACTTTCAATAATAACATAAAGCCGAATATATAAATGTTTCGTAAAACACTCAACGTGACACCAACAGGCTTTCTTTTACATTAAGACCGACCTGTTTTAATCCTTCAGCATATTTTTGTAGTTGACCCTGATATTTTTTCTGAACATCCACCTCATCATCTTTATTTGCAATCGTTATTGCCTTGTAATCTACGAGAACCCACCCGTCTTCCTCTTCAAACAACAAATCAATTGTACCGTCATAATAAAGTCCTTCGTCAGTTTTAAACTTTATCGGTACTTCTCTCATGACGTTTTTGGATTTCTCAACTCGTTGCACAAGGTCCTCTTTTTGGAGACCAGCTGCAATCTTGGCCAGAACTTCAGGATCAACCTTTGCCTTCTCATTTTCAACAAGTGTTCGCGCAGCCAGTGGAAGATCGTATGGATTAATTTCCATAAGCCTGTGAGCTAGCGAACCGATCGTAGCAGCAGATACTCCCTCAATATTATAATTCATTGCATTGGGATCATATAGGATCTCAATTTTGATATCACCGTTATCCTCAGCACCAATGGATGGATTGTGTATCGGAAGCGTACTTGTTGCAGCTATTTCAATCGATTTTGGAAGATTTACAGTTATTCGATTCAGCTCTTTCTCAAAAATAGGCACAGATCCAGATTTAGGCCTAGGTATTTGTCTGCCGTACGTTACTGTGAGGTTTGAAATATCCAATTTAACTGACCGCATTGTTTCTTTTTTTAGGGAGAAGGGAGCTATAAAGGTTTTTTCAAATCCTTTAAAAGGAACCATATTGACAACCAATCGTTCTTTTGCCCTTGTTGCTGCCACATATCGTAATCGTTCTGATTCAGCCTCATCCCGAATGAGGTCCTGATCCTTCCAAGAAAAAAATTCAGGTGTATCATAATCCTTGTTTATCCTGTAAACGACTCTTCCCTGGATATTGTCAATAAAAACATCGTTTCTAATGATATTGTTGGATGTACTGTCAGCAATATATACAACTTTTTCTTCAAGACCTTTTGCTTTGTGAACGCTCATGAGTTGTACTGCATTGGCCTCACCGGTTCTGGGCGAAAAATCAGCCATCTCAACATTTTTTTCGAGTTTTTCAACAAACAAATCAACGGCGTCACAAAAAGGTATTTTGCCGAAGCTTTTAAGGAGTTCTACTGCTTTAAGAATATTTAAAAGCTTCTGCTGGCCACGATGCGATACTGCATATGAAGACATAATCCCTTTTTGTTCTATCAAATCAAGCAGAATGGTATATGCACTTGTGGAAAAGGTTTTTTGCTGTAATGAAAACATCTCCTTTAATGCGTTGCCAGTCGCATGATCCTGTGTTTCTCCAATTCCACGATAATCAAAACTCCCGCCTGTAATGCTCCATGTATACAAATCTTTATCTGTGAGGGAATAAAACGGCCCCTTAAGTGCAGCAACAACACTCACTCGGTCAAGAGGATTTGCCAGGGCCTTGAGCATATTCGTAATATCAAGAACTTCTCCACGACCAAAAAATGAGCGGGACCCTACCATTTCATACGGAATATCCAGTTCCTCCAGGTACTCAGCTGAGCGCTGCATGTTGCTTTTTGTCTTAAATAAAACCATGACATCACTGTACCGGCCGCCCTCTTGGGTGACATATCGCTGGATCCAGGCAGCCGTCATCTTTGCTTCAATTTCTCTGGCTGAATCCTTGTTTTGCTCGGCCAGTTGACCCGGATCCATGTCCGGCTCAACAACAATAACTTCACCGTCTGTTTTTTTGTGACTTTTCAATGCAACATAGTCCGCTTGAAAATAACCATTGGCCGGTTTCTTTATCCGGTCTTCAAAAAATGCATTTACCCAATCAATAATTTTTCCAGATGACCGGTAATTCACTGACAGGAACTCTTTTTCTCCGGCTGTTATTTTTTCTAGTGCCTGAGTGTAGATTTCAATGTCGGCGCGCCGGAACCTGAAGATCGACTGTTTTGGATCTCCTACAACATAAATCTTCCCCTTCCCCAGCACAACATCTTCCCAGCGATCAGCTTCCGTTCCTTTTCGTTCTGCAAGATAAAAAAGGATTCTGACCTGCAATGGATCAGTGTCCTGGAACTCATCAACAAAAATATAGGCAAACTTATTTTTGAAGTATTTACGGACATCTTTGTCAGCTGCAAGAAGTATTTCTGTTTTAAACAGTATCTCGTTAAAATCCATAACACCATACTCCCGCATAGCCTCGCGGTAGTATTCAATAAAATTGAGTACCTCTTTGTTGGTTTCATCGTAGAGCTGCCTTATTTCCGGGTATCTCATTGCATATCTAATGCTTGACACATATTCTTCACAAACGGTTTTCCATTCATTTCTTAAATCCTTCGCGCCACCTCCACCAGTGTTGCCCAGCTTATATCCTTTAATGTTTTCCAGATACGTTTCAGGATCAGCAACATAATCGACTTGAATGGTTTGAATATATCCATTCATTTTGTCAATTAGATTCTCGGCTTCTGCTTCATCCCGCAATTGTGTACACTTGGTGGCAAAACGGCTTATCTGTACATTGACCGCTTCCGGCCGCGCCGGCACAAAAAGCTCTAACTCTCTGTGCTCTAAGGCCGTTTTGACAATTCCCTGGAAAGAACTGTCTTTACTGTTAAAAGGGTTCTCTGGCGTTTTAAGTTCTTTGCCGAGCTCGATAAATATTTTCTTAAAAAACCCGGTATCATTTGCAAGTCGTTCCTGAAGCCACACATCATAAACCTCATCCAGAAACTCACCCTGCTCGATTTCATCAATAACTTTAAACCCGGGATCAACACCTGCCTCCACCGGTCTTTCTTTTAAAAGCCCTTCGCAAAAGGAATGAATTGTAGATATTCGGGCATTGCCGATGTTTTTAAGCTGTTCCTCAAGGCGTTTATCACCAGAACCGATAGCTTCCTGAAGTTTTAATGATATCCTTGATTTCAGTTCATTTGCGGCCTTCCGGGTAAAGGTAATTACAACAATATTGTCAATGTCAAAATCACCTCTCGACAGACCGTCCAGTATATCTTTCGTAATCCTGGTGGTTTTTCCACAGCCTGCTCCGGCTTCAATACCAATATTTTTCAATGCCATATTAGAATTCCTCAAAAGCCTTATATTCTTTTGCCAGTGCCGCAACTCGTTTGTCTTTAGCCGCGCTCTGCAATTTTAAATTGCTTGCTGCAGCAATTCCCTTACCACAGATATTTTCAAAATTGCACCAATCACAATTGCCCGTCGTAAAAAAACAACCAATCTTCATTGAATCAAAAATAAAATTGCTGATCCTTTCAAGTTTAGCTTTTCTCTCCTTATCATGCGGAATAACATATTCTTTCGAATTCCCTCTCAACGGCAGATACCCTGACTGAATATTTTTTATTTTCAGAGCCTTGTTTTTTGCCGCCATGAACGCTTCTGCATAAAGAGCCGGCTGCAATCGCTGCCCTTTTGCATAATCAATACTCGTGTAATTTTTAGCTGCAGAGCTTTTGTAGTCAATAATAATGGCTTCGTCTCCGATGACATCGATGCGGTCAATAGAGCCGCTAAATTTACATTGATGTTTCCCTAACTTTAGAACAATAGGATCATCAAGCGTATTCACCTTGTGTCTGGTACCAAAGGCAAATTCAAAAAACGCAGGCTTCCGGCCATCCTTTATGTATGTCTCTTCATGTTCCATAAAAGTATCTGTCAACTCTCGAATTTGACTGCGCAGACGTTCCATGTAGACCGGTGCAATTACCCCCGTCGAGGCAATGTGGCTGTCTATGGTTTTATGAATAATTGCCGTAAGTTTCTTACGGTCATGTTTTGTTCCCTGTATTTTCTTCATATATAATTCAAGCACTTCATGTAGAATGGTACCAATGATGAGCGCATCAGGTTTTTCAAGTGTTGCAGGTTCTTCCAGGGGACGCACACCAAGTTGCCGCTCGACAAACCATCGGTACGGGCAAGTCATATAGCTCTCAAGCTCCGTAGCAGAAAAAACCCCATCGTTTGACTGTTTTTTCCGGCCATCCATATCAACAAAACCACTGTATTCATCAAACTGTCCGTTCCAGTAGGCACAATGGGCCTGAAAATGTCTTAAAGCCGATTCCTGTGTGGCCATTACGTGGCCAACAAAACGTTCTGATCCCTTTACCAGGTGATGCACGGACCAGTCAAAATAGTCAAGACACTGATCAGGGCTCTCAAACATCCAGGGCTGTCTGGCAGAATCAAGGAAATCCTGGTATTCTTCCTTTGAGATTATATCTTTCTGTTTTAGCTGTTTAACGATATCTATCAGGTAAAACGAAGCAAATTGCTCATCCCCAGAAATTAAATCCATTGTCGGGAAATAACCGAACCAACCCTTCTGCGCACATGCGATTGCAGTGTTCAGGTTCTCCGCAAGCTTCTGATTTTTTTCTTTTGCGGTTTTAAGTGTGCCACCTGTTTGACTGTTGATTTGAATACGTTCATGGTCCAGTAAAAGGGGATCTTCCCGAAACTTGGAAGGGAAACTGCCTTCCTTTATCCCGAGCATAAATACATAAGGAAATGATCCTGGCAGGAAATCGGTGGTAAGAAAAATTGAATTTCGTCGATTGTCGGATTTGCCTTTTACACGGGCTAGTTTTTCTCTGACTAGTTTTTCCCATTTTTCATAATCAACCCCCGGGGCATTTTGCGCAAGATCTTCTAAAATACCCTTCAATATAAACTTCTGATGAGACCCTAAAATAAAAAGATCGAGAACCGCCTCACCCATTTTGTGCGGGGTTTTTTTGAGTTTTTCAATTTTCTCAAAACTCTCAAGTGCCTTCTGAAGTTTTTGATGTCGTTCTTTCTTTTTATCGACAACTAAAGAGTTGATGCTTTTTTGAATGGTTTCACGGCCAATAGCAACACCGCAGTCGACAAGAGCCTGTATCGGCGCAAAGTGGCCCTGGAGCTGAAAAAAATGTTTCAACGTTTGATAAGTATATCCACTGTTTATTACATCCAACACAGTCTTGAATACTTCAAGTTGGTCCAGCAGTATCTCTTCACCATGGGGACAAAAAACTGGAACGCCTAGCCGTTTAGCCTCTTCGAGTACGGGAGTGATATAATCAGAAGGCGCAATGATAGCGGTTTGGTCAAATGAAGCCCCCAATTGTATGATTTCTCTGAAAACATCTTTTATTTCAAGTGTCATATACAGGGGGTTCTTAATCTTGCATGTCGGCTTCGCAGCGCATTCCTGGTGTACAATTTTTATAACATCCGGGTTTTTGTGCAGGGCTAAGGTTTCCAGCCGTGTCATTTCATCTTCAACGCCGGGAAATAATACCAGGGTTTCGTCAGTACCCGTATACAGCGAGAGCATGTCGGCATAATCTGCACGATCTTTTTTCATAACCAGAAATTCTTCTAGAATCCTGTTGAGTTCAGTGCCCTTCTCGCCCAGGTCGCTAAGAGATTCTTTCAGTTTTTCGGGAGGTGTATTTAAACGAAGATCGTTAATCGCACGGACAAAATAATAAACATATGAAGAGAAATCACAGGCCGCCGAAAAATATTTCAGTTTCAGCGTATCCAGAACGCGCTGGACAAAGGTATTTGCCTGATCGTCGGCAAGCAGCGAAATTCCACGGTTAATCAAATCCGGCTCGACTATACGATGCACATGCTGATAAAAGGTTTCAGCTCGAATATTTAAAAGCGGTTTCCCCGATTCCAGCAAAGCCCGGTTAAGACTCTGGATCATAGAAATGTTAGGCAAAATTACAGTAACCGGGTGAGTGGGTTTTTCGCTTTTTATGACAAGCACCTGGGACACAATCGTATGTACCGTTTCTGCAATGGAAAATGCCATCTGCTATACCCCTGGCAGGAATGTTAACTGTTTCAGCACACAACGCTTTTTATTGGATTGTTATATAACAGTACATAATTTCAATCAATAATCCTTTTTGGACCTTTTCATACCCAATATTAACACAGGCTTTTGTCATATCCGGTCACAGTAAGACCTTTTTTGTGGTTTTATGAGCAATAAACCACTTCCGGCATCAATGATCACCTGTTTCCAAACAATACAGGCGTTGTCGTTTTCCTTTTGTAACGACCTATTGATTCAGAAATATCATCCATTGTTAAAAGTCCCTTCCTGCCATGCACGATGGCATTAATACCTGCCTGCCGTGCTACAAAATCGATTTCATGCAGATGTAAAGGATTTCTCTCAACAAAATCAATAAGCATTTTCTCATTATAATCTGAGCCGTGAAGATGTTTCTCCCATTTTCTGATCTGCAACTCTTCTGCCGGAAAAGAAATTTCCATATACTGGTGGAACTCAGCAGGAATGACATAATCTTTTATTGGTTTTGTAACGATAAAAAGTACTCCCTTAAAGAAACGAAGCCGGCTGGTCACTAGAGATATTTCCTTTGAAGTTTCGTTTTTGGAATCTAATATGGTTTTTTCAAAGTCGGCCTCATAATCGACAAAAAGAGTCAGCGCCTGATAACCCGTCAAGGTCTTGAATGCATAATCAATTACAGAAATCTCCTTGTGTGAAAAGGGATCCTTTATTTTTTCTGAACTGATATTCGCATTAACGCCCGCAAAAGAGAATCGCTTAACATTCAGTTTGCAATCGTGCGCTATGGCCTCAACACATTCAATGCCGGTCAGTATGTCCGATGAACCGATGACAACATTAATTCCCATGTTCTGGACGAGAACATTTTTTACGACCGTTGAAAGTGCCTGCAGTCCTGTTTTCTCTTTTCTTCTGAGTGGCAATCCTTCTAAAGTAATGTTGGGGGCATAAATGCTGCAAACATCGTCATCGGCGAACATGCTCTTTGCCTGGAATTCTGCGGCTTTTTCTATGTCGCTTTTGCTGAGCACAATGTCAGAACCATTATTGTTTTTCAAAGCATTATTAATAGCCATAAGCAGAACATTTTTGATTAATCCGCCAGTAAAAATATATTTTTGGGCAAAATCCTGAAGGTTGACATCCGGAGACAGCGAGACGTTACCGGGCAGCAACGAATTCCATATTTTTTCACGTTCTTTTGAATCGGGGACTTCAAAAGGAACTTTCATGGTAATGCGTCTGTCAAATGCCGGATCAAGATTAATAACCCTGTTTGTCGCTAAGATTGTCAGGCATTCCGCTTTTTCAATCTCTATAAGTAACTCACGACTGTCATCAGTGCTTTCTTTTATTAAGTCGTCACATTCATCAAAAAAAACTATGGCTCCGGTGAGACGGGCTTCTTTGAAAATGTGTTTAATTGCATCTTCAAACGAGACACGCATTTTTGAAAGCGCGCCTACATTAAGGCTCAGCAGTTCCTTGCCAAGCATGTTGGCAAGTGCATGCGCGAGCATAGTTTTCCCAGTCCCCGAAGAACCGTAAAAAAGGAATACCAGACCGGTTCCATATCCAAAAAAATTACGCAAACTACTCCTGTCGCTTTCTGTCATGTGATTCGAAAAATTTATCGCAAGCGTTGCAACGTCATTTTTAACACGTTCAGGCAATATAATTCTGTCCATTGTCACGGTTGGCGCTACCCTTGAAATACACTGCATGGAAATATCATACATGTTGTTGTCCCCGAGGATATACCGGACAATCCGTTCGTGTAGAATTACATCAACATCAAGAATGTTCGTTGTGTCATCAAAATGGCAGTTTATGACAACGATTTCCTGTTTGATTATTGTTCCGTTTATGCTGAAATACTTCCTTTTGCCGATTTGTTCCCGGTAATCATCACAGAGTATTGAAAGAAGCGTTCCGATACTCATCTCCCCATCCCGACTTCTTGAATGTTCGAAACCACAGGAATCAAAAAGGTTTCTAAAATCAACACAGGTGTAATTGGCAAAAAGCATGAGGGTCATAAACCGTTCGAAACCGTCCAGATTGTAGGTTTCGCAGAAATTTACAAAATTAAGATCAATGCCTTTTTTGAGCGAGTTCTCTTCCTGGGTGCGATTTGCCGCAACAGTTTGTTGCAGTAATTCTCGAACTGTTTGTTTATTTATTTTCTCTTTTTCAATGCCTGCAAAACCCAGATCAGGTTCTGATTGCTCGGCATCATGATCTCTTTTTACAATGTTCGACGTTCGGTTAAGATAGGCAAGCACTAACCTCAGTCGGGCTTCATGTTCAAGTGCTTGGAGATGTTCCAAAGAATCTTTAAAAAAATAGTTTTGACTTTCTTCTTTACCAGACGATATTTTCAGCACATGGTTTGTTTGTTGGCTTAATACGTGTTCGGATATTTTCTTCATGTCACATTATCCTAATTAATTTCTGTAAGGGGCTCAACCACATCAACAACTCCAAACTGTACAGCTTCCTGTGGCGTTAACCATGTGTCAACATCTCGCAACAGATAATTTTCCAATTCATCTTTTGAATCAATGCACGAATACCGCAAGTAATGATCTATGATTCGCTGGTGTTCTAGATCCTGCTCTTTTCGTCCGGCAAGCAGTTGACTGTGGTTACCCCACGTCATTGCGGAATACCGGTGAGAAAGAATTGACGTTCTGGGCGTAATAACACGGCGCCCTTTCTGACCGGTCATAAACACAAGAAGACCCATTGATGCAATCATACCAATGCCGGTAGTATAAATTGGCAATCGCGACCACTCCATGATATCGATCATGGCAAAACCTGCCGGGCAGGATCCTCCAGGAGAATTGATGACCATTTGGATATGGTCAACCTTGTTGCTGATATTGTATTCGATAATTTCTTTACAAACAGATTCTGAAGTCCCGTCTTCTATATCTCCGGAAACATAAATAATCCCGTATTCTTTTAATCCCTTGTCTTCGTTGCTGTTTTGTTTGGCCATACTTTGCCTCCTTGATTTTTCTTTTGTTTTTTACTATTCTGGGAAAACCACAACGATCTATTTTCTCCTTACATTTATAGAATAATGGGCAAATATGACATTTTCAGTCACAGGAATTTAACTTTTTTGGGGGTGCGGGATGCAGCTGACAACCTTATTAAAAGTCATTGACCTTCTTTCTCGGCCGGAAGGTGTAACAAAGATGGAAATTGCCGAAACGCTTGATGTTTCTGAACGCCAAGTATATCGAATTTTTAATAACATTGAGGACCTGGGATTTCCGTTAAGTGAGGTAGAAACCGATTTCGAGAAGAAAAAACGATGGAAACTTTTGGACTCCTACGTCAATAAGCTTCCAAACATAAATATCCCCGACATAAAACTAACTCTGTCGGAAATAATCACATTATACCTGCTAAAAGGGGAAGAGAGACTCTATCGCGGAACAGACATCGAAAAAGCAATTAATTCAGCTTTTGGGAAAATAGGCATGCTGCTGCCGGAAAAAACAGCGGATCAGCTAAAGAAAATCAAGACTCTTTTTGTGCCTACAACAAAATTCTCAAAGGACTATTCCGGAAAAGAAGAAATAATCGAGATAATTACCGATGCCATACTCGAACGGAAAACATGTTATGTAAAGTATCATTCGTTCTACGATGACAAGATAAAGAATTTCAAAATCGATCCTCTCCATTTTTTTGAACGGGACGGAGGTCTTTATTTCTTTATTCGGTCACCAAAGTTTAAAAACATCCGAACCCTTGCAGTTGAAAGAATTCAATCACTTGAACAAACTGATGAAACATTTAATTATCCCGAAGACTTTAAACCCGAAGAACTTTTAGAGTCGGCATTTGATATCGTTTTTGGCGATCCCATTGATTTTAAAATATGGTTTTCCGCCAACCAAGCTCGCTACATTAAACAACGCACCTGGTCAAAAACTCAAAGTATCGAAGCCCAGTCTGATGGTTCGATTATCCTCTCCATGACAACGTCCGGTATGTGGGATGTTAAACGATGGGTACTCTCATATGGCGCTGAGGCGAAAGTTCTGAAGCCTGAGGAGTTGAAGGAGGAAATTGTTGAAGAATTTCAAGAAGCACTAAAACGGTACTAAAGTGTTAATAATTCTCCGTCTTCTAAAAGCTTCACCTTTTGATCAAAGTACTCTGCGTATCTGTCTTTATGCTCTGTGTGGATCGGCACAATCATTTTAGGTTCTATTGCATCGGCAAAACGTTTCAGGTCAACTATTCCTGCATGGCCACCGGAGTGCACGTAGTTATAATTTATTCTTGTGTCTTCCTTCAGGGCTAACAGATTCTTATATCCCCGAGAATTGTGTTCCTCTTCCATCAGGCCACGCCACATAGAATAAATCAAACCGGCCTGATCACAGCCAATTATTTTCATCAGCTCATTGACGTAGCTGTTTTTGATAAAGTATTTCCCGGGCTCGCATGCAATTTCATTATGGGTAATGACATTGCCTTCTTTGTAGAGACTAAAAACAAAATCTTCAAAAATATCTGGGTTTTCTTTGACGCGTTGATAGTGCCTACCGGCTGTCCGTCCTTTAGATAAAACCCTTATTCCGCTCCAGTTAATTGTTGGAGTGTGATCGGTAAAGCCGGAAAGTTCACGCAATATCCAGGCCGTGTAAATATCAACCACAAAGATCCTATCGGCCCGAATTGCTGCCCGATAGGCTGAAACAATCCGGTCAATGTTCTGAGACGAACTCAAAATAAAACAAGGGCCGGCTTCTGCCATAAGGACCTCAACAATTTTTTCCTCTACAACTTTCTCATCCGGAAATTCTGAATTTGACCGATCAAGCATCGTACCCTCCAGCAGCAGGGCATCAACATCGCAGGGAGGCCTTTTTAAAATATGCTCGAACAACCGCTGTTTCCTGCCATGCGCCCTGAAGTCTCCGCTATAAAAAATTCTTTTGTTCCCAGCTTCAATCAAAAAACCGTACGCATCTGCAGCGGAATGATCAACCGGATACGGCGTTACACTCAGGCCGTCACCGATCTTGACCGGCTGCCATGCTTTCATGTTTTCAAACTTGTTTTTAAGTTTTTCCTGCCCAAGGAAAAGCCTTGTTGCCTGGATAAGCTTTTGCCCTAACCGGCCAATGTATACCGGCACTTCGTCCGACAGCTGGTCAATCAGACCGAAATGGTCCTGATGCGGATGACTGACAAATACGGCGTCTATCCCTTCTGATCGGGGAAGGTTACAGTCCTCATCTCTTAGCGGTTTGCCGGCGTCAATAAGGACTGTTGCGTTGTCGGCAGTCACTTCTACGCAGGAACCCCCGATTTCATTAGTTCCTCTGTGGATCGTTAGTTGCATTAAATATGTATTTCCTTTCCTGTGAATAATTCATATATATAAATAGCCCGCAAATATGACATATCCTGTCATAGATATTTTTTGTAAATATCGAAACCAACTGTTATTTAAAGGTGACACATCCTTTTTTAAGCAGAGATTCAATCTCCCTCAAGCAAAGTGCTGACGGATTTATCTTAAACTGATCACCGAACCTGATAACTGTTTCACTTTGTTCCGGCATAACAACATGACAAAAAACAGGTGACTTGCCCGGATTATGCTTTATTATATTTTTCAGTTTATCAATCACGTCATCATTGAGGGAGTTAATTAAGCATTTGATATGCACTTCCGGCATAGTTACTTCGTACGCCTTTTCAAGGGGTACAATTTCCTTGGCAAGAATACTGTTGGTTCTTTCTGTTTCAACACTCAAATCGCCTTTTACCAAAATTGGATGGTCTCCTTCAAGCATGAAGCTTGTATCCCGATATATTTCACTAAAAACTACCACATCAATGCTTCCAGTGAGATCTTCCAGGGTGACAATCCCCATTTTTTCACCCTTATATTTACCGCTTTTTATAATCACCGGTTTCAAAGCCGTGACAATGCCACCAACCATGACCACTTTACCTGAAGTTTCCAAAAGCACAGAAGCTGCGTCTGTGGAAGTACAGGCCTTGAGAACGTCCTTATAGTTGTCAAGGGGATGACCTGTAATATAAAAGCCTAAGCATTCCTTTTCATATGCGAGACGATCTTTTTCATCCCATTCCTGAATAGATGGATATGAGACAAATTCTGCACCTGATTCCTGAGCCGATGCACCGAAGGTCTGAAATATACTCAACTGGTTTTTATTTTTATCTTTCTCAATCTTCTGAATCTTAGCTATAACTTCTTCTAGTACTGCTATTTGCTGCGAACGTTTTACTTTAAAAGAGTCAAACGCCCCGCATTTTATCAAACTTTCGAGAACTTTTTTGTTTACCCTCCGGAGGTCAACCTTTTCGCACAAATCAAACAGTGAATCAAACAAGCCATCGCTTTCGCGCGCGGCAATGATCGCTTCAATCGCGCCCTGACCGACATTTTTTACTGCTTTTAGGCCGAAACGAATTTTACCGCCTATTACAGTAAAGTCGATATAGCTTTCATTAACATCCGGCGGCAGTATTTCTATGTTTCGATCTCTACATTCATTGATGTGTTTTACAACTTTATCTGTTTTATCCATTTCCGAGCTTAATAGCGCTGCCATGAACTCAACCGGATAGTGCGCCTTTAGATACGCTGTTTGATATGAGACGTACGCATAGGCTGCGCTATGTGATTTATTAAAACCATATTTGGCAAACTTCGCCATCGAATCAAATATTTTTTCAGCTTTCCCATGATCAATCTTTTGTCTGTCAGCACCCTCAAGGAATTTCTTTTTCTGTAGCGCCATCACGTCTTCTTTTTTCTTTCCCATGGCCCGGCGTAACAAATCAGCGTCAGCCAGTGAAAAGCCCGCAAGGCTGCTGGCAATTTTCATCACCTGTTCTTGATACAGGATCACGCCGTACGTCTCTTTCAGAATCTCCTCCATCTGCGGTAGCTCATAGGTAATGGCGACTCTACCGTGTTTGCCATCTATAAACCCGTCGACCATACCACTCTCAAGAGGCCCTGGGCGATACAGTGCGAGCAAGGCCGTTAAATCAGCGATGGATTCCGGCTTTGTACGCATGAGAACCTCTTTCATGCCTGAACTTTCCAGCTGAAACACTCCTTCTGTCTCCCCAGAACAAAGAAGCTCATAGGTTTTTCTATCATCCTGGGGCAGTTTATTGATGTCCGGCAATGCACATGACGGATTTGTCTTGATAAGTTTGACGGCCTTATCAACAACGGTAAGTGTTCGAAGGCCCAGAAAATCGAACTTAATAAGCCCTATCTGCTCAACATCCTGCATCGGATATTGTGTGATTACTTCATCATTAGCACCCCGATAAAGAGGTAGATATTCAACCACGGGCGCATCGGCAACCACAACTCCTGCGGCATGTTTAGAAGCGTGACGCGAAAGACCTTCTAGCGACCGGGCAATGTTCAGCAGTTTCTCGATCCGATCGTCCGTATTTATCAACTCTTGCAATTGTGGTTCCTGTGTTATTGCTTTTTCAATAGTAATTTTTGGTTCATCCGGAATCAGTTTGGCAATCCTGTCAACTTCTTTAAAAGGAATATCCAACGCGCGGCCCACATCACGAATAACGCCTCTGGCGTTCATTGTTCCGAAGGTAATAATCTGGGAAACATTCTGCTCGCCATATTTCTGCTTTACATAATCAAGCACCTGTTCCCGGCCTTCCATACAAAAGTCAACATCTATATCGGGCGGGCTGATTCGCTCAGGATTTAGAAAGCGCTCAAACAAGAGTCCGTTTTCTATTGGATCTATCTCTGTTATTCCCAGCGCATAGGCTACAAGACTCCCTGCCGCAGAGCCTCTGCCAGGCCCTACCGGGATTCCGCTACGTTTTGCATAATTGATGAAATCGGCGACAATGAGGAAATACGTCGTGAAGTGCATTTGCCTAATCATGCGTATTTCTTCCTCAAGTCGCTGCCGGTAAGCATCAATCCGAGATGGCACAGTATCTGCCGACACATTATTAATTTGCGCCAGGCGTTTTTTTAGACCATCACGGCTGAGGCCTTCAAAGTAAGATTCATTTGTTTCTTCTTTCGGCGGCATAAACTTTGGAAACTTATATTCATTAAATTGCATGTCAAAATTACACTGTTCGGCAATTACGATTGTATTCCGGGTAGCATCTTTAACATGCGAAAAAGCCTGCTCCATTTCAGTAGGGGATTTAAAATAAAGTTGGTCAGTACTGAATTTCATCCTGTCCTGAGAAGTGATATTTTTTCCTGTCTGAATGCACAGTAAAACTTCATGAGCGTAGGCATCTGTTTTGTTGAGGTAATGACAATCATTGGTAGCAACCACTGGTAATGAAAGTTTACGGGAAATTTCTATTAATCCTTCGTTTACTATTTTTTGATCCGGCATTCCGTTATCCTGAACTTCCAGGTAAAAGCGCCCATCGTTAAAGATAGCTCTGTACTCATCTGCAATCTCCAATGCCCGAGGCATGTTACCGTTCAGTATCGCCATCGGGATTTCTCCATGGATACAGGCTGAAAGCGCAATAAGTCCTTCGTTATACTTCTGCAATATTTCTCGGTCGACGCGCGGTTTACGGTAAAACCCCTCAAAATGACCAGCCGTTACCAATTTTGACAGGTTTTTGTACCCGGTCCGGTTTTTAACCAACAGGATCAAATGATAGCGAAGGTCCCTGGTTTCACTTGTCCCGCCTTTATCAAAACGACTACCGGGAGCTAGATACATTTCGGCCCCTATAATCGGTTTAATACCTGCTTTTTGGACTTTCTGATAAAAATCTACTGTTCCGAACATGTTGCCGTGATCGGTGATCGAAAGCGCCGGCAGGTGGAATTCCTGGGCTTTACTCACTAGATCATTTATCCTGATAGCACCGTCAAGCAGGCTGTACTGCGTGTGAACATGCAAATGGACAAATTCTGCGTGTTTCATGGTTTTAGCTCCCTTTTAGGACTTGCTTATGGGAAATACTTGTTCTGTGGTCACACAATACTTATACTCGCCAGATATGACATTTTTGGGCAGACTAGAAAAAAATAGTTTTGGGGTGAGATGCTGTTTTTTTTAACGAAACAATGTAAGTTTCTGGGAAGACTGGCTTGTGCAGGATGTTCGGAGTGGATCAATTTTTGTTCAGGACGAAACAAAATTTATATTTCTGCTGCAGGCTTCCTCTTTTTCAATTGCGAGCAGCACTTCCCACACACCTCCATACACTGCAGCACGCTGATGCCCAAGTTTTTGAGCAATTGTATTTTTAAAATTGTCGTAATGAATTTCTTTGCTAATTTTACTTAAAGCGTCGGCAACATCATCATGACTGGCCGTAGCCCGATAAGGATAATCCGTACCGCCTCCTTTGATAATCGCACCCATGCCTGGCAAATGGTTGTCACGCAATTGCTCCAAGTCTTTTGCAGCTCTTGATCGGATAGTGAGATTCTTTTCTCCCTTTTTTTGAACGATGCTGAAAAAACCAGTTTCAGTAAATAGCCACATAGTCTGTCCTTTCTACTGACAATGCTCAAACACCGGCAGGAGCTATCTTTCCCCCTGCCGGGTTCGGCTGTGAATGTGTAATTTCGCAAATACCCAATAATTAATATACTCGGCCCCTTCGTTGAGAGAACCGCTGCAAGCGACTACTTCTGTTATTTTCCTTGTTGCCGTTTTGCCGTGCGAAGGCGGAAAGATGAAGTATGTTTTTATCGTGAATTAAGGCAAATCCTGTAACAGCACTTGATTCTAAGCGGATATCTTTTCCCAGTGCAACCGATCTGTGGCTGCTGTCAGATGCCGTGCGAACGGAATCGAAAAATTTATTTTGTGCGGTTTTAACTTTCCGTGTTTTCTTCTCTGGATCAAACCAGTCAATAGCATCAAGGGCATAGCTATCAACCAACTTTTCGAAAACCTTTGAGAAAGTGTCCTGGTTTCCAAAACTATCAAACCCGACAACTTTCCCGTTTATTGCAAAAAGAGCCCCAACTTGATTTTCGACTATTTCGAAATGTTGCCGGTATTCTTCAATTGACCCTTTTTCTTTTTCATAAATTTCAGACATTGCCATGCTCCCGGATCTGGCATTTCGTCGAGTGGCCTTTTCTTCAATCTCATCCCAGATTGCCCCCTGGTCGGCACAATAACTTTCTTCGGCAGCAAGGTTACACCTGACTTGTTCTGATTTCATTGCGCGCATATTAGGTGACATAACCCGTTTGTGACTTGAAAAGCTGGTGCTATCGTATGACCAGCGGCCCTGTTCACAACAACTCACCGGGATTATAGTAGTTGTTTGGGCTGCAATCAGAATTGTCGTATTAATAATGCGATTTTGCTTGGCCCCGACAAGTTCCTCCCCGTCAAGCAGTAATACCTTTTTCTCACTTTTGTTAACAAGTTTAAGCTCAGGAACTGAACCGCCTTTGTCAATTTCAGTGATTTCAATACAGTTTTCCGTAAGGGCCTCGTCCAGCAGGAGATATTCCAGATCAATGGCCTGGGAAGACAGAAGCGGAAACATCGAGAGATTTTTATGGGATTGCACTAACCCAAAATCCAGTGAATCAAGATACGTTGTTACGGTTTTTTCCATGGCTGTTACCCCCATACGATTGTTTGTAATTAACAGTAAATATACTGTGGCTGTATGACATATCCGGTCACATTGAAATTATTATTAAAATTTCGGGCACATATTGTAACTATCGTAAATTACATGGTTTTTGAGTGCAGAAGCCCGAATTAAGGGAAAATATTATTTTTTTCATCTAACAATCCGTGCGCTGCCGCAATAAAAACAAAGCGGTCTGACCGCAAATGTCATAGTTGACCGGTAGAAAATCGTAAGCGGAGCAAAATTTTGTTGTGGGGTTCTGAAATAATACAAAGAGGTGAAAATGTGCTAGCTTCACAGAAACAAAACTATTTGGTATGGGCAGGAAAGCCTGTTTCGTTGACGTCACAAAATATTTCCGGAGCATTGTCGCTGGTTAATATGATTTTCAAGTACAAACGCGATCGGAGGATTGCCCGCATCAATCTCGTCGAATCGTTGACAGATAAGACTTTGGGTAAAAATTACTGGGTTGTTCGTAAGCGCTCCATCATCTGCAGGGATATAAAAAAATCCAGCAGGCAACTGCCGGATTTCAATCAATTATCATGGGCTATATGCTCACAGGCGCAGAAGCGAGCGTTTGCTGATTCTGGCACAATATATTCACAAAAAACCCGAAAACACACCACCACAATATGTGGTAGGTCGCTTCTTTATTTTTCGTCCAGAATTAACCGGATGGTCTTTGCAAGGTCTTGCATTTCAAACGGTTTGGGTATGAAGGCCTTGATGCCGCTTTGCTTCACCTTTTCACTGTCAACAGCGTCTGCATAACCGGTGGCAAGAACAACGGGAATTTCCGGTCGGACAGCGATAATCTCGGCTGCAAGCCTATCTCCTGTCAGATGCGGCATGGTCAAGTCGGTAATGATCAGGTCGTACCTTTGAGGATTCTTTTTGAATAGATCCAGCGTTTCAAGACTGCTGGTCATGGCGGTAACCGTATATCCCAAACGCTGCAGCATCTTCTTTGCCATAATTACCAAGAACTCTTCATCGTCAACTATTAATATGTTTTCTGTTCCGGTTTGTAAATCTTCAACTTGCTGCTGATCTTCGAGAACTTTGACAGTCTTTGGTAGAAAAATTGTGAATGTTGTTCCTTTGCCAAGCACGCTTGAAACGCTAATAGAACCGCCATGATCTTTTACAATACCATTAACCACCGCTAACCCCATGCCTGTGCCTTTACCCACCCCTTTTGTTGTGAAAAACGGGTCAAATATTTGATCTATAATTTCAGGGTCAATTCCGGTTCCGGTATCGCTTACTGTGATTTTAATGTATTCACCCGGATCCAAGTCTGGATGGGATTTAACATCTTCGGCATCCAACACAACCGATAATAACCCTATTCCCAATTTGCCGCCGCTTGCTTCCATCGCATGGGCAGCGTTCATGAATAGATTCATACCTGTTTGTTTGATTTGGGTTTGATCTCCCATTATCAAACCAGCATGTTCATCAAGCTCTTCTACTATCTCTATGGTTGATGGTATAGTAGCACGAATCACCTTTAGCTCCTCTTTAATAAGGAGGAACGGGTTGATTGGTTTTCGTTCCTTATTGCCCTTTCGACTGTAGGAGAGAATTTGCCCGACAACATCTTTTGCACGTTTACCGAGCTTTAATACTTCAACCAGCATATCACGGACGGAACTGCTTTCAGGCAAGTCGTCTTTAGCCAATTCTGTATAACCAATAATACCTCCCAGAATATTATTGAACTCATGGGCAACACCGCCTGCAAGGGTACCAATTGATTCCATTTTTTGAGACTGTTGCAGGGTTTCCTCAGTCTGCTTGCGCTCGGTAATGTCGATCAGTGCCGAGCGGACCTGAGTGATCCGGCTCTTGTCGTCCTCAACGGCTATACTTTCCAGCAGGCCGTAACCCGGGCTGCCGGCCACTTTCGCCAACCGCAGCTCACACGCATGTTTCTCCCGGGTTTCCAAAACCTGCTGCCGGTGAAAATATAACGTGTCCTGAGACTCAGGCGCTATGAAGCGCTGCAGCCTTTTTCCGGCAATCTTTGACCGTTCCATGCCCAGCAGGGCGGCGCATGCCAGGTTGGCATCCCTGATACAATCCATCTTTTCATCGCAGGTGAAATACCCGATGGGGGCAAAGTCATACAGGTCAAAGTATTTTCGGCGGGACTCTTCAATTTCAAGACGTGCGTTCCGCAGCTCCTCGTTCTGCATCTCAAGCTCTACCTGGTGCACCTCGAGCTCGTGCAGCAGCGATTCGAACTCCTCCAGGGTGTAAGTCTGCTGATCGGCGGGCCGGACCTTCAGCAACTTCTCGGCTTTTCCGCGCAGGTCGGCAAACAGTTTATTGTTTTTGCTGTTTTTGCAATCCGCCATTAATGAGTGCTTTTCAAAAATCCCGTTTATTTTATATTGGAAAGCTCAGGATATAATTTTTTTTTGCATTCCGGACATATGCTGTGAGTGAAGTTTGCATCGGAATGCTCGCGAATGTAGGATTCAATCTGGTTCCAGTACCCTTTGTCGTCGCGTATTTTTTTGCAGCTGGCGCAAATCGGCAACAGGCCGCTCAGTTTCTTAACCTCAAATAAAGCTTTTTGAAGCTTGCCTATAAGTCTCTCCCGCTCTTCTTCGTCAAGCTTACGAAGGCTGATGTTTCTGGCAATTTCGATAACTCCGGTAACTTGATTGTTTTCATCCCTCACCGGCACGACATAGCATTCCCAAAAGGATTTGTCGGCTTTATTATCACCCAGTAGAGACAAAACAGTATTGCCGACCTTCTCGGTATCCAAAACATCTCTAAAAATGCAGCCGGAGCAAAAATCATTGCTGCCGGCAAATAATTCATAACATTTCTTGCCTATTAAATCCTCCGGAGCTTTTTTTATTCTTGCCGCAGCTATTTCATTTGCCCAGAATACTTTCATGTCGTTGTCGATGTGTATGATTGAGTCAACCGAAGCATCAATAATGGCCTGCTTCTCTGCCTCCACTCTATGCAGCTCATTCTCCGCCTGCTTGCGATCTGTGATATCGGTTATTACAGTCCGAATCAGGCTTGCATTTCCCTGCAAATCAACAATGGGTATACTGTCGATCTGTACGTGGAGCAGGGAGCCATCCTCTTTTATCATTTTCAGTTCGCAGGTTTGTTTGCATTCAAGCTCGTTAATTTTTCTTAAATGTATATACCAGATATCCCGATCATCATTAAAAATGAAAGGATTTAATGTCTGTTGCAGTAATTGGTTTCTTTCTATTCCCAACAGTTTTGCTGCGGTCAGATTGGCCTTCTGTATAATGCCTTTTTGATTAATACTGAGGTAGGCAATCGGTGCAAAATCATACAGATCGGTATATTCGATGCTAACTGCTTCAATAATCTGTTGTGCGTTCCGCAGCTCCTCGTTCTGCATCTCAAGCTCGATCTGGTGTACCTCAAGCTCGTGAAGCAGGCAGTCAAAGTCCTCCAGTGTGGGGGCCTGCCGGTCAGCGGTCCTGTCTTGCAGGAGCAGCTCTGCTTTTCCGCGCAGGTCGGTAAACATTTTGGACTGGGTACTGTTTTTTGCAACAGCCATGTTTTTTTACCCCTTTCATGCAGAGGTGAAACCGGCGACGGTTTTTCTACAGAGAGCTTATTTTGTTTTTTCAAGCTCAGAAATGACCCGCTCGGTTATGGCAAGGGATTCCGGATTGCCGCTACGATCACGCAGCAGCGTTGACGCCAGCAACACATCAAGCACCGCGCCGTTCTTACCAACGCGCCTGGTTTTGTAAGGCTCGATTTTTTTTTCCGAAAACATATCCTTCATAAACTTTACCGCTTCCTTTTTATTATTATCGGGAATCAGCTCACTGATGTTCATGCCCAGGGCTTCCTCTTCCGAGTAGCCGTACATCTGCTCGGCCCCCCGGTTCCAGGCAAGAATCCGGCCAGCCGGATCCAGAAGTGTCACTGCATCGTTTGAATCTTTTACCACTGCGGCCAGACGCTCGGCCTTCACTATGTGCGTGATATCCACAAACGTAATCACAACACCGTCAATGACGTTTTCGGTGGTCCGGTACGGCATGATGCGCATTGAAAAGCACTCGCCGGACTCAGCTGTAACATTTTTCTCATGCGTGTTCAGCGTCCGAAGGACCTGCACGGCGTCTTCTGAAACATTTTCGCCGACCAGCTTTGCCGAGAGATCACTGATGGGCCGTCCGATATCGGTCTTTATCAGGTGGAATATTTTTTCCACGACCGGGGTGAAACGCTTGATGTTGAGCTCCATGTCCAGAAATATTGTCCCGATTTCGGTGCTGGCCAGCAGGTTATTCAGATCGTTGTTGGCCCGGGAGAGCTCATCCACTTTGCTCTGAAGCTCGGCGTTCACGGTGGAAAGCTCCTCGTTGGTGCTCTGCATTTCCTCCTTGGAGGTCTCCAACTCCTCGTTGGTGCTCTGCAGCTCCTCGTTGGTGCTCTGCAGCTCCTCGTTGGTCGATTTCAGTTCCTCGTTGGAAGTCTCGAGCTCCTCGATGGTGGTCTGCAGGTACTCCCGGGTCGACTGCAGCTCCTGCTCGAGCGTAGCGAGGCGGAAATCCTCTTTCTTGTTTTTTGTCTTTTTTACCCCTTTGACAGGCACTTCGGGCGGCGTTTTGTCTTCAAATACCACCATCATTAAATCCTGCCGTGCCCGGGCTGCCGTGACCGGCATAACAGTCAGGTCAACGGTGATGTAGGTGTCATGGTGTTTAAACTGCAGGCCCTCGCAGACAACCGTCGTCCGTTGCTTCGACACCTTGTGCAGGGCAGCAGTGAGTTTGAAATGCAGGGCCTCATGGGACATTTTCAGGATATTGAAACTGGGTAAGCCCACCGGCGGGGAGAGGTATTTGTCGGTGTTGCCGCTGAAATAGAGGATATCGTATTTGTCGTTCACAATGACGCAGGGCGGGCCGTATTTTTCCAGAATGGCCATCTCGGCGATGTCGCGGATGTCGACCTCGGAGACGGGCGGGATTTTGCCCTCATTACGGGCATCGGAGGCAACGGCTGTGCTGTCCGGCAGGCTGCCGGGATATTCCATGACCCGGGGCATTTCCGCTTTGCGACGCTTGAAGATTTTCCATTTGGTGTCAATGGGCGCAAAGAAATCCAGGAACCCCCCGATGCTCTCCGATGATCCCAGGAACAGGACCCCGTCGGGGATGAGCGTGTAGTGAAAAAGCGGAATAACTTTCTTCTGCAGATCCGTGTCCATGTAAATCAGTACGTTGCGGCAGACCACCATGTCGAGCTTAGAAAACGGCGGGTCCTTGGTGAGGCTCTGGTTTGCAAACACCACCATTTCACGGATCTGTTTTTTGATGCGAAAGCTGTTTTGATCCTTTACGAAAAAGGCTTTCAGCCGCTCAGGCGAAACATCCGCCGCGATTGAATCGGGGTAGACGGCCGCGCGGGCGTATTCCACGGCCTCCTCGTCGATGTCGGTTGCAAATATCTGAACCGTCGCGTGCACGCCCAGCCGCTGCATGGTCTCGGCGATCAGCATGGCCACCGAGTAAGCCTCCTCTCCGGTAGCGCAGCCAGGTACCCAGACCCGGAGCGGGGAGTCCGGCCCCCGTTTTTTGAGCAGGCCCGAGAACACTTTTTTTTCAAGGATTTTGAAGGCATCCGGGTCACGGAAAAAATTGGTGACCGTGATCAGCATCTCACGAAAAAGCGTTTCCACTTCCGAAGGATTCTCACCCAGCAGCCGCACATAGTCGGCTATCCGCTCGATCTGGTGCACGGCCATGCGCCGCTCGATTCGGCGGTAGATGGTGTTCTTCTTGTATCCCGAAAAATCGTGGCCGGTTTTAGAGCGGATATTCAAAAAGATCTTCTGAACATAATCGTCATAGTGCTTCGCGGTTCCTGCGGGTACGTCGGGTTCGCACAGGTAGGGGTGCTGAGCGTATTTTAGAAGCCGGGAGGGCATGTCGGCTGCCGGAAGCACGTAGTCCACCATACCCGTGTCGATGGCGCTTCGGGGCATACCGCTGTACTCTGCGTCCGCTTCCTGCTGGGCCATGGTCATCCCGCCCCCGGCTTTCACCGCTTTCAGCCCCAGGGTGCCGTCGGTGCCGGTTCCGGAAAGCACAATACAGACACCCTTTTCGTGCTGGTCCTCTGCCAGTGACCGGAAAAAGTAATCTATGGGCAGATTGGTCCCGTGAGAGTTCCTCGGTTCCAGCAGCTGGAGTGTCCCGTTCAGGATGCCGATGTTTTTGTCCGGCGGGTTGAGATAAATACAGTCCGATTTCAGTTTTGTGCCGTCCCTGGCCGGGAGCACCTTCATCGCGGTGTGCTTCTCAAGCAGGCTTCCCATGATGGACTTGTGGCCGGGGGACAGGTGCTGAATGACCACGAAGGCCATGCCGCTATCTGCGGGCATTTGTGCGAAAAACGATTCCAGTGCTTTGAGCCCGCCGGCTGATGCACCGATGCCCACAACGGGCAGACTCTCTAAATTCTTACGGGGAGAAGACTTCCTGCCTGTCTGTTTCTTTTTGGCAGCGGCCGTCTTCTTCGAGACGGGCTTTTTCTTTGCTGCAGTGGATTTGGCAGCTTGTTTCTTTTTTACTGTGGCGGTGGATTTAGCAGTCGGCTTTTTTGTTTTTTTTTCGGCTTCTTTTTTTCTGGCAGGCATATATGACAAACCTCTTTTGTCGATTTTCGGCTTTGGAATGGTTCTGCAAACGGATAGAATAACTATAGATATATGTTATTTGAAATAAAATGCAAACAAATTAACTAGTGAGCGGAAAAGGAATTTGGTTGCTTTCTAATACAGGAAAAATTTTAAAGAGAGCGGTTTACATACCACATAAAATATATTGTGGCGGTCCTTTGCGTAAAAAAGTGCACAGTTGCGATATCTGCAATAATAAATCCCCTAAAAATGAACAATTATCAATCTTTATCTGCAAAGGCAAAAGCTGTTTTTCGATGTCGAACACTGGCACAGAATCAGCACAAAAAGCCCGAAAACACCCCACCACTATATCTGGTATGTCGCCCCGCTATTTACCGTCCAAATGCAATGTCATTAATTCCGCCGCTGCGTGGCTGTCAGGCCACACGGACATCAGCAGTATGCGGCATCATGTGTTAACTAATATGCTCACCTGATTTTTACATTTCGGTGCTAAAACAAAAGCACACACTTTATGAGTATTTTCAATTAAACCAGTCATTGCGGTAAAAATACCAGAGCATGATCAGCCCGATCACGAGCATCAGAAAAATTGTTACAAAGTACCCATAGGGCCAGCTGAGTTCCGGCATATGCTGAAAATTCATTCCATAGATGCCGGTCACCAGCATCAGTGGCATGAAAATCGCTGAAACGACCGTCAGGATTTGCAGTCGCTTGTTTGTTTTGTCCTGCAACTTCAGCTGACGGAGTTGATGGATCGAACTCAGGCGATCAATTTGTCGGCCAACGGAGCGTACGGCATGGTCCAGGTGGGACAGGCTGTCCCGAAAATAGTCCTGTAAGCCATCAATACTGAATGATTTTGACTCAACTGACTGCAGAGCACTCAAACAGTAATGTTGGTCTTCCAAAACAGCCTCCAAAAGTAAAATTCGCCTCTTAAGCATCTGTGCTTTCTCGGTTATGTTCAAATCCAGTTCCTGATCGATCTCTTCCTCAAGATGTTCAATTTCAGCACGAATTTCCTGGGTAAAAACCAGATGCTGATCGATAATGAGATCCAGGTTCTGATAGAGGACCGCAGACGTACTCACGGTATGAAACCGCATGGAAGCTCTAAACTGTTCTACAATACTATCAAGGACCGGGATTTTTGTTTCATGAATGGTAATGAGCATGCGGGGAAGACAAAGCACCGACAGAAAAGTCCGGTCCCTGTCGTCACAGGAGATGAGCAGCGGCAACCCGATAAAGAGTGACTGACCGTAGGCCCCAAACCGGCACTTCGGCAGAACTTCAAGGCAAGCCTTAACGGCAAGAGGGTGTAATTTTAGTTCCGTAAGGAACGTTTTCAGGTCATCCGACCCTGTTCGCCTGATATCTACCCAGATGTTGGTATCATCTAAAGGATAGCCTTCAGAGAGATCCACTTGTGAATTATGCTCGAGAAAACCCTCTGTGTTTAATTTGAAAATTCTAGTTTCCATCTGAAATTTACCTGAATAGATATGTTGCATCGTAAAACGGGTAACCAGACTTAGCTTCATTGTTACTGTACTGCTTTAATCCAATAATTATCCTCTGTCATCCTAAGTTAGCATTTGGGCTACGCCAAAGGCAGGAGAGATATAACAAACACCGATGATATTACGTGTAGGGCCGGATTTCAGCCATATGTTTTTTAATATATTTCCTGCCTTCACTCACCTGAGTGATCTATTTTGATCATTAACGGTTTTGCAGCATCCAGATGAACATCTCTTTGCGGATAGGCAATCACAATATTGTTCTCCCGAAACATAGCGTCAATACGAAAGCGAATCTGGCTTTCAACCTGCAGTATTTTTTGATGT
>Ga0272442_10001861_pt1 | contig 31302 bp, 26 predicted proteins | sample SSMForm2O_FD_200262 | JGI IMG/M metagenome (GOLD analysis project Ga0272442, IMG submission 200262) | Marine sediment archaeal communities from Little Sippewissett salt marsh, Falmouth, MA, United States - SSM-Form-2O | ecosystem: Environmental > Aquatic > Marine > Wetlands > Sediment ... | reverse complement strand
CTGACAATCTTCTGGCCCAGACGGAGGCCAGCGGTGCGCCGCTGTCGGGCACGGCCGGTCAGGACGGACTTGGCATGCTTCAGTCGGGCTTTCTGGAGAAGTCCAACGTTCAGATGGTGAATGAGCTGGTGAATCTGATTACGGCTCAGCGTGCGTATGAAATCAACTCGCGTTCGATCAAGGCCGGGGATGAGATACTCCGGGCGACGAACAACCTCGTTACGTAAGGGACTATGATGAACCGGAGTGTTTGGTGTATCGTTCTGATCTGTGGCATCGCGTTCGGCATTGCTGCTGCCGAGTCTGCTGCTTCAACAGTGTTGAGTGCTTACGAGAGCGACGCGTGTCTGCAAGTGCATCTTCCTCGCGAGGTGACGGTTCGGGACAGTCAGTTGAGTCTCGGCCAGGTGGGCGTGCTTCGCGGGCCGGGGGCGATGGTGGCCAAGGTCTCGAAGATTGGCTTGGGTCGTTTCTCGGCGCCGGGTCAGAAGATGGTTCTGGATCGGCCCACGGTGCTGAGTCGTCTGGCGTCTTCGGGGATATCGGTTGCCCAGGTGCGTCTGACGGGGGCGGAATCCGTGACGGTGCGCCGGCGTCAGAAGGTCATCGAGACGGAGGATTTCATTGCGGTCGCGCAGGAGTTTCTGCGTCAGCACTCGGCGGCGCGCTCGGTGATCAAGATCATTCCTGTGCTCAAGCCCAAAGATTTGGTGTTGGCGGAGTTGCCTGAACAGATTTCGTTGATTCCACAGTTTACCGGTCGGAGCAGCCGGGGCCGCGCGACGGTGCAGATTCGGGTCACTGTCGACGGGCGTGATATGGGGACGCGGGAGATTATGTTTCGTCTGAGATACGAACGGCATCGCGTCGTGACTATCGGCGAGATTGCCGAGGGGACGGTTCTCGGGCCGGAGAACGTGAGGATCGAGACCGTTGAATCGGATCAGCCCGAGCCGGCGGGGTGGCAGCCGCCTTACGGACAGGTGGCGACGCGCACGCTGCCGGCGAATGTTGAGATTCGTTCGGGCATGAGTGGCTCTGCCCGGTCGTCGGTTGTCGTGCGTCGCAACGAGACGGTCCAGATTCGTCTGGAGCGTCCGGGCATTCTGGTGACGGCGATGGGGACGGCGTTGAAGGAGGCGCGGGCGGGGGAATTTGTGAAGGTTCGCAATGCGGATTCTCGTCGAGTGATTCTGTGTCGCGTCAAGAATGATGGGACCGTGGAGCCGATGCTCTAGGATGATGGTCGCAACCAGTCGCGTTTGGCTGAAGCGCCGGGCGCATGGCAGGAAGGAAGACGAATGAATACGAGAACAGCAAAGGCAATGATACTGACGGCGGCTGTGCTGAGTTTTGCAGGGCCCCTTCAGGCCGCGTCGATCTGGGCCAAACGCAACGTACATGCGAAGACGCTGTACGCTGACGACGTGGCCCGGAAGATCGGCGATGTGCTGACGATCCAGATCGCTGAGGACAGCAAGGTCGACAACAAGGCCAAGCGTGATTTGCAGAAGGAGACGGACCGGTCTAGCACCTTCGACGGCGAACTGGGTATCGATCATCTTGTCCCCAGCATTCCGGGGTTCACCATGTCGGCCCAGACGGCGAACGAGCTGAAGAGCAAGGCTGACTACAAGGACCAGCGGAGCTTCCAGGACAGCGTCACGGTGGTCGTGGTTGACATTCTGCCCAACGGCAATCTGGTGGTGATCGGTACGCGTGACCGCAGTATTGCGGGGGACGTTCAGACGATCGAGGTCAGCGGCATCGTTCGGCCGAGCGACATTGCGTTTGACAACACGGTCCAGAGCGCTCAGGTTGCTAATTTTCGGATCGTCACCCAGAACGGCGGCATCTCGGCGCCGTACACGAAGCCCGGCTGGCTCGGACGGGTGTTCGACGTGATCTGGCCTTGGTAACGAGGTGAGGCGGGATGATGCGCGGGTGTCTTAGGAGAAACATGACGATGGGATTGACGCAGAGATATACGTTGTCACGACGAGGCCACCTGAAGTCTGTGGTGACGGCGGTGGCGATCGTGCTGGCGTTGGCCTGCCCCGGTCGGGGTGAGCGCATCAAGGACATCATGGATATCCAAGGTGTGCGTGGCAACCCGCTGACCGGGGTCGGTTTGGTGACGGGCTTGTCCGGCACGGGCGATTCGAGTCTGCTGTCGCGGCAGATGCTGACGAACGTGCTGCGGGATTCCGGGTTGGTTTTGAGTCCTACGGACCTGAAGGGCGGGAGCGTTGCGGTGGTGGTGGTGACGGCGGAACTGGGGCCTTTCCACCGGGAGGGCACGCGCATCGACGTGGACGTTTCGACGCTGGGGGACGCGAAGACACTCCAGGGCGGTATGCTGCTGCCGACGCCGTTGAAAGGTCTCGATGGGCAGGTGTACGCGGTGGCTCAAGGGGGCGTTTCGCTGGGTGGCTGGTCGGTGTCGGGTGCGTCGGCTTCGATGTCGAAGAACCATCAGACGGTTGGGCGAATCGCGGGCGGGGCGATTGTCGAAAAGTCTGAACTATCGACCTTCGTCGAGCATGTGGCGGGGCAGCGGTTCATCACGCTGAGCCTTCGCAATGAGGACTTCTCGACGGCGCGACGTGTTAGTGAAGCGATCAACGAGTCGCACGCGAACAGCGCGATGGTGCTGGACGCTGCCTGTGTGAAGATCATGATCCCGGCCAACGTCCATCGCGCGGGGGTAGTGGCGTTCCTGGATGAGTTGATGCAGAAAGAGGTTGTGGTGGACATGCCGGCGGTGGTGGTGATCAACGAACGGACGGGGACGATCGTGGTTGGGGAGAGCGTGGGCATCTCGACGGTGGCGATCTCCCAGGGCAGTTTGGTTGTGAAGGTGAAGGAAAGCGCCTTTGTCTCACAGCCGACGGCGCCCTTCTCGGGCGCGGGTTCGACGGTGGTTGTTCCCGAGACGTCGCTTGGTGCCGAGGAGCAGGATGGCTATCTGATCCCGGTGGAACAGGCCGTGACGGTGTCGGAACTGGCCAAGACGCTGAATGCGATCGGCGCGTCGCCGCGGGATTTGATTGCGATCTTCAATGCGTTGAAGAAGGCAGGAGCCCTGCAGGCGAAGCTGGTGATCATGTAAGGAACGATGGATGGACGTGCTTGAATCAGCGGGGATGTTGCCAGATAGCCTGGGCGCCATGTTGCCGGCGCGTCAGCCTGCGTCCTTGGCGAGGCGTCTCGAAGGCGTGACGCCTGAGGCGGTGGCCGAGATGGAGGACCTCCAGAAGCAGAAACTGGCGAAGGACTTCGAATCCTTGCTGGTGACGAGACTGCTCAACGAGGTCAAGGCCTCCATCAGTGCGAGCAGTTTCGACGAAGACGCCGGCTCGGATCAGATTCACGGGATGTTCTGGAGTTTTCTCGCTGAAGACGTATCGGAGAAGGGCGGATTCGGCCTGTGGCAGGAAATCTATCAGAATCTCAAGGACATGGAAGGCGGCGAGGCGGCCGGTGAGTTGATGGACAAGGAACTATGAGCATGACCCCAGATACTATTGCGACCTACGTCGATGCTTTGTTGGCCGTGCTCGACGAGGAAATTCACCACGGCGAGACCACGCTGTCGCAACTGGACGCGCTGCGTAGCCTGCTGATCAAGCGCGACGATGAAGCGCTAGAGGCGCTTCTGCGTGATTTGCGCGAACAGGGGCAGGCGCGCGAGGGGACGGAGCGGCGTCGTCAGCATCTCAGGCAAGAACTTGCCAACGCGCTGGGACGGGACGTGAAGACATTGACGCTATCGGCGCTGCAAACGGTCCTGTCCGGTCCGCGACGGTCGGCGGTGAGCGACCGACAGAAGCGGTTGAGGACCCAGATCGGTTTGCTGGAACGTGAATATGCGCTGACGCATGCGCTGGTGGCCGACTGCGCGCGGTTCAATCGGTCGCTGATGCGTGTGTTCTTCGGCGCCGAGGCCGATCGCAAGACGACCTATGGCGCTACGGGGGCGGTTCGGCATCAGACGGGCGCGGGGATGGTGAGTTTGCATCTATAAGGGTAAGGATCGGTTCGGGTCGTGCGCGTCGAGCGCCGGCGAGGACCTTTTAGACGGGATTGACCCATGCAGAATTATTCGATTGGACTGAGTGGTCTGAACGCCGCCTATGCGGCTTTGGATGTGATCGGCAACAATATCGCCAATGCGGCGACGGAAGGGTATCACCGTCAGCGCGTGGAGCTTACCACCGCGCAGCCGGTGCGGTCGGCGACCGGTATGGCGATTGGCGGCGGCGTGGACGTGGCGGGCGTGACCCGCATGATCGACAAGCTGCTGGAGCGTGAGATCCTTCGGCAGAAATCAGCGCATGGCGAGGTGTCCCAGGAACTGTCGATGCTCAGTTCGGTGGAGTCGACGCTGGGCGAGTTTGCGGACGAGGGTGGACTGAACGCGACGATTGACGAATTCTTCGATTCATTGCGCAGCCTGGCGGCCAACCCATTGGATGATGTCTGGCGGCTGAAAGCGATCAGTGCTGGGGAGATGCTGGCCAACGAGTTCCGACGGCTGGGTCATTCCCTGGAGGACCTGGCCAATCAGGTTGTCCTCGAAGCTCAGCACACGGTCGATTCGATAAACCAGTTGATCGACCAGATTGCCACGCTCAACGGGGAGATACAGAACGTTGAGATCACGGGGGAACCGGCCAATAACCTGCGCGACCAGCGGGATCAGTTGATCACCGAACTGGCGGAGCTGGCCGAGGTGGAGACCCTGGCGAGAGAGTACGGCGTTGTGGACGTCTCGGTGTCAGGGCTTCCGGTTGTGTCGGGCGTGATTTCTCTGGCGGTGTCTGTGGACCTGGAGAGCGACGGTTCGCTGGCGCTTCACATTGCCGGCAATGACGTTCCGAATCTGCCGGTTCACGGGGGCCGACTGGGAGGGTTGTTCTCTCTGAAGAACGATCTGCTGGGGGACCTTCAGACCGAGTTGGACAGCCTGGCGACGGGACTTATCCGTCAGATCAATCAGTATCACGTGCAGGGTGTGGGGACGGACGGATCCTTCACGTCGCTCTCCGGATGGCTTGTGGGCAGCGACGATCTGTCGGCTGCGCAGACGCCCATTACGGATGGCACGTTCTACATCCGCGTGACGAACACGAACACGGGCGCTGTGACGCGACACGCCATCGATGTGGATGTCTCCAGCGCGACGCCGGACACGATGACATCGATCGCCGCCAAGATCGATGCGATTGCCGGTCTGAATGGATCGTTGGCGGCCACCCAACTGAATATCGTGGCCGATGCGAACTATACGTTCGATTTCATCCCGGCGGTCCTGCCGACACCGGCGGTCAGCAGCCTGACGGCCGCGGCGCCTCCGACTGTGGCGGTTTCGGGGATCTATGACGGTGCGGCAAACGACACGTTCACTTTCACGGTGGCGGGCACCGGGGCGGTCGGCAACGGCAACCTGCGTCTGGATGTCACCAATGCGGTCGGGGACACCGTCGGCACACTGAACGTTGGCTCGGGGTATGCGGCCGGTGACGTGATTGAGGTGGGCAATGGGATCAAGATTACGGTTAGTGTTGGGGACCTGAACGCCGGGGACAGCTTCGAGGTCGATGCGTTTGCGACGACTGACACGTCCGGCTTTCTGGCGGCGGCTGGGATGAACACGTTCTTCCTGGGGACGGGGGCCTCCGATATGGCCGTTAGCCAGGCTATCGTGGACGACCCGGGCCGGATCGCCACGGCACTCGGCGGCGGTCTGGATGACAACGCGGCGGCGCTGCGTCTGTCGGGCGTCCGGGACGAGCGGGTTGGGAGTCTGGGCGATCTGACGCCCACCGAGTTCTACCAGAAGATGGTTACCAATCTGGGCCAGGACGTCGCCATGAAGGAGGTCCGGCAGACGAATATCGAAGCGATGCTGTCGAACCTGGAGCAACAACAGAGTGATATCAGCGGCGTCAACATCAACGACGAGGCGGCGCAGTTGCTGGTTTTCGAGAAGATGTTTCAGGCGGTGGCGAAGTATCTAAGCAGTCTGCAGACGGCAATGTCGTCTCTGATGGAGGTCATCTGAGGACGGCTTGCGAGGCCCAAAAGGTTTGAGGTAGAGAGAACGTCGAGTCACGCCGTGACGGTACGCGAAAGGCGCTTATGAGTGGTTCAATTGTCAACATGTACGACAAGACGGTATATGCCCTGTCCTTGCAGACTAACGCCATGGCCCGCCTGCAGGAGCAGGCGTCGACCGGCAGCCGTGTGAATCGGGCCTCGGACGCCCCGTCGGATGCCTACCGCATCCTGGGTTTGAGTACGCAGGAACGGACCCTGGGGAACTATCAGGAGAGCATTGGCGATCTGAGCGGCGTGCTCCAGAGTTCGTCGACCATCTTATCGAATATGGATGGGCGTCTTACCGAGATGGTGACCCTGTTGACCCAGATCTCGGGAGGCGTACTCGGGCCGGACGGACCGGCGAAGCTGGCGAGCACGGTGAACGATACGCTCGAACAGCTCATCTCGATGGCCAACACCAAGCAGGGCAACCAATATCTGTTCGGGGGCAACAAGACCACGGCTGCACCCTATGTCGTGGAGTATACGGGAGGCGTTATCTCGCGGGTGACCTATCAAGGGGGCGATGAGGCCCGGGATATGGAGGTGGCGGATGCCGTGCAGGTCGAGGGCTACCGGGTCGGGGATGACGTGTTTCGCGTCGACGACCGGCAGGCGCCGGAGTTTCTGGGCCAGTCGGGCGCGGCGAACGGCACGGGCACGTCGACGGTGCGGGGCGATACCTGGCTGACGGTGACTTACGACGGCACGAATTACCAGATTTCCATCGATGACGGGGCCACAACCGTGACGGTGCCGGCCGGGGGGGCTGCGAATCAGGCCGTGACGGATTCGCGAACCGGGCGCGTGCTGTATGTGGATACCACCGGCATCAACAGCACGGGCGTCGAATTGGTCCGCGTCCCGGGAACGTATGACGTGTTCAATACCCTGATCAGCTTGCGTGATATGCTGCTCAACGCACAAGGGATCTCCGAGCAGGAGCTGCTTAGCAACGTCAACGAAAGCGTGGCGTCGGTGCGGGAAGTGCAGGCTCTTCTGGGGCAGGCGAACACTACGATCGGCTCGGAGATCAACTTCCTGGACCAGTTGAAGGACAGCATGGAGAATATGCAGTTCGATGCTCAGGACCAGAGGAGTTACTTGCAGGACGCGGATATTGCCCAAATAGCGGTCGATTTGTCCCGATTTGAAGTGCTTTATGAGATGTCGTTGTCTATTGCCGGTAGGCTGATGAGCACTTCGTTATTGGACTTCATCCGCTGACCACGCGACAGGGGGGCAGGCGCCGGCCGTGTGGCTGTTTTACAGACACGGGTGTCTGATTTTCGATCCTACCACGCCAATCCGGGGGGCCTCAGGGTGAATTAGGCGGACTTTCTGCAACCGGCACGCAATTTGCAGCTATCCTCGGGATGAACGACCGTGAAACCATCGCTTGTCAGAAGGAGCCAAAGGAATGGCAGCACAGACGGATATGAACTCCTACCAGCGTGGCGTGGAATTGGCGGAGGTTGGCCACTACGAGGCGGCGCTGAGCTGCATGCGCGAACACCTGCGTGGGGTGCCAGATGATGCTCAAGCGCTGAACGATACCGGGGCGATCCTGCATTGCCTGGGCCGCAGCGACGATGCGATCGCGTACCTGCGCAAGGCGCATCAGCTTCGGTCGGAGAGCGGTGAGATCGTCTGGAATCTCGTGGAGGCGTATCTTGCGGCGGGGATGGCGAGTGAGGCCGCTTCGTTGTTCGGGGTGATGGAGCGGACCGGCGTGCTGAACGTGGAGGTGCTGAATCGCACGGCCACCATGTTGCTCGACCAGGGCAAGAACGGACAGGCTATTGAGGTGCTGCTTCGGTCGTTCCGTCTGTGGCCGGATCAGGAGGTGCTTACGCCCATTCTGGAGGTCATTCGGAGCAAACGGCCGAAGATCGCCCTGTTTCGCAGTGGGTCCGGCGACGATGCGGCTTTGGCGGACGCCTGGGTGTTCGTTGAGGAGCGCTTTCTGGTGGAATACCATGGCGACCACGTCGAAGACGGCATGGAGCCCCTCGTGGAATGGAGTGACATTGCGTGGTTCGACGGGGGTGGCGAGATGGTGGTCGAGGCCTCAAGATTGCCCCGCACCGGTAAGACCATCGTGAGCCTGCGGCGGTCCGACGTTGGGGGCGACTGGGTCAAAAAGGTTCGCTGGGAGCAGGTGGATATCCTGGTCCAGATTGGCAGTCCGGCGATCGAAGAGGCTTTGCTGGAGCGGGTGCCGGACCTGCGGACCCGTACCCGGTTGGTGGTCATTCCCAATGGCATGAATCTCGCGCGCTATGTCTATCGACAGCGGCCTCGGGGTAAGCATCTGGCCTGTATGGGGTATTTGTCCATGGAGGCGAATCCGGCGTTTCTCCTGCAATGCATGCAGAAGTTGCACTATATCGACACCGGCTACCGGCTCTTCTTCTCCGGGCGTTTCGAGAGTCCCGTCCTGGAGCAGTACGTTCGGCATATGGTGCAGACGCTGGGTCTATCGGACGATGTGGTTTTCGAGCCTTATCCGAGCGATCTGAACGCGTGGCTGGCCGACAAGCATTTCGTTGTTTCCAGTGGTATCGGCGAGAGCCAGGTCGAGGCGTTGGTGGCGGGTATGGCCTGTGGCCTCAAGCCGGTGGCGCATAATTTCCCGGGGGCTGAGGCGCTGCTTCCGTCGGCGTGTCTGTTCAACATTGCCGAAGAGTTCTGCGAGCGTGTTGTCGGTGAGGATTACGATCCGGCGGCGTACCGTCGCTTTGTCGAGGAGCGCTATCCCATCGCCGAGCAGTTCCGGCAGGTCAACGGCATTCTGATGCAGCTCGAAACCGAGATCAATCTGCAGTCGCCGAACTCGATCGTTGACAGTCACGACTGCGGCTCAGGTGGGTTCGCGTCACTAAGCGGGGAGCCTGGCGTGGCCAGTCCTGCGAACATCTCCAATCTCTAATCGTGACTCCATACGCGATGCCAGAACCTTGCCAGATGCCTGATGATGGTCGAGGCGGTGCCTCGGAGCGGCCCGCCCCGGATGACGGGGCGCGGCGTGGGCCTCTGGTGAGCGTGCTTCTGCCAACCTACAACCGGCGTCGCTATCTGGCGCAGGCGCTGGCGAGTGTCGTGCAGCAGACGTACCGGAATCTGGAGATCTTCGTCATCAGGGACGGCGGGGAGGACGTCAGCGACGTGGTGGGGGCGTTCGATGACCCGCGGGTGATCTTCTTGAATCGCGGGGAGAACCGAGGCAAGCCGTACTCGTTGAACGAGGCCCTGGGTCGGGCTCGGGGCAAGTATGTTGCGTACCTGGATGATGACGACATGTATTATCGGCATCACGTGCAAGTCCTGGTCGATGCGCTGGAGGGGCAGACGGACTGCCAGGTAGCCTACAGCGATCTCTACAAGGCTTACTGCAACGTGAAGCCTGACGGCGTTCGGGAGATTCTGAGCAAGCACGTTGAGATCAGCCGGGACTTCGATCGGTTCATGATGCTGTATTTCAACCACGTTCTGCATGTTTCCCTGATGCACCGTCGCGACCTGGTGAGCCGGACCGGTCTCTACAATGAGAAACTGAACGTCTTGATCGATTGGGATATGACGCGGCGTTTGTCCTTCTTTTCGGATTTCGTGCATGTTCCGACCATCACGGGCGAGTTCTACGGTCCGGTTGGCGAGTGCGATCGTATCTCGGTGCAGCGGCGCAAGGACCCCGGGGAGTATCTGAGGAATGTTCTGGCCATTCGCACGACGCATCCGCCGAAGCCGTGGTCGAAGCTCGAGGAACTTTCGATCGTTCTTGTTGTCGATCATGTGGACAAGCGCATTGCGCAGACGCTTGTCGACATGTGGCGCCACACGTTCTATCCCTATCGTGTGTACATTCCGATGGCCGGGGCGAATATTCCCCGGTTGGATATTGAGATTCCGAACGTCATCTGCGTGCCCGTTGTTGGGTCGAGCACTCGCGAGGAGAAGGTGGATGCGGCGTTGAGCGCATCTGAGGGCGCCTACGTGGCCGTGGTGCCACACGGGTTGTCGATCGGTGAGATGTGGGTGGAGGACCCGCTCCATGCGCTCATCAAACGCGGTACCCCCGGGGAGGGTTTTCTCCTGGGGGGAGCGACCGATTCGATGTGGGCGGCCGTGCTGAGACGGGACGATCTCCAGAAGGCGCGGGCGGCCGGTCGGCACCTCTCGGTAGAGGCCTCTCTGGCGGCCTGTGGTATCAAGGTGCGGGAGCCTGAACTGGAGGAACTTCCGTTCTTGTTTGACGAGATGCTGCGGCTAGCCGGACGGGCCGAGGCGGAAGGGGACTGGGGCCGGGCAGCGAAGCTCTTTGAGTATACGGGCAGGCATTATCGGAACGAACTGTGGATGAAGACCCGGGCGGCCCGGGCCTATTTCAATGCGGGTAACCGTGCGGGGGCTGACCGACTCAGTCGTGAGATCAACCAGGTGCGCCCGACGGTTGCCACCCTGCTGTTGGAGGCAAAGGTCTGTCGGGAACAACGGGACTATGTGAGGGCGATTCGCCTTCTGAGCCAGGCGGAAGATTGGCTTGGCGGCCCGGTTGAGTTGAGCTGTCATGCGGTCGGGACCGTGGGGGCAACATAAGCGGATCACGTGGCCAAGTTTAGGACCGGAATCGATATGGACATCACAGAGACGAACGAGATCGAGCAGCACAAGCGGGCCCAGCACTACGAGGTGTTGCGCGAATTGGGGGACTGCCACACTTCCGTAGGCAACTACAGCGAGGCGCATCGGTGCTATGAGAAGGCCGCTTCGCTGGGTCCTGACGAACCGGGGCCGTACGTGGGCTTGGGTGTGGCGGCCTTGCAGCGTGGCCAGCTCGAGGATGCGGAGGTTGCTTTTCGCGTCGCTTGTCGGCTGGACCCGGACTGTGCGAAGGCGTATGCCGGCATGGCCATGGTCGCGCAACAGAGAGGAGAGTATCCGGAGTCCTTCGATCTCTACATGAAATCGCTTGAGCTGGACACCGACAACATCACGGCGCTGCTCGGGTTGTTCCAGGTCTCGTGTGAGATGGGGTCCTTTGCCAAGGTGATCGGCTATCTGGAAATCTACCTGTCGATGCATCCCGGTGATACGTCTGTGATGTTTGCGCTTTCGGCGCTGTATCTGAAGGATGGTCGGGTGGAGCAGTCGAGGGAGACATTGACGAATCTGCTGGTGTTGGAGCCGACGAATCAGGATGCGGCGAACCTTCTGGAGGAAGTGGAACACAGCCTGGCGGGGGCGAGATAGGGGTGGGTATGACAGACGAGACAGAGCGCATTGACCCGAAGGCGATCGAGGACCTGCCCACGCATGTGTGCGATCTCCTGGGCCGGCAGGTGGCCAGCGCCCGGGACGGCAATTTCGCGGAGGCGGAGCGGCTGGGCGCCGCGGTGGACGCTGCCATCGTGGCGGTGGGGCAAGCGCAGGCGGATCGGCCTCGTTTCACGGAGCCTCAACGGCGGCTCGTGGAGCGATTGCACGACGAATTAGCCATGGCGTTGCGTGCCGAGCAGGCTGACGTGCAGGCGAAGCTGACGCAACTGCGGCAGGTCAAACGCGTCGTTGGGGCGTATCGGGGGAGGCTCAGACGCCCATGACGGCTGCTTTCCTCTTCGAAATACGGTCCGGGATAGACGCTATCCCATCCAACCGAGGAGGACTGGGCGGCACGAATTCGTCCGGGTGTGCGCGTTATCGGAATAATTGGAGGCGACGTCCGCTTCCATCCGATGATGATCGTGTGGACAAAAAGTACTGGGGTGGCAAGGCCTGGTCCGACAGTCTTGGGCCTGGTCCGGCATCAGCGCCGTCAGAAACAAGTGATTCGCGATAATGGCTCGCGTTGCGCCCCTGCTGGGAATGGAGTCTGACAGATGCACATTTCTCTGATCGGTCTGGGGAAGCTTGGGCTTTGCTCGGCCGCCTGTTTTGCGAGTAAGGGTCATCATGTGATCGGCGTGGATTCCAACCGCCAGCATGTGGACGCCCTCAACGACGGGCAGTGCCTTGTGGACGAGCCTGGGCTAGCGGCGCTTCTGGAGCAATTCAGATCGCACATTGCGTTCACGATGGACTACGATGATGCTGTGCGTCGCACGGATGTCACGTTGATCGTCGTGCCGACGCCGAGCAATCCGGACGGTCGCTTCTCCAACGCCTATATCGAAGCGGTTCTCGACCAGATCAGCCCGGCGCTGAAAGAGAAGGATAGTTTCCACATCGTCGACGTTGTCTCGACGGTTATGCCAACAACGTGTGAGCGCCTCTTCAAGCCTCGGTTGGAAATGTCGACCGGCAAGCGGTGCGGCGAAGACTTCGGTCTGATTTACAATCCGGAGTTCATCGCTCTGGGGTCTGTGATTCACGACTTCCTGCATCCGGACATGCTGCTCATCGGCGCTTCGGACGATCGATCCGCCCAAGCGGTCAAGGCGTTGTACGCGTCTACGGTGGAGAACGATCCTCAGTATGCGGTAATGAACCTGACCAACGCGGAGATCACAAAACTCAGCCTGAACTGCTACGTGACGATGAAGATCAGCTTCGCCAACGAACTGGCGACGGTTTGCGAGCACATATCCGGCGCGGATGTGGATACGATTACCGCGGCTCTGGGGGCCGACACGCGGGTGGGACGCCGGTATCTGAAGGGGGGATTGGGTTTCGGGGGGCCGTGTTTTCCTCGGGACAACCTGGCTTTTCAACGTTGTGCTGAGGATGCGGACGTCGAGGCGTACCTGAGCCCTCGCGTGGTGAAGGTGAACACGGAGATCGTGAATCGATTGTTCACGATGATAGGGGAGCACGCTCGGCCCGGCTCTACGATTGCCCTGCTGGGGCTTTCCTACAAGCCTGGGACGCACATCGTGGAAGAGTCGCAACCGGTGATGCTGGCCAGCGCCTTGCTGGATGCCGGTTATGTGGTGCGGATGCACGATCCCAAGGCCATGAATGCGGCCTCGGAGATGCTCCAGGGACGGGGGACCTATTGCGCGGATCCCTACGAGGCGGTTTCGGGCGCATCGGTTGTTGTCCTCATGACGCCCTGGCCGCAGTACGATCACCTGGAGATGGATCGGCTGGAGGCGTGCGCGGGTTCGTCGCCACTTCTGGTGGACTGCTGGCGGATTCACAAGCGGGCCAGCCTGAAGACGTTCGCCTACCGGGCATTCGGAATGGGACACGCGATTTCCGGCGAGGTGGGACACGATGCGCGGGCGAGCATTCTGCCGCAGGCCCGCAAGCGACGGGCGCAGTTGTTGGAGCGCACAACAGTACAGCCTGTATGAGTGTTCTCATGAAGTGGACGTCCGCAGACAATCCGATGCTCCCCATGTCCGAGGAAGGGTATGCCGCCCCAGCCCGTCGGCCGGGTGCCAAGGAAGAGAAATGAAGAAGATCCTTCTGATCAATCCGCCCTTCAAGTTCTTTCCCATCAGTATGGGGTACGTCGTGTCGTGCGCAAAGCGGAGTGGGATTCCTGTCGATTTTCTTGACACGCACCGACCTGCGAAGCCGGTGGACTACTACATGAGCAAGGTTGCCTCCGGGGAGTATCTGGCGGTGGGAACGGGTGGTTTTGTCTACGGTGTCAACTGGTTTCGGGAGACTTTGGGCCAACTCCGGTCGCTGTCGCCGGAGACACCGCTGATCCTTGGGGGCAATATCACCCGCAACGTTCGCCTCGAGATTCTCCTGAACAGGCTGCCTCTGGATTTTGCCGTGGTGGGCGAGGCGGAATCGAGCTTCCCGCAACTGTTGCAGGCTTTGGCGGACGGGACAAGCTTCGAGACCATTCCGGGCGTTGCCTTTAAGGGTGCCGACGGCAACATTGTCCGGAATGCTCCGGTGCGGTTTGCGCTGGACCAGGAGAATGTGCTGCCTGCTTACGAGGAGGCGGACCTGCAATACTACATCGACATCTATCGCCATCACGTGGCCCCGGGTCTGGGGCGGGCCGTGCCTGTTCTGACGGGGCGAGGCTGCAAAGGCGGGTGCAGCTTCTGCTCGCCTACGGTGGGGCGGTTCAAACCGCGCAAGATCGAGCACGTGCTGGAGGAGATCGAGGAGTGGAACCGCCGGTATTCGTTTGAGTGCTTCATCTTTGCCACGGAGGTGTTCTTCACCGAAGACGACGACATCGTGCGATTCTGCCGGGAGTACAAGAAGATCCGGCCTCACAAGCCATGGGGTTGCAGCTATCGCATGGATCAGTCGCTGGAGCTGCTCGGCGTGATGAAGGACGCCGGCTGCGTCTTCATCACAGCCGGCTTGGAGAGTGGGTCCGACACGATCCTGCCTCAGCTCAAACACGGGTGCACAGTGGATCAGTTCCGGCAGACTCTTGCCGCGGCGCGGCGGGCCGGGATCGTGGTGGACTCGCCGTTCATGATGGCCAACGAGAACGAGACGGAAGAGGACCTGAAGCAGACGATCGATTTCGTGATCGACAACAAGATGGATGCGAACTTCGGACTCGTGGGCACTTACCCTGGCACGCCCATCTATCATCGGGCGATGAAGAAGGGGATGGTGGGCGACGAATGGGAGTTCATGACCAACCGGTTGCAGGAGTGGGCGTGGCGGTCGCCTTCTGCCACCGAAGCGGACTACTTCAACATCAGTGCCATGCCGACGTCTCGTGTGTTCGGGCACGTGTATCGACAGGTTCGGCGCTACTACACTTTCCAGTACAACGAATTCCAGGCCCAGGATGTTTCTCTGGTTTCCGTTCCTAACGGCAGCGGTTCCCAGGACGTCGGTGTTTCGGGTTGCTGTTTCAAGTGTGGCAGGAGGCAGGCGCTGCCGATTCGGCAGCGGGATGTGATCAATGTGATTGAGTATTTCTTCCGGTGTCCGGCGTGCCATCAGAAGAATTTCCTACACTTCGTGAGTGTGCCCGAGGCCCGGGCGTACTACGAGAGTCTAGGGCGACAGCTCCGCGAGGCCGAGCGCATCGTGGTGTTGGGGGTGGGCAAGGATGCCAGCGATTTTTGTTTCTATGATCTGTTCGGTTTGGATCTGGATCGCGTCGTCGGGTTCGTTGATCCGCGCGGGGCGGCGCAGGAGAAGAAGTTCTATCATTTTCCGCGTTACCGGCTGGCGGATTTGGAGACCGTGGATTACGACCTGATCCTGGTGACGGACCTGGACCGTAACGTGGCCAAGCTCCTGCTGTGCACGAGCACAGCCGCCCAGAGCAAACCGGTGTGTTTTCTGGCTCCCTCGAAGCTGGGTGTTCCCGAACCACGTCCGCGTCGGGAGTTGGTCGGAGTCGGCACATAGCATGACGCAGAATCACAAGATCCATGCGCTGAAGGAACTTGCGGCTGTGCTCGATCGTCATCGAGCCGAGGGCCGGAAGATTGTGCACTGCCACGGGGTGTTCGACCTTTTGCACATCGGTCACATCCGGTATTTCGAGCAAGCGCGGGGTTTCGGTGAGATCCTGGTAGTGACCGTGACGCCAGATAGGCATGTGGACAAAGGGGACAAGCGTCCGGCTTTCACGGAGCAGCTTCGCGCCGAGGCGATTGCGTCGTTGAGTGTCGTTGATTTCGTGGCCGTGAACGAGTGGCCCACGGCCGAAGAGACGTTGCGCACGCTGCGGCCGGACGTTTACGTGAAGGGCTCGGATTTCAAGTCGGTTAGCGGAGATCGAACCGGCAAGCTGGCCATGGAGGAGAACGTCTGCAAGGAGCTGGGCGTTGAGCTTCGCTTCACGCAGGATATCGTGTTCAGTTCGACAAACCTCATCAACCGCTTCTTCTCGTCGTTCAGCAAGGAGCTGCAGGATTATCTCGACCTGTTCCGTCGCCGCTACAGCCTCGATCGTGTCCTGGAGGTGGTCGACAGGATGGCCCAGCTCAAGGTACTTCTGGTTGGCGATGTCATTATCGACGAGTACTGCTACTGCAATCCATTGGGGGCTTCGTCGAAGTCGCCTGTGCTGGCGGTTCAGCGCACCAGCCTGGATTGTTTTGCCGGCGGGGTGCTGGCGGTGGCGAATCACCTGGCGCATTTCGTGGACCAGGTGAGACTGATGACCGTCGTCGGTGAAGAGGACGACTATCGCGAGTTCATCGATTCGGCCTTGTTGCCCGGTGTCAGGGCGGAGTTCTGGGTGCAGGGGGGCGCTCCTACGCTGGTCAAGAGACGGTATCTCGATGGGTATACGCTCCATAAGCTGCTGGAGGTCTACACGATGGACGCGTCGGGGCTCGGTCCGGAAGAGGACGCGGACATGACGGCGCGGCTCTGCGAGGAAGCGCCGCGATACGACATGGTGGTCTCGGCGGACTTCGGACACGGGGGCGTGAGTTCGTCGTTGTGCGAGTCGTCGGTGCAACATTCGACGTTCCTGGCCGTCAATACCCAGGTCAACGCGGGCAATGCGTCGATGCACACGATCTCGAAATACGGGAAGGCGGACTATGTCAGTCTGACCGAGCGGGAGCTGCGGCTCGACAGCCGGGACCAGACGACGGACCTGCGACCGCTGAGTTTCGCAACGGTGCAGCGGCTGCAGAGCCAGGGGTTGGCGGTGACCCGAGGCCGGCAGGGGGCGTGCTTGTGTGGTCCCGACGGTGGGTTCGTGGTGGTGCCGGCCTTTGCCAGCAAGGCGGTGGACAGCGTTGGCTCGGGGGATGCGTTCTTCGCGGTCAGCTCCCTGGCGGTCAAGCTGGGGGCGCCGCTGGAGATTGCCGGTTTTCTGGGCAACGTGGCGGGGGCCTTGGCCGTGCAAATCATCGGCAACCAGAAGGCCATCGACAAGGCCAGTCTGACGAAATATGTCACATCTTTGCTGAAATGAGACGGGATGGGTGGCAGCTACCCTTTGTTTGATCGATCGCAGCTCTCTTTAAGCCCTCTCGCGCAGCGCCGGCATGATCTCACGGCGCATAAAATCCTTCCACTTTCGCCTGTGCAAATCACCCATCCGGAGCTGGAGAACGTGGCCCAGCATATTTTCCAGGCTCGGGGGCGCAGCGCTTCGGTGGTCATGATGATGGGGGCTCACGTTCTGCGATCCGGCGTACAGCGTTATGTCATCGATCTGATGGAGCGTGGTCTGATCACGGCCTTGGCCGGCAATGGTGCCTGTGCGATCCACGACTACGAGCTGGCACTGATCGGGGCTACGACGGAAAGCGTGGCGCACTACATCAAGGATGGGCAGTTCGGCTTATGGCGCGAAACGGGGCAACTGAACGACGTGATCGTCGACGCTGCGTCCGATAGTATGGGTTTCGGTGAGGCTGTGGGGCGGGCGATCGAGGAGGGCGACCATCCCCACAAGGATATCAGCGTTCTGGCGGCGGCCTATCGATTGAAGATCCCGTTCACCGTCCACGTGGGCATTGGCTACGACATCATCCACGAACACCCTAATTGCAGCGGATCGGCCATCGGGGCGGCCAGCTATACGGACTTCCTCATCTTCTGCAAAGTGCTGGAGAAGTTGGCGCACGGCGTGCTGATGAACTTCGGCAGCGCGGTGATGGGGCCGGAGGTCTTCCTGAAGGCGCTGGCGATGGTGCGCAATGCGGCGGCGCGGCAGGGGAGGAAAACGGGGGCGTTCAGCACGCTGGTATGCGATTTGCACGATTTGCCTGATAGCTATCGGTCTGAAGCTGTAAGAGAAAATCCAGACTATTACTTTCGGCCGTGGAAGACCCTGTTGGTCCGCACCGTGGCTGAGGGTGGAGCAAGCTACTATGTTAAGGGAAAGCACGGACACACGATCCCCGAACTCTGGACGGCAGTTCGAGACGGTCGTATCGCATGAGTCGGGGCACGCTCCGGGGTGGGGCGAGCAGGTCAATGCTCTGGGGCGGTGCTTGAGCGGCATCTGTGCCACCGTGGAGCACGATGGACCTATCGGCTGCGACCAGGCCTTCAGTTTGTGGTGCGAGACGACGGAACTCGTGCGTCAGGCCGAGCGGATTATCTATCTGATCGGCAACGGCGCCAGCGCGTCGATGGCCAGCCACTTCGCGGCTGATCTGGCCAAGAACGCCGACGTACACACGGAGGTCTTCACGGACATTTCGCTGATCACTGCCGTGGCGAACGATCTGTCGTACGACATGGTCTTTCTGGCTCCTCTTCGTCGACGCCTGAAGGCTGGGGATATGGTGGTGGCGATCAGCAGTTCCGGCAACTCCCCCAACGTGGTGAAGGCGGCTGAGTTCGCCGCTTCACGGAAGGCGACGGTGGTGACCTTGAGTGCCATGGAAGCCGACAATGCCTTGAGGCAGTTGGGTGCCTTGAATTTCTGGCTGCCGGCTGAGACGTATGGGATGGCAGAGACGGGCCACGCGGCGATTCTGCATCACTGGATGGATCGAGTGTCCCGGCAGAGCTGAGGTTGGGCCTGAACCTGAGATAGGGTGAGATATGGACGACTTACGCATCGATAACCACAAACTGCTCTTTCACGTGGATCGCGTCAACGACTGGCTCCAGGGCGAGTCCATCTATCCTATCTATATGGAAATCTCGCCGGCTGGGTCGTGCAATCATCGTTGCGTGTTCTGCGGGCTGGATTTCATGGGCTATCAGCCGCGTTTTCTGGACGCCGATTTGCTCAAGACTCGTCTGACGGAAATGGGTGAGCTGGGGCTCAGGAGTGTCATGTTTGCGGGTGAGGGGGAGCCTTTCCTGCATCGACGAATGGCGGAGATCGTTGCCCATTGCAAAGATCAGGCCGGCATTGACGCGGCGCTGACGACCAACGGCGTGCTGATGCGTCCGGACGTGACGGAGCGGATTATTGGCTCCACTGCCTGGATCAAGATCAGTCTCAACGCCGGTACGGCCGAGACCTACGCGGCTGTTCATGGCACCCGCGAGGAGGATTTCGGAAAGGTTTGCACCAACATGGAGCAGGCGGTGGCGATCCGCCGCCGGCAGGGCGCACTGTGTACGCTGGGGGCGCAGATCTTGCTGCTGCCGGAGAACCAGCATGAAGTGGCGACCTTGGCCGAACGCTGCCGGGATATCGGATTGGACTATCTGGTGGTCAAGCCGTATTCACGGCATCCGCAGAGCGTTCACCAAGGGTATGAAGACATTTCCTATGACGAACACGAGGAGTTGGCCGAGCGGCTGGACCAATACAACACTGACCGTTTCAAGGTGGTCTTCCGCCGGCAGGCGATGCGCAAGTGGGATGATGGAACGCGGCCCTACGAGCGTTGCCTGGCGTTGCCCTTCTGGTCGTATATGGATGCGGGCGGGAACATTTGGGGGTGCAGCGTCTACTTGGGGGATGAACGTTTCCTGTATGGCAACATTCAGGACAGCACGTTTGCAGAGATCTGGGAAGGCGAGAAGCGCCGTGAGTCGCTTGCGTGGACGCGAGACCATTTGGATGTGTGTTCGTGCCGGGTGGGGTGCCGTATGGACGAGATCAATCGGTACCTGTGGGAGCTGAAGCACCCGCACCCGCACGTGAATTTTGTCTGATGAAAGTCAGTGGATGGAATATCGACACGTCGTTTTCGATTTTGATGGAGTCCTAGCTGAGACCAACGACATCCGGTTCTGGGGATTCACCGAGCTGTTCGGCGATGTTCCGGCCGAGGCGCTGGCCCGGTTCATGGTCTTTGTGAAGGCCAACGGTGGCTTGTCGCGGTACGGCAAGATCAGGCATCTGTACGAGAACGTCCTCGGTCGATCGATATCCGAGGGCGAAGTTGATGCTCTGGCGGGGCAATACTCCTGGCTGGTTGCTGAGCGTGTTACTGAGGCCGATGCAGTGCCGGGATCTTTGGAATTCCTGGCCGGGTACGGGGACCGGTTCGATTTCGCCGTGGTGTCGGGGTCGGATCAGACTGAGCTTCGGGAGGTTTGTCGGGCTCGGGGGATCGACGGTCACTTCAAGGCGATCCTCGGTTCTCCGAAAGAGAAGACCGAGAACATCATGGAGCTTCTGGCGTCGCAGGAATGGGACGGCCAAGCGTGCGTCTATGTGGGCGACTCCATGAACGACTGCGATGCGGCGAAGAAGGCGAAGATTGGCTTTGTTGGCCGAGATTCAGGTCTGGTGAACTGGAAGGATCGGGACGAGGTTTGGATTTCTGATCTACACGGGCTGCCGGCCGCGATCGAGGCGTTGTCCCGTCGCAGGGAAAGGGGCATCGAACCCCAGGACAAAAGGAGCATCGCATGAAACGAGTCGTCATCATTGTGGCTCAGAACTTCCAGGACGAGGAGTATGTTTATCCCTACTACCGGATTCTGGAAGAGGGCTGGCAGATGGATGTGGCGACGCCGACGGGCGACGACATGCCGGGCAAGTACGGCGTGCCAGCTCGGGCGACGATGTCGACGAAGGACCTGAAGGCGTCGGACTTTGACTGCGTGATTCTGCCCGGTGGGTTCGAGTCTCCGGATCGGCTGCGCATTCGAGAAGAGGTGCTGGGATTCGTAAAGGACATGGACAGGGCCGGCAAATGGGTGGCTGCGATTTGTCACGGGCCGTGGATTCTTATCTCGGCCGGTGTGGTGAAAGGCAGGAAGGTGACCGGCTATATGTCCATCGCGGACGATTTGAAGAACGCCGGCGCGGAATACGTCGAGCAAGACCTGGTGATCGATGGAAACCTGATCTCCGCTCCTCATTATCGCAACAACGGTGAGTTTATGAAGGCGGTGGTTGACGCCTTGAAGAGCTAGCCCCGTCGCAGGGATGCGAGGTACCGGATGATCCATACTGTCAAGAAGACACCTGCGGACGAGCGCCACATCGAAACGGTGTGTGGGCCCGGGAGAGGTTCGTTCGATTACGGGGATGTGATCGTCAAGAAGCCCTGGGGATATGAGTACCTGGTATTCGAGAACGAGCACGTCGCCATCTGGATGCTCCAGATCGTGCGCAAGCGCCGGACGTCTATGCATTGTCACCCCCGGAAGCACACCGGACTGGTTCTGCTTTCGGGCGAGGCGCAGTTTCATCATCTGGAGGGAAGTATTCCTCTGGGCCGGATGAACGCGGTGAACATCGATGCCAGCACCTTCCACAGCACCGAGGCCGCCAGCTTGCTGCCCATCCACCCGGTTTCGGAGGACGGCATCTGGGTCATGGAGATCGAGACGCCGCCTTTGAAGGAAGACCTGTGTCGGATGAGCGACGCGTACGGCCGGACCGGGGCGACCTACGAGGGAACCAGCCAGATGGTCTTCGAGCCGACGGAGGTGCTGAAGCTGGCCGAGCCCGAGGAGGGGGAACGCGTCCTGCGCCGGACGTTTCAGAATCTGGTCTTCACCGTCCGAAAGGGGGGGATCGCCAGGGGGCGGCATCTTCCTGCGCCGAACGCGCTGGTGGCGGTGGTCGGACGTGAGGGCGGCGTCGGGACCACCAATCCGTTCATGGCGATCGGCCGGGTCTTTTCGTTTCAGGAGTTCAGTGACAATACCACGTCTGAAGACTTCGAAGGCGTCACGCTGTTGACCATCGAAGAAGAGGAGAAGGTCGTGAAGATATCCGATTACATCGCCTCGATGATCGCGGACATGGGCGTACGGCACGTCTTTTCCGTTTGCGGTGGTGGCGCCATGCACCTGGTCGATTCGTTTGGCGGTTGCGACCGGATGGAGTACGTGGCGACGCATCACGAACAGGCGGCTGCCATGGCGGCCGAAGGGTATGCCCGTATCGCGGGAGGGCCGGGAGCGGCGTTGTTTACCTCCGGTCCCGGTGGGACGAACGCCATCACGGGCGTCTACGGGGCGTGGGTGGATTCGATTCCTACCATCTTCGTTTCGGGGCAGGTGACGCAGGACACGCTCATCGCCGAGACGGGCCTGCGCCAGTTCGGCATTCAGGAAGGCAATATCGTTGAGATCGTCAAGCCGATTACGAAATACGCTGTGACGGTCACGGACCCGCAGACCATCCGATACCATATGGAGAAGGCATGCCATCTGGCGGTGACGGGTCGGCCCGGTCCGGTTTGGATCGACGTTCCTTTGGATGTTCAGAGCAAGATGGTCGATCCCGATGAACTGCCGGGCTTTGAGCCTGAGGGAACGGAGCCGACTTGCCCATCGCATGTGCTCAAGGGACTCGTGGCCGAATGTGCCGCCATGCTGAGGCAGGCGGAGCGGCCAGTTCTGATCTTTGGCTATGGTGTCAGGCTGTCCGGAGCGCAAGACGCGCTGCGGGACGTGGTCAACCGCCTACAGATTCCGTGTGTTTCCTCCTGGACGAGTTCGGACATTGTCCCATCGGCCGACGAGAACTACGTGGGCCGCAGTGGCATCATGGGCGACCGGGCCGGCAACTTCACGGTCCAGAACGCCGACCTGGTGCTGATCGTGGGCTCGCGGATGTCCATTCCGAAGGTGGGCTATAACTACAGACTCTTCGCCCGGGCGGCCAAGAAGATCATGGTCGACATCGACGACGTTGAGTTGAAGAAGCCATCGCTGCGTCCCGATCTGCCCATCTGTGCGGACGCGGGCCAGTTCCTTACGGCACTGCTGGCGCAGGTCGAAGCCGAGGGTGTCTCGCTGGCGATCGATGCATGGCGAAGTCGGTGCAAACAGTGGAAGGCGAAGTATCCCGTCTGCCTGCCCGAGTACCGGGACAACAAGGACAAGGTCAACTCGTTCTACTTCGTGGACCGGCTTTCGGACAAGCTTGGCGCCGATGCGGCGGTCGTGACGGACATGGGCACCAGCTTCACCTGTACGATGCAGACCTTCAAGACCAAGATCGGCCAGCGGCTGTTCACCTCCAGTGGTTTTGCGTCGATGGGGTTCGGATTACCCGGCGCGATCGGGGCGTGTTTTGCCCGGGGGCGGCGCAAGACGATTCTCATCACCGGCGACGGCGGCCTGCAGATGAACATTCAGGAACTGCAGACGGTCGCCCAGCACCGGTTGCCCTTGACCATTTTCGTGCTGAACAACGAGGGGTACCTGACCATCAAGCTGATGCAGCAGAACCACTTCGGTCGCTACATCGGCTCCGATCCTTCAAGTGGGTTGAGTTGCCCCGACATCATCAAGCTGGCGGATGCCTATGGTATTGCTGCCGAGCGGATCGGCGACCAGCCAACGCTGGATCGCAGGCTGGATGAGGTGCTCGCTCAGGAGGGGCCCTATATCTGCGAGATTATGATGCCGTCGGAGCAGGCGCTGATACCGCGGGTCTCTTCGTTGAAGTTGCCCGATGGCAGGATCATCTCCAAACCCATGGAAGACCTGTTTCCGTTCCTGGATCGCGACGAGTTCGCGGAGAACATGATCGTGGACCCGGTGGAGATTCTGAATCGATGACGCTAGTTGCTCGGTAGACCTATGACACTGACGAAGACACAGACCAGAGAAGAGTTCGATATCGGATACCCGCACAGCGGCGCGCAGCGGGTCTTGAAGAAGGGGTTTCGGACCATTCGGCACCGCATGGTGGCGGCCGGGATGGACGAGGCCTACTACGACGGCGAGCGCGAGAACGGCTACGGCGGCTTTCGCTATGACGGCCGGTGGGCCCAGATTGTGCCGCGACTGCTCGGACGCTACGGACTGACTGCGGATTCTACGGTTCTCGACGTGGGCTGCAAGAAGGGCTTCTTTCTGCACGACCTCAAGGAGGCTTTGCCAGGTGTTCGCGTCAAAGGCGTCGAAAACCACTGGTATCCCTTGCAGCATGCGATGGAATCGGTCCGAGACGATCTTGTCTTGGCGCCCTACGAGGAACTGCCGTTTGACGACGGAGAGTTTGACTTCGTCATGGCCTACGCGGCGATCTACATGTTGAATCTGGGTGGGGTCATGCGGGCGCTGCGCGAGATTCAGCGGGTCGGCAAGGGCCAGAGTTTCGTCACACTAGGCGCCTACCGGACGAGGGAGGAACGTGAGTTGTTAGAGGAATGGACGTTATTGGGAACGACCATCCTGCACGTGGACGAATGGATGGAGGTCTTCCGCGAGACCGGGTACACGGGTGACTTCGCGTTTACTACCGCCTCCTCATTGAATCTGGTTCGCGGATGAGGCCTGGAACAAGAGACCGAAAGGGATAGACGCACATGGGGCTTCTTTACACGAAGATGAAGGTGTTTCACTACCGGGACAAGGTGGATTCTCTGCCGGGGGAGGTCCCGGAGATTCTGGCCCCGCTGCATGTGCGCGTCAAGCCGACGAACGTCTGCAACCACAACTGCTGGTACTGTGCGTATCGCAAGGAGAACATCCAATTGGGCAAGGATATGGCGATCAAGGACCATATTCCCCGGGAGAAGATGCAGGAGATCGTAGGTGATTTTGCCGCGATGGGGGTCAAAGCGGTGACGTTCAGCGGGGGTGGTGAGCCCCTGTGCTATCCGTATCTGACTGAGACGCTTGGGGCGCTGGCGGCCAGTGATATTCGCTTTGCTGCGCTGACCAACGGGGCCAAGCTGCGAGGTGAAGTTGCGGAACTGTTCGCTCATCACGGAACCTGGGTACGCGTGTCCATGGATGGCTGGGATGGGCCGAGCTACGCCAAGTACCGCGGCGTCTCTGAGAAGGAGTTCGCCAAGGTGATGGACAGCCTGGAGGAGTTCAAGAAACTGGGGGGCTCCTGTTATCTGGGCGTGGTGATCATTGTGGATGAGACGAACGCCGGTCACGTGTACGAGATGATCGGCAAGCTCAAGGATACGGGCGTCAACAGCGTTAAGGTTTCGCCCTGTATCGTGAGCAACGATGGCGAGGAGTGCAATGCCTACCACCGGCCCTATTTCGGAAAGGTAGGTGAACAGATCGACAGGGCGGTGTCGGGTTTTGCGAGTGAGCAATTCGAGATCTTCAATGGGTACGGCGAGCAACTGACCACGTTTGAGAAATCGTACACCTGGTGTCCCTATATTCAGATCAACCCGGTCATTGGTGCGGACCTGAACGTCTACTCGTGCCATGACAAGGCCTACAATCTGGACGAGGGATTGATCTGTTCCATCCGAGAGCAAAGCTTCCGGGAGGCCTGGCTGAAGGACAAGTCGCAGTTCTTCCGGATCAATCCGAGCAGGGACTGTGCTCATCATTGTGTGGTCAACGACAAAAACAAGATGATCCTCGAGTACCTGGATTCCGATCCGGGTCACGTGATGTTTGTGTGAGAGACAGTTGATGTTTTCGTTGCAGGATAGACGGATTCTCATCACCGGGGCCTCCCGGGGGCTGGGTTCGGTCTGCGCGAAGAGCTTTGCCGCCGAGGGTGCAAAGCTCGCGTTGATGGCCAGGAGCGAAGAGGCCTTGAATGAGGTCCGGCTCTCGTGCGACCATGCGGCCGAGCATCTGACCGTTGCCGTTGACCTGACGGATGACAAGCGCCTTGAGGAGAAGCTGGACGAAGCCGTGGGATTTCTCGGGGAGATCGACGCGGTGCTTCACGCGGCTGGCGGCGGGCTTGGTCTGCGGGAGCCACTGATCTCCTCGGATGATCTGTTTAGGCTCTTCTCGCTCAACGTGGCGGCCGCGGCGGAGGTCAACCGGCTCCTGGTTCCGTCTATGACCGAGCGCGGCCGCGGCAACCTCGTGCATGTCGGTTCGATCGCCTCGGCGGAGGCCGTGGCATCGGTGGGATACAATACTGCCAAGGCTGCTCTGGCTGCTTACGTGCGCAGCCTTGGAAATCATCTTGCTTCGTCCGGCATTGTTGTCACCGGGGTTCTTCCCGGCGGTTTCAATGCGCCGGGCAATTCCTGGGAGCGACTCCGGGCGAACAAGCCTGACGTGGTCGACCGCTTCGTAACCGAACGGCTGCCGCGCGGCCGGTTGGCTGAGGCTGACGAACTGGTGCCGTTGATTGGCTTTCTCTGCTCCGACGCCGCGAGCATGATGGGTGGATGTTTGGTGCCTATCGATGCCGGTGAAGGAAGAACGTACTCGATTGTCTGAATGAAACGGGCCCTGACACGATGAATATGCAAAATGGTTCGTACGTATCGGCGAATAGTGGCTGGCAGGAAGCGCTGCGGGCCCACGCGTCCAAACTCCGGCAGCAGTTTGGCCCGGGCGAGCGGCTTCTCCTGGTTCAGGCGCCCCAGTTCCTCTTCGAGACCATCAATCCCGAGGTGATCAGGAACCGCGGCTACTATGCGTATCCGCCTACCGGTTTGCAGACGCTGGCTGCGTCGTTGTCCGAGCGGGACATCGAGGTGGCGATCCTCGATCTCAACCTGCATGCCCTCAGGCAGATCGCCCACGATGGCAACTTCGATCAGGAGAATTGGCTGCGCCGGTTGGACGACCGTCTCGATACGTTCCGACCCACCATGGTGGGGGTGACCTGTTTGACGGTGTACGCGGACTTGTTCGGCACGAACCATCCGCTTACCGCGATCCTGCGTCACCTGAGTCGCAGAGGCGAACATCTTGTGATCATGGGGGGACCGACCGCGACAAATGAGATGGATCGCTATATCCAGGAAGGGCTTTGCCACTTCGCGGTCGAGGGGGAAGGGGAGGACCGACTTAAGTGTCTGCTGGACGTCTATGAGGACTCGTCGGCAGAAACGCAGGCCATTTCGGGTATCTCCTTTCTCTGGGAGGGCCGGGTCTTTCAGACTCAGGGTGCGCAGAGCAACGTGACGCTTGCGGGGAATCTGATCGATTCTTATGCCAATGTGGACGTTGAAGGATACTGCCGCGTGGGCAGCCTTAATCCGTATTCGCGCATGGCTGGCCAGGATACGGTCTACGGCGTCTTCCAGTTGAACCGGGGCTGCCGGGCAAACTGCAAGTTTTGTGGCGTTCGTCCCTTCATGGGCAAGGGTGTTCGGACTCATCCCGTTGAGGAGGTGCTCAAAGAAGTGCGCTACCTTGCCGAGCAGCGCTCGGTGCGTCACTTCGAAGTGCTCGACGACGATTTTCTAGCCGATCGCAAGGCCGTGGCGGCGTTTCTCGAGGGTCTCGTTGGCCTGCATAAGGAGTACGGGATCACGTGGGCGGCCAATAACGGGCTGATGACTACGTCGGTTACCCGGGAGTTGCTCGATCTGATGCGGGATTCCGGCTGCCTGGGATTCAAGATCGGCATCGAGTCGGGGAACGCTGAGATGCTGCGCCGCATTCGAAAGCCCGGTACGCTCAATACGTTTGCCCGGGCCGCCGAAATGCTTGAAGACTATCCCGACCTCTTCGTGGGGGGCAACTACATCATTGGCCTTTTCGGAGAGGAAACGTTCGAGCAGATGCTGGAGACCTTCGCATTCTCGATCTGTCTGAATCTCGACTGGTCGTCATTTACGGTCTTTCAGTACACCAGTAAGCCGACCGCATTGGCGGAGAATCTCAAGACCGACGGCACCGGCGCTACGGATTTCATTCCCGGCAAGGACAGTTCGAACCGGGAAATCCTCGATGATCGCAGCCTGCCCCTGGGCGCCGATGTCTTCTCTTTGCCGGTCGATATTGTCCCCTCTCGCGCTTTGGTCAAGAACATCTGGCTGACCTTCAATCTGCTGGGCAACTACATCGGCAACAAGAATCTGAAGCCCGACGGTCGCCCGGAGAAGTTCGTTTCCTGGGTGGATGCGGTCCGCGTGGCCTATCCGAGCAATCCGTATATGCTTCTGTTTTCCGGATTGGGCCGCGTTCTCATGGGTGAGCCGGAGCGGGCGAAGGGACTCTACGAGGATGCGCGGAGCATCGTTGACGGTTCGGCGAACTGGCAATACCGCTTCGAGCGGTTTGGGCTGGATGATCTGTTGGAACATGAGCCGTGTGAGCCCGGCGCGGTGTTGGACGGTTTGGAGACCATTTGGGAAACGCGTGTGACGTCGGTGCTGCCCGATCTTGGATTAGGTGTGCGCACAGCGGCTGCAGCGCGCGGAACGTAAGGCTGGGCCTTACAGTTTGGATGTGATGTGAGGCAGTAGTATTAATGGCAAAGCAAAGGATATACATCGTTCAGTTCGGCACGGGGGCGAGCATCAATCTCCTTCCCCTGGCGGCCGGCCAGCTCTATTCGAAGCTGCGGACGGATGCCGTCATTACGGATCAGTTCGAGTTGCCGGAGATCATCTTTCAGCGTCCCGGCGACCCACATGCGTTCGCTGCTGAGTTGGAGAACGTCTCCGTCATCGGTTTCTCCTGTTTCCTCTGGAATATCAGCGCCAGTCTGCAGGCGGTGCAGGCCGTGCGAGAGAGATTTCCCGAGGCGTTGATCGTGCTGGGGGGGCCGTCCGTTCCCAAGGATACCGCTTCGTCGGAGACATTCATCCGGGAGAATCCTTCTGTTGATGTCATCGGTTGCGGGGAGGGCGAAGAGGTTCTCGTCTCTCTGTGTCATCACCATCTGGAGGGACGCGCCTTCACGGACATCCCAGGCATCATCATCCACGACCGGACGAGCGGCGAGATCATCCGGACCGGGACGGAGGAACTGCCCGTGATGGAGGATTTGCCCTCGCCATACCTAGACGGGACGTTCGACTCCATGTACGGGAAATACGCCGAGCAGTTCTCCGGCACCATCCTGGAGACGAACAGGGGGTGTCCTTACCGGTGCTCCTTCTGCACGTGGGGCAATGCGCCGCACAGGGGGATCCGAGAGAAGTCGTTGGATCAGGTGAAGGCCGAAATCGACTGGATCGGCAGGAACAAGATACGCTATGTGGCGATGTCGGACTCCAACTTCGGCATACGGAGTCGGGACATATCCATCGCAGAGTATATTGCGCAGACCAAACGGACCTACGGCTGCCCTGACTTCGTTTCCGTGAGCTGGACGAAGGACTCTTCCGACAAGGTGCTGAAGATATCCGACGTCCTCAAGGAAGCACGCGTTGGCTTCCGAGTGACGCTCGCGTTGCAATCGCTGAATGAGGACACGCTCAAAGCGGTGAACAGGATCAACTTCAAGCGGGAGTTTTTTGAGAATATCAGGCAGTCCTATCACGAAGCGTTTCTCTATTCCTACATAGAACTCATGCTGGGCCTGCCGCTGGAGACTTACGAGTCTTACATGAACGGGCTCGAAGAGTTGTTGAGCAGCAGCGTGTTCGACCAGATCTACTCCTATCCGTTTCTCCTGTTTCCCAATACGCAGGTTGCCTCGTGTGAGTCGAGACGAGAATACGGCATCGTGGGAAAGCTCATGGAGGGCAAGTACACCAAGAGCAAGGTGAAGACCGCCCTTGCGGAGAGCATGGAGGTGGTGATTGGGACGGGCTCGATGCCGCCGAAGAAGTGGGCCGATGCGTTTGTGGATGGCTACTGTGCGATCGGCCTTCATGATGACAGACTCGCCTTCTTCATCTTCTGGTATCTCAAGCGGCAGCACGATGTCAGGATCACGGACCTGGTCGTCTGGATGAGACACGAATCCGCACGCCACCCAGAGGTGTATCCTCATACACATCGCGTGTTCGGCAGATTGCTGGATTGTGCGAGAGGGGTGCAGGAGAACGGGTATTCCCAACTCATCGAGCCCGAGGGTTATGGAGGTATACCTTACGACCCACCAGACGGCGCCTTCCTTGAGTTGCTGTGGTGCAAGGAGGACTTCTACGCTGAGTTCTATGATCTGGCGAAGGGGTTTCTTCACAACAGCGCGATCAACTATGACGAAACGGTGTTGGAGGACTTGTTCGCCTTTCAGAATGCGGTCATCGCTCACCCGAACAACCATGAAGAAGCGGCGGGCGTGGCCTTCAAATACGATTGGATCAGCTACTTCTCGCCGTCCTTTAACCTGGGCCCGGCGACGGAGCTGAAACGATGTGAGGCGGCATACACCGTGAGAGATGAGTCCCCTTGCAAGGGGGATGCCAAACGATACCTGGAGACGCACTTCAAGATACGGGGCATTCCGCCCTTCAACGAACTGCACGATGGAAACGCCAATCGTGTGTTTCCTCCCGTGAGCCTGCAAATGACCGAATAGGTGCTGCCCATGAAAGCTATCCCAGAAGACACGAACGTTCCGAATAGACTGACGCCCGCATTGGTGAACAAGTATGATGTACGGGCATCGTACTTCACTGCCTATCCGCCGACTGGGGTGTGGGACGAGACATTCACGAGCGAGAAGGTCTGTCACGTGCTCGCTCACCTCAACGAGGTGAAAGAGCGTGACTACCCAATGTCACTGTACGTACATTTTCCATATTGTCACGCTCAGTGCTACTATTGCCAATGCTATGCGGTGGTCTCCAGGGATCAGAGCAAGATGAAGGCGGTGCTCCAGAGCATTCATCGCGAGATCGACCTGATCGGCGAGATCCTCAGAGCGAATCGCGTGAATGTCTCATTTAGAGAGGTTCACCTGGGAGGTGGCTCCCCTTCGCTGATCAGCAAAGAGGATATGGTTGAATTGGTCGACCATATCCGAAAGATCGTCCGGATGGAAGACCTCACGGAATTTGCCATTGAGATTGACCCGCGGACCGTTGATGAGGAGATGCTGAGATTCTATCACGAGATCGGCATCAATCGAATATCGTACGGCGTACAGGATTTCGACCCGGTCGTGCAGAAGGCCGTGAACCGAATCCAGCCGTTCGAGCTTGTTGAACGGCTCGCCAGTCCTGAGATCAGGGGGCTCTTCAAGGGATTGAATTTCGACCTAATCTACGGCTTGCCCAAACAGGACCGGGCCTCCTTCATGAACACCCTGGCGCTAACGAGGCAAATATCCCCGGACCGATTGGCGGTGTGCAACATGGGATACCGGCCCGATATCTTCCCGCACAACCGACTCATCCAGGCCGAGGATATCGCCAACGCGTACGAGCGGACCCTGATGTGGCATGACGCATGCCGATTCCTCACGGCCAACGGATGGAACCGAATCGGCCTGGACCACTACGCCAAAGACACGGACGAGCTTGCGGTTGCCGCCAGGAGCAGGCGATTGCATCGCAATACCATGGGGTACACGCCGGGAACGTCGCACGACACGCTGGGTATTGGGCCGTCGGCGCTAAGCCGGGTGAATCAGTACTACTTCCAGAACGGCTATGACCTACAACAGTACGGAAGCACGCTGTCGGACGGGCGATTCCCCACCATCAGGGGATACACGCTGACGCTGGACAACATGATCAGACGAGAGGTCATGTTCAGCGTACTATCGTACTACGACGTTCAATATGAGTACTTCGAGCGCAAGTATGGAATTCAGTTCCGGGAGTACTTCCGGCGCGCGCTGAGTTCCGAGGGCATCGAGGAACTGGTGCGGGACGGCATCGT
>Ga0272442_10001860_pt1 | contig 31312 bp, 24 predicted proteins | sample SSMForm2O_FD_200262 | JGI IMG/M metagenome (GOLD analysis project Ga0272442, IMG submission 200262) | Marine sediment archaeal communities from Little Sippewissett salt marsh, Falmouth, MA, United States - SSM-Form-2O | ecosystem: Environmental > Aquatic > Marine > Wetlands > Sediment ... | reverse complement strand
ACGGGTCGAGCGGCTCGAGGGTCAGCCAGTCCTCCATGCGCTCGCCGACGGCGTCGAAGGCGTCGGCGATGAGGTCGGGCATCGTGAGCACCGTCGGCCCGGTGTCGAAGGCGTACCCGTCGATCTCCAGCAGTCCGTTGCGCCCGCCCGGCACCGACTCGCGCTCGAGCAGCGTGACCTTGCGACCCGCGCCGGCGAGCCGCATCGCGGCAGACAGCCCGCCGAGACCGGCGCCGACGACGACGACGTGGTCGGTGGGACCGGTGACTGTTCTCATGGCTGAGCTCTCCCTGCGCGTCTGCTGCCGCTCACGTGTGCCGGGCCGTCGCCGCGGCCACGAGCGCCTCGAGGACGCCGCGAGTCGGCTGCCCTAGTGGAGCATCCGCCAGCGCGTCCTGCGACTCGGTGACCAGGTTGGCGATGAGCGCCTCGACCGCGTCCAGCGCACCGGTGTCGACGATCACGCGGCGCAGCTCCTCGACGCTGGCCGCGTCGAGCCGGGGGTCGCCGAGGTAGCGGCGCAGGGTGGCCTGCTGGGTGGGTGAGCCGTTCTGGACGGCGAGCGCCACCAGCATGGTGCGCTTGCCCTCGCGCAGGTCGTCGCCAGCCGGCTTGCCTGTCTGGGACGGGTCCCCGAACACCCCGAGCACGTCGTCGCGCAGCTGAAACGCCTCACCGAGCGGCAGCCCGAACGCCGAGTACGCCGCCAGCAGATCGGGCGCGGCGCCGGCCAGCGCGCCGCCGAGGAGCAGCGGGTGCTCGATCGTGTACTTGGCGCTCTTGAACCTGATGACCCGCCGCGCCCGATCGGCGGCGCTGAGCTCGTGCCCGGCGTCCTGCCCGGCTCGAGCCTGCTCGAGCATGTCGAGGTACTGCCCGCCCATGAGCTCGGTGCGCATGCGGTCGAAGACCGGACGTCCACGGGCCAGGGCAGCGCCGTCCAGGCCGGAGCCGGTGAGCATCTCGTCGCTCCACGACAGGCACAGGTCGCCGAGCAGGATCGCGGCGGCCTCCCCGAAGCGCTCCGGCGTGCCGAGCCAGGACGAGCCGCGGTGCAGCTCGGCGAAGCGGCGGTGGATCGCCGGCATGCCGCGGCGGGTGTCGGAGTCGTCCATCACGTCGTCGTGGATCAGCGCGGCGGCCTGGAACAGCTCGAGCCCGGTCGCTGCCCGCACGATGGCCTCACCCGCGGGCCCGTCCGCAGGCCCGCCGGCGCCCCGCCACCCCCAGTAGCAGAAGGCCGGACGCAGCCTCTTGCCTCCCCGGGTCAGGTCAGCGGCGGCCTCGGCGAGCGGGGCCAGGTCCGGGCTCACCCCCTCGAGCACGTCACCCTGCCGGGCGAGCACCTCGTCGAGCACCTTCTGGATGCGTGAGCGGAGCGCCTCCACATCGAACGGGCCGGCCACGGGCACGAGCGTAGGCCAGCGCTGCGACGTCCCCGCCGTCAGGAGGGCGCCTACCCTGGGACGGGTGAGCATCCCGCGACTGGACGACCCGGCGACGCAACGCCAGGTCAGCATCCGGTCGTTGCTGGACGACCCGCGGCCCACGTTCTCCTTCGAGTTCTTCCCTCCCCGCACCGACGCCGGCGAGCAGGCACTGTGGCAGGCCGTGCGCGAGCTCGAGTCGCTGCGGCCGGGTTTCGTGTCGGTCACCTACGGTGCCGGCGGCTCGACGCGCGACCGCACCGTGCGGGTGACGCGCCGCATCGCCGAGGAGACCACACTCACCCCGATGGCCCACCTGACGTGCGTGGGCAGCAGCAGGGCGGAGCTCGCGAGCGTGCTGGGGCAGTACGCCGACGCCGGCATCCACACGGTGCTCGCGCTGCGCGGGGACCCGCCCGGCGGACCGGGCACGCCGTTCGAGGCGCACCCGGAGGGCCTGGCCTACGCCAGCCACCTGGTCTCACTGATCCGCTCGCTCGGCCAGTTCGACGTCGGCGTTGCGGCCTTCCCGGAGGGACACCCCGAGGCCCGCGACCTCGACCACGACGCCGAGGTGCTGGTGGCCAAGGCGGATGCCGGGGCGCAGTTCGCGATCACGCAGTTCTTCTTCGACGCGGACGACTACTTCGCTCTCGTCGACCGGGTGCGCGGGCGGGGGTGCGACCTGCCGATCGTGCCCGGCATCATGCCGGTGACGAACGTGTCGCAGATCGAGCGCTTCGCCGCGCTGTCGGGGGCGGCCTTCCCGGCAGCGCTGGCCGAGCGGCTGCACGCCGTCGCCGACGACCCGGCCGCCGTGCGCGCCATCGGAGTGGAGGTAGCGACGCAGCTGTCCAGCCGGCTGCTGGCCGGCGGCGCGCCGGGCCTGCACTTCTACACGCTCAACCGCTCCACAGCGACACGCGAAGTGTTCGCCGCGCTGGCCTGACCACCGCCGTGCGCCGTCCGTCGTCCTCCCTGCTCAGCCGGGACGAGTACTTCGACAGGTGGGCCGAGCTGCACGGCGGGCACGACCCGCGGTCGTCGCGCATGACATCGGTCTGGCTCGGCGCCATGTACCGGCTGGCCCGCCCGGTCGCCGCGACCGGCGTGCCCCCCGATGCGGTGACCATCGCCGGCGCCGTCGTCTCGGGGGCGGCCGTCGCCGCTGCCGGCCAAGGGGGGCGGTGGGTGCTGGTCGCCGCCGTGCTCGTGGCCGTCAGCGGGGCGATGGACAACCTGGACGGTGCCGTGGCGGTCATGACGCAGCGCACGACCCGGTGGGGGTACGTCCTCGACTCGCTCGTCGACCGGGTCAGCGACGCGCTGTACCTGGTCGCGCTGTGGCTCGTCGGGGCCCCGGCCGCCGTGTGCGTGGCTGCCGGGGTGCTCATGGGGCTGCAGGAGTACACGCGTGCCCGCGCCGGCCAGGCCGGCATGCCGGGCATCGGCGTCATCACGTTGTGGGAGCGCCCGACGCGCGTCATCGCCACCGCGATGTTCCTGCTGGGCGCCGGGCTCTACCTCGACGACGCGGCCGGTTGGGCAACGGCGGGTGCGGTGGCGTGGGCGGCGCTGGGCGTCGTCGGCGTCGTCCAGATCGTGGTGGTCGTCCGTCGCCGGCTCACCGCTGACGAGGAGCGGGACCAACCCCAGCAGCCTGCGTAGGGCCGCGGGTCACGCATCGCCGATAAGGTCGGACACGATCTCGGCGCTGAGCCCCACGAGCGGCAGCCCACCCCCGGGGTGGGACGAGCCACCCACCAGGTAGAGCCCGTCGATCGGCGACCGGTTGGCCGGACGCAAGAAGGCCGCGCGCTGGCTGTTGGACGAGGTGCCGTAGATGGCTCCGCCCGGCGCGCCGGTCTCGGCCTGCAGGTCGGCGGGCGTACGCACGACGCGCCAGCGCAGACGGTCGCGCACGTCGAGGCCGCGGCGGGCCATGACCCCCAGCACGTGGTCGGCGTACTGCTCGGCGACACCGTCGGCCGTCCAGTCGATGGTGCCCGGCTGGTGGTCCGGGCCGTCCGGGTCGCGCTGGCGGGGCGCGTTGACCAGCACGAACCACGCCTCTGCCCCCTCGGGTCGCATCGCCGGGTCGTCGGGGTTGCAGATGTAGACCGCCGGGTCGTCGGCGGGCCGGGCCGGGCGGCGCCGCGTCCCGAAGAGCGCGTCGAACTCGTCGTCGTACTGCTCCGGGAACAGCACGGTGTGGTGCGCCATGTCGGGCGTACGGCCCTCCACGGCGAGCAGCAGGACGAATCCGGAGAACGAGAGGCCTGCCCTGTCGATGGAGCGAAGCACGTTGCGGGTCGCCCGGCTCGGCGGGAGCAGGTCGCGGTACAGCACGGTTGCGTCGCAACCGGACACGACGACGTCGGCTCGTACGGTCTCGCCGTCGGCCAGCCGTACGCCCGTCGCGCGGTTGCCCGAGGCGAGCACGTCTGCCACCGGTGCGTCGGTGCGCAGCGTCGCGCCACGGAACTCGACCCGGCGGGCCAGGGCCTCGCCCAGCTCACGCAGGCCACCGGGCACGTGCCAGACGCCGAAGGTCTGCTCGACGTAGGGGATGGTGGCCAGCACGCCGGGGGCGCGGCGCGGGTCCGACCCGGAGTAGGTGGCGTAGCGGTCGAGCACCTGGCGCAGGTGGGGGTCGCGCAGGTACTGCCGACCGATGCCGCGCAGGCTCTGCCACGGCGCGACGACGCGCACGTGGTCGATGTTGCGGGACAGCCGCGCCAACGTGCGCGCACCCTGCAGCGGTGACTCGAGAAAGGGTCCGCGGGTGACGTCCCACATGCGTCCGGCCCGCTCCAGCAGGGACAACCACTGGCTGCCTGTGCCCGGACCGAACGCCTCGTCCATCGCCCGGGTCGCCCCCGCCCGGGAGGCGTTGGGGAGCACCAGACGGGCACCGTCGGCGAAGCGGTAGTCGAAGGCGGGGTCGACAGGGAGTAGGTCGAGCTCGTGCTCCAGCGGGCGGCCGCTCTTGCGGAACGTGTCGCGGTAGACCGCGGGCAGGGTGAGCAGCGAGGGCCCGGTGTCGAAGACGAAGCCGTCACGGGAGTACCGCCCGAGCTTGCCGCCCACCGTGGGCGCCTGCTCGAGCACGGTCACCTGGTGCTTGCGCTTGGCGAGGCGGGCGGCCGTGGCGAGCCCGGCCATGCCTGCTCCGACGACGACGACCGCGCTCATGATCGGCCAGAGCCTACGTCGAGCATGCTCGCGGGCCGACGTGGGCCACCGTGACGCGGTCTAGCCGACCGGACGGCCCTTCCACCGCAGGGAGCCCGCGCGCCGCCGACGCCAGGACGCGGCCGTGAGCCAGCCCAGAGCCGCGATCGACACCGGATGGGCCAGGGCGTCCGGCATCACCGGCTGCCCGGTCGCCCGGGCTACCATCACCCGGCCCAGCACGGCTGCGGCGTACCCGACCGCCCCCGCCCGGGAGCCGGCCGCCACGGCCGCCACCGGCGGGACGACGTAGAGGACACCCAGAGCAGCGACGGTGCCGGCCGACCCTGCGCCACCGCCGAAGGCTCGCCAGAGCGACTTGGTGTAGCCCGCATAGAGGTCGTCCCAGTCCTCGTACATGCGGCAGCTGGCGTGCCGCGAGCCGTCCACGGGCACCCCGCGGCCGCCCGTAGCGCGCACGGCGCGCAGCAGCGCGACGTCGTCCAGGACGTCGTCGGCGACCGTCCGGTGCCCGCCCGCGCGCAGGTAGGCGCCGCGGTCGACGACGAAGAACTGGCCGGTCGCGGCGGCGAGCGTGGGACGCGGCGAACGCTCGGCCACCCCCAGCGGCAGTGTGGTGAGCCACGACCACTCGATGAGGGGCTGCACCAGGCGAGGCCCCGCGCCGTCCGCGAGCTGGCGCGGGTAGGGCGAGACCACGTCGAGCCGGGCCGCCCGCAGCAGCCGGACGGCCGCGGCGACGGCGAGGGGGCTCAGCGTCACGTCGGCGTCGACGAAGCAGAGCACCGAGCCGGCGGAGGCGTCGGCGAGCTGCTGGCAGGCGTGGGGCTTGCCGAGCCAGCCGTCGGCCAGCGGAGCTCCGGTGAGCACCCGCACCCGCGGATCGCCGGCGGCGACCTCGCGGACGACGTCGGCCGTGCCGTCGTCGGATCCGTCGTCGAGCACCAGCACCTCGAGGTGCGCCACCCGCTCCTGGGCGAGCACGGACCGGATCGTCGGGGCGATGCGGTGTGCCTCGTTGCGGGCGGGCACCAGTACCGAGACGCGCTCGGCCACCGGGTGCGGGTCGTCCGGCAGGCGCCGCATGCGTCGGATGTTCACCGCCGTGTGAGCGGTCAGGGCGATGGCGCCGACGCTGCCCACGGCGGTCAGCGCGCGCGCCGCACGACCGGCGACGCTCACCGGTCGAGCGCCTCGGCGCGCAGGGCACGGCTGTCGTGGACGAGCAGCCGCAGGTACGGGATGGCCGTCAGCCCCATCAGCACCCCTCCCCAGGCGGCGGTGGCAGGGCGGGAGAGGAAGACCAGGTTCGCCATGACGGATCCGACGTACGTCCAGGCCAGCACGGCTGCGGGAACCGCGTCGGCCGGGAGGCGGCCCGGTGCCGGGACGCGGGACGGCGGCATGTCCGACGGTGTCGTCGGGGAGCCGGGGGTCGTCGCGGAGCCGGGTGTCGGCGGGACGAGTCGGGTCACCGCGGCGATGGCCAGCATCATGAGGATGGCGGTGGCGACCCAGCCGGCGTAGTTGGTCAGCGGGATACCCGCGATGCCGGGCAGCCCGGGTGTCGGGTTGTCCCAGACCCAGTGGCCGTCGGTGACCATCATGGAGTCGAGAAAGAGGTCCCAGGTGGCCAGGGTCCACGCACCGGCGAGCCAGCCCCAGCGGCGGCCGGCCAACGCCTGGCCGGCCAGGTAGCAGGGGTAGGCCATCCAGAGCCACGCCAACGGTATGAGGACGGGGACGTCGGCGACCTCTGCTCCCAGCGAGCCGGTGTAGGAGTAGGCGCCGAACGGGAACCCCGTGGCCGTGCCGACGGCTTCGGTGACCAGGGCGAGCAGGGAGACCGACAGCGCCATCGTCACGCCCCACGCCACCCCGCGCACCGCCACCGCGTGCAGCACGGCGGCGAGGGCGAAGGCCACGACCACGGCGATGGTCACAAGGCGCCGGGCTTCTCCCGCGACCAGGATGTAGGTGATCTGCAGGCCGATGCCTGCGGCCGCCGCCCCGGCCGCGGTCCACCAGACCCAGCGCCGTGGCGCCGGCACGGCGGCGAGCAGTATGTCGGCCGCTGCGCCCCCGCGGCGTCCGTCGACGCTCGGACGCTGCGGTGTCACGGCGTCACTGTAGGCAGCCGGCGATCGCCACGGCGCGCCGGCGCTCGCGTCGACGACGTCACCGCCGCAACGACGCCAGGCCCATCGTCAACAGGCAAGGACTGCGGGGTTGACGCCGTCATCGGGCGGTGCTTTCCTTGGACGTGTTCGAACACATGTTCGAAACCGGCGGTTCGCGGCCACCGGTGAGCAGGCCTCCCGTCCACGGGTGCGACTCGACCCCGTGCCCGTGGCGGGACGTCTTCCCCCTGCTGGTTGTCCATGCTGCCTGCTGCCCGCAGGCGATGCTGCGAAGGGGTGTGGCGGTGCGGACCTACGTCGAGCCCGTCGATGTGCGCTCCGGAGTGGTGGGTGGGGTCACCGGTCCCGCCCAGTTTCTCTGGCGGCACCGGCTCTTCCTGGTGCGCGACGTCCTCGGCTCCTGGGTGGAGCCCACCAGCTGGTGGCGCACCGGCAGCACCGGCACCCCGGAGCGGACGATCTGGCGGGTCGAGGCGGGTCGAGGCAGCCACGCCTCGCGGCTCATCGTCGACCTGGCGTTCGACCCGACGGACGAGCAGTGGCTGCTGCTGCGCACCTACGACTGAAGGAGTCCACCATGCTCACGCGACCCGGTGTCGGGGCCCTCGACATGCTGGCCCACGCTCGCGCCTGCCTGCAGGAGGCGGCTCTCGCCGAGCGCCCGGCCGACCGGTACGCCACGGCTCACCTCGCGGCCCTGCGTACGGCTGCCGCCGTCCTGGCGGCTCGTGCCGACCGCGAACCCGCCGGTCGTCGACGGTCCCGCAACGCCTGGGTGCTGCTGGCGCGCGTGGCACCCGAGCTGGAGGAGTGGGCGGCGTTCTTCTCCGCCGGGGCGGGCAAACGCGCCGCCGCCGAGGCCGGCGCCGCCTCTGCGGTCACCACGCGGGAGGCCGACGACCTGCTCCGGGAGGCCGAGACGTTTCTCGGCGTGGCCACCCGCGTGCTGGGCGTTCCGCACCATCCGCCCCTGCCCGGTGCGGCCGCCCCGCTCCGGGCGGGCTGAGCGAGGCGCCCATGGCCTCCGCCGACCCCTTCGTCCACCTGCAGGTGGCGTCCGGATTCTCCCTGCGCCACGGCGCGTCCCACCCGCACACCCTGGTGGAGAGAGCCTCCGAGCACAGCATGGACGCCCTCGCCCTCACCGACCGGGACGGTGTGTACGGCGCGGTGCGGTTCGCGCTGGCCTGCCAGTCCGCCGGCATCGCCCCGATCCTGGGGGTGGACCTCGCGGTCGAGGGGCCCGGAGGGGCGGCTGCAGGTGTGGCGGGAGGCTCTGCCCGGACGCGCACACCGGCACGGGGCGGCGCCGAGGTCGACCGGCGGCTGCCCCGTGCCACGGTGCTGGCCCAGGGACGCGAGGGCTGGGCCGCGCTGTGCCGGCTGGTGTCGGTGGCCCACGCCGGCACCAGCCCGATGGAAGCCGCCGGCGGGGACGGGGTGACCGAGCGTCGCCGGGACCCGGCGGTGACCCTCGCCGAGGTCGCCGCCGCGGCCGGGTCGGGCTCGCTCGGTGTGGTGCTCGGGCCGCACTCCCACGTCGGACGGGCGCTGGCCCGCCGCCGCCCCGACCTGGCCGTGCGGGCGCTGGACACCTGGCGAGACGTCGTCGGTGAGCAGCAGCTGATGCTCCAGGCCGTCTCGCACCGGGCGAGCGGTGACCGCACCGCCGTCGGCAGCACCCGGCACGCCGCGGCGATGCTCGGGCTCGGACGCGAGCACGCCGTCCCGGTCGTGCTCGCCAACGCCGTGCGCTACGCCGACCGTGCCGACGCGACCGTCGTCGACGTGCTCGACGCCGCACGCCGCCTCGTCCCGCTGGACGCTCGCCACCTCGACCGCACCACGGCGGAGGGCTACCTCAAGAGCGGTGAGGAGATGCAACGGATCGCCGACGAGGTGGTACGGGCAGCCGGCGGCGGCGCCGCCGACGTGGCCCGGCTGCTGGCGACCACCCGGTCGGCGGCCGAGCGGTTCGTCCTCGACCCGCGGGCCGACCTGGGGCTGGGGGAGATCCACTTTCCCGAGCACGACCTGCTGAGCAACCTGAGCACCTCGACGGCGGCCGGTGCCGTCCCTGGCGCCGCGGCCGGCACCGGGCCTAGCCGGGGTGCGGGTGGGCTGCCGTCCGCCGACGCTGTGCTGCGGGCGCAGTGCGAGGCCGGCATCACCCTGCGGTACGGGTCGCGGCCCAGCCGGGACGTGCTCGACCGGCTCACCGCCGAGCTGGACGTCATCTCCCGGCTCGGGTACGCCGCCTACTTCCTCACCGTGGCGGAGGTGTGCGACCTCATCCGCGAGATGGGGGTGCGGGTCGCCGCACGCGGCTCGGGGGCCGGCAGCCTGGTCTGCTACGTCCTCGGCATCTCCGGCGTGGAGCCGATCGGGCACAGCCTGCTCATGGAACGGTTTCTCTCCCCGTTGCGCCAGGCACTGCCCGACATCGACGTCGACGTCGAGTCCGCCCGTCGGCTGGAGGTCTACCAGCGCATCTTCGACCGATTCGGCGCCCAGCGGGTGGCCTGCGTCTCCATGATGGAGACCTACCGGGTGCGCCACGCCATCCGCGACACCGGAGCCGCTCTCGGCCTTCCCCCCGCGGAGATCGACGCCGTGGCGAAGGCGTTCCCCCACATCCGGGCCCGCGACGCCCGGCTCGCGTTGGAGGAGCTGCCCGAGCTGCGGGCCAGTCGGCTGGGAGACGCCCTGCGCGGTGGCCAGCTGGAGGTGCTGCTCGAGCTCGCCGAGAAGCTCGACGGGCTTCCCCGGCACGTCGCGCTGCACCCGTGCGGGGTGATCCTCTCCGACCCCTCCCTGCTCGACCGCACCCCCACCGAGCCCAGCCTGGCCGGCTTCCCGATGAGCCAGTTCGACAAGGACGACGTGGAGAACCTCGGCCTTCTCAAGCTCGACGTGCTCGGCATCCGCATGCAGTCGGCCATGGCCTACGCGGTGGCCGAGGTGCAGCGAGTCGACGGGGTCAGCGTCGACCTCGACGACCGCGAGTGCGTGGCGCTGGACGACTCGAGCACTTTCCGGCTCATCCAGTCCACCCGCACGCTCGGCTGCTTCCAGATCGAGTCCCCCGGGCAGCGGGAGCTGGTCGGCAAGTTCGCCCCCGAGACGTTCAACGACATCATCATCGACATCTCGCTGTTTCGCCCCGGGCCGGTCAAGAGCGACATGGTCACCCCCTTTCTGCAGGCCCGGCAGCAGTGGAAGGCGCCGGAGTACCTGCACCCCGACCTCGAGCCGGTGCTGCGGGAGACCTGCGGCGTGGTGGTGTTCCACGAGCAGGTGCTCATGATCATCGCCACGATCACCGGGTGCAGCCTCGCGGAGGCGGACGAGGCGCGCCGGGCTCTCGGTGACGCCGAGGGCAAGGTGCAGGTGCGGACGTGGTTCCCCCGCGCCGCGCGGGCCCGCGGCTACGACGATGCGACCGTCGCTCGGGTCTGGGAGGTGCTCGAGGCCTTCGCGTCCTTCGGGTTCTGCAAGGCGCACGCCGCCGCCTTCGCCCTGCCCACCTACCAGTCGGCGTGGCTCAAGACCCACCACACCGCGGCCTTTCTCGCCGGAGTGCTCACCCATGACCCGGGCATGTATCCCAAGCGGCTCATCCTCGAGGACGCCCGAGCCTTCGGCATCGCGGTGCTCTCTCTCGACGTCAACCTCTCCGACGACGTCTACCGGGTGGAGAAGATCGGCACCTACGACGAACCGCCTCCCGGCATCCTCGGCGAGCCCCCCCGGCACCCGCCGCCCGACGGTCTGCCCGATGCGCGTGCGTACGGCATCCGGCTCTCCTTGGCCGACGTCTCCGGCATCAGCAGCGAGGAGGTCGGGCGCATCATGGCCGGCCGGCCGTACCGGTCGCTCACCGACTTCTGGTACCGCGCCCGGGTCTCCCGGCCCATCGCGGAGAAGCTGGTGATGGCCGGTGGCTTCGACAGCATCTACGGGCTGGGGTCCACCGTGCCCGTCCCGCGGCGGGGACGCACCACCCGGCGCGACCTCCTGCTCGCGCTGGCCGACCTCGACGGGGTGCGGGTGCGTCGACGAGGAGGACGGCGGAGGTCCGCGGCCGCCCCCGAGCAGCTGACGCTGGCGCTGGAGTCCGACGAGACCTCGACAGGTTCGGGGCTTCCCGAGATGAACACCACCGAGCGCGTCCAGGCCGAGCTGGAGATTCTCGGTCTGGACGCCAGCCGGCACGTCGTGGACTTCTACGCCGACTTCCTCAGCGCCTTCGGCACCACCCGGTCGGTGGACATGCTGCGCCGGCGCAGCAAGGCCGAGCTGTGGGTGGCGGGGGTCAAGGTGGCGACGCAGACGCCACCGGTGCGCTCGGGACGGCGGGTCATCTTTCTCACCCTCGACGACGGCAGCGGGCCGGTGGACGCCACCTTCTTCGAAGACGCGCAGGGTCCGTACGCCTCGACCCTGTTCGACTCCTGGCTGCTGCTCGTACGCGGTGAGCTGCGGCGCACCGGTCCCCGAGGGGTGTCGCTGCGAGCCACCGGCTGCTGGGAGCTCACCGGGCTGTACCGGGCGTGGCGGGACGGCGGCATGGACGCCGTGGCCACCCTCATCGCCGCGACCAGTGACTACAGCCAGCAGGCGGTCGAGCAGATGGCGGCGAGCCGGTCGAGCCGTCCGGTCATGAGCGACCCCCGCGGGTCAGGGTCGGCGACGGGCGGGATGCGCCGCCGCCGGGTGCTCGTCCACCCCAGCGGGTTCACCCAGTCCCCGTACGCCGACATCAAGCCGGCGGGCGTCGACGCCGCCGGTGCGCCGCGCAAGCTGTGGCACAGCAGTCCGGGGAGCAGCGGACGGTGAGAGGCACGGTGAGCGGGCGGTGAGCGGGCGAGGGCGGGCGACGATGCCCGCGCACGCCTGGGGGCCGCCACGGATGGCCCCGCTGCGAACGGCCGACGGCACCCGCGCAGGTGCATACCCCACGGCGCCTGGGACCGTCGTGACGGGGGAGGACGCCTGCACCGTCCTGCACGTCGACATGGACGCCTTCTACGTCGCTGTCGAGCTCCGCGAGCGCCCCGAGCTGGCCGACGTCCCCCTCATCGTCGGCGGGGACGGTCGCGGCGTCGTGCTGTCGGCCAGCTACGCCGCACGGCGCTACGGGGTGCGCTCCGGGATACCGACCAGCCGCGCCCGCCGGCTCGTGCCCGACCTGCTCGTCATCCCGCCCCACTACGAGCGCTACGCCGAGGTCTCGGCAGGGGTGATGCAGATCTTCCGCTCGCTCACCGCCCAGGTGGAACCGGTGTCGTTGGACGAGGCCTTCCTCGACGTGGCCGGGGCGCGGCGACGGCTGGGCAGCCCACGCCAGGTCGCCACCCTGATCCGGGCACGCGTCGCCGACGAGCAGGGCATCACCTGCACCGTCGGTGGTGCCGCGACGACGTCGCTGGCCAAGATCGCCTCCGGGCAGGGCAAGCCGGACGGGCTGCTGCTCGTGCCGCCGGAGAAGGTCGTGAGCTTTCTTCACCCGCTACCCGTCGGCGCGCTGTGGGGAGTCGGTGAGCAGACCGAGACCAGGCTGCGCCACCTCGGGATCACGACCGTCGCCGATCTCGCCCGGGTGCCGTCGGCCACCCTGGTGCGGGCCTTCGGCCCTGCGCAGGCCCAGCTGCTGGCCGACCTCAGCTGGGGGCGGGCCACCCACACCGTCGCCGCACACACCGAGCCGGCGGAACGATCGGTCGGGGCGCAGCGCACCTTCGCCCACGACATCGACGACACCGTGCGCATGCGTCGGGAGCTGCTCGGCATCGCGGTGGGGGTGGCGTCGCGGTTGCGTGCCGCCGGTCAGCGGGGACGCACCGTCGTGCTCACCGTCCGCTTCGCCGACTTCACCACGATCACCCGGTCGCGCACCCTGCGCGACCACACCGACATCGCCCCGGAGATCCACGCAGCGGCCTGTGCCACTCTCGACGCGCTGGCTCTGCAGCGTGCACGGGTACGTCTGCTGGGCATCCGGGTGAGCGGTCTCGTCCCCGTCGAGCACAGCACCCGTCAGCTGGCGCTCGGCGAGCGCGACCGGGGCTGGAGCGAGGCAGAACGTGCGGTGGACCGGGCGGTGCACCGCTTCGGTCCCGGCACCGTGCGGCCCGCAGCGCTCCTGCCTGACGTCGAGAAACGGCTGCGCGAGCAGGCCACCGGATGAGACTCACACCCCCGACGATGCAAATCGTTACATCTCCGGGTCCCCATATCGCGCACTCGGGTTTCGCTGACGCCGAACGCTGCCTATCCTGACGGCACAACCCCCACGGGACCGTCCGTGCGGCGCCCCTGCACACGAAGGGAGGGATCGCGGTGCCCCTGTCCGAGAACGAGCAGCGCATGCTCGAGCAGATGGAGCGAGCCCTCTACGAAGAGGACCCGAAGTTCGCGACCCAGCTCAAGGGATCCGACGCTCGCGCGTTCTACCGCAAGCGCCTCGCCATGGCCGCCGTCGTGTTCGCCGTCGGCATCGCAGCCCTCCTCGGTGGTGCCGTCGCGCAGGTGTGGCCCGTCGGGGTCGTGGGCTTCCTCATCATGCTCGGTGCTGCCTGGCTCGGCGTCTCCGCATGGCGTCGCATCCCCGGCCCCAACGAGATCGGCGCCTTCCAGGCGCCTGCAGGCTCGACGACGCGCAAGAAGAAGGGCAGCGCGGGGTTCATGAGCCGCGCAGAGGACCGCTGGAAGAAGCGCCGCGACGAGATGGGCCGCTAGCGCCTCCTTCTCCACCCCCAGACCCCCCGGACGCCCCGGCCATCGGCCGGGGCGTCTGTCTGTCCCGGCGGGAGCGTGGCGAGTGGGCGAGGAGGGGGCAGGCTGGTCAGCGGCGCAGCAGGCGGCAGGCTGGTCAGCGGCGCAGCAGGCGAGCGACGAGTCGGCGGGCTGGTGCGGGCCACACCACCGCCTGCCAGCGCACCCGGGAGGGTGCGGTGCGAACCAGCGCGCGGCGCACCTGCTCGGCGTCGTCCCGCAGGTCGTCGACCGCTGGCGGTGCGGCGGCGAAGCGCGCACGTTCTGTCGCCCGCGCCACGCTCGACAGGCTGCGCCGGGCATCGACAGGGAGGTCCGCTGCGCTCACCAGCGCGGCAGCCGTGGTCCTCACCGTGTCCTGCGGGTTCGCCGTCAGACCCACCTCCAGGGCTGCGTCGGAGACGTCCGCCCACGCTGCCTCCGCCGCCCGTCTGCTGTCCGAGCCCACGGCTGCCCACCGGCGCCGCCGAACGACAACGCCGACCAGCAGGGGCGTCAGGGCGAGCATCACGAGCGCCCCGATCGCGCCCACCAGCGGCCACCGGCTCGGCTGCGACCCCGCTGCACCGCCCTGCTCGATCGTCGCGTCCAGGAGGCCGGCTCGATCGGTTTCGTCGTCCCCGGTCTGCGACTCCAGCGGGGACTGCAGCGACTCGGGCACCTCGGTCGTCGCGGGCTGGCCCGTCGTGTACCCGGGAGCTGCACCGGTACGCGATCCCGGCGTCGGCTCGAAGCGCACCCACCCCACGCCTTCGAAGAAGAGCTCGGGCCAGGCGTGCGCGTCCTGCGCCCGCACCACCCAGAAGCCGGGCTGCTCCTCCTGGCCGCGCAGGTACCCCACGGCTACCCGGGCAGGGATGCCCAGGGTGCGAGCCATGATGGCCATCGACGCGGCGAACTGCTCGCAGTAGCCGCGCCGCTCCTCCAGGAACGCCACGAGGTCGTCCGAACCGTTGCCCGGGTCGACGCTCAGGTCGTAGACGAACCCACCATCGTCACGGAACCAGCGCTGCAGATCGGCAGCGCGCTCGTAGTTGTCGGCGGACTCCGCGGTGACCTCGCGCGCCAGGTCGCGCACCAGCGGCGGGAGGTCGTCGGGGAGGTCCAGCACGTCGAGCTGGCGGGCGGGGACGGCCGGCGGACCGCTGAGCTGCTCGACCGTCGGCTCGACCACGACCGAGGTGACGTCGTAGCGCAGCCCACGCGTGTCCCGGTCCGTGGCCACGACGTCCATGGTGTCGGCGTGGTAGCGCCAGTCGCCGTCGGCAGTCGTGATGTCCGAGGCCGGGTAGGGCAGCGGCAGCCACTGGGACTCGAGGCTCTCGGTGATCTGAACCGTGTACTGCTCCTCGCTGCGCGAGATGTCGGGCCCGAGTCCGGGCGGGTTCGGCAGACCGCCGCTTATGCGGTTGTCCTCCGGCACCGGTCGGTCCGAGGTGCGCCAGACGGTGCCGTCGTAGACGTCGAGCGTCAGCAGCCGCAGGTACTCCGGGTTCGACGCCGTGGTGGTGAACTGGATGACGTCGACGTCCTCCGGCTGCACGAGGTCGCGGCGCAGGTCCACGATGGGGTTGTCCGTGCGGATCGTCTGGCCTCCTGACCCGCTGGACCCGCCCGCACCGGCGAGCAGGGTGAGGCCTCCCTGGGGCAGCAGGCCGGCGCCGGCGACGGCGAGAACGACGGCGCCGATCGCCAACGGGGTTCCGATGGGAGCCAGCCGCGTCGCCATGAGCCCTCCGGCGGCGACGCTGGTCGCCGGTGACCCCAGTGGCCGGCCCCACCGACGCGACCGCTCCCGGCCATCCACGGCGAGGAGAATCAGGTAGCCCGCTGCCACCGCCACGAACGCCCAGACGGTGGGGCCTCCGGGGGTGGTGGCCATCGCGACGGCGTGAAGGACGGCCAACGGCACACCGGCGAGCGGCACCATGCGAGCGCTGACGGCCAGCACGTCCACGGCCACCGCGACGAGACCCACGCCCCCCGCGAGCAGCATCAGCACGCCATCGTCGAGCGGCACCGGAGCCTGGTACGTCGCCACCGTCTCCACGCCCAGCTGGTAGGCCTCGGCCAGCGCCGTCAGCCACGACCGGGACGGCAGGAAGCCCAACCGCGCCTGGTCCCCGGCGACCAGCGCACCGACCACCAGCAGGAGCCCGATGAGCTGCGCGAGCACGACCGCCCACGTCGGTGTCCGCAGCGCGCGCAGCCCGACGCCCACGCCGAAGACCACGAGAACGGCGGTCGCGACCGGAACCGCCCACATCCCGCCCTCGATCACCGGCAGAAGCCCGATCGCTGCCAGACCGGTGGCCGCCGCGGCTGCCTGTGCCAGCCGTAGCGACCCCCTGTCCCCGCCGAGCGTCATGCGACCTCACCTCTGCCGTCGTCGGCAGCGACGGTCGGCGGCGCCGAGGTGGTGCGACCGACCACGGGGCCGGAGTCACGCATGAGGGCCCAGGCCCGGGCAAGCCCGTCGAGATCGGGATCGTGGCCGTCCACCACCAGGGGGTGCCAGCCGGCATCACGCAGGGTCGCTGCGGCTGTGTCCACCGGCAGCGTCAGACGGGACGGGGACGCCCCGCCGGGCCACGTGCCCACGTCCACCAGCACTGCCAGCGCGGCCGACGTCTCGTGCCGTAGCCGTGCCAGTGTCGCCGCCTCGTCCGCCGACAGGCTCCCGAGTACCGCCACCAGCAGCCCGCTGGACGTCCCAGCGCCGTGCAGCATCGCTCGGATGCCTCCGATCGATGCCTTCTCGGTCGACGACACCGTGGCCAGCGCCTCGAGCAGGACGCCCTCGGCCGTCCCCCAGCCCTCGCTGCGGTCGTGCCACGCCGTGCTCGTCGCCGCCCCGGCGTCGGTGACGAGTCGCACGGAGTAGCCGCGCTGCAGCAGGTGCGTGCCGATCGAGGCCGCCGCGGCCACCGAGAACTCCCACGAGGACGTGGACGGGGTCTGCCGCCCGGCCACCGGCATCGAGTGGGCAGATGCCCGGGCGTCGAGCACGAGCGTCGCTCGGCTCTGCCACGGCTGCTCCTCACGCCGCACCATCAGCTGGGCGTGACGCGCACTGGCGCGCCAGTGGACCCGCCGGCGGTCGTCCCCTCGCTGGTAGGGCCGCACCGTGACGTCCTCCTCGCCCGCCGCGGCGATCGAGCGGGGCCGCGACTCGCCGGACCCGCTCCACTCGCCGGGGATGGTGACGGCCGGCAGCGAGGCGACCATCGGGGTCACGACCACCGTGGTCGGCTCGGTGAGCTCGCGGGTGGCCGTCACCAGCCCGAAGGGGTCTTCGACGAACACGCGCAGCGGTCCCACGTGCAGCAACCCACGGTGCCGGGGGCGCAGCCGGTAGGTGATGCGGCGGCGGTAGCGAGGTCCGCCCCGGTCGACCACGAACCGTGGCCGCGAGTGGCCTGCCCCTGGAACAGTGTCTTCGAGGCGAAGCATCCCGGCGGGGACGAAGGTCGACGACCACAAGTCGAGGTGGACGGTCGCTTCCTGGTCGACGGGGACGCGACCCGGGTCGACGGAGCGGGTGACCGTGAGCCCGATCCGGGTGCGAGCGACGGCGAGCGCACTGAGTGCCAGGAGGGCCAGCAGCAGCAGGCCGACCCGCTGCCACCCGTCGCCTCCGCCGACGAGCCCGACGGCCACGGAGACGACACCGGTGATGCCGATCGCCCAGCCGCGGCGGGTCAGGCCGCGGTGCGCCGGGCGGCCGTCCGCGGTGGTCGTGGACGCATCGGCCATGTCAGCGATGCGAGAGGTCGGGCCCCGGGGTGGGGACGCTCCGCACGATCTCCGCGACCAGGTCGGCAGACGTGCGGCGGGCGATCTGCGCCTCTGCCGTCAGCAGCAGTCGGTGGGAGAGCACCGGGACGGCGAGCGCCTGCACGTCGTCGGGGACGACGTAGTCGCGGCCATCGACCGCGGCGCGTGCTCGGGCGGCACGGATGAGATGGATCGTGGCGCGTGGCGAGGCGCCCAGTCGCAACTCGGGGGAGCGGCGGGTGGCGGTGACGAGGTCGACGACGTAGCGCTTCACGACGTCGGCGACGTGCACGGTGCGGACAGCGGCGATGGATCGAGCGACCTCGTCGGCGGAGGTGACCGCGCGCTGCGACGCCAGCGACGACTCGCCGGCTTGTGTGTCGATCATGGCCACCTCGTCGGTCGAGGTGGGGTAGCCGACGGCGGTCTGCACCATGAACCGGTCGCGCTGTGCCTCGGGAAGCGGGTAGGTGCCCTCCATCTCCACCGGGTTCTGGGTGGCGACGACCAGGAAGGGTGCGTCGAGCCGGTAGGTGGCGCCGTCGACGCTGACCTGCCCCTCCTCCATCGCCTCGAGCAGGGCCGACTGAGTCTTGGGCGAGGCACGGTTGATCTCGTCGCCCAGCACCACGTTGGCGAAGATGCCACCCGGCCTGAACTCGAACTCACGGGTCTGCTGGTTGAAGACGCTGACCCCGGTCACATCGCTCGGCATGAGGTCGGGGGTGAACTGGATACGGCGCATGCTGCAGTCGACCGACCTGGCCAGCGACTTGGCCAGCATGGTCTTGCCCACGCCGGGGACGTCTTCGACGAGAAGGTGTCCGCCTGCCAGGAGCACGACCGTGGACAGGCGGACCACGTCGGCCTTGCCCTCGATGACGGTGGACACGGAGGCCACGATCCGGTCGGCGAGGTCGGCGACCTCGTCGAGGGGCAACGGGGAGAGCGCCGCGTCATCGCTCACCGGAGACGCCACCGTCCCGGCGACTGTGGTGCTCATCTGTTCGGCTCCTCCCGGCTGTGCCCGTGTCGCGAAACACGTCACGGTGCCAGCAGTGTTCCAAACCCTTCGTGATCGCACGAGTTCTAGCGAGCTCGCCGGGAGCGAGGTGGGGAGCAAGGGGGCAGCCGGGTCCCGTCGCCGAGGTCGGGCACCTGTGCTCTGACCCGGCATCTGGCCTGCGCAAACACGTCGACGACACGCCGCCGAATCGTCGCCGGGTGTGGACAGCGGTGGGGTGCTGTGGGCTACAGTGGAGCGCAGTGGGGCACAGAGGCGCGCTGGGGTCGCCTCGTGGAGACGGGAGGTGGTGGTGCCGGTGTTCCTCGGCACGTTCACTCCTCGTCTCGACGAGAAGGGCCGACTGGCGCTCCCGGCGAAGTACCGCGACGAGCTCGCCGACGGCGTCGTCGTCACGCCCGGGCAGGAGCGCTGCCTCTTCGTCTTCTCCCGGGACGGCTTCGCCGAGCGATTCGCCCGGCTGCTCGCAGCCCCCGTGGGGTCCCGGCAGGCGCGGGACGCGACGCGGTTCGTCGCAGGTGCCGCCCATGACGACCAGCCGGACAAGCAGGGGCGCATCACGATCCCGCCGAAGCTGCGCACCTACGCCGGTCTCGACCGTGACCTCGTCGTCGTCGGCGCGATGTCACGGCTGGAGGTCTGGGAGCCCTCGGCCTGGGCGGCCTACCAGGCGGCCAACGAGGCCGACTTCGCGACCTTGGACGAGGGGGTGCTCGACGAGCTGTTCTGACCCGCACTCACCGCTCGAGCGGTGAGGTCTCCGGCCCGCCCGACTTCGTCTGACGCACCTTCCCCGGCGGCAGAAGGGCGGTCGGGCAGGAGACCTGGCTTCTCGAGCGACACCTGGCCGACGAAGATCCCGCGCTGATTCCCGACCCGATCGACGAAGGAGCCGTGCAGATGCCGCAGCCGCCGCGCCACGTGCCGGTCATGGCCGACCGGGTCGTGGAGCTGCTCGCTCCGGCACTGTCGCGGCTGGGCGCCGTGGTCGTCGACGGGACGTTGGGCATGGGCGGGCACGCAGCGGCGCTGCTGGCCGCCTGCCCCCACGCCCACCTCGTCGGCATCGACCGCGATGCCGACGCCCTCGCGCTGGCCGCTGCACGGCTCGAGCCGTACGCCGGTCGCGTCACCCTCGTGCAGGCCGTCTACGACGATGTCGCCGCAGTCCTTGCCCGGCTGGGCCGAGCGCACGTTCACGGTGTGCTGCTGGACCTCGGGGTCTCGTCCTACCAGCTCGACACCTCCGCGCGAGGTTTCGCCTATGCCGCGGACGCGCCGCTGGACATGCGGATGGACCCGACCACGACCACGACCGCCGCGGACGTGCTCAACACCTACTCCGCCGCCGACCTCGCCCGCGTCCTGTCTCGCTACGGCGAGGAGCGCTTCGCTCGCCGCATCGCGGCAGCCATCGTGGCGGAGCGCGAGCGCGAGCCGTTCACCACGAGCGAGCGTCTCGTGGCGCTCCTGCGCTCCACCGTCCCCGCGGCCAGCCAGCGCACCGGTGGTCACCCCGCCAAGCGCACCTTCCAGGCGCTGCGCATCGAGGTCAACGACGAGCTCGCCGTTCTTCAGGCCGCCCTGCCCGCCGCAGTGAACGCCCTGGCCGTCAACGGGCGCGTCGTCGTCCTTGCCTACCACTCGCTCGAGGACCGTCTGGTCAAGCAGGCGCTGGCCCGCGGCGCAGCCAACCGCACGCCGCTCGACCTGCCGGTCGAGCTACCCGAGCACGGGCCCGTCCTGCGCCTGCTGACCCGTGGGGCCGAGAGGCCCAGTGAGCAGGAGTGCCTCGCCAACAGCCGTGCCGCATCGGCTCGGCTTCGTGCCGCCGAGCGCATCGCCCCCGGTGACCTGACGACGGAGGACGCCGCATGAGTGCCGTTCACACTGCCGGTACCAGTGCCCTGCGCCTCGTCGGGGACCAGTGGCGCAGCGCCTCGCTTCGCCTCGTGTCCACGCCCGGACGGCGGGCTCCGCGGGCGGCCTTCGTCGGGATCGTGGTGGCGGTCCTGACCATCGGCCTCCTCGGGCTGCTGCTGCTCACCACCGCGATGCAGCAGCGGGCGTTCGCCTTGTTCGAGATCGAGAACGACATCGCCGTGCTGCGCGAGCAGCGGCAGGTCCTGACCGCCGAGCTGGCCCAGCTCGAGGCACCGGGAGCGCTGGCCGAGGCTGCTGGGACCATCGGCATGGTGCCCAACGACACCCCGGTGTTCCTCGACCTCGACGCCGGAGCGCTGCGAGGAGAGCTCGTGCCGGCACCGTGGCCCGCCGGCGACACCCGGTGAGAACCCCGCCGTCGTCCGGCGCGCCGAAGAAGAAGCCCGACGCGCCGAGGAAGACAGCCGCACCGAGAAAGCCAGCCGCGTCGAAGAAGACGGGGACTCCTCGGCCAGCCTCAGGCACTCGAGCCGCCCCGCGCACGACAATGCCGACGATGAGCCAGCAGACGCGCCCTCGACGCCCGTCTTCCGGCTCTCGTGACGCCTCCCGCCGCACGTCGGAGTCGTCGTCCGCCCGGACGCTCCGCAACTCCGCACCTGCCCGGTCTGTCTCGCGGAGCCCTGGGACCACCCGTGTCGCTCCTGGCGCGACAGCGCAGCGGCGCACGGTCGTACGGGAACGCCGGCGCCTGTTCCCCCTGATGCGCATCAGCCCCAGCCCTCGGCGCATGACCGTCGCCTTCGTCGCACTGGCCCTCGTCTTCGGTGTCTTCGCCGTGCGTCTGGTCCAGCTGCAGGGCCTGGACGCCTCGCGGTACGCCTCCATGGCGGCCAACGAGCGACTCCGCGAGATCGGCCTGCCCTCGGTACGCGGGCCGATCCTCGACCGGACGGGCGTCCCGCTCGCCACCACTGTCGACGCCGTCGACCTCATCGTCGACCAGACCCAGCTGAGCAACCCGGCCGCTGCGGCCCTTCAGCTCGCCGGCCTGCTGGAGCGCGACCCCGCCGAGCTGCAGGCGGCCATGACGGGTGACGACCCGTACGTGCCACTCCAACGCACCGTCGACGGTCCGGTCTGGAGCCAGATCCGCTCGCTGGGCATCAAGGGCCTGTACTCCGAGCCGTCCAGCGATCGTGCCTACCCCGCCGGGGCCGTGGCAGGCAACGTCATCGGGTTCACCGGCAGCAACGGCGAGCCGGGGGAGGACGACCGGACGATCGGCCTGGCCGGGATCGAGGCGTCGTTCGAGGACGTGCTCTCCGGTGAGCCCGGGTCGCTGCGCTACGAACGTGACAGCGCGGGGCGGGCGATCCCGCTGGCCGACCAGCTGCGCGTCGACCCGGTGCCCGGGCAGGGCCTGCGGCTGACGATCGACCGCGACATCCAGTGGATGGTGGAGAATAGGCTCGCCGCCATGGTCGAGCAGGCCGACGCCGAGGCCGGCTCCGCCGTCGTGCTCGACCCGGACACCGGCGAGGTCCTCGCGCTGGCCGACGTGCCGCTCGTCGACCCGTCCGACGTGGACGCCGTCGCCGAGGACGACCGCGGGAGCCGGTCGGTCTCCGGGCCCTACGAGCCCGGGTCGGTGCAGAAGGTGCTGACCATGGCCGCGGCAGTGGACTCCGGCGCGGTCGACCCGGGCGACATCTTCACCGTGCCCGACTCGATCCAGCGGGACGGCTGGCCACGGCCGATCAGCGACTTCGCCCCGCACGAGACGTGGTCGCTGACCCCCGCCGGCATCCTCGCGACGTCCAGCAACGTGGGCACGATTCTCGCAGCGGAGCGCATGAACAAGGACGAGATGCGTCGCTACCTGCTCGACTTCGGCTACGGCGAGGTGCCCGACCTGGGCATGCCGGGCGAGGAGCCCGGCATCATGCCGGAGGAGTGGAGCGACCTGCGCCGCGACACCATCGCCTACGGGCAGGGGATCGCGACCACGATCGTTCACCTGGCCTCGGCCTACGGCGCCATCGCCAACGACGGCGTGCGCGTGCCGGCCCGTCTCGTCGACGCCGTCGTCACCCCGGACGGCGAGGAGCGCCCGCTGGCCCAGGGCGAGCCGGTGCAGGTCGTCTCCGCCGAGACCGCCCGCGAGATCACCACCATGATGGAGGCTGTCGTCGCGCCGGGCGGCACGGCCAGCAACATCAGCGTCGACGGCTACCGCTTGGCCGGCAAGACCGGCACCGCCGAGCGGCTCGACCCCACCGGTGCCGTGGTCGGGTACACCGCGACCTTCGCCGGCTTCGCGCCCGCCGACGACCCGGCCCTGGTCGTCGTCGTGTCCATCCACGACCCCCAGCGCGGACGCTACGGCGGCCAGCTCGCCGGCCCCGTCTTCGCCGACACCATGAAGTTCGCCCTGCCGCGGCTCGGTGTCGCGCCGTCAGGCACGCAGGCCCCCGAGATCGAGACGTTCGCCGGGCGCCGCGGCGGCCCGAGCAACTAGCCTGACCGCGCCATGTCGCCTGCTGCCCCCGACGCCGACGCGGTACCGACCCGGCCCACCGTCGAGCCGATGCCGTTGTCGACGCTCACCCGAGCCGTCGGGCTCGACGACCCGGACGGCACGCGCCGGGCTCAGGTCACCGGCGTGTCCCACGCCTCCACCGCCATCCGTCCCGGCGACCTGTACGTCGCCATGGCGGGAGCCCGCACCCACGGTGCCCGGTTCGCCCGCGACGCCGCGGCAGCCGGGGCCGTCGCGGTGCTGACCGACCCTGCCGGTGCCGAGCTCGCAGCCGACAGCGGCCTGCCCACCCTGCTCGCCGACGACCCGCGCTCGCTGCTGGGCCCGGTGGCGGCGACGGTCTACGGGCACCCCGCGGACCGTATGAGCCTGATCGGCGTGACCGGCACGAACGGCAAGACCACCGTCACCATGCTGCTGCACGCGGTGCTCTCCGCCGTGTTCGGCAGCGCCGGCCTCGTCGGGACGATCGAGACCCGTGTCGGCTCGGCCGTCGTCCCGAGCCTGCGGACCACTCCTGAGGCCAGTGACCTGCAGGCGCTGCTGGCCGTGATGGTCGAGCGGGGTGTGCGCGCGGCCGCGATCGAGGTCTCCAGCCACGCCCTGGCTCTTGGACGCGTCGGTGGCCTGGTCGTCGACGTCGCCGGCTTCACCAACCTCAGCCAGGACCACCTCGACTTCCACGCCACGATGGAGGAGTACTTCGAGACGAAGGCTCGCCTGTTCACCCCGGCGCACTCGCGTCGCGGCGTGGTCGTGACCGACGACCCGTGGGGACGGCGGCTGGCCCTGCGGGCGGGCGTGCCCGTCGCGACGCTGGCCACCGACCCTGCTGGGGCCACCGGACTCGGATCGTCCGCAGAGATGCCCGACGTCGACTGGCTGGTGGACGACGTCGCCCCCGGCGCCACCGGCAGTACGGCCCAGCTGCGCGGCCCGGACGGGCGCACGCACGAGCTGCGGGTGCCGCTGCCGGGGATGGTGAACGTGAGCAACGCTGCGCTCACCGTGGCCCTGGCCGCACAGGTGGGGGTCGACGTTCCCGAGGCGCTGGCGGCCCTGGCCGGCGCACCCATGGTCCCGGGGCGCATGGAGAGGGTGTCCGGCGACGACCGCCCGGTCGTGGTGGTCGACTACGCGCACAGTCCCGACGCGCTCGAACGGGCGCTGGGGGACCTGCGGGCCGGCAGCCCGGCCCCGCTGGTGGTCGTGGTCGGCGCCGGCGGTGACCGCGACATCACCAAACGCGCACCGATGGGAGCGGTCGCCGCGCAGGGCGCTGACTTCGTCGTGGTCACCGACGACAACCCGCGTTCGGAGGACCCCTCGGCCATCCGGTCCGAGGTGCTCGCCGGCGCCCACCGCGCCGACGCTGCCACCGTGCACGAGGTGCCCGACCGCGCCACCGCGATCCGCACAGCCATCGAGCTCGCCGGTCAGGGCACCGTGCTTGTCGCGGGCAAGGGTCACGAGCAGGGCCAGGAGGTGGCGGGTGTGCTGCACCCCTTCGACGACCGGGTCGAGGCACGGGCGGCACTCGCCGACGCGGCGCGTCCGGGCGCGCGGGAAGGAGGTGGGCTGTGATCCCGATGACGCTGGCCGAGATCGCTGAGGTGACCGGCGGGAGCCTCGGCGCGGGGTCTGACCCCGCCGCCCTGGTGACCGGCCCGGTGCTCACCGACTCACGGCACGCCGAGCCCGGCTCGCTGTTCGTGGCTCTGCCGGGGGAGCACACCGACGGGCACGACTTCGCCGCGGCGGCCGTCGCCGACGGCGCCGTCGCAGTGCTGGCGGCGCGCGAGGTCGACGCGCCGTGCGTGGTGGTGGACGACCCGGCCTTCGCACTGGGCCGGCTGGCACGCAGTGTGATCGACCGGCTGGGGACGACGGTGGTCGCGGTCACCGGATCGAGCGGGAAGACGACCACCAAGGACATGCTCGCCTCGGTGCTCGGGCGGCTGGGGCCCGTCGTCGCCCCGCACGGGTCGTTCAACAACGAGATCGGTCACCCGGTCACCGCGCTGCGGTGCGACGAGAGCACCCGCGTTCTGGTCAGTGAGATGGGAGCCCGCGGCGAGGGCCACATCGCCTACCTGTGCGAGATCACCCCACCTGAGGTGTCCGTCGTGCTGAACGTCGGCAGTGCGCACCTCGGCGAGTTCGGCAGCCGAGAGGCGATCGGCCGGGCGAAGTCCGAGATCGTGCGCGCCCTGCGCGAGCAGGGGACGGCGGTGCTCAACGCCGACGACCCGATCGTGGCCGGCATGGCCGAGGTCACCCCCGGTCGTGTCGTCTTCACCGGCGAGTCGCCGAGCGCCGACGTGCGCGCCGAGGGCGTGCGGATCGATCCGTCCGGCCGCGCCCGGTTCACCCTCGTGGCCGGCGACGAGAGTGCCGACGTGGCGCTGCGCCTGGTCGGCGAGCACCAGGTGGCCAACGCCCTGTCGACGGCGGGCGTGGCCCTCACCCTGGGCATGGACCTCACCGACATCGCCACGGCCCTGTGCGAGGTCGAGCCGTCCTCGCGGTGGCGCATGGAGGTCACCGAGCGGCGCGACGGCACGGTCGTCATCAACGACGCCTACAACGCCAACCCCGAGTCCGTCCGTGCCGCGCTCAAGGCACTCGTCAGCATCTCCGGCGACCGGCGCAGCTGGGCGGTGCTCGGAGAGATGCGCGAGCTCGGTGACCAGGCCGCGCTCGAGCATGACGGGGTCGGCCGGCTGGCCGTGCGCCTCAACGTCGACCGGCTCGTCGCCGTCGGCGAAGGCGCGCGCGCCATCCACCTCGGCGCCGCCCACGAGGGGTCGTGGGGCAACGAGTCGGTGTGGGTGCCCGACATCGACGCCGCGCTGGACCTGCTGCGCGACGAGCTCACCCCCGGTGATGTCGTACTCGTCAAGGGCTCCCGGCTGGTAGGACTGGAAGCCGTCGCAGCCGCCCTCACCGACGAGGAGACACCCCCGTGATCGGTCTTCTCGTCGGCGCGACCACGGCGTTCCTCGTCGCGATCATCGGCACCCGCGTCGCCATCCGCATCCTGGTGGCCAAGGGGTACGGACAGCTGATCCGTGACGACGGCCCGACTGCGCACCACGTCAAGCGCGGCACACCCACCATGGGCGGCACCGTCATCATGATCGCGGTCGTGGCCGGGTACGTCGCCGCCCACCTCGCCTCGCTCACCCCACCCAGTGCCAGCGGTCTTCTCGTGCTGTTCCTCATGACCGGGCTCGGGATGGTCGGGTTCGTCGACGACTACATCAAGATCTCCCAGCAGCGCAGCCTCGGACTTCGCAGCGCCGCGAAGTTCGGCGGCCAGTCCGTCGTGGCAGTGGTCTTCGCCCTCCTCGCGCTGCAGTTCCCCGACGAACGTGGACTGACACCCGCCACGACGGCCGTCTCGTTCATCCGGGACACCGCCATCGTGCTCCCGGTGGCGCTGTTCATCGTCTGGGCCTTGCTCATCATCGCCGGGACGTCGAACGGGGTGAACCTCACCGACGGCCTCGACGGGCTGGCCACCGGAGCCACCATCGCCACAGCAGGGGCCTTCACCCTCATCGGCGTGTGGCAGTTCAACCAGTCCTGCGCGACGAACGCCGGCCCGCAGTGCTACGAGGTGCGCAACCCCCTGGACATGGCACTGGTCGCCGCGTCCCTGGCCGCGGCCTGCATCGGGTTCCTGTGGTGGAACACCTCACCGGCGAAGATCTTCATGGGCGACACCGGCTCGCTGGCCCTCGGCGGCGCCATCGCCGGCCTGGCGATGACCACCCGCACCGAGCTGCTGCTCGTGTTCCTCGGCGGGCTCTTCGTCGTCATCACGATGTCGTCCATCCTGCAGATCGGCTACTTCAAGATCAGTGGCGGCCAGCGGATCTTCCGTATGGCGCCGTTGCAGCACCACTTCGAGCTGAAGGGCTGGGCCGAGGTCACGATCGTCGTGCGTTTCTGGATCGTGGCCGGGCTGTCGGCCGCGCTGGGACTCGGGGTCTTCTACGCCGAGTGGGTCGTGGTGTCGTGACCGGACCCGCGTCGCCCGTCGCCGCGGGCACCCACGTGGTCGTCGCCGGGCTGGCCCGCACCGGTGTCGCGGCAGCCCATGCCCTTCTCGCCGACGGTGCCCGGGTGACCGTTGTCGACGGCGCCGACACCGGCCCGGTGCTCGATCGAGCAGCCGAGGCCGAGGCGGCCGGGGCCCGCGTGCTGCTCGGAGGCGCAGCAGCCGCAGAGCTGCCGGCACAGGCCGACCTAGTGGTCACGTCGCCGGGCTGGCCCCCCCACGCCCCGCTGCTGCTGGCGGCGCACCAGCGCCGCGTCCCGGTCTGGGCGGAGGTCGAGCTGGCCTGGCGCATGCGCGGGCCTGGCGCCGCCCCGTGGCTGATCGTCACCGGCACCAACGGCAAGACGACGACCACGCGCATGCTGGAGTCGATCCTGCTGGCCGATGGCCGCCGCGCCCGGGCCGTCGGCAACATCGGCGTCCCCCTCGTGACGGTCGTTCGCCAGGGCGACGACGACGTCCTGGCGATCGAGTTGAGCTCGGCCCAGCTGACCGGCGTGCGGACGGTGAGCGCCGAGGCGGCGGTCGTGCTCAACCTGGCCGCCGACCACCTGGACTGGCACGGCTCGTTCGCGGAGTACCGAGCCGCCAAGCGGGTGGCCTACGACCGGTGCCGGTCGGTGGCCGTGCACAACCTCGACGACCCGGCGACCGGCACGCTGCTAGGGGAGGCCACTCCCGGCCCGGGCTGCCGTCGGGTCGGGTTCACACTCGCCGAACCGGGATCCGGTCAGGTCGGGGTGGCCGACGGGACACTGGTGGATGCGGCGTTCGAGCGCGACCCGGTCGAGCTCGCGGTCGTTGCGGGGGTGCGGCCTGCGGCCCCGCACAACACCGCCAACGCCCTAGCGGCGGCGTGCCTGGCCCGGGCCGTCGGCGTGGAGGCGGCCTCGGTCCAGGTCGGCCTCGAGGCATTCGCTCCCGAGGCGCACCGGATCGCCGTCGTCGCAACGCGTGACGGGGTGACCTTCGTCGATGACAGCAAGGCCACCAACGTCCACGCGGCCCAGACCTCGCTGGCGGGGTACCCGTCGGTGGTCTGGGTGGCCGGAGGGCAGGCCAAGGGTGCCGACTTCGACGACCTCGTGCGCGAGCACTCCGGACGGCTGCGCGGGGTCGTGCTTTTGGGCACCGACCGCGGCCGCATCGCACAAGCGCTGGCGCGACACGCCCCGGCAATCCCCGTGGTCGAGGTGGCGGGCCCGGAGACTAGCGACGTGTCGGTGATGGACCCGGTCGTGCGGGCGGCCCAGGCGCTGGCCGTCCCGGGAGACACCGTGCTGCTGGCCCCGGCCTGCGCGTCGTGGGACCAGTTCGCCGACTACACCGAGCGCGGACGCGCCTTCGCCGACGCGGTCGACCGGCTGGTCGCCGGTGAGGGGCCCGCGTGAGCGCCCCCACCCTGCCTCCGGGCTCGAGCACCGGGGAGCATCCGACACGGACCGGTGCCCTGCGCCAGTGGCTGGCACACCCCGTCGCCCCGTACTACCTGCTCATCGGAAGCGCGGGCCTGCTGCTGGCCATCGGCCTGGTGATGGTGCTCTCGGCATCAGGCGTGGCAGCGCTGCGCGACTTCGACGACTCCTACTACTTCCTCAAGCGCCAGCTCATGTTCGTCGGGGTCGGGCTCGTCACCGCCGTGGTCGTCGCGCGGACGCCCATTCGGCTGATCCGACTCGCTGCATGGCCGCTCATCATCGGCTCGGTCGGGCTTCTTCTGCTCACCTACGTGCCGGGCTTCGGGGTCGAGGTCAACGGCAGTACGAACTGGCTGGACTTCGGGGGACCATTCCGCATCCAACCCTCCGAGCTCGCCAAGCTCGCGCTCGTCGTCTGGGGCGCCCACGTGTATGCCACCAAGGGGCGTCGCATCGCCGAGATCCGCCACCTGGCGGTGCCGATGTGGCTGGGCGCCGGCGCCGTCGTCGCGCTCACAGTGGGTCAGCGCGACCTGGGCACGGCCATCGTGCTCAGCGCCATCGTGCTCGGGCTGATGTGGGTGGCCGGCGTGCCCGGCTGGCTCATGGCGGGCATGGGCGCGGTGGGTGCGGTCATCGGCGGCTACTTCGTCTGGACCGAGGAGTACCGGCGCGACCGCATCCTGTCGTTTCTCGACCCGTTCGCCGATCGGCTCGACACGGGTTACCAGGCCGTCGCCAGCATCTACGCGTTCGGGTCCGGCGGATGGTGGGGAGTCGGCCTGGGCGCGTCCAAGCAGAAGTGGGGTCGGCTGCCCGAGGCTCACACCGACTTCATCTACGCTGTCATCGGAGAGGAGCTCGGTCTGGTCGGCTCGGTCGTGGTGCTCGCCCTGCTTCTCGTGCTGGCCTACGCGGGGCTGCGGATCGCGACCAAGGCCACCGATCGTTTTGTCCGGCTCGCCGTCGGCGCAGTCATGACCTGGATCCTCGTGCAGTCGGTGATCAACCTGGGCGCCACGCTCGGCGTGATGCCCATCACCGGGGTCCCGCTGCCCCTGGTCTCCTACGGCGGGGCGTCCATGGTCATCGGCCTTGCCGGGCTCGGCATCGTGCTCGCCGCTGCCCGCACGGACCCCTCCGTGCGCGCCGCGCTGGCGTCCCGCCGGCCTCGTCGGGCGGGGAAGGCCTGAGCCGTGCACGTCGTCCTTGCTGGCGGCGGGACCGCCGGTCACGTCGAGCCCGCGATGTCGGTGGCCGACGCACTGCGCCGAGCTGACCCGGACGTCGGCATCACGGCGCTGGGCACCGAGCGGGGCCTGGAGGCCCGGCTCGTCCCGGCACGCGGCTACGACCTGACCCTGATCCCACCGGTCCCGCTGCCCCGGCGGCCGAGCGCCGACCTTCTGACGGTCCCCGGCCGGCTGCGCGCCGCGGTGCGGGCGTGCGAGGACGTGCTGGCCGCGACGTCCGCCGACGCGGTCGTCGGGTTCGGGGGCTACGTGGCGATGCCGGCCTACCTTGCCGCCCGGCGGGTGGGTGTCCCCCTCGTGGTCCACGAGGCGAACGCGCGGCCCGGCCTGGCCAACCGCATCGCTGCCCGACTCACCCGCTACGTGGGGGTCGCGACGCCGGACGTGCGCCTGCCCCACGCCCGCCACGTCGGCATCCCCCTGCGGCGCAGCATCTCGACCCTCGACCGACCCGCCCGCCGCGCGGAGGCCCGGTCCTTCTTCGGCCTCGACCCCGACCGCACGACCCTGCTCGTCTTCGGAGGCAGCCAGGGTGCCCGGCACATCAACGAGACGATGGGGGAGGCCGCCCCGTCCGTCCTCGCGACGGGTGCGCAGGTGCTCCACGCACGGGGACGGGACCAGCAGGTCACGCTTGCCGGCGGGGCTGGCGCCGTGCCCCACGGCGGGGCTCGCCACGGGGCAGGCGACCCGGCAGGGCGCTACCACGTGGTCGAGTACGTCGACCGGATGGACCTCGCCTATGCCGCCGCCGACCTGGTCATCTCCCGCGCCGGGGCGATGACCTGCGCCGAGCTGGCCGCCGTTGGACTACCGTCGGTGTACGTGCCCTTCCCGGTCGGAAACGGCGAGCAGCGCCTCAACGCCCGCCCGACAGTCCGGGCCGGTGGGGGGCTACTGGTCGAGGACGAGGCCTTCACCCCCGCCTGGGTCGCCGCCACCGTGCCGGACCTGCTCGCCGACCCGGCGCGGCTGGCGCGGATGAGCCGGGCGGCCGCAGCCCTGGGGCGGCGCGACGCCGACGATCAGGTCGTCGAGATGATCCGGCACGCCGTCGACGAGGCGTCGAGGCCGCAGTGGTGATCCTCGAGCCCCCCGCGGTCATCCCGGACGTCGCCGACCTCGGGCGCGTGCACCTGGTCGGGATCGGCGGGGGAGGGATGTCCGGGATCGCCCGCATCCTGAGCGCCCGCGGGGTCGAGGTGACCGGCAGCGACGCCAAGCCCTCAGCGACCCTCACCGGCTTGCTCGCGGTGGGAGTCCGCTGCTACGTCGGGCACGCCACCGAGCACGTCGGCAACGCCGACACGGTCGTGGTCTCCTCGGCGATCAAGCCGGACAACCCCGAGGTCGCCGAGGCTCGGCGGCGAGGGCTGCTCGTCCTGCCGAGGGCGGTCGCGCTGGCGGCACTCATGCAGGGGTACCGCACTGTCGCCGTGGCGGGCACGCACGGCAAGACGACCACCACGTCGATGGTCACCGTGGCCCTGCAGCACTGCGGGCTGGACCCGTGCTTCGCCATCGGCGGCAACCTCGCAGGAAGCGGGGCCAACGCCCACCACGGCAGCGGAGACGTCTTCGTCGCAGAGACCGACGAGAGCGACGGCTCACTCGTGGCGTTTCGGCCCCACGTCGCGGTGGTGACCAATGTGGACTACGACCATGTCGACCAGCACGGGGACGCCGCAAGCTACGCCGCGGTGTTCGAACGGTTCGCCAGCCGCATCCCGCCCGAGGGGACGCTGGTGGTGTGCTTGGACGATCCGGGCGCCGACGCGCTGGGGCAGCAGGTGAGGGCGTCCGGCGCC
>Ga0272442_10001859_pt1 | contig 31319 bp, 30 predicted proteins | sample SSMForm2O_FD_200262 | JGI IMG/M metagenome (GOLD analysis project Ga0272442, IMG submission 200262) | Marine sediment archaeal communities from Little Sippewissett salt marsh, Falmouth, MA, United States - SSM-Form-2O | ecosystem: Environmental > Aquatic > Marine > Wetlands > Sediment ... | reverse complement strand
TTTCCATTGGGTGTGCCGAGTCGTCAAGGGCAACATAGATGAGATAGGCCGATGCCGTATGGCGGACTTCTTGCGTCGCCGGATTTTCCGATTCCACGCGAACGCCGATTTCCATCGAAGTGGTTCCTACCATGTTGATACCTGCCCGGAGGGTTACGATTTCATTCACGAACACGGGGTTATGAAAATCCAGCCTATCGATTGATGCCGTCACCACATTTGCCTGGGCATGACGTACCGCCACGGCCCCCGCCGCAGTGTCGATAAGTTTCATGATTACACCGCCGTAAACGTAGGAGGCAGGGTTGGCGTCGTGGGAATGCATCAACTGCGTCATTACGACGCTGCTGTCCTTCACTCGTTTCTTTTTCATGCCTGTGTCCCTTTTACCTGTCCGCTTCAACACTGGTGTGAGTGTATGAGAGGACCGGGGCCCCTATAGCATGTCCTTGTCGGCATATCTATTAAAAAAAATGAAACGGAACGTGGTCATTGACCGATGGGGCATAAATGAAACAGGCCTGGAGAATCCATGTGCCGGTTTCCCATCAATCCATCACCGATATGAGTTGCTTTTGGGTGAATATTCAACTATTCTTGACGACGGTAGGGGCCGTGGTGAGACCAGTCGTTACCGCACACTCAAAACATGCAGGATAGATGGTGTAATATTCAATGGGATTGATCAATCTTTTAATGAAAGACCCCCTGGCATTTATCATAATAGCCGTACCGCTGACATACTCCATTATTTTCCATGAGCTGGCCCACGGATGGGTAGCCTGGAAAATGGGGGACCCGACTGCCAAGCTGATGGGCAGGTTGAGCCTTAGCCCGCTGAAACATCTTGATCCCATGGGGACACTCATGCTTTTTGTCGTAGGATTCGGGTGGGCACGACCGGTTCCCGTCAATTTTAACAACCTGCGAGGAAAGAGGAGTGCCCACATATTCGTATCTGCGGCGGGGATTGTCGTCAATATGCTGCTGGCCTTTATCTCGCTTTTTCTGCTGCGGTTTTTGGCACTGCCTTCACATGGTATCGCCGCGACGATGCTGTACTATATGGCCCATATCAACATCATACTGGCTGCCTTCAATCTGATTCCGATTCCGCCCCTCGACGGTTCCAAAATTCTTATGGGATTTTTGCCGGCCCGTCTTCAGTATTCACTCTCACGGCTTGAACCCTACGGGTTTTTTATTATAATCGGGTTGCTCTTCTTCGGCATCCTGGATCCCCTCATCGATTTTTTCCGCTGGTTAATACTGTCGATCATCGGTGTCCTGCTCATGCGGTAGGGCCATCCGGTCTGAGAAGAGGGGATCTTAATTTTAGGATGATGGACTGTTTGCAAAGCCATCAATGATCATCACAAGACGGCGTGGAGGCAAGATGAAACTTACGGTACTTATCGATAACAATACTCTCATCGATCGATATTTCCTCGGTGAGCCGGGGGTATCCTATCTCATTGAGGACGGCGAAAGGAAGGTCCTCTTCGATGTGGGATATTCGGATGCATTTATAACAAACGCGAAAAAACTCAAGGCCGATCTCTTGGATATCGATTTTGTAGTCCTGTCGCATGGCCATCTGGACCATACCTGGGGGCTTATGCCGCTGATTCAGCTGTTCACGGAAGCTGCAATTGAACACCATCCTGCAAGAAGACCGACCCTTGTCGCTCATCCACTGGTATTCTCGACGCGAGCAGACGAAGGAGTGGCACAAATCGGTTCGGTGTTTTCGGAGGACAAACTTGCGCGTCACTTTGACCTTCGAGTGAGCAGGATGCCCGTACCTTTGACTGAGCGGTTGCTTTTTCTGGGGGAGATCGAGCGAACAGTTGCGTTTGAAGGTAATACCGCAGTGGGACGGATCATTGAATCTGATGGTGAGAGGGACGATTTCATGGCCGATGATTCGGCCCTGGTGTATCGGTCACCCGATGGGTTAGTCATTATTACCGGGTGCTCCCATGCCGGGATCTGCAATATAGTGGAGTACGCCACAAAGGTTTGTCAGGAGGCCAGGGTGCTTGATATTATCGGCGGCTTTCATCTGTTGAACCCGCCTGCCGCACAGATGCAGGGAACCTTGGACTACATGAAAGCACTGAATCCGGATGTGGTCCACGCCTGCCATTGCACGGATCTGAATGCCAAGATCGCACTGTCGAGGGTGGTTAATCTTGCCGAAGTAGGAGTTGGGCTCACTCTTGAATATTAGGTGACGGAGAGGATCCTGTCTCCCCATGTCCGGAAACTCGGTCCGAACGAAGGGGGATCTGAATGCCCTTCGGCATGCGCAGAGACGCTTTGTCAAATGTTTCCCGGAAACAGCTGGTATTGCTGGCGTGCCGCATGATGCGCGCATGCAATGTGTCATGGTCAAACTCCAGGAGGCCGAATGTCATGGGGTATCCCCTGTTTTCGTGGCTGCTCAAATGTCCCGGGTTGATATAGACCATGGTGTCGTCATGTCGTATCTCGGCCAGGTGCGTGTGCCCGTACAGAAACACATCCGCCCGCCCCTCCGCAATGATGGTCTCGGGCTTTATATCATCGGCAAGATCGTTGTAGTGAGAGCCGGGGGTATGCGTCAGGAAAATTTTCCAGTCCTCAATATCAATAAATTTTCTGTTTTCCACCTGCGGATCGGGGTAATAACAGGTATCCCAGGTACCGGGTACGCGAATAAGATTATGTCCGTGCAGCTCCAGGATGTTCGCATCGTCGTAATAATCGCCAAGATGGATTACCGTATCGATCCTTTCGGTCTCAAGGAAATTCAATGTCCATTCCATGGAACGAGAATCATCGTGGGTATCGGAAATAACCAGAATCTTAACCATCGTGAACAGCCTGCCATGCTCCGGTACGTGAATGCTTGTTGCCTGTATCATCTGAGCCGGATTTCTTCATTGTTATTTTTTGTGCAGTGTGTAGAGAACATTTCCGGGTGCGGAGTATAGAAAAGCCATGGATCGCTGTCAAGCGTAAAACACAAAAACGCCGGTGCTGTCGATTCCCGAAGGCATTATGCCATGTGGTATGTGGTGATTCCCGCATATCGGGACAAATGTCTTGACACGGTGGAAAAAAGAACATAGGAGGCTCTACTTGCACATCTTGTGGTAATGAGGAGTCGATACGATTGATGGGAGCGGAGATATTAACCGTTATATTCGGGTTAACCGCAGCGGCAAGCTTCGGTGCCGGCGATTTTTGCGGCGGTGTGGCGACCAGACGGAACAATGTTTACAGTGTTGTTGCAGTGTCGCAATTTATCGGCATTGTGCTGCTCTTCGGATTGGTGCTCTACCTGCGTGAGCAAGTACCATCCCCGGGCACCCTGGTCCTTGGGGGAACGGCGGGAATTTTCGGAGTCATCGGCCTCATGGGGCTTTACAGCAGTCTTGCCGGTGGACGCATGGGCATTGTGGCCCCGGTGACGGCGGTTGTTTCCGTGGTGTTTCCGATAATTGTCGGCATGTTTATTGAGGGAATGCCGTCGACTATGCACATCGCCGGATTGGGAATAGCCGCCGTCGCGATCTGGCTTCTCACGCGCGATGCCAGCGGCGAGCCGCTGCGACTCTCGGAGTTGGGAGTGCCGATAATAGCGGGGCTGGCGTTCGGCATGTTCTTTATTCTCATCGATCGGGTGTGTGCCAGCGCAATTCTGTGGCCGCTGGTTGCCGCACGACTCGCATCGATCAGCATGCTTTTGTTGATAATGCTCCTGTCCCGCAAAGGGGGTATGCCGGCAGCGAATCAACTGCTCGTGATCGTACTGGCCGGTATCTTCGATACGGGTGGCAATATCTTTTTTGCCGTGGCCGCCAGATTCGGGAGGCTCGATATTGCAACGATTCTTTCATCGTTATATCCTGCCTCAACGGTCGTCCTGGCCTGGTTCGTGTTGAAGGAGCGCCTAGTGCTCCGGCAGTGGGCCGGCGTTATCGCCGCCCTTGTCGCCATTGGATTTATCGCGTCATGACAGTGGGGGCTTCGATGAAGTCCGTCAGCGTGAAGGCACTGGATCCGGGAGGCCGGACGGTTATTTTCCACCGTTCATGTGATGGTTATCGTCGATGAAATCGATGATCAGCTCGGCCGTTCGTTTCGGCTGCTCCTCCTGGGGCATATGGCCGCATTCGGGAATCACCGTCAAGGTTGAACCGGCGATATCATTCGTAAAGCGTCGGCCGATATCGAGGGGAATCCACCTGTCATCTTGGCCCCATATGATCAATGTGTTCGCTGCAATATCCGATATCCGTTTAATGTACTGTTCCAGCCCGTCAAGCTTGAGCGACCGCGCAACGGCAATTTGTGCCTCAAGAGCCTTTTCGGTTCGCAGTCTGTCATAATAGGCCGTTACCTTTTCTTCGGTGATACGATCATCGTCACTGAAGACCTCTTTCAGATTCCACCGCACCACCCAGGGACCGAAAAAAAGCTTCATAACGCTTCCTGCCAGGGGCAGGTGTGCCAGTCGTATGATCATGGGACTTTTCATGGGATACCCGGCCGCATCGATCAGTACCAATTTCGAGATCCGCGCGGGATGCTCAAGGGCCATGAGGGCCGCGATGGCACCACCAAGTGAATTGCCGACGAACACAGCCTGTGTAAGACCCCGTGCATCCATCCAGGTGTTGACTTCCTGCATGAGACTCACGGGATCATAGGCTGCGTCTGCAGGCTTATCGGACCAGCCGAACCCCTTCAGGTCAAGGGCAAAGACATGGTACCCTCGCTCACAAAGATACGGCACGATTGCCTCCCACGTATAGGTCGATGACGCAAATCCGTGCACAAGGACAATATCCGGTCCGTCGGCGGGATGCTCCGTGTAGTGATAACGGATACCCTCAAGGCACATGAAATGATCGCAGGCTTTGGGGCCGCCCGGTATTTCTCCCGAAGGAATGGTTTTAACGTTGAAGCCGCATCCGGCACACATACAGCAGACAACCATTACGAGCAGGTAATATACATTAGCGCGAATCGAATTTACCTCCTATGTAAATTACCGGTATATTTACCTGTGGAATCGGCGATTGTCACGTGAATTTTATCTCTGTCTTGCCACGGGGAGGTCACCTGCCCGGTTTCTGTGTTGCCTTGGGAGGTCACGGTGGGGCATATTTTTTTATATTCAGGGTAAATCAGGATTGCTATCAGGCGGGGGGGTATGGTGGCTCGTGACATCGTAGCCGTGTGCCCTCGCGGGCACATCCTGGATATCGGCACAGGCAGGCCGCCATGCTTACAGTTACCCCAACGGCGATTTTGTTCAACCCGGCAACCTCTACGTGATGTCATGACCGAGGAGGATCGTGCACATCTGGTCGACAATATTGTGAGCCGCCCGTGCGTTCCCTCCGTGATGCGGGCACATGAACCACGAAACGGGCGGATGCAGCGCGAAGAGTGGTCTTCACGCACATCCGCGGCCATGATCGCGTGGGTGGCTTCGTATGTGGGAGTAGTCCCTGTTGCGGATTGTCATGTCTTTCACTTCGCGTCTGCCCTATGGAAAAAATAATAAAAGTGTGCTATGAGTGCACCAACAGAGTGATATTTGAAAGGCAGAGACAATGCGTTACTTACCGGGGCCGGTTCGAGGGGTGTTATCGCTCCTGTTGTATGTTATCAATACAATTTTCTGGACGACTCCACTTTTTTTCATTTCTTTTCTCAAGTTTGTGATTCCCATACACGGATGGCGAAAATTCTGTAATATACTGCTGACCGGGATTGCCAATAACTGGATCGCTGTCAATAATTTCAATCAATGGTGTACCAGCAATATTCGCTGGGATGTCGAGGGATTGGATGACCTCAAGCGGACCGAGTGGTATATGGTGCTTTCCAATCATCAATCATGGGTTGATATTCTCGTGCTGCAGCGAATTTTCTATCATAAGATCCCTTTTTTGAAATTTTTCATTAAAAAAGAGTTGATCTGGGTACCCATTCTGGGACTTGCGTGGTGGGCCCTCGATTTTCCCTTTATGAAGCGTTACTCACAGGCATTTCTGAAAAAGTATCCCCATCTGAAAGGGAAAGACCTGGAGACGACCAGAAAGGCGTGTGAAAAATTCAAGACTATTCCGGTGTCCGTGATGAATTTTGTTGAAGGCACGCGGTTCTCGCCGGAAAAGCATCGAAGACAGGGATCGCCGCATGTGAACCTCCTCAAACCGAAGGCGGGGGGCACGGCGTTTGTCTTTCAGGCCATGGGGGAGCAACTGCACCGGATCGTCGATGTCACCATCGCTTATCCCGGCGGGGCGAAAACATTCTGGCAGTTTGTCTGCGGCAAGGTGGATGAGATCAAGGTCAGAGTGCGGTCGTATCCTCTCGGGTCCGAGTTGCTGGGCGATTACTTCAATGACGCGGAATTCCGCGAACGTTTCCAGCTCTGGCTGAATTCGGTCTGGGAGGAGAAGGACTGTCAGATCGAACGACTCCTGCATTCGTCGGGTACTCTGATGGCGGAACCGCAACGCTGAGATGACGGAAGCTTCAATACGCACCTTGCAGAGAATCACCTTCCCGTATTGCGTCCCCTTATGATTCTATTTGCATTAATTACGGAATAAATGGTCCATGTCGTACAGGGAACCTTCGGTATGCGGTGCAGTCTGGTAATCAAATCGATGTCGTTCATGAAAAAAACTTGCCACGGGACGGGTCACGCCGCAGGTACCGTAGCTCCGAATGCGTTGGACGTGGTCGAGGTCAAGTATGGCACTCATCGTTTCCGATGTCTGGCCGGTGTGCTGGATGACGGTTCCTTCGGGATCCACGATCACACTCTGTCCCGTCCCACTTCTGCCCGTGCCATTTATGCTGACGATATAACACTGATTGGTAATGGCCGCGGCACGGCACAGGACGAGTTCCTGCTGCCGGTCAGGTGTTGTGGTGGAAGTTGGGATAACGATCAATTCCGCCCCCTTCCATATAAGATCCCTGATGAGTTCCGGAAACCAGAGATCATAACAGATGCAGATGCCGATGGTGCCGATGCCGGGTATCTCGATTACGGTAGTGTCCGTTCCGGGTGTGACGGTTTCATAAGGCCGCCAGGGATACATCTTGCGGTATGTGGCGATCAGGTTTCCCTGGGGGTCGAAGAGGGGTGCGGTATTGTAATAGCGGTCACCGTCCTTTTCGTACATCGTGCCGGGCAAGAGATAAATCCCGTATGTACAAGCCAGGTCGGCACAGAATTCGGTCATCGGTCCGGGAATTTCTTCGGCGGTGAGTTCCATCCCGGCGGCCCCTTGAAGGCACAGCTCATGGGCGGAAACAAACGAAAGCCAGGGGCAGTAAAACTTAAGCATTTTTATCTGGCGCACCAGGTTTTGCTTGTTCTCTTCAACCTTGCCGGGAATGGTCGGGATTTGACACGTGCCGATACCTATCGTTCGATTCATGATACTTCCTTTCCAGAAGAAATGGATATTGACGAAAGCCTCTAACCCAAATGCAGGTGGCCGTCAATATTATTTATGTCTATGCCGACTCCGGAAATACCCCGATGCAGAGAAACGGAAGCGGTCTTGGCAGCTTGTTATCTTGAAAAAATAAATTAAATTATGCAATTATAGTTAAAATACACATGGCGTGGTTTTCGGGAAAGGCAGAAGCGTCATGCTCTGCGAAAACCTGTTTCAACGGCTCGGAGACGGGGCTCGTTCGGGCAGGTCCCATCGGTGTCGGGACCTGCGGCAGCAAAACGCACCACCGTCGCCGCGCTGGCGCAAAGGTATTCACATTTTCCCGTGTCGATAGCTCTTGGCCAAGGTGACCTCAGGCAGCGCTATACGGAATGGCTGGCGCGGTCAGTCATGCAGGTATAAACCCGCAACGTTAAGTGATACCGCTCCCCCGCATCGATTGCACGCAAACGGCGCACCGGCTACCCATGACGCGTCACGCAGAAAAGGAATGCTAACCGGTGTCGCCGCTGCCTGGGTGGTTAAACGGGTCCCGGGGTTGTTACAGGACCTTTGAGACAATCTCGGCGATATCGGCAACCTCGAGGTGATCCTGAAGCTCTTCCACTTTTATTGCGTCTTCCAGCATCTTCGCGCACTGCGGACAGGCAACGGCGATAATCCGTGCCCCCGCATCACGTGCCTGTCTCACACGGATTCTCGCGGCACTTTCTTCACCGCCTCCCAGAATATCGCTGAAAAAATTTCCGCCGCCGCCTCCGCAACACAGCGCACTGCTTTTGTGCGACTCCATCTCGACAAGTGTGGTGCCCGGACATGCATTCAAAATTCTGCGTGGGGCGTCATATTCACCGTTATGTCGTCCGAGATAACACGGGTCGTGATAGGTGATGGTTGTTTCACGCGTGCGTCGGGACAGTCGCAGTGCATCCATCTTGTCCGCCAGTATCTGGGTATAATGAAATACCTCGAAATTTGCACCTAATTTCCTGTAATAATTGTGAAAAGCATTATAAGCATGGGGGTCGACAGTGATAATTCTGGTGACGGATCGATCTTCGAAGAGTGCCATGTTTTGACGTGCCAGCATCTCGAAAAGCCCTGATTCACCCAGGGAATGGGCCTCGTTGCCGTCACAGATCTCTTCACTGCCGAGGATCCCGAAAGACACACCGGCCTTCACGAGAAGGTCTGCCACGGCGCGGGTGATCTGTTGGCCCCGTTCATCGTAAGCGCCGACACACCCGACATAGAGAAGATAGTCATGATCGTCATAGATGTCGAGAGAGAGCCCGTTGGCCCATGCCCCCCGCTCTTCTGCAGGTGCCTTGTAGGGATTGCCGTAGGTGTGAAGCGATTTAAGGTAATCTCTGACGGTGGGCGGAAGATTTCCGTCTGCAACCATTTCCTCTCTGGCGGCAGTAAAGATGTTCACCAGGTCGTCACTGAACGAGAAGATGCAGTGCTCGACACAGTTTGCGCACATGGTGCAGGAATACAGTACTTCCTGGAACCGCTTCGAGGTCTGCACTTCTCCGTTCAACCATGCCCGGATAAGCCACATTCTGCCGCCCGGAGAATATGATTCAAACCTGAATTTTCGATAGGGAGGACAGTTAAAATCCGTATAGTCTTCCGTCAGTTTACAGTATCCGCATCTGAAGCATCGGTGGATGATATCGTCGTATTTCATGTTACTGCACCTCCCAGTTCCCGGGATTCATTATGCCGTTCGGATCCATGGCTTTCTTGATTTTCTGTATGAGATTTGCCGTATTGGGGTCCATTTTTTTCATTGTCAGCTGCTGTGCCCCCGTTTCGCCCTTCCAGATCATACCGCCGAGATCGAGGGTGACCCGGTTCGACTCGTCGATTGCCTGCCGAGCCGCGTCGATGTCGGCCTCGTCGGCCCTGTTGAAGGAGTAGTTGAAGCCGAACATGATGCTGTGGCACGTCAAGACCTGGTGGACATACGATGCAATCATGCCGTGCCGGTGGGCAATGTCGATTCCCTTTCTCCATGCCTCGGGTACCTTGTCGAAGGGCAGGATAGCGGCCGAGTATTCAAATCCGCCCCCCTTTCTGAAATCGGCGGCTACGGCTGCTTTGGGCGGTACATCGAGAAAACGGGTACGGAGCGCCGGATGAAGATTGTCCACAACGCGAATCCGGTTGCCTCCGCCGATTTTGTGACCGAGATTCTTGAAGGTGTTAATCTTCAATGCCAGTTCCTCTTCGAAATGAGCCGACACGATGACCACGTAAAAGATATGATTCATCCAGTCCGGCTTTTCCTGTGTAATCAGAAAAAAATCTTCCAGAAGATCCAGTTGGGTCAATTCAAAAATAACCTCCGGAATGGCGTCGATATCGTCAGATGAAAAGACCAGTACATCTCGATACCTGGGACGCGGGTAGAGCTTCATGGAGAGCTTGGTGACCACGCCCGTTGTTCCGAACCAGCCGATAAAAAGGCCCGGTAAATCCGGAATGGGCCCTCTGGTATACCAGGAGGGGCTGAGGGCCGCGGATCCAAGTTTGCATATTTCACCGGTGGGGAGCACGACTTCCATACTATTGATCATATCTGAATTGATGCCGTACCGGGGTGTGATGTGGCCGTGACCCTGAATGAGGGCATTGCCGACGACGGTTACGGTAGGCGGTGCTTCGGGCGTAGAGTGCTGGAGACGCGGATGATGCTTCTTGAGGTAAGCCCTGAGCGCTGCCTGAGACACACCTGCCTCTATCACTGCGTAACGGCTAAGCTCATTGACCTCTATAATCCGGTCCATGCGCTTCATGTCCAAGACGATCCCGCCCTGCTGCGGTACGACCAGGGCCGAGAGTGAAAAACCACCGCCGAGGGGTGTGACAGGGATTTTCTGCGCATCCGCAAGCGTGAGAACCTGCTGTACCTCTTCAACCGTTTTCGGCATGACAACAAAGTCGACATGCCGCGGAGCCTGTGCCCCGGAGTCTCGGGAATAGATAAAAAGATCTTCCGGTTCACATGAGACGTAATTGGTGCCAACGATATGACAAAGCGAATCATATATTTCCATGAACGACTCCTTCGTTATGTCTATAGTGTTTGATGACCGCCGCATCCGGATATTTTTGCGATGCGGCGTGACAACGGTTAATGTGTTTACCACATTTTTTCAAGCCCTAGTAAAAAAAAGGTCGCCACATAATAAGATTTTTTGTATCAACGAAAGAGCGGCGGTACTGGAGAGCATAAACACACGGCCCATCGGAAGAGACAGGACTGTCATCCGGAGGCATCAATGTGTTACCGCGATACGGGTACGGAGAGAAAGAAGAGACACGGTGAAACGGGGGACGTCACGGGCTATGAAACCGGTCATACAAGTTGCCGGCGTGATCGATCGGGCGGAAGCAATGCTGCTTTCTGAATGCGGTGTCACGCACATCGGTTTTCCGCTGCGGCTGCCCGTGCATCATGAAGACGTGTGTGATGACGAGGCGGCATCGATTATCAAAGCAATTGCACCGCCCGTGAAAGCGGTGTTGATCACCTATCTCGACACTGCCAGCAGGATCATCGAATTGGCCGATAAACTGGGCGTGGCTGTGGTACAACTCCATGGCGATGTGGATTTGTCTGAGGTTCGGGCAGTGCGCACACGGCGGCCGACACTGGCACTATGGAAAAGCCTGGTGGTAAAAAAGAATAATAGTCATGAACTCGCGAAACGTGTACGCATCTACGGAGAATCGGTTGATGCCTTCGTCACGGATACATTCGATCCGGCAACGGGTGCAGAAGGTGCGACGGGAAAAACGCATGACTGGAATGTCAGCCGCAGGCTGGTTGCAATGAGCGATACACCGGTCATCCTTGCGGGTGGGCTCACACCCGGAAACGTGCGGGAGGCCCTCCTGCGGGTGGGGCCGTCCGGGGTGGATGCCCACACGGGTGTCGAGGGCTCCGATGGGAGAAAGCGCAAAGATCTCGTCACAATGTTCGTACAGGAGGCCCTGGAGGGTTTCAGGACACTGCACGAAATGAAGCGTGATCGCGGCAGTCGATATAAGTCTTGAATTCGGGTTTCGAGTCACATAATGCACAGAGCGAACACGAAACCGTTATGTCGTGGCAACATACATCGTTCGTAGAAAAAACAGTGCATAGGCCGCCTGCCCGAGAAATCTTGCAAGGTTCTTGTCGGTATCCGTTCTATCGGCGGCCGGGCAGCGTACCGTTACCTCGGGAGGATATATGGCGAAACTGTGGGTCCTGATTTTCATGGTGGTCCTCATCTGGTCGGGCATTCAGCCGCATGATTATTTTACCTGGTTTCTGGAGGTATTACCCGCCCTCATTGCATTTGTGCTCCTGATGTTGACCCGGCGACGCTTCAGGTTGACTTCCCTCGCATACGGCCTGATCCTGGTGCACTGCATCATCCTGATGGTGGGTGGACACTACACCTATGCAGACGTCCCGCTGTTTAACTGGATACGGGATTATTTCGATCTTGCCAGAAATAATTACGATAAGGTCGGTCACCTGGCTCAGGGATTCATTCCTGCCATCGTGGCGAGAGAGATCCTGTGCAGGAACGAGGTTATCACAAAGAGGGGCTGGACTGCATTTATCGTTGTTTGTGTCAGTCTGGCACTCAGCGCATTCTATGAACTGATCGAATGGTGGGTGGCAGTGGTGTCAGGCGAGTCGGCAGAGGCATTTCTGGGAACGCAGGGCTACGTGTGGGACACGCAGTCTGATATGGCACTCGCATTGCTGGGCTCGGTGCTGGCACTGGCGTTCCTCGGCAGGCTTCACGACCGACAGATGCAGCGGCTCTTTCCACACGGGTAGGACACACGCATTCCCGCACGTTGACACCGGATCACACAACAGCCCACACTGCTGTGTCCGCCGGCCACCGCCGAAGAACACTTTGCATCAGCGACTAACTGCCCAGACGGAACATGACCCCCTTTTTGCACATGCGTCAATAGTGTGCTGCCTGCCAAGGGATAGTCGCATGTTGTGACCGGGGGTATGCCTGGCAAAAAACCTCTGCAGTATGGTATACGCCGGTGTGAGAAGAAGTGATGAATGACGAAGGTGGTCCTGGGGCATGTCGTCGATGACAAGAGGGCGAACAGCATAATTACATATGGAGAGGTGCAACGACCATGTTTGATTCACAGGTTATGACATTCGCCGCCGTCGCACTGGTATTGACGGTGACTCCCGGGGCGGATACCATGCTTGTCATAAAAAACGTGTTGCGAGGCGGCAGGAATGATGGCATCGCCACGACTTTTGGAATATGTGCCGGTCTTTTTATCCACGCCACCCTTTCGGCCCTCGGTATATCGCTGATACTGATGCATTCGGCAACGCTGTTTTACACACTCAAGATGATCGGTGCTGTCTATATCGTGTGGCTGGGCATTCAGTCCCTGAGGGGCACGATGCACACTGCAGTCGATATGAGAGCACCCGGGTGTTCGACGACGCACAAGGAGGTGTACCGAAAGTGCGCCACCGAGGGCTTTTTGTGCAATGTACTGAACCCGAAGGTTGCAGTGTTCTATCTTGCCTTTTTGCCACAGTTCATTGCACCCACTGATCCCGTCCTGGGCAAATCGCTCTTTCTGGCGGGAATCCACTACGTCATGAGTATTATATGGCTTGTGTTCCTCGCTTCCTTTTTTGCCCGCACACGTGATGCAATGCATAACCCCAGTATAAGGCGATGGCTGGAAGGAATCTGCGGTACCATCCTGATCGGGCTCGGTCTTAGTCTTGTCTTTGCTGAAAAATAAAAAATTTGCGCGGGAACACAGCGATATGAAAAAGAGGCTGTACAGCCCCTTTTTCATGATTCCCCAAGGGCAATACGGTTTCACAACCTATGTGCCGGGCGGCAAAGGTCTCGTTCGGCGCGATAAGTTCGAAGTCCTCAATTTTCAGTCCCGGTCTCTTCGGCATGTCGTTGACCGCCGGAGTCGGACTCGGCCGTATGCCCGTCTTCATCGATCCCGCTTCCGGATGCGGATCAAGGCGGGTACCGCGAAGCTGCTACTCTCTATGAATCACACGCTGCGGTCGTTCAGGAAATTCCGACAGCCACCGATCCCTGTGGGTGTGCGATGAGGTTAAAGTCCTTTACCGGAGGTGCCGATACGTAGTGTATTCTGCTATTACATAGCGCCTTCTCACCGCAGGTCTTCCGTGCGGTTCATAAATGCCGTGCACGAGAAACAGGCGTGCGTGGATGGCGGGAGATGGTGCGTCCTTGCAGGTGCGTTGGTCTTGTGATGAACACTGAACAGCGATAGATCCCTGGTAGTGCGGTGCGCATAGCACGCTCTGAGTTGAAACGGATTTCACAAATGGCCTGATTGAAGAAGCAGACCGGAGAAGAATGATTAATCTTGAACCCTGTTTAATACGCCATGATATCAGATGGAAGCGAATGCCGCGCAGCGATCATCAGGACATACTGACACGATGGGCAACGCTGTACAACGGTATGTTCAGATCCAGCGTGAAGATCAATGCCGGTGCCAGGGCACTGCAGGAAGTCGAGCTCGATTATCATGAGCATTTTCTTCTTGTTCCCTTTCGAAATTTCCACGATCATGCCATCTCGGCCGTGTCGTCGGCTTATGAATGCTTCGCCGTGTCAATTCCTGATTTGAAAGCTTTCAGTCGGGAAATGGATATCTTTGTGTCACCCCCCGATCTTTCATGGACCCTGGTGTATCTCTCCGGAACGCCACCAGGGGGACCGTATTTCGCCCGTCCCGAATGGATTTCTTCTGCAGTTATTAGCTGATTGACGTTGCGTTGCCGAGTACCCTGCGAGAAGGATGATGGCGACGCAGCGAAACTTCCCGGAGACACGCATCTGTAACTCAAGGGAAAGACATTGCTGTTTCAGAGGGGACATGGTATTAATGGGTCTTTGCGGCTGAGGGTGTGTGTTGTGCCGGTGCACGGTAAAACGGTTTACATTCAGCGCGTTCGTCCCGGGAGATGAGTCGCATACGTACCTGCGCTACATAACGAGGGAGAGCGCATGACTGCACCGGCGGACTTTTTTCGGTGCCGTCAGCATTGCCCCACAGGGCAGCGTACACCTTGCGTGTGCAAGACACAATACCGATATCCGGAGGTTTTGAGCGTGGACAATTTTTTCCATTATTTGTCAACCCATCCCGTGGCGGCATTTGTTGTTGCCGTCATAATATTGTTCATGGTGTATTTCGTCGTAAAAAAATTATTGAAAGTTGCGCTCATTGCAGGTTTGATTCTGATTGCCGTGTGTGCCTACTTTTATTACCAGGCTCCCGAGGAGTTTCCGAAAAACGTGCAGAATGCAGTCAGTGAGGTAAAAAGTAAAACGGGGGAAATGGCGGATAAGAGTAAGACATTACTCGACAAGGGCAAGGTGATACTGGAAAAGGGGAAGGATGTTGCCGACACGATAGGCAAAAACCATGGAAAAGAATAAGGATTAATCCGGATTCCTTTTACAGCAGATTAACTTCCATGGCCCGTGCCGGACAGGCGGTGACGCACATTTCGCATCCATTGCACTTTTCGGCATCAAAGAGGACCATCATCGTGGCCTGATCGAGATACAGTGCACCCGTTGCACAAAAGGCGATGCAGGCCCCACAATGAACGCATTTCTCAATATTCTGGGTAACCCTGTCGGAAAGCGGTTCGACCCGCACCCCGGCCTCCTTCAGATACCGGATTCCATTATCGAAATTGTCCTTCGTGCCGACGAGTTCCAGGACTAACAACCCTTCCCGTCGCGGAAATATCCTCGCTTTCAGGATATTAAAGGCAAGGTCGAAGTCTTTCACTAACCGGTGTACGATGGGCTTGTCGACAATGTCGGCTGAATAGTGGATAATCACTTTTCGTGAATACGCATTCTCTGGTTCCATAATTCCTGTAATGCCCCCGGGTAGTTGGAGTGATCCTATGTCAAGTCGTACGACATGTCAAGGGATACTTGCCGCAGTTCGTAGTCCTATATGGCGAGCAGCGAGGCCCAGTCCAATGTCTCGAATTTATCATGGAGTGGATGATCGTCGTCGATAATGTGGTAGTCGAGATTCGTAAACACGGATGTCGCTATGGCTTTCACCTCATCAACGGGAACCACATCGTCCCGTTTGCCGTGGTACACGACGACAGGGATATCCACTGTCCGTTTTCTGAAGGGCACGAACTCGTCAAGATTGAGTGCCGGCGCGAGGAGGATCACCTTTCTGACCCGTGATTCGTTTTCACAGGCGTACACGGCAGCCATCAATCCACCATAGCTCGACCCGACAATGACAAGGTCGTCTGTGCCCGCCAGGAGGACGTTAAGCTTCGTCATCCGTTCGTCGAAGGTGCCGGGAAAATCCTCGACGATCATGTCGGGATATGCCGCTTTAAAATAGACACCCTTGGTGCCCTGGCTGCTGCTTTCCAATCCATGAATGAATATCCTTGTGGGAGTCGTCATCGCACCATCCTCGATTTGTGTGTTATGATTTTCATAAGATGGCTACCATACTACTCGCCACTCGATTTTGCAAGGGCATGAATATGTCCGGCGTTGTCAGCAGACAGCATCGCGTGTCAACGTTGTTGCGGCACGCAGAAATTGGACCTTTGACAAAGCCATCAAAGATGGTTGATTACGGCGTGAGACTGTGTTAGTAAAAATTTTTTTAGAGAGGAGCCAATATGAGCACAGTGTTACCCTTCAGGGCAGTGAGGCCGGATCCAAAGGTGGTGAGAGAGGTCGCCTCGTATCCTTATGACGTAATAGATTCACAGGAAGCCCGCGTGATTGCGAAAGACAATCCCATAAGTTTTTTACATGTTGTGAAATCCGAAATCGACCTGCCCGAGGACGTCACGCTTCACGACCCGGCCGTCTACACAAAGGCCCGTGAAAATTTGTCCGTGTTTCTCGAAAAAAACGTATTGTTTCAGGATCGCACACCGTGTTTTTATGTGTACCGGCAGGTTATGGGGGCACACACACAGTATGGCCTTGTGGCCTGTGTCAGTGTTGACGAATATGATGAAGGCATCATTAAAAAACACGAACTCACCAGGGCCGACAAGGAAGCCGATCGCACCCGGCACATTGCGGAACTCAATGCCCAGACAGGCCCGGTCTTCTTGACATACAGGGCCCGCTCGTCGATGGACAGGATTATCGAAGCTATCGTCGGCGGCACCCCGGAATATGACTTCGTGGCGGACGACGGCGTATCCCACACTGCCTGGGTCGTCAGCGATCATGCGACCGTGGCGGCGATCATACGGGAATTTTTGCAGATTGACTCACTGTACATTGCCGACGGACACCACCGTGCCGCATCGGCAGCAGCGGTGGCGAGAATGCGGCGAAACGCAAACCCCCACCACGAGGGTGACGAATCGTATAACTATACCCTTGCCGTTATCTTTCCGCACGATCAGCTGAAGGTGATCGATTACAACAGGGCGGTACGGGATCTGAACGGTCTTTCGAGTGAAGAATTTCTACAGAAAGTACATGAAAATTTTTTCATCTTCGATCAATTTCAGGATAAAAAGCCGGAATATCTGCACGAATTCGGCATGTACCTTGAGGGGGCCTGGTACAAACTCGTGGCGCGCGATTCGATTTGCCGGGAGGCCGACGTCATCGCGTCCCTGGATGTCTCGATTCTCCAGCACAATCTACTGAGTCCGACTCTGGGCATTCATGATCCCCGCACGGACGAGCGGATTACATTCGTCGGCGGCATCCGGGGCATGGAGGGACTTGAAAGGCTGGTGGATTCCGGCCAATACCGCGTCGCGTTTGCCTTGTATCCGACAACACTTACCCAGTTGATGCGTGTGGCGGATGCCGGCAGACTGATGCCCCCGAAATCAACATGGTTCGAACCGAAACTTCGCAGCGGCATGTTTGTGCATATGCTGGATTGAACAGCGCGTCAAAGTTTTAAGTTTAAGATTTGAGGTTCTTCTTCAATTTAGTTGGAGAAAAGGAACCAGGAATCAAGGGGTCAAGGATTCAAGTGTTGTCTTTCTTCCATGTCCTTCTGCGATATTGGAAGGAATAAACACAGCAGATCTTCTTATCTGTGAAGTTCAACCGTGTCTTTCTTCATGTGAAAATTTTGCTGTTATTCTGTATATTTCGAAACAACGTGTATATGACTTCTGCCATACTTTCAACTCTTTGTAATTCTAAAGCATTTCACTTGAATCCTTGACCCCTTGTATCCTCTGGGATCGTGCCTGCTAAATTTGATACTTTGCCTTAATTGGAACTAATCGGGAGATGATCCAGCTTCGAAGATCACGGTACGGAGCCATCAAAGCGTTCTTGTTCGTGCCATGCGGATGGCCTTTTTGATAACGTAGCCTGCCGCGGTCAGGGCCTCGGTATCGTCCATGGCTTTCAGTTTGTTTACCTTCTCTATTCGTGGGCCCGATACGGCCCCCACCCCGAAAAACGAACCGGAACGGTGTACTGACGGAGTCCACATTTCGTGCACCAGAAACGCCCAGTGCAGGCTCTCCAGGGTCGTTTCGATCCCGCCGTTACGCGACCACCCCACGGTAAGGGCAACCCCCACCTTGCCGCGTAATGCCATTGGCTGTTCTTTGCCGAAGATGAAACAACGGCTCCTGTCGATGAGGCAGGCCATATCGCCCGAGAGCCTGGCAAAATAGACGGGTGTAGCCAGCACGAGCACATCGCAGTCCCGGATTTTTTCAAGTATTGGCAGGGCATCGTCCTTGATGGCACAGAGCCGGTCGCGTGTCTGTTTGGCCATGCACCAGTTGCACTGGATGCAATCATTGATATCGAGACCACGCAGGCTGATCGATTCGATCGTCACATTCGTCTCTTGTGCGGCTTTTTCCAGGGTGTAGTCGAGAAAATTTTCAACATTTCCCCCCTTGACGGGGCTTGAATGAATACCGAGAATTCTGCATATATCACCGCTCATGAAAATCCCTCCCTTTTACAATTACTTGACCAAGGTACTCAAGGTCCGTTTCCCCGTGATTATGTATAAAACACTCCGCAGTCACAGCACGCTCATTCCAGGACAAAAATCCTCCGCACGCGTACATCACAAGGCTGCAGCACGCGGTGTCACGCCGCGGAGTGACTTTTGCGAATCCCATTAACACCTGCACGGCACCGGATCGTATGCACGTTAATATAGTAACGGGCACATGGTCAATTATTAAATGTTGCAAGAAACCTGAGTTCCTGCCGGACCCGGGCCGTGATGATGAAAAAGGCACACACATTTGCCAGCGGCTGTGCCATCCAGACGCCATTCAGTCCGAAGACAAGGGGCAGCAGATAGATAAACGGGATAATGAAAAAGAACTGGCGTGTCAGAAGCAGAATCATTGCGGTCAGCCCTTTGCCGAGCCCGTTGAACATGTAGATCCAGACGACCACGGGGCCGACAAGGACCTGGGTCGACACATATATTCTGAGGGCCGGTACGGCCACGGCAAGTAGCGCCTGGTCGCCGGTGAAGGCGGCAAGTATGGACCGACTGAATAGCTCCACCGCGAGGCACGTGGTACCGCCAAGCATGACGGAAAACCACATGGCGACGTTCACTACCTCTCTGAGCCGTGCGTGTTTGCCGGCACCGAAGCAGTAGCCCACAATGGGCATGACCCCGTGTCCGATACCGAACAGCAACATCATGAGGAGGCCGTTGATGCGAAAGCTCAGCCCCAGGGTTGCCACGGCCAGGGCGCTGAATGTTCCCAGCTTGTGGTTATAGACGGTCAGGACCAGGCTCATGACGATATGGATGACAAATGAAGGCAGGCCGACCTGATATATAGATTTTATGACGGACCAGCGTAAGAGGAGGTGGGGCCACCGGACTTTGTATTTCGAATGATGAAAAAAGAGGTAATAGCAGGAAAGGAATATGGTGGCACACTGCGAAATGACGGTTGCGAGCGCTGCCCCGGCGATTTCCATTCGAGGGAAAGGTCCCCATCCGAATATGAGGAATGGGTCGAGGATCATGTTCAGGAGTGATGACGACATGATGACGAACATGGGGGCATAGGGGCTGCCTTCGGCCCGGAAAAGGTTGTCCGTCATCATCATGAAAAACAAAAAGGGGGCCCCGAAGATTATGATGGTCAGGTACTGGCGGGAAAGTGGCAGGATCTCCGGGGTAGCACCGAACACATGCAGGATCGAGTCGCTGAACAGGGAACCGCCCATAATGACGAGTATGCCCAACAGGGCGGCCAGAGAAATAACATGACCCGCGATCTGCTGTGCCTGATCTTCATCGCCTTTGCCGAACATGCGGGCCGCACAGGACCCGGCACCGACACCGGTGCCGAACCCGATCGCACCAAAAATCATCTGAATCGGGAAACAGATGGTCAGTGCCGCCACGGCATGAGAACTGAGCCTTGCAATCCAGAAGGTATCGATGATGTTATACAGCGAGGTTATCAGCATAGCAGCCATGGACGGCAGACTCATGCGCAGAAGGAGCGGGATGATGGGGTCGTTGCCGAGATCCAGTTTTTTTTTGGCAGCAATACTCTCCATTACCTGACCTTCGATGATGTGCGATCGGAGTACATGACGGGCACCGCCGGGTACCACATGCCTCTCAACTCGTATCGTATATCTTTCCGTCGAATGCAACCAGAGAATATCGCAGTCGCGATTATTCTCTGCCCGTTATGCCTGTTGAAGGGGAGAGGCTTTCGTGATAATGTGCCGTAAAAACAGCGGGTCCGTGTATGACAGACACAAAGTACAACCTTATCGCCATCGTGGGGCCGACCGCGTCGGGAAAGACGAGTGCGGCAGTTCGCCTGGCCGCCCTCATGGGTTCCGAGATCATCTCGGCCGACTCCCGCCAGGTATACAGAGGGATGGATCTGGGAACCGGGAAGGATCTCCACGAGTTTACCGTGAACGGTGTTTCCGTTCCGTATCACATGATCGATATCGTCGATCCCGGTTACGAGTTTAATCTGTTCGAATATCAGAAGCGGTTTTACGAGTGTTTTACGGCACTTCGAGCGCGCGGGATTGTTCCCGTGCTGGTGGGTGGGACAGGGTTGTATATCGAGGCTGTCATAAAAGGCTATGAAATGGTACACGTGCCCGTCAATGATTCCCTGCGTGAAGAACTGGAAGGGCTTGACATGGCTGCGCTTGAGGCGAGATTGAAGACCCTCACGCCCCGGGTGCATAATACCACGGACCTTCTGAATCGGAATCGCCTGGTGCGGGCCATTGAAATCGCCGATTATTCCGCTCACGGTGGTGAGAGAAAGAAACCTTCGGCACCCGACATCCGGCCGTTCGTCATCGGTGTGAGGTGGCAGCGTGATGTCCTGCAGCAGCGGATCACCACGCGTCTCAGAGAACGGTTTGAGGCAGGCATGGTCGATGAAGTCCGGCGACTTCATGCATCGGGGACAAGCTGGGAAAGACTCGCGTTTTTCGGGTTGGAGTATCGCTATATCAGCCTGTATTTACAAGGTGACCTGACATATGAAGAAATGTTCACCACGTTAAATACTCGCATCCGCCGGTTTGCGAAACGGCAGGAGACCTGGTTCAGAAAAATGGAGCGGCAGGGGACGGTCATACACTGGGTCGAGCAAGGCCGCTTTGAAGACATGAGAACACTGATTGAAGACATATCGCATGAATTCTAAAAACATAGTCCATTATCTGGAGCATTACGCTGTCGGTCCACGCTGGGAGCTTATTGCCAATGACATGTCCCGCATCGACAACGCGGTGGTGATTCCATCCCTGGCGGAAAGGGAGCATCTGTTCGCCACACTGGCCAGCATTGCCACCAATCCACATCCGGAACTGGACCGGACCCTCGTGATCTGCGTGATCAACAATGGTGCTCACGGCCATGCCCTCCCCGGGGTGTATGACAACAATCAACAGACCCTGGAAATTCTGGGTGAACTCCTGCATGACAGGATATCCGATGCGGCGGGTGAGGCGCTTTGCCCGGATCTGGCGGCCATTCTTGCAGCAGGGCTCAGGCTGGCCGTGGTCGATGCATCGTCACCGGGTCGGGAATTGCCGGAAAGGGACCGGGGTGTCGGTCTGGCACGTAAGATAGGATTCGACCTGGCCCTGGAGGTCTTCGATCATGCCGGCGATACCCCCGGGCTGCTCTTTTCTCTGGATGCCGATACCCTGGTGGCGGACAATTACCTCGAGGCTGTACGGACATTTTTTGCACGTTACACCAGGCATGCGGCATTCATTGCATTCCGGCACCAGGCCGGTGACACGCCTGATGCCGAGGCGGCCATTGCGTGCTACGAAACGTTTCTGCGGTACTACGTCCTGGGGCTGTGGGTTGCCGGATCTCCGTACGCCGTTCATTCCATCGGATCGACAATTGCATGTACTGCCGAAGGCTATGCCGCGGTCCGGGGCATGAACAAGAGAAAGGCGGGCGAGGATTTTTATTTTTTAAACAAGCTTGCCAAGCTGCGGGGAATCGGGTTCATTGATGCCACCACGGTTTATCCGTCGGCACGACAGTCTGATCGAGTGCCTTTCGGTACGGGAAGGCGTATTACCAGGTTCCTGGAGGGACAACGGTATGAATACAGCCTGTACAACCCGGAGATCTTTGCAATTCTCGGGAAATGGATTGACTGCATGGCGGTGTGTGCGGACGAACGCTGTGATGCCGCCGCTGTCATGGCGCGGGCAGCGGCAATTCACCCCCTGCTTGTTCGATACCTGGAGGGTCTGCATTTCGAGGATGTATGGCACCGCCTGAAGCGGAACAACAAGACTGCCCGTACACTGCGGTATCAATGCCATGTCTGGTTTGACGGGTTTCGAACCCTCAAACTGATTAATTTTATGACGCGCCATGGCCTGGAACCCGTTCCCATGTTCGACGCCGTGCGCCGGGTACTTGTCATGGCCGGGTCGGATGCTGTGCCTGCCGATGGAGATGGCGTGATCCCGCTCCTTGAAGTACAGCAGCGGTTTCTGGCACACCTGCGGGAGTTTGAACAGCGGGTGCTGGTGCACAGGGCACACGATTTCCAGTTTGGTTAGACGTGACCCGGAAACTGCAGGGGACCGGGTATTATGCCTGATAAACTATTGAATGCACTTTGCCCTTCGTGCTATAGTCCATGCTTGCATCATAATACAAGTATAATCAAATGAGGAGTACATGACCATTAAAAGACGAAAAACGAAACCCGTATATGTCGGTTCCGTGAAAATCGGTGGTGACGCACCGGTCACTGTTCAGTCAATGACGTGCACCGATACACGGGATGTGAAGGCGACGGTTGAACAGATTGCACAGCTCGAGGATGCGGGTTGCGAAATAGTCCGTGTGGCCGTTCCGGACCAGGAGGCCGCCGCGGCACTGGGGGATATCAGGAAGCAAATCCACATTCCCCTGATTGCCGATATCCATTTCAATCACGTGCTGGCCCTCGAAGCCATGCGGAACGGGGCCGACTGCATCCGTATCAATCCCGGGAATCTTGATCGGGATAAAATCAAAGAGATAATTGATGCGGCGAAGGTGAAGGACATTGCCATCAGGATCGGCGTGAATGCCGGATCGCTGGAAAAAGATATCCGTGCACATTACGGAGGACCGACGCCGGAGGCACTCGTGGAAAGTACGTTGCGGAGCATTGAACTCTTCGAAGACAGGGGATTTAACGCCCTTAAACTGTCGCTGAAGTCATCCGATGTGTCCACCATGGTCGAGGCATACCGCCTGATTTCCGATAAGTCGGATTACCCGCTTCACATCGGAGTGACGGAAGCGGGCAGTCTGGTACGCTCGGCCATTAAATCATCCGTGGGTGTCGGAATCCTTCTTTTTGACGGTATCGGAGATACGCTCAGGGTCTCCATCACGGGGGATCCCGTCAGCGAAGTGGGTGTCGCCTTCGATATTCTGCGGGCGCTCGATATCAGGAAGGTCGGCCCGGACATTATTTCATGTCCCACCTGCGGACGGTGTCAGATCGACCTTTTTAAATTGTCCGAAGAAGTCGAGAGGCGGCTGACCGGCATGAAGGAGTATCTGAAGATCGCCCTTATGGGGTGTGTCGTAAACGGGCCGGGCGAGGCGACGGAAGCGGACATCGGGATTGCCGGCGGTCGCGGAAGCGGGCTTTTGTTCAAAAAAGGTGAAATCGTACGAAAAATCAAAGAAGAAGAATTTGTTGACGTTTTAATCGAAGAAGTTAAGAATATGACATCACAATAAGGTAGGCTGCACGCAGTCATCCCGTGGTTTCCGGTGCAAGAGACCTGATCAGTCCCCCGGAAACGATTACTGACCGCGAATTGTTGAGCGCTATCAAAAGGAGGAATGATGCGTTACTCTGAAATGTTCTTGCCGACCGGGAGGGAAACTCCCTCTGATGCAGAAATCCTGAGTCACCAGCTCATGCTGCGAGCGGGCATGATACGGAAATTGACGAGTGGGATCTATTCGTACCTGCCCCTGGGATACCGGGTTATCAAAAAAGTGGAACAGATTGTCCGGGAAGAGATGAACCGGGCCGGCGCTCAGGAGGTATTTCTGCCGGCCGTTCAGCCGGCCGAGCTCTGGCAGGAATCGGGGCGCTGGAAGATGTACGGCAAGGAACTTCTGAGGTTCAAGGACCGGAACAACAGAGATTTCTGTATAGGGCCGACCCATGAGGAAGTCATTACCGATCTTGTGCGCGATGAGATTCAGACCTATCGCAATCTGCCCAAGAATCTCTACCAGATCCAGACAAAATTCAGGGACGAGATCAGGCCCCGTTTCGGTGTCATGCGCTGTCGGGAATTCGGCATGAAAGATGCCTACAGCTTCGATGTCGATGAAGCCGGTGCGGAAGCAAGTTACGCGAAGATGTTCGAGGCCTATAGAAGGATATTTGCGCGGTGCGGACTCCGGTTCAGGCCGGTGGAAGCGGATTCGGGGAGCATCGGCGGCAGCTTTTCGCACGAATTCCTGGTTACGGCCGATTCGGGTGAAGACGGCATGGTGTACTGCACGTCCTGCGAGTATGCCGCCAATCTCGAAAAGGCCGAGATTCTGCAGCCGGAAAAAGAAGACCTCGACGAATCTACGTTCCTGCCGACGGAAGAAGTCTATACCCCCGATGTCAGGACCATCGAAGAGGTGTGCGCATTCCTGAATGTGACCCCCGATGATGTCGTGAAGACCCTGATATTTGTCGCCGACGGCAAACCCATCGCCGCACTTATCCGGGGCTACGAAGAGATCAACGAGATTAAACTGAAAAATTATCTGGGGTGTGACGAGCTCGAAATGGCTACCGACGACATCGTCTACGAAGTCACGAATTCGCCCAAGGGCTTTGCGGGGGGCATCGGAATCAAGGCGGACGTGATTGCGGATTACTCTCTCACCAACATGAAAAATTTCGTCATGGGAGCCAATAAGGAAAATTACCATATCAAGAACTGCAACATGGGCAGAGATTTCAAGGTCAAAGGCTTCGGCGATTTAAGGATGATCACGGAATCGGATGTCTGCCCCCGGTGTCAGAGCCCCGTCAAATTTGCCAGGGGCATCGAAGTCGGTCATGTATTCAAGCTCGGCACGAAATACAGCCAGGCGATGAACGCCACGTTCCTCGATAAGGACGGCAAGGAAAAATACATGATCATGGGATGTTACGGCATTGGTATCGGAAGGACGGCGGCGGCGTGCATCGAGCAGAACAATGACGGCGACGGCATCATATGGCCCATGGCGATTGCCCCGTATCATGTGATCGTCACACCGGTGAATATCAATGACGACGAGATCTCCCATGTTGCCGGTGAATTGTATGACGGTTTGCTGAAGAAGGGCGTAGAAGTCATCCTCGACGATCGGGATGAGCGGGCCGGCGTCAAGTTCAAGGATGCCGATCTGATCGGCATCCCGATCAGGGTGACCATCGGTTCCAAAAAACTCAAGGAAGGCAAGGTTGAGGTCAGGTTCCGCAGTGCGGGAACCGTCAATGAAATCCCGGTAGGGGAGGCTGAAGACTATATTGTGAAAGCCATCAGGGAAGAGCTGGAGCGGACAGACAATCTCTGAGACTCGTGCCGGGCAGGTAGACATGCATGATTAGGATTACCGATATACTGGACAGGGCCAGCGAACATCTCCCACATGACGACATCGAGATGATCGAGAAGGCCTATATATTTTCTGCCACGGTGCATCAGGGTCAGAGCAGACTGTCGGGAGAGCCGTACCTGATCCATCCTCTCGAAGTTGCCGGTATGCTCGTTGAAATGAAACTGGATACGGCATCCATCATCACCGGCCTGCTGCATGACACGGTTGAAGATACCCTCACCACACTCGAAGAGGTAGAGGATCAGTTCGGCGACGAGGTCGCGTTTCTTGTCAGCGGCCTGACGAAGTTGAGCAAGATCACCTTCGGCAGCCAGCTGGAGCGGCAGGCGGAAAATTTCAGGAAGATGATTCTGGCAATGTCAGCCGATATCAGGATCCTGATTATCCGTCTGGCTGATCGAATTCACAACATGCGGACCCTTGAATATCAGCCCAAAGACCGGCAGAAATTCATTGCCCGGGAAACCCTGGAGGTCTATGCGCCCCTTGCCAGCCGTCTGGGGATCAATTGGATGAAGGTTGAACTGGAAGATCTGGCCTTCAAGTATTTCTGTACCGAAGAGTACTTCGAACTCATTGAGAGGGTTGCCAAGAAAAAGGAGGAGCGCGACAGATATACCGCGGAAGTAAAGCGCATTATCCAGGAGAATATCGAAAATTTTGAGTTGAAGGCCGAAGTTGAGGGACGTGCTAAACACTTCTACAGTATTTTCCAGAAGATGAAAGAGCAGCACATAAACTTTGATGAGGTGTACGACCTGACCGCCTTTCGCATCACCCTCGATTCGAATAAGGTCAAAGAATGTTACGAGGCCCTCAGCGTGGTGCACGCCCTCTGGAAGCCCGTGCCGGGACGGTTCAAGGACTATATTGCCATGCCCAAGGCCAACAACTACCGTTCGCTGCATACAACGGTGATCGGGCCCTACGGCGAACGGGTGGAAATCCAGATCAGAACACGCGAGATGCACGAGTGGGCCGAAAAGGGCATTGCCGCACACTGGCGATACAAGGAGGGCCGAGCGGCCTCCGCCGAGGATGAGGATCAGATCAAAAAATTGCGGGAAATTCTGGAACTTCAGCAGGATCATAAGGATGCCCGCGAATTCATGATGAATCTCAAGATGGCCCTCTTTCCGGACGAGGTCTACGTGTTTACGCCCCGGGGTGATGTAAAGGCATTTCCCAAGGGGGCGACGCCCATCGATTTTGCCTACAGCGTGCATACGGATATCGGGAACCACTGTGTCGGTGCCAAGGTCAACCGGAACATTGTGCCGCTTAAATATACACTTCAAAACGGCGATACGGTCGACATCATTACCCAGCCGAATCACCATCCCAGTAAGGACTGGCTCAAGTATGCCGTTACGCCGCGGGCCATCTCGAAGATAAAACAATGGATTAAAACGGAAGAGCGCGAGAAAAGCATCGATATCGGCCGGGATATCCTGGACCGGGAATTCAAGAGAAATCACCTCAAATACAACCAGGTGATCAAGTCCGACATTTTCCAAGAGATCCTGAGGGAACAATCGCTGTCGTCCGTCGATGACCTCCTGGCGCTTATCGGCTACGGCAAAATCTCTGCTCGATTTATCGTGAATCGTTTTCAGCCGGAAGAAGAAAAAGAAGAGACCGTCACTGAAAAACCGAAGAAAAGAGTCAAAAAAACCTCTGATGCGGGAATTTCCATTACCGGAATCGATGATGTGATGGTGCGATTCGCGCGGTGCTGTACGCCGTTGCCCGGTGACGACATCATCGGGTACATCACGCGGGGAAGAGGGGTCAGCGTGCACGTTGCCACCTGCCCGGTCGTTAAGGGTATGGACCTCGATCGGCTTGTTGACGTACAATGGAGTATTGAGAAAAAGCAGGCCTTCCCCGTCAACATCCGCGTAGTCTGCGCCGACAAGAAGGGGTTGTTGTCGGAATTGAGCAGTGTCATCGCGACCCTCGGCATCAATATCAGTTCGGCATATGTCGATACCATCCGTGGCGCAAATGCAACCTTCGATTTCGAGCTGGATGTCAATGACCTTGATCAGTTCAATAAGCTCGTCTCCGAACTGAGACGCTTAAAGAATGTGATCTCGATCGAGCGCGTGCGCGGTCCGGCGCCGGGCTCAAAGAAAAATCATACGAAACATTACGTTGACTATTGACAGGCCGGGCGCTCATACTGTAAGTAGCTTTCACCACACGGTTCAACATAAAAGGAATATAATAATGATGGTACGTACTTATAAAATTGCTGTTTTTATTACAGTCATTGCGCTTGCGTTTTGCGCCCCCTGCGCCTTTGCCAAGGGGCCCCGCGGCGAATACGTCGTCGTAATCGATCCGGCGGGCGGAGGTGCCGACAACGGGGTCAAACTTTCAAAGAAGGTGTATGAAAAGGATGTTACGCTTGCGATTGCCCAGGGTGTCAAGGATAACCTTGCCACGACGAAATGGGTTTCAGTTCGTCTGACCCGCTATGAAGATAAGAAAATGAGCGTTGCCGAAAGAATCCGTTTCGCAGAGAGTGCAAAGGCGGATCTTTTCGTGAACCTGAGTGTGAATGCAGGGTTCGGAAAGAACTCTTCAGGGTACGAGGTCTATTTCCCCGGGTTCGAGGGCAGGCCGTCATCCAAAGCAGATTCCAAGGAAATAGTCGATGACATGGTAAGGACCAAGTATCTCAATGACGGGGTGCGGTTTGCGCAGGTTGTCATGAAAAATATGGAGTCGGTATTTCCCCGCAAGGGCAGGGGGTTGCGGGAGGCCCCAATCATCATACTGCAAAACCTGAAGATACCTGCGGTGGTTGTCGAACTGGGCTTTGCCACCAATGCGGATGACCGCAAGAACCTGATGAATACGAAGGTCCGGAAATCGCTTGCTGGGGCATTGCAGAAAAGCATCGAAGAATATTTCGCCTCGGGGGTGTAATGCATGAGGTCGAGTGGACGCAGGTGGGATGAGATTAGACAAGTTGTCATCACGCGGGATTTTCTTATGCATCCCATGGGATCGGTCCTGATACAGATGGGAAATACCCGGGTCATTTGCACCGCTACGTTGGAAGAGGGTGTGCCGGGTTTTCTGAGGGATACGGGGCGAGGTTGGCTCACCGCGGAATACTCCATGCTGCCCATGGCGACCGACACCAGAAATACGCGAGACTCCGTCCGCGGCAGGGTAGGGGGCAGGACCCATGAGATCCAGAGACTGATCGGGCGTTCCCTGCGTGCTGTCACCGATCTGACTGCCTTTGGGGAACGGACCATGTATATCGATTGCGATGTGATCCAGGCCGATGGAGGCACGCGAAGCGCCGCCATCACGGGCAGCTTAGTGGCGGCCGTCGATGCCTTCCGGGTATTGAAGGGCAAAGGGGTCATCGAAAAGGTTCCCATGAACGACTATGTCGCGGCCGTCAGTGCCGGCGTGGTCGACGGAAATGTCCTGCTCGATCTTGAATATGAAGAGGATTCGCGGGCAGAAGTGGATATGAATTTCGTCATGACGGGCAGCGGACTCTTTGTCGAGGTCCAGGGGACGGCAGAACAAGAACCCTTCGATCGCACGCTGCTGAACAGTATTACCGATGTCGCCACACAGGGTGTCGCAAAGCTCGTCGAGAAACAGATCGAGATCATCGGAGGCCTGACCTGACGAAAATCGTATTTGCAACGAAAAACAAGGGCAAGCTGCGAGAGCTGCGCGCGCTCCTGAAAGGGTGTGATGTGGCGGTGGTGTCGTTGAGTGACTACCCCGACATCCCGGATATCGAGGAAGATGGTGCAACATTTTTTGACAATGCCCTCAAGAAAGCCAAAAGTGTGTCGGAATATACGGGGGAAATCGTCATTGCAGACGATTCCGGCCTGGCAGTCGACTACCTGGAGGGTCGGCCGGGTATCCATTCCGCGCGGTATGCGGGTGACGATGCCGACGATGAGCAGAACTATCTGAAGCTCCTTGAAGAATTACGTGGCGTAGATCCGGAACACCGGGGTGCCGCATTTAAATGTGTGCTCGTGCTGTATGAGCCGGGTGGGACTTATACGGCCTTCGAGGGGGCCCTCCGGGGCCGGATTACGGAGACGCCAGTCGGTAGCGAAGGATTCGGGTACGATCCCGTCTTTTATGTCGAAGCATACGACAAAACCGTTGCAGAGCTCGACCCGGAGATCAAGAACCACATCAGCCATCGGGCGGAGGCTTTTCAAAAACTGAAAAAAAACTTGCATCATCTTATCAAATAATTTACTTGTCATATTTAGTCGGGGCGTAGCGCAGCCTGGTAGCGCGCCTGCTTTGGGAGCAGGATGTCGCAGGTTCAAATCCTGCCGCCCCGACCAGTAAATACAGAGGGTTAGCCTTTAGCGGTAACCCTCTTTTTTTTTGTCGACGTCGACAGTTGTCATTTTTGTGGCTGCCTGAAATCCTTCCATGAATCAAGCGTTAGCGTAAGAAGTCGCTCGCACCAGTAAAATAAATACACGCACATTACACAAAAAAAGCCGCCTGCCTCGAAAGGAAAGCGGCTTGAGGGGTAGCACTGTTTTAGGTCATGGTCTTCACCATGCCCCCGTCAACGTTGATTGCCTGGCCGGTAATGAACTTTGCCTTCTCAGATGCCAGGTAGGTGACCATGTTGGCGATATCCATCGGATCACCGTGGTGTCCCAGGGGGATGTGCTGTTCGGCAAACCACGTGATGGCCTCCGCGCCCGGCATGCCAATCATCTCGCCCAGTTGATCACCCAGCTGACCGGGACCTTCCCAGAGGGGCGTGCGAATGGGGCCGGGGCACACGGCATTCACCAGGATGTTGTCCTTGGCGAGGTAGTTGCTGAGGTCCTTCGTGAACATGATGACTGCCGCCTTGATGGCATCATAGTCCAGCAACCCTCCCGGCTGTTTCCCGAACACGGACGCTATGTTGATGATCCGTCCGCCGCCCTGATCGCGCATGTGCGGGATGACCTCTCTGGAACACTGCAGCGGACCGAACAGCATGAGGTCCATGTTATACCTGAATTCTTGTTCGGGGAGTTCCAAGGGGTCGCTCAGCCGTCCGGTACCGGCATTGTTGACCAGGATGTCGATTTGCCCGAGACTCTCCCGCGCCTGGGTCACAAAGTTTTTGTTATCCCCGGACCTGGTGACATCGGATTGCATTGCCATAGCTTCTACCCCATGCGCCCTGATTGCTGCGGCGGTGCTTTCAAGATCCGTTCTGGTGCGGCCGCAAATGGCCACATGACAGCCTTCTTCAGCAAGCGCCAGGGCACAGGCCTTGCCGATACCCCGGGAAGCGCCCGTGATCAGGGCTACTTTGCCTTTTAATCCGAGATCCATTTTTTACTCCTCCTTTCAACCTGGCAGTGCCAGGTTGCAAGTTAATAAAATATCGTCGCACTTCATTGTGTCCCTGCCCAATCGGCATTTTCCCCGCGACTCCTGGTCAGTTCCTCTCTGAGCAGACGTGGGCCGGGAATGAAGGCGCAACACCTACAATACAGTCTGTCAGGGGAACATGGTGGGTTCGGCGGCGATTGTTTCACCGAGATGGACGGGTTCCCAGATTGTTTTGAGGGGCTTGATATCGATGTAATTGTAGGCCCCCTCCTGGTCTCT
>Ga0272442_10001858_pt1 | contig 31322 bp, 17 predicted proteins | sample SSMForm2O_FD_200262 | JGI IMG/M metagenome (GOLD analysis project Ga0272442, IMG submission 200262) | Marine sediment archaeal communities from Little Sippewissett salt marsh, Falmouth, MA, United States - SSM-Form-2O | ecosystem: Environmental > Aquatic > Marine > Wetlands > Sediment ... | reverse complement strand
GAAGCCTCTTGATGGGAGGCCAGGCGTGCGTGTTATACGGCGCAGCAGAGTTTAGCCGAGATGTGGACCTGGCTATTCTAGCTGACGAGGAGAACCTGGAGAGGCTTCGCGCTGCCCTTGATGAACTCCTGGCCGAGCGTATTTTTGTGCCATCCCTCGAACGTGCGCATCTGGATGCAGGCCTAGCCGTCCACTTTCGATGCAAACATCCTGAAGCGCGGAATCTGCGCATCGATGTCATGTCCAAAATGCGCGGCGTGGCGGACTTCGAGACGCTATGGTCCCGCCGCACCACGGTGACCATGGAAGGAGAGGAGATGGATATCCTCTCGCTTCCCGACCTGGTGCAGGCCAAAAAGACTCAGCAGGCCAAGGACTGGCCCATGCTTACGAGGCTCATCGAAGCCAACTACTTCGAGAATCGCGACGATCCCACCACTGAGCAGATCGATTTCTGGATGCGCGAGATGAGGACCCCTAGGCTGCTCGTCGAAGCGGCGCAAGACCATCCCAGTGAATGCGCAGCAGCGGCCAAGAGGAGATCGCTGCTATCCTTTCCTCAAGAAGGCCAGACGATTCTCTTGGCGGAAGCGCTTCAAGAGGAAGAATCTGCAGAACGAGAGGCAGATCGTCGACATTGGGAGCCGTTGAAGCGTGAACTTGAGAGACTCCGTCACCTTGAAAGCGGCAGGACGTCTTAATCTATAGCACCAGACACGAACAGGGACGCGGTGCCAAACGCGCGGCTGACTTCATAGATCAGATCGGATCACTGCGGGTGAAGGTGTTTCTGGATCCTCCAAACCTGACAGCGAACAGCTGTGAAATCCGCGACAGGGTCCTGGCTTTCGACGCCGTGGGGTACGGAGCTAAGGCCACCCAGCTTTAATCAGCTCTCGTCAATTGGTCAACGCTTCAGACACCCCAGGCTTCGTTGTGCGTGAAGGGGACAGCAAAGGGGCCCTGATACTCCTCTCGAAGGGACGATATTCGCTACAACCATGGACTGCTCCTCTCTCCTGACATGATGAAAGAGTACCTTCTCCTATCCCTTCTTCTTCGGACCGTGGCGTACAGCGAGCGTTGTTCCTTCATGATAGACTCCCTGGTGGATGGCCACCGTCGCAAGGAGAGGACTTGTATGATAAAGAGAACGTGGACCCTTCTCACCATTCTGGGGGGATGGATTGCTGGATACAGTTTCGCTGATGCGCGGACCAAGACCTTGGTCCTCTGGGACTGCGAAACGACCAGGGGCATCGAAGCCCTGGATTTGGAGACCAAAACGGTTCATGGGGGACAAAGCGCGGTTCGTTGGCACGATCATCCTGAGCGTCCCTCCTTTGAGGTCCCCAATTTGCCGTCGGACTGGACAGGTTACAACTTGATCCGGTTTTGGCTTCACAGCGCCAAGGCCGTGGATGCCCGGTTCATGCTCATCGTTGGATCAGAGAACCAGGCCACCGAGGGACCCGATTACTGGGGCTACAAGGTCGGACTTGGCTTTGAGGGGTGGAAGGAGTTTGTCTTCCGCGTGGGCCAAAAGGGGGGCTCACGATCGCCCAGAGGGTGGGATCAGATTGACGGGATTAGCTTTACGGCGGCCGGATGGGGGAACACGCCCCATCCCGAATCGGATGTCATTCTGGACGACCTCGTACTGGAATACGCACCTCCCCAACCAGGCCCCCGCCTCTCGGACGAACAGTTCTTTGAGCTCCTGGATTTTTCGAGAGAAGACCTCTCGGAAGTGCGCGACGCCGTAAAGGTCGGCGACTTAGAGGGGGCCAAGAAAGCCTTCTATCACCATATGAAGTCTCGCAAAAGACCTGTCTGGCGCTTTGACTGGAAGGATCGGCCCAAAAACGTGGTCCCTCCTCAAGGAGGTAGCGAAGGATGGGACTACTTCGCGACAGGCTTCGACGTGGACTGGACAGGATGGAAGGAGTTCGTTTTCCCGTTGGAAGAATGGAATCCAGTGAGAGAGCCTGTGGGCTGGCAGCACATCAACTACCTGAGCTTCAGCGCCACGTATGGGGATCGAACGCCGTCTCCGGACACCACTCTCGTGTTTGACGACATGGCATTAACCGCCGAAAAAAAGGCCGGCCTCGGGGAATTCGAGTCTCAAGAGGACTTCGACGCCTGGGGATCCCTCCAGCCCACGGATTCTATCGTCAGGAAAGGCGAAAAGGCGGGCAGATGGGCCTCCCTAGGCCTTCACACCAGCCTCACGAGAAGAGATCTTCCTCACGATTGGCGTCCCTTTCAGGCCCTCCGTTTCTGGGCATACTCCGCGAAGACCACCGGAGATCACATCACAATCGTCGCAGATTCGGACACCCCGGACGTCACCAGGGCTGAGACGATTTTGAAACACGTCCATGACGGATACGATTTGGGCGAAGACATCGATTGGAAGGCCAATAAGCGTTTCCCGGAAGATCCCGCCTTTACCCAAGAATGGACCTATGGACTGAACCGATTTCGCACCTGGCCTGTTCTGGGAAGGGCCTACTGGAACACGGGGGACGAGCGGTACGCCCAGGAATGGATCGAGCAGATGCGAGACTGGGTGGAAGACAATCCGTATCCTCTCTATGGCACGGGAAATGACACCCTTACCTGGCGGACCATCGAGGCGGGGATCCGAATGTCAGGCAGTTGGCCGGACGCTCTTTACTTCTTCTTAGGATCTCCATCGCTGACTCCTGACGATCTGGTCTTTTTTCTGAAATCCTGGGTGGACCATGCCCATCACCTCATGCGAATCACCGTGGACCATCCAGAGCACAAGGGCAACTGGGTGACCATGGAATGTAACGGCCTTGCCCACATCGGCGTTCTCTTTCCCGAATGCAGGGAGTCGGAAACCTGTTGGAAAACCGCTTCGAACCGGTTAAATGAAGAACTCACCCGTCAAGTCTATCCGGATGGCGCCCAAAAGGAGTTGACCACGGGCTATCACCAGGTGGCCCTCAGAAACTTCCTCGGTCCTTACAAAATCGCCCAAAGAAATGAGGCGTCTCTGCCCGCGGAATATATGGACCGACTGGAAAAGATGTACGAATATGACCTGAAAGCCATGACGCCAGAGGGTTCCTTGCCGCCGCTCAACGACGCAGGGTATACCGGGGTACGCGGCATCTTGGAGGAAGGATCCGAACTGTTTAATAGGAAGGACTTCCTCTGGGGCGCGACCTTGGGATCGGAAGGGAAATCACCGGGATACACCTCCTTGGCGTTCCCCTACGCAGGCCAGTATGTGATGCGATCCGGCTGGAAAAGGAACGACCGATATCTTCTTTTCGAGGCGGGACCCTTCGGTATCGGACACCAGCACGAAGACAAGCTTTCGCTTTTCATCTACGGCCTGGGTCGCGTTCTTTTGACAGAGGCCGGCACCTACAGCTATGACCAGAGCAAGTATCGACGGTACGTCTTGAGCACCTGGGCCCACAACACGATCCTGGTGGACGGACACGGGCAGCAGCGCAGGGGCTTGAGAGGGGTCCTCCAGGCAGAGGCCCCGCTGAAAAATCTGTGGATCCACAACGAAACCTTTGACGCGGCGAACGGTCTCTATGAGAGCGGATATGGACCCGAGAGGAGTATCCGCGTGATCCACGAACGAACCGTGGTTTTCGTGAGGCCCGATTACTGGGTCGTACTGGACAGACTCAAGGGACAGGGGGAGCACACCTATGATGTTCTCTGGCACCTCAACAACGATCAGGCTAAAAAGGACCCGGACACGCTGTCCGCATGGGGAACGGACGCCGAGGCGGCCAACCTTCTGGTGACGCCTGTCTCGCCCGTCTCTCTGAGCCTCGAGATCGTCGTGGGCAGGGAGGATCCTGTGCTCGGCTTTGCCCCTGCCAGCAGGAAGAAACCGATTCCGGTTCTCGACTATCAACATCGCGCCAACGGACATACGATCCTGGCCTGGGTACTCACGCCCTTCGAAGGCGACAAACCCGAGATCAAGGCCAAGATGGAAGATAAAGGCACCGATACGGCCATCACCGTCACCCATCCAAAAGGCGAAGACGTGATACGCGTGAGTCAAACGCAGGGGGTCTCGGTCAACAGCCGCTGAACCTATCAAGGCCAGAGCTTTATACACGCCGAGAAGCACGATGGAGGCAAGCGCCTGAGACAGCGGGACATCCGACGGCGTGGGCCCAAGGCTGGCGAGGACATCGACACAGCTTCTGTTGCGGAAAGCTAGAGTATAATCCTTTCAAGGAGGCCCCCATGGATCTAACAACGCTCCCTGAGCCTACGCCGAGCTTCGATCGTTTCAGAAAGGCCATTCTTCTCGAAGAGGAGCCTGATCGCGTTCCTTTCTTCGAGATTCAGATCGACCCGGAGATCACCGCGTCCCTCCTCGAAGAAGAAGTCATCTCTCAGTTCGACACCGACCCGGAACAGATTCAAAAGAGACTGCTGCAAGATATCCGCCTGATGCATCGGCTCGGATATGACTACGTGCTGGTCTGGAACATGCCCATCATGCTCACGAATTTTCTTCTCACCCAGGATACCGCGGATCTCAGTCGAGGCGTGAGGCCTTGGCAAGGCGAAGGAAAGGGACCCATTTCCACCCGAGAAGAGTTCGATCGCTTTCCCTGGCCTGACGTGAACAAACGCAGATACACACGCTTCCGCTTCGTTGAAGAGCGCCTGCCGCAAGGCATGAAGATCCTCGCTCCGTTGCCAGGCCCTTTCGAGACAGCGCGCGCGCTCTTGGGAATCACCAGTCTCGCCTATCTCATCTATGATGATCCCTCCTTGGTGGAGGACGTGTTCGCCCGCGTGGGAGAGATCATTACGAAGGCAATCCGAAGCATCTCGGCCATTGATGGCGTGGGAGGCGTGATCGTAGCGGATGATATGGGGTTCAAAAGCGACTTGATGTTATCCCCGGACCTTCTTCGCCAACTGGTCCTTCCATGGCACCAAAAAATTGGGGAGGCCATTCACGAAAACGGCAAGCTTTTCATCCTTCATGCGTGCGGCAAGGTAGAAAAGCTCATGGACGACCTCATCAAGGTGGCCAAGATCGATGCCAGGCACTCTTACGAGGACCAAGTGACATCCATCGAAGAAGCCAATAGATTGTACGGCGCGGAGATCGCCGTGTTGGGCGGGGTGGACATGGATCTCCTCGCGCGAGGCTCTGAAGAAGAAGTGAAAGCAAGATCTCGACAGATTATCGACGCCTGCTCTCCTGGCGGAGGCTTTGCCCTGGGCTCAGGAAACAGCGTTGCGAACTACGTGCCGCCCCAGAATTTTCTGGCCATGCTGGCGGAAGGGCGGAAACAATAGGAACTGCGGCCCTCGCGCACGCTGCGATTGCGTCCGCCCTTGGTGGCTTTCATGGAAAGGATCTTTTAATGAACCACTATTCGATTGGAATGGTAATACTCACCCTTTCTGCACTCGCCTGCAGCCTCGCCGATGCGGACGGCAACCGGGTCCATTTCCCCAAGATTTCGCCCTGCCAGGCCCTGACCAAAGGTCCCAAGGAACATCTCTTCGCCAGCTACTACGGAATCAATTCGTGGGACCTCTCAGAACGTTATGTCACGATATTGGAAACGGACGTCCGCAACCACGTTCCCAGCGAAAAGGAGCCGGCGACGCTGGCGCTGGTGGACGTGCAAACCAAGGAACTCATCCCTCTGACGCAGACGAAGGCCTGGAACTTTCAGCAGGGCTGCATGGCCCATTGGCTGGGCACCGCCGCGGATGATCGGATCATCTACAACGACTTCCGCGAGGGAAAATTCGTTTCCGTCATCATGGACGTCCACACCAAACAAGAGATGAAGGTGCTCGACTACCCGGTAAGCGCCGTCTCGCCCAACGGCAAAGAGGCGATTTGTATCAATTTCTCCAGGCTCCGAATCACGCGGGAAGACTATGGCTACGGCGGCGAGGGCCAGGACGCCCGCGAGGACGTACAGTTCCCGGAGGACGACGGCTTATTTCTGGTGGATCTCGAAACCGGCCAAGCCCAGCTTCTCGTCTCCATCGCCCAGGCAAAATCCCTGGTGCCGGAGGTGCCGTCCGACGGACTCGAATACTTCAATCACACCTTGTTTAGTCGTGACGGCAGCAAGATCTTCTGGCTGGCCAGGGCAATACCCGAACGAAATACCACCGCCTTCACGGTCGACCGAGACGGTGAGAATCTCCGGCGATGCTTTCCCGACGGCTGGGGCGGATCGCACTTTGATTGGCTCGACGCTGATCGACTGATGATCACTGCCGCGTACGATGCGAAGGTCTACGGCCACATTCTCTTCACGGTGGGACAAGACAACTACCAACGCCTCGGCAAGGGTCTCCTCGACTACGACGGACACGGCACCTTTTCACCGGACGGACAGTGGCTGGTCACCGACACCTACCCTGGCGGCAAACTTCGCGAACACAAACTCTACCTGATGGAGATGCGAACACAGGCGGTGATGCCCATGGGACGGTTCGTAGAACCCCCCGAGTTCAACGGCGGCTGGCGTTGTGATTTGCACCCCCGCTGGAGTCCACGAGGCGACAGGATCGGCATCAACTCCACCCATTCGGACAGCAGGCAGGTCTACGTGTTCGAACTGAGCTGGTGAGAAGCCTACGCGGACCTCAATGCTAAGACAGGATGGTGGTCATGTACCCTATCCTTCACAATCAGGGTCGTCACGGGGGCCTGGGAATGTTTGGCAAACAGGATGTCATGACCTAGGCACAGCCCCATGACCACGTTGAGCTGGGTCCCTGCGTCGTTGAGGACCTTGGCCTGTCCCACTGGGTTGCAGGAGACGCCGGTCGCACCCTCAACGAACTCGCCCTGCTCGATTCCAAACACTTGGCAGTCCACGCAAGTGACATCGAACTCGTCCGCAAACATCCCTTTTAACACGGACGCTTCCTCCTTGAATGCCACACAATAGGCGATTCCAATCCTCATGAAACCCGCTTGCTTCGCCAATGCGAGGATCTCTTCAGCGCGACTCACCCCAGTCACCTTAGCTTCACTGATCGTCCTCATAAAGGCCTGATCTTCTTCGTCATAGAGGGCTAGGATAGTCTCCTTGTTCGCGCTTGAATCATTCGTATCCATCTTCATCTCCTCTTCAAGTCTTCGCCTTCACACATAGAGCCATTACCTTCTCCAAAAGGTTGTCCATTCATACTAACATCGCCCTCATCGCTCAAGCAGCCAGACCCGAAGGAAAACTCCCGTTGGGAACATTCGACGTCGACTAGTCCCGTCCCCTGCCTCCCTTTGTTTCAAAGGGGGTTCGTGAAATCCAACGCTGTAGTTTCAGAATCTGCCCGGCCAGTCTTTCCCTGTACGCCAGCAACCGTTCAGGATCCTTGGCGTAGTAGTCCGTGTCCACCACGAGCTCGTGCGATACAGCGAGAAGATGGTCCGTCTCATCGATGACAGCCTTGTCAGGGGGATCAGCAAGCGACTTGGCTTCATTCAATCTCTTCTTCAGGACCCACAGGTACTCGTAGTCCTCGATCCCATCCCTCATGCACTTGAGCATGATGGAGGGGAGTGGACCGTCCTTCCCAGGGTACATCACCCAGCCGTCCCCGTTTCTTGTTCCTGAGTAGACATCGGAACCTTCGGCTGAGAGCATAATTTCGGACCCATCCTCCGGCCACCCCTCAGGGATCCTCTCCCCCCACTGGATGCCGCACCAGAAGAAGGTAGCTGGTGTCATGTTAAACTTCCAGGACATCCAGTAGAAGATGCGAACATCGATATTGGGCCTGTCGATCACCACATCTGAAGGAAACTCGCAGTACGGCCGCTTGAAATGACAACGAACGGGAATACCACATCTGTACCACCACACCTCATCTCCTGCAGCCAGTCTGTCTCTGACAAACGTCCTATTCTCATCCACCATGCTGGCCCACCAAACATCTACCGCGCCGTACAGTCCTGGATGAGGCGACTCGGCCATGAAAATCCTGAGATCCGGCTCCTCTTCTCGGATTTCTCGCGAATCGGCCCTAAAGGCGGCATAATCCTCCTCTGCGGGTTCGTCCTTGTAACCGTAGATCATGGCTCTGTCAAACCAGCCCTTCTCTCTCAGGTGATCGCAGTACTTCGAGAGCTCATCGCCTTTGAGGCGAGGGATCTCAAACCTGGAAAGCCCCCGTTCCAAGGCAAACTCGATATGATCGTCCACTGCGTCATAGTTGTCCTTTTCGTAGTACGACTTTCCCACGTTGAGGGGACTAATCTTGTGTTGAAGGAACGCGTCGCAATACTGTCTAAACATCTTCCGTTCTCTGTCCATACCATAGCGGGAACTCAAAGACGAGGGCATCACCCATGTGGTGGTTCTAAACACGTGTTCCTCGGGGAGGACGAAATCGAGAACGGCAAGATTCACGGAGACATCCACACTAGAACAGCCTTGGGCGGCCACCGAAGTCGAATATCCACTCCCTTCAGTCCATTCTCTCCCAAAGGGATAACAACGACTTGGAAACTCTCCGTTTCGTTCTTTGCCGCCCTGATCGTCACTGTATCGGAGATCTCTCCCTTGAACTAAAATTTGTCTCGGCAAACCTTGCCCAGAGAGGTTTCAATGCCTGTCACAAACTGGACATCTCTGTCCGCGAAAACGCTTTGAGCGATCTTCCTCTCGAGATGATCCCTTTGGTCCCAGCGTCCCACTCCCCAGTGATCCGCAGGCACCTGAGCCTGTGCGCCAAGGAGAATGGCCGACCACAGAAGCCCGCTCAGTCCAATTTTAGATCGCATATTTCCCAACATCCTTCCAAAACGTCCAAGTTTTCGGGATCCACAACCCCGGGATGAAAATCTGCTGGAGGAAACATCCCTCAACTCTCAAAGATAGGTTGGCTGAAGGCGCGCATCCCCGCACGACCAAAAATTTCGACCCTGACGTATTGTTCGTCCCCCTGGAGGATGTATTCGCCTTCGCTTCCACCACCGTGGGACAGGACGCGGCCTCCCTTGCCAATGAAACGAATGCTCGCGATCTGATCGCCTGAGACGCGATACACAGCGCCGGGGGCCCATTCGGGACGGACGAGTTCAATAACCTCGCAGACACATCCTTCCTCCACAGCGAGGTAGTCGCCCGAAGTCAGCCCTGCAAAAATGGCCTCTTGGTTCAATGCTTCCGCCCTGACAAGGACGTATCCTCGCCTGCGTATCGTACCGTGGCCGTGGGCATCCGTGGACAAGTTGGCATAGAGCCTGAGCCCAGCCGTGAGGCTTCGATCCCACAGGTCTACCGCCCACTGAAGCGGAGTCCCCTCAGGGTTCAATTCGATGAATCGGGCTCCGCCGGCGTAGGCGTCCTGGATGTCGCCAAGCTCCCATCGTTCGTCGGCCGGGTGATGGATGGTCTTGATGCACCCGGGATGCCGTCTCTCCGCCTCTGCAATGCCTTGGGGAATATTGAACTCGTCCGTGATGGTATCTGGCATGGGAATGGGAAAGGGCATGAAGCCGAAATGAGCCCACCTCCCCGCGCGGCTCTGGAAAGCCTGTTCCGCCCCTGGGATGACGAGGAAATCCTCAGTCGTCAGTTCCGCGGCGTCGCGGATCAGGCTGAAATCCTGCATATCCTTGTACTGCAGGCAGATGAAATCGTAGCCGGCTCGCTTGCAGATCTCGCAGTGTTCCTCGATGGGAACGGAGTAGTCCTCGTGGTTCTGTAGGTCGCCGCTGTACCAATGTGTCGCCATGGATTGGGATGTCCTTTCCTTACCCGGGCAGGAACCGTTGCAGATTTTGTCTTGAAAAGGATTCTGGCTTGCGTTGCGCAAGCTGTCAAACACGGTGGAAGCGAGGGAAGCGTGTACAATCGTGATATCCCAAGAAAAGAATTAGTACCTGTTGGGGAAAGCGTCTATGGACCTGTCCAATGGGTGAAGAAAGCTGGCTTCTCCACCCATCGGACATTGCGCCATATTGCCCTTTTCCGCAACAGGTACGAATTAAGGAGGTATCCCTTGCGTGTGACGGGAAAGATGGCCCTGCTTTCATCATTATGTCCCTTGCTTGGCGGTTTCCCCGCGTTTTCGGCCTCCTGGAGAACGGAGCGGCAAGCCCTGTCCATGGACGAGACGCTCGATCTAAGACCCATCCGTCAGGAAACGCGTGTTGTTCCGCATTGGACTCCTCACGAGGTGTCGTTCGGCCTCAGGGCCACCTACACAAACCCCTTTGATTCGGAAGAAATCGATGTGTTTGCGGAAATCCTTACACCCCAAGGAAAACGGCTCATCTGGCCCGCCTTCTTCTATCAAGAGTTCATCCCTTCCGATCAGGGACCACTGCCTCAGGGCGATCCGTGTTGGAAGGTCCGATACAGCCCACGAAGTGTGGGACGGCACCGCTTTCGGATCGTGGCGAGGAACCAAGCAAAGGAAGTATCCTCCCGATGGCATCGGTTTCGTTGCGTGCCAAGCCGCGAGCGAGGTCCCATCCAGATGAACCGATCCAATCCACTGTATTGCGCATTTGAGAATGGGGAACCCTACTTCCCACTGGGGATTAACCTTTTCGTCTTTTCCAAGCTGGGACAAGGCATCCCGACAGACCGTTTGGATCAATGTCTGAATTGGATGGAAAAACTCTCCGCTCACCGAGGCAATTTCGCCAGACTACGCATGGATTCCTGGTGGCTTCCCATCGAGATGTCACCTGACGACGCGTGTGGGTATATGGGACTGGGCTACTACCATCAGCGCACCTGTTGGGAGATCGATAGGATCTACGAAAAGGGCCGCGAAACAGGAATCTATCTCATGCACTGCTTGGACAACGCCAACGGAAATGTGAACGCGTCCCCAGTCTCTTGGAGACGGCCCTACAATCTCTACCTCAAGGAAAACGGCGGATGTTGCGCAGCTCCCAGCGAATTTTGGACGAGTCCAGAAGCCAAGAGGCAAACGCGCAACAAGCTCAGATACTGTGTGGCGCGATGGGGCGCTCATCCCCATCTCATGTGTTGGGAATTTTGGAATGAAGTGGCCTGTAAGGACAACATCATCCGGGACGCCAGGGACTGGCACGAAGAGATGGCGAGTTTCCTGCGGGAGACGGATCTCTACGACCATCCGGTTACGACAAGCCTCATGGGAAACAAGAAGCTTGCGGAAGAAATCGCCTCCCTTCCAGGACTCGACATCGTCCAGTACCATCACTACAGCCGTTCCGAAATGGTCCCTGAAGTGGCAGCCATGACTCGCCAGGTCTTGTTGGATCTCCGCAAGCCCTTTTTTCTCGGAGAGTATGGTGTGGCTCCAGATTTTCGGCCTGGAAACTGCGACTACGATTCCACCGGGATCCACATGCACAATGGGTTGTGGACTGCGGCATTCTCAGGTGGCCTGGGGGCAGGAGCCATGTGGTATGTGAAGAACTACGTGGATTCCATGGACCTTTGGTCCCACTACGAGGCCCTCGTCAACTTTTGTGAACGAGTGCCATGGAATGATGCGCGTCTCAGGGCTTGTGCTTTGCAAGCCCCCTACTTCCTGGACCTTCCAGCCTCTTCTCATCCCATCGATCTGCCATTAAAAACGAGCATGACTTACGCCTTCAAGCCTTCTCCGGAGACGAATTTCACCCTGGAAAGGGACGGACAAGTATCCAACTGGGACAGCTTGAGGCCCCACCTTTACACCTCTTCCCCCAGGAAGTGCCCTCCTGTCTTCAACGTGCACGCGAAAAAACCTTTCACCTTTCTCATCCATGTTCATTGTTCCGTGGGGGACGAACGCAATCAGCTTCTCGTCGATTTGGACGGCAAGACCATCTTGCGACGCGCTTTCCCCGCTGGAAAGAAGCACGGGGAACAATCGGAGTATATCGCCTCCTACGACAACTGGCGCACCTCTTACGACGAGCAGGTCTCCATCCCTATTCCAGCCGGGCCGCACCAAATCAGGTGTGAAGCTTTAGGAAAGGATCGACTCGAGGTAAGCTATTTGCTGCGGGGTGCAGTCACCTTTGAGGAGTCCGCTCCTGTGCGCGTCTTTGGCCTCAGGACGGATGGAGCCGTTTTTCTCTGGTTTCACAACAAAAGCAGCTGTTGGCGCAATGCTTGGGATAAGAAGAATCCCATACCGGTCGAAGGAATGGTGGCAGAGATACGCGCCTTGCCTGAAGGCTTCTATTCCGTCCACTGGTTCGATCCGTGGACCGGCCGATTCACGGAAAAGGAGGAAGGCATCACCCGGGAAGGGGTTCTTTCCTTGGGTCTCCCGCGAATCATCCAGGACGTTGCCTGCATCGTAATGCAGGCAACAGGTCATGAACGATGAAACCCGCGTCGGTATGCTTGGGTTGTTTCGTCCACGCTCCTCAGCCTGCCACGCCCGTACAGATATCCAGACAAGCCTTCAAATAGCCCCGATTCTCCGCGGCGATGGCGGCACAGCGGGACAAGGAATAGCGGGATGCGCCGATGATCTCGACGTTTACAGGGCCGTCGTAGCCGGCCTCGACCAGTACCCTACAATAGCCTATTAGATCGATGTCACCTCGGCCGCAAGATTGGCGTTCCGGCTCGCCAGGCGCGGGACCGGGACCGGGGCAATCCCGAATGTGCACGTGCCGCACCCTTTCGATCACCTTCTGAAGCGCCTCTTTGGGCACCTCGCCGGCGCGGTGGATATGACTGGGGTCCATGTCGATGCCAAATGCCGACGACGGGATCCGAGTCATGACCTCAATCGTGGTGGGCGTGTCGTGAATCGATGCACCCACATGGGCTTTCACACAAAGCGTGACGCCCACTGCCTCGCCCCGTTCCGCGAGCTTGGCCATCCTGTCGATACACGTCTTCAAATCCTCAGGCACATCGCTCTTACCGCTCGGCCCGATGTTGATAACCGGGATACCGATGGCAGCGGCCGCATCAAAGGCCCGCAAAATGCGGTCCTCATCCAGAGGACCCACCTCCATGGCAGATAAGGGAAGCTCGATCTCCTCCGTCATCGCCTTGATCTCCGGCGCTTCCTTTTCCCAGCGATCCAGGTGTAAGTGTTCGCCCAAGGGGTCCCCAAAGGCGCCCTCTCCCTGCAAGGCTGAGATCTCCGCCGTGTCATAGCCCGCCCATTTCAGGTGTTCCAAGGCCGTTCGTAGCGATTCGCCGCCAAAGACCACCGTGTTGGCTCCCAACTTGAGCATGATTCGTCCTTTCCTTTACCTGTCCCTCTGTGTCTGGCTTCCCAGTTGAAGGACGGGTTTACTCTGATGAAAGAAAACAGTATACCTCTCGGGGGAAAGAGATGCGCGACTTGCCTTAGGGTCACTTGCCCCATCCATTGCTTGTATCCGCGGTCCGACATCTGAAGCCCATTGAACCATTCCCCTGTTCATAAGGATAATGGTCTCTGTCCATTCAATACAACCAAAAGCTGTCAGGGGATATGCGGGAAACAATGGAGGAGACCCACAACTGGTGGAAGAAGAGCAAGGGTTCCTGAGCGAGAATCAAAGTATAGGCCCCTATGTCATTTCGGAGTTGTTGGGAAAGGGTTCTATGGGGACCGTTTACGCGGCGCTTCAAGAAACGCTGAACCGTCGTGTCGCCATCAAATTCCTTCCCCCTTTTCTGACGGATTTCCCCCAATTCGTCGAACGGTTCGAACGCGAGGCAGAGATCATCGCCCGACTCTCCCACCCCAACATTATCAGCGTCTACGACAGAGGCAAGTGGAAAGGCCACACCTACTTCGTAATGGAGTATGTTGCGGGAAAGTCCCTGGCGGATCTGCTAGAGGAAAAGGGAGTTCTGGACTGGCTAGAAGCGGTCCGAATCGCCAAACAGATCTGCGATGGTTTGGGGTATGCCCACTCCAAGAGAGTCATCCACAGGGACGTCAAACCTGGGAACATCATGATCGACGAGAAGGGCGTGGTGAAGGTCACGGATTTTGGGATCTCCTTCATCGATGACGAGGGGACCAGGCTAACCAAGACGAGCTCGAGCCTAGGCACCCCGGAATTCATGGCCCCAGAACAGACGAGCGACTCCAAGAAGGTCGATGCCCGAGCCGACATCTACGCCGTGGGGGGCGTACTCTATGTCATGCTCACAGGAAAGGTTCCTTTCCCAGGAACAACGACCTACGAGGTCATCCAAAAGGTTGTCGGCGAGGAACCCACATCTCCGAGGAAAATCAACGAGACGCTAAACAAGGACGTCGAGGCCGTCATCCTAAAATGCCTGGAGAAAGATCCTTGCAAACGCTATCAAACTTGCGAGGAGATGGTGCAGGACTTGGATGCCTGCGCCCAGGGCTTGCCTGTTAAGGCGAAGAAGCGAACGGTTTTTGGACAGATTGTCAAATGGGTTCAGAGGAACAAGAAGCTGGTAGGATCGGCCGCGATGGCCATGCTGGTTGCAGCAGGCGTCATCGCCCTCCTTTCTCAGCGACGTATCAGGGAACAAGAGGCCCTCCGAAGGGAAGCGGAAATCCAAGCCCAAAAGGCCAAGGAGGTATTGGAGACCACTGCGGCAAAGTACGAGGAGGAACGAGCAGCGACGTGGTCTAAGACACCTTCTTTCGAGGACAATTTCGAGAAGGGGAGTCTGAATGAAGAGAGATGGCAATTGACAGGAGACAGCCAGGGCTGGCATATCGAAGGCGGGGCACTAACCTATTTTGGCAGAGAAGGTGCATTGGCCTGGATCAGGGAGTCTGTCGTGGGTGACTTCCGCCTCGAAATAGAGCTGGAGCTTCCTGGATGGACTGAGGAGAAGCTCGATGAGAATGTGCGATCTCAGATGCGTAGGAAAGGGCTGCCCCTGCCCCCCAAAGGCGTGAGCGTGGTTCCTGACAGGGATGAGTGGAGTCAGGAATTGACAAGTGGTCCTAGCAACTTGGTCTCTGGTGTGGGCCTCAACAAGACCATGTACCTGCTGGCAACCTACATCGAGATTGTTGTGAAGGAGTCTGAAGGGGAGGTATGGCGATGTCACATGGGCGGCATCGGAGTGGAGGAGCCCCGAAACCCAGAAACGACATTTTTTGGGTCCAGTACGGCCTTGGTGGATCCGACAGGAAAGCAGATTCGTTTCGGAAAAAACGTAACCTGTGATTTTGGCGCAAATCACATCGTTTTGACTCGGGAGGGGAACCGTCTCTCGATGAAGGTGGGCGAGGAGACCGTTTTAGATGAAATCGTGAACCAGTCGGACAGCGTCATCCTCGGGATAGCTACGCTTGACACGACGGATGACTGGCTTTGGGATGAAGGCCCTGTGTTGGGTCCCACAAAGCCTGAGCGAGCCGAAGTGACTACCTGGCAACGCATCCATAACGTTCGCGTCTATGAGAAGATTCTAGCGAACGTGGGCAATCCACTTCAGTTGGCCGAGCGGCATCTCAAGAAAGGGAACCATGAGCTGGCGGAACAGACATACCGTTCTGTCATCGAGGTGGGACTGAGGGACGAAATGAAAGCCTTGGCGCATGCAGGCTTGGCCCAAGCCTTGGCAGGTCAAGGACGAGAAGAGGATGCTGTTGAAGAGTTGGGGAAGGCGACAGCGTCGGGGTTCAACGGAAAGGAAAAACATGAGTTGGTCAAGACGCTGCGAAGGTTGCTTCCTGGACTGCGAGTATTGCAATGCTACGAGGAGAATGAACTCCTTGATGCATGGGTGCAATTCGTCTTGTGGGGAGACTTGTCCGTACCGGCGCAGCTTCAGACCCATTTCAATCAACAACAGGTGAAGAAACTCTTTTTGATGGCAAACAACAAGGACCTTCGAATACGAACGAGGGCACGACAGACCATACTATCGTTGGGGGAAAAGACCGAAGTGTTGCCAACGCCACCTCTCAAAACGCCTAAGGGATGCAGAGCTTGTCCGTGGGCCACGGAAAGAGACTATGATGGGGCGCCCTGGGCAAGCGATGTGGCTCATGAGAAAACGGGAATCCAGATGGTAATGCTTCCAGAGGGAGTCTTCGAGATGGGGTCGACTCAGTCCGAAGAAGAACAGCCTGTACACGAGGTAAGGATTGAGCGTGCCTTCTACATCGGGGCCTACGAGGTGACAGTGGAGCAGTTTAGGAGGTTTACTCAGGAGACAGGATACGAGACAGAGGCAAAGAAGTCAGGAACAGCTTACGTATGGAAACAGGGCAATTGGATGGATATCGAAGGCAATTGGGGAGATACCCAGGGAGCGAGTTGGCGCTTTCCTGGGAGAGAGCCTTCAGATGAAGAGCCTGCGTCCTGCATCACCTGGCACGATGCGAAGGCGTATTGCGAGTGGGCAAATGTGAGGCTGCCTACCGAGGCGGAGTGGGAGTACGCATGTCGTGCCGGCACAAAGACGGCCTTTTGTTTCGGGAATGACGATGGCAAGTTGGATGAATACGCGTGGTACAGTGAGAACTCGGGCATGAGAGCCCACCCTGTCGGAATGAAGCTTGAAAATGCGTGGGGGATTTATGATATCTATGGGAACCTATGGGAATGGTGCGAGGATGTGGTGCACCTCTGCTACGAAGGGGCGCCCGTTGATGGCTCCGCTTGGCTGGACGGAGGAGACAGCGAGCAACGCGTTCTACGGGGCATCGGCTGCATGAGCACGCCGATGTACCGCGAATGGACGCTTGGATCTTCGTTTCGCAGGTGGCAGCACGCGCGTTCCCGCAGAGATGAAATCGGATTTCGCGTGGTTCTTCCCATTCACCCATGACCACGAAACATTCCCAAACGATCGTCCTCATCGTCCTGCGTAGCGCGTCCACGTTCGGCTTTTTGCTATCCCACGCCCTCATCCTGGTAATGTCACGACCCAGCCCACACTGGGAATGAAGAGAAGATCCTTTTTTCTCGGTCTGTCTGAGATCTCCTTCATCTCAATGTATTGAGGATGCCTTCCAGAGTCGAATCCCCACCTCTCGGCCACCAGTAGGGGAAAGCGTTCTTGCTATAAACACAAGGCTCGCCGTATCGGGTGGTCATTCGCCACGCACCGGCTTCCTCAGGATACTTAGCCCAATCGTCGCACAGTTTCGCGAGTTTGGAGCGTAAGTCCTCCCTTCTCTCCGCATTGGACGCCTTGTCTCGGCCTTCGAGATCCAGATCGGCTCGATTTCGCCACCAGAACTCCCGGAAAAGAAGAAGGGATCGCAACGTCAGGACGGTTTTGTCAATCCCTTGAGCAAAGCGCTCATACATCAATGGGTCCGGCGCTTTGGAACGATCGATCCTGGCAAAGGCAGACTCCATGGCATCCACATATTGCATGGCGCGACTGTTGCTCGCCATCATCTCTTGCAAGGAAAACCGATCGTAGGCGGCCTGGATCAGGTCCTCTCTGGGGCCGAATACCATGGTCCACTTCATGTACACGGGATGAGCCACCGCACCTGGACTACTGCCAGGATAAAGCTCTCGCCATGCGTCTTGGGTTTGCATGAGTGCCTCAGTTCCAGCCCCTGCATTCTCTGCGCCCAGGTGGATTGACGCGAACTCCTTGGCAATTTGCTTGGGATCGGCGTCTGCGTCCCAGGACAAGTGGGACAGCAAATACACGTTACTTTGCCCTGGTGTGAAGCCCTGGGTAAGCATGCGAAAGGCACTCCAGTGTCCCGCCCACGCCACAGGCGGTCCTGTCTGATCGGTTCCATCAGGATTTTTCATGTAGCCTGGTTCAAAATCAGGCCAAATACAGCCAGGCGACCAAGCCCCCCAGACGTTTACAGCCAGTACACCATTGTCTCGACACAAGCGAATTCGTTCTCCCCACTGCTTCATATAGCAGAAGGTTCGAGACCAACCGTCGTACTGTCGAAAAGCATCGAAAACGACCATCAAGGGCTGTTCCTGCCCCACACCGGCTGTGACAATATCTGTCAATGGACTGTTGATCCAGAAATCGCCTCCAGTATTCTTCACCGAAATCATGGCCTTTTCGGGTATGCTTTGGCATGCTGATCTCACGCCTTCAGCGCTGCCAGCGATTCGCCAAAGTCGAAAGATGGCCTTCTTTCCAACGGCTTGGCATGCCTCATGATAGAGGGTGAGCATCCTGCCTGCCCCTCGTCGTCCCCGGCCCTCTTTTGCCCAAAGGTGCTTCGAACGATAACCGCATCTAGGATGGGATTCAGTAGGCGTAATGACCAGTCCGTCCAGGGGCACCCGCTCGAATAGCTCCTTACACTTGGCGGAGATGATTCTTTCAATATGTGGACTCTCCAAATCAATTCCGTACAGTTCGTCCACTTTCGGCGGGTACTGGATTTCATACAACTGAAGGAAGACGTCCAGGTGTCTAGCGTGGGCATAATCGCACAAATCGGTCATGTATCTACAGAAAACCGGGGACCTCACGAGGTGCCTGTCGTCTTCAGCGTAGATGGGCTCATCAAGGTACCTGTAGTCGATGTAGTCTTCGCAGTTGACGTGTAAGAAGGTGATCGCGTTGAACCCTAAGCGAGCCACGTGATCTACGAGACGCTTCGCCTCCTCGATTTCCTTGTCCATACGATCCAGGTCGACGAAGGGAACGTCCTCGGCATAGTAGTTTCGGTCCGGCAAATCCAGCAGTTGTCCTTCCTCGGAGAACATGCGCATGGGGAAGTCTGGGGAGCATTCCATGGCGACCGCAAATGGATCTGCTCCCAGGCGAATCCTTTCCGCTAGCCGAAAGGCTCCGCACATCACGCCTCGCTCGTCCCCCTCGACAACGACGGAGCGCCTGCCTACAATGCCGCCTGGGCGAATACGAAAGGCTTCAGACTTCATTGGCGCCAGTTGAACAGAAGCCACCTCAGGGGGCCGGCCAAGCAGAAGGAGATCCCCTTCAGGAAGCGACACGGAGGGCTCGCGGAAAACGATGCTGGAGTCCACAATGAGTCTTTTCAGATCTTCAGCAGCCCGTTTCAGTCCCTCATCGTTACGAGCCTCCCCGGGGATGAGAATTCGGACAGGATTCGCTTCGGAAGAGATGAAACTCCGTAAGGCCACCCCCAGAACCACCGCAAGTTTCCGGAGGCACCTGCCGTTTATGGAACACTTCATGAATGATGTATCCTTTTTCCCAAAGCTGGAAGCCCAAATCCTGGAGCATCATAGCAACTCGAGCCAGAGACAATCGAACATGATGGCGATATGCGGCGCGCCCGTCCACTTGGTGCCGGGCTTGCGGCTCGGTTTCAGTGCGATTTCCAGCAAATTCTCTCCGACCTGCAAACGCGAGGTGGGGAAGGTAATCGTCGCTTCCTGACAATGCCCGCGGATTCCGCTTCGATGGATCGCCCCGCCGGGCGTGAAGGTCTCGCTCACTTCCGCCAGAGGCGCCCCATTGAGCGAAAGAGAGAGATCGGTAAAGCTGTTTCTGCCCCCGTCCGGCCTGGCCTCGGCGACCGCAAGGAGCAGCTTGGCGTTGCTTTCCTTCGGGGCTTCCGGGACCGTGAAGCTCAGCTGCAGAAATGGATCATAATAGGTCAGGTCCTCGTCGACGTAGGCCGCCAGAATGAAGGGAAGCTTTCTAGCCTGATCGACATCCGCGTCAAAGGCGATCGCACCCTCGGGGAACTGCTCTTGGATCTTCATCCAGAGTCCCCAATGGCGGTAATTGTCTCCGTGTCCGAACTCGGCCCCAGAACGGTCCAGCGTTCCGATCTTCCAGAGCAAACGGCCCTTCACTGGCGTATCCCATTTGAACGTGCCAACATTCGTGATCTCGTTGGCCGCAACGGAAAGGTCATATCTCGAGAAACGTCCCGGGACATCGTCCTTCATGGCGCAAAGGTCGTACCGATCCGGCCATATCTTCTCGATCTCAAAACGTCCCTTTTCGTCCGTCCAATCGTAAAACCGGTAGCCGCGCCACTGTTGCTGGAAATCGAAGGGTTTCTGGGCGTCTGCGGCCTGGCTGATCACCACAAGCGCTCCTGCCATGGGCTGACCGTTCCCATCGATAAGCCGTCCTGAAAGGCATCCTCGCTCCCTCGCGAAGCGTTCGTCCTCAATCCACTGGAACGGCCATTCCTCTGTCATCCTCTCGGCCAGGGCCCCCGCCTCTTTCTCCAAGGCTTTCATGGAGTCCCCTCGGTTGAAGTAAAAGAACCAGGGCCCGCCCCATTTCTGCCAGAATCCTTCCTCCGTGGAAAACCTGAGAACTCCCGAGCCGCAGTGCGCCGCTTGAACGTGTCGAAGAAGAAGGGGCGTCGTGTTCGTCTGATGAAGGGTCAGTTCGCTGTTGAAGGGGACCGAATTGAGAAATTCATGGCTGGGCATGATGACCCACGCGCCGACGCCAGACCCCATCAGTCCGTGAACGCGATGATGGTCGTCCATGTTCGCCGCGTGGTTGTACTTCGTGTATACGGTTCCGTCCGCCAGTTCAATGGTGGCATCCATCACCTTCTTTCCTGCCTCAAGAGCCTGAGGCGTGGGAAGCTCGCCTACGTTGGCGCCATCGGCGAAATGGGTGAAGAGCAGTGGATCGAGCCGCAACACATAGTTGAGCTGATCGATGCGATGCTTCCCTGAATCGTCCGCTTTGGAGCCATAGACGATGTAGTTGTAGAACCCTGGCTCGTCCGGGCGCAAAGCGTAGTGGCATTCGTAGTCGATCGCAAAGGCTTCCTGGTGTACGAAGCCGATGTCCAGCACTTCCTCGTCGTTCCGCGCCACGATCATCCTGGTTTGTTTTGGCGACATGAAGCCGTTTTCGTCGTAGGACTGCATATAACCGACACCGCCGTTATCGAGGAGGTCCATCCCTTCGCAGAGAATTCTCACAATGCGTCCATTCTCTCTGTCGATCTCCAGACGGATCTTCTCGTTCTCCATCACAATGCTCGCTTCACTTTTCCGAAGAGACAAAGCGGCGAAGGAATAAAGAGGGCCGATAGAGAGACAGAAGACCCAGAAGCCTTTGCGAACCAACATAGGACGTCCTTTGACGGGTGCGCTCTCAAGGAGCGATGCGCCATTCTGGTCTAACGTAGAAACAGTCTGTTAGAATCGGGCGCCTGGTTCAAGGTGCACTGCCTCAAAAGGCGCCTCCTGTATACTCGAATCCATGCGCACATCTCGGGTAGATCTCTTATTTCGCATTGCTGGCGTCGGAGCCATGACACGGATGCTACGGACACTTCCTGTGGCCGTCGCTCTTGCCTCAGCCTTCGGCTGTCATGCTCGTCTCCTCAAGCCGTACAGGGACGAAAACCACACAGGCATGGAACGGGTGGTCATCAACGCTTCAGGGGAGAAGTTCGTTCTGCATCGGTCGGGACAACGCTTCATGCCCTGGGGCTTCAACTACGTGGGGGACTTTGGACGGATCGTGGAGGAGTATTGGGAAGAGGACTGGGATCGCGTGGAGAGAGACTTTCGTGAGATGCGCTCCCTGGGGGCCAATGTTGTTCGCCTTCATCTGCAACTGGGCACGTACATGACTTCGCACCAGGACGTTGACCGAGATGAGCTTCGACGGCTCCGGAAGGTCTTGGATCTTGCGGAAGAGGTGGGACTCTATCTCAATCTGACGGGGCTTGGCTGCTATCACCTGGACGCAATACCTCCGTGGCTTGATGAGCTCGAGGAAGCCAAACGTTGGAAAATCCAGGCAACGTTCTGGGAAGCCGTAGCAAAGACCTGCGCCGGCCATCCTGCCGTCTTCTGCTACGACTTGATGAACGAACCCGTGATCGTCGAACCCAAGGAAGGGGAACACTCCTGGCTTGCGGGGGAGTTGGAAGGCTTCTACTTTGTGCAACGCATCAGCAACTGCAAAGACGGCCGTAGCAGCCAGGAGATCGCCCGCGCCTGGGTTCAATTGCTGGTCTCTTCGATCCGAAGGCATGACCAGGACCACCTGATCACGGTCGGCGTCATCCCGTGGGCCCTTGTCTTCCCCGGGGCAAAGCCCTTGTTCTACTCCCCCGGCGTCGCACAACACTTGGATTTCGTGAGCGTCCACTTCTATCCCAAGAAAGGCGAGGTGGACCGAGCTGTCGAGGCTCTGGCCGTTTACGACATCGGCAAGCCGCTCGTCGTCGAAGAGACCTTTCCCTTGAACTGTTCCCTTGAAGAGCTCGACGCATTCATCGACCAGACCGACGGCAGCGTCGAGGGCTGGATCAGCCATTTCTTTGGGCGGACCATCGAGGAGCACGACGAAGGCGCGGAGCCTGGGGGAGAGTGGGTGGCTGAGTTCCTGCGTTACTGGCGGGAAAAGTCTCCTCTCAGTCCATGATATGGGAGAGAGCTTGCGCGCTGGGCAACGCGAGCCCTCCCCCGCTCCACCCGGAACGTGATCTCCCCTTCGGGAATACGGGATGCGCTATCATATTTCGAAACCATGAGCGCATCCAGTCCGTCCCACAAACTATTCTTCAGCCCCATCCCTCCCTATCGTGGTTTCCTGCTTGGCTTTGTCCTTTTCCTGGCCCTCTCCCCCTCCGTTTCTTACGCACACCTCACCGATGAGGAATGCGATGCGGCGAGATCGAGGCACGACGCCTTCAGCTTAAGGCTCTGTGAGCACACCCTGAGCTCCGAAGAGTCGGGAGACCTTCAGTTTGCGATGGCGGCGCTTTGGCTCGGGAAGGATATGGATAAGGCCAACGATCGTCTACGCCAGGCCTACGATGCCTTGCTCAAAGGAAAGGACGATCAGCTCGCCAGCGGCATCATGACCCCTGAGGTGGCCGGTCGAGCCAAGTGGGCCATGCGGGGCTGGCTCAGAATCTACTACACATTTGGCCCTCGCGGCGGTCCCCATGGCGACAGGCTTCACTCCGACCTACTAGAACGCATGGAGGACCTCTTCTGGAATTACGGGTGCCTCAAGAGCACCGTGGAGAGGACCAGTCCTGACTGCATCTGGTTCATCCAAGGAAGCGAGAACCACGACATGATGGACTTGAGCAATGCTTTTCTGTCCCTCCAGGCAGTGAAAAATTTTCCCCGCTACAGGGACCGTCCCCTCCCTGACGGGCACACCGCGACAGAGCACTGCAAGGCGTGGACAGCCTACTATAAACTCTACTGCGAAGAACGTGCCCGCTGGGGACTCTTCGCCGAAGTCAACTCGCCGACCTACGGGAAGTACTTTGTGCCTGAACTTGTGAACATGGCTGACTTTGCCGAAGACTCGGCGCTCAGGAAGAAGCTCAAGATGCTTCTCGATCTCGCCTGGACCGACTGGGCCATCGATGAGCTTGGCGGCGTCCGGGGAGGCGCCAAAACCCGCGTCTACCAGGGACATTACGCGCAGAGGGGCGCAAGCGATTCCTGGAGCATGATGGGCAGGATTCTCACGGGACAAGGGGACTGGATCTATTCGAAACACTACGAGGCCCAGTACGTGCTGGCCCTGAGTCCCTATCGCTTACCCAACGTGGTTTTGGACTTGGCATTGTCACCAGGGGACCGAGGAAGATACGTCTACCGTTCCCTGCGTCCAGCCAAATTAGGGCACAGGCCTGAGGGAGAACTGGAGGGCACGGAAGGCTACTGGATGGAGGGTCCCAACGGAAGGGCGCTCCGCTACAGCTTCTGCACTCCCTCGTACATTATGGGTTCGTGGATTCTCGATCCCAACGTGGAGTACGCCGCCATCCACACCCAGAACAGGTGGCAAGGCATCCTCTTTTCAACCGATCAAAACGCCCGCGTCTTTCCCCAGTGCGAGGGACTCAACAACGGCAAGACCTACAGGCAGCACTGGGCCGTGCAGCACAGAAACGTACTGATTGTTCAGAAGAATCGCCGTGCCAAACAGTCAGGAAAAATGCGCGTCTTTTTCTCTCCTGGCATAAGGGAAAAAATCGAGGAACGGGATGGATGCTTCCTCCTGTGCGAGGCTGAAGCCTACCTGGCGCTAAGACCCTTGGAGGCAGAGGGCGCGCCTACGCCTCTCCTGTCCTGGCAAGATGACCACTGGGCCCACGTCTCCGAACAGTTCGCGCCTCTGGTCTTCGTGGGCGGAACCGTGAAGCGCCATGGCTCGTTGGAGGCCTTTGCCGAGTACGTGGCTTCGCACCAATGGGAGATGTCAAACCGCCTCCTCCTCTACAGCTTTTCCGACGACGAGGGACAGCCTATCGAACTATCCATGGACATCGGTCCACAGGAAGGGTTGCCCTTAATCAACGGGCAGCCCGTCGAGCTGAGCCCCCATCTGGTCTTCGATTCCCCTTATATCCAAAGCCGGGCAGGAAGCGGCCGCGTTACCATCCAGTTCGGCGAAAGAAAGAGGGTTCTGAACTTCCTCGACGCCCCTTCGACAAGCTCCTCCGTCCCTCCTCAAGGCCCTCCAGGAAAGTAGACATGGAACTTCCTGTATACTCGACCCCATGCAAGTGCATGCGTATCAGACGCTGTATGGTGCTAGCCTCATTTTTTCTTCCATCGCCATGTCGTACAGACCTGCCTGCAAAGCAGCCCAAGAGGCCGGAAAGAAAACCCGGGTCATTGTGACCACGGATGGAGAGATCGACGACCGCTGCTCCATGATCCGTTTTTTGCTCTATGCCAATGAATGGGACATCCAGGGTCTCATCCATTCCAGTTCCAAGCATCATTGGAAGGGCGATGGGGAGCATCCCCGCAAGAGGTGGCAGGATGTCTCTTGGCTCGACAGGCAGATCGACGCGTATGCGATAGTTTACCCCAGCCTCAAGAAACACCATCCAGACTACCCATCCCCGGGACACCTAAGGGACCAGGTCTTTGTCGGCAATATCGCGTATGAGGGGGACATGGCGAAATCGACCCCCGGTTCCGACCGTATTGCGAAGGTGCTGTTGGATGAGGATCCGTCGCCCGTCTGGATCCAAGCGTGGGGCGGACCCAACACCATTGCCAGAGCGCTCAGGACGATCGAAGAAGAAGCTCCGGAAAAGATGGCCGCGGTTTCGCACAAGACCAAACTCTTTCTTATCACAGAGCAGGACGCAACCTACAGGGACTACATCTCGAAGAAATGGCCTGACGTTCTCGCGATGGTCAGTCATGCCTATGGCGCCATTGCCTATCGCTGGGATGACATCATGGAGCCTGAGCTAAAGAGATACTTCGACGGTCCGTGGATGAAGCGAAACATCCTAACAGGACATGGACCCTTATGCGCCCTCTACGAGGCGCGAAAGGATGGGAGCTTCCGTTCCGAAGGAGATTCCCCCTCCTTCATGAATAATCTAGCCCAGGGCCTCGCGAGCGAAGATCATCCCTCGTACGGCGGGTGGGGGGGACGATTCGTTTGGACCGGAGACGCCTGGCGCTCCGCCAAGGAGGAAGGGAACCGATACGCGTCCATCCTCCGCTGGGCCCCGGCTTTCCAGAACGACTGGGCCGCACGGGCAGACTGGTGCGTCAAGTCCCCTAGCGAAGCCAATCACAATCCTGTGGCAGTGTGCCTGGGCGACCGTTCGAAAAAGGCCCTAAACGTTGCGGCAGATCCAGAAGAAAAGGTGCCCCTGAGCGCTGTCGGATCTTTCGATATGGATGGGGACGCCCTTTCCTACCAATGGTGGGTCTATAAGGAGGCAGGAACCTACTGGGAGGATGTACCCATTTCGGGCGCCGATATGGAGGAGGCCACGATCAAGGCTCCGTCGGCTTCAGCGGGCCGGACGATTCACGTCATTCTGGAAGTTAGGGACAACGGCATGCCGCCGCTCACCGCCTACAAGCGCGTCATTCTCACTGTCAACGGAAATCCTTTGCCCACGCCTGCCGGCGTGGGATCGGATGAGCTGTACCTGAAGACGCCCATCACTCGCCTCAGCGGTCCGCCTGCCTCGATGGGCAAACATGTCTTCTACCGAGGCATCAATCTCAACGGTCCAGCCATTGAGATCGACGGTAATGCGTGGGACGGTGACGACGCGGAGCACTTTAAATGTGACGAGCCCGCGCTCAACTGTCCGAAGGTCCGTCTTCGTCCCTCCACGGACGATGCCAGAGCGAAGATGATCCATGCCTTCCGATGGAGCAGCCATGCGAGGATGGCCTTATTGGACGTTCCCCTAGGCACCTATGCCGTGTATGCGTATGTGTGGGAAGACAATAATCCCGAGACCTTCAACATTTCCCTCAATGGACGGGTGGTAGAGGAGAACTACGACAGCGGCGCCGAGGGCGAGTGGCACCGTCTCGGACCGTGGATCCTGACCGTCCCCGACGGAGCCATCCAGATCGAGAGCGACGGAGGAGCGGCAAACTTCTCGGGAATCGAAGTATGGAGATCCGTCCCGGCCTTCGACGCATCCGAAGAGAGAACCTTTCCGAAGCAGTCTTGGGAGAGAAGAAATCCCGCATCCCTTGGTCTGGATGAGAATGGCCTCGACAAATTTTCCGCGGCTCTAGGTGGTCATGGATGTGCGATTCGGCGCGGCTATCTAGCCAAGTGATGGGGAGATCCCTCTGAGAAGATCGACTGGATGTCCTCGGCCAAGGGAAACTGGGGTCCCATCCAGGCAGGCGACCCACAGTCCAGCTTCAACCAACACCTGGCACGTTTGGCTTCATACGTCAGAGGGAAAGCACCTCACCAGGAATGACCCCAGGGGAACCGGGAGAGGAACGATCTAATGGCTCGGTAGTCGGCCCATTACCGACCCCCTCAAGGCAGATTTCTCCACCCATCGGACATTGGGCCACATTGCCCCTTTCCGCAACAGGTACTAGCTAGTTTCTGTTGCGGAAAGACACGTTCACACCGCCGTGGGAGGACAAGGGAGGAAGAGGCCCTCTCCTTCCCCTACGGTCTAAACTGGAAAGAGTAAAGCTTCGATCCTCGGAATTGGAAGGCGAGACACACAGGCCTTCCTGCCAGAGAAGTTAAATCACTCTTTCCCTTCCCCCACGATACGACCGTATCGTAGTGATTGCCGTGGATGATCCTGCAATCATCCAGTCCGAAGCCTGCGATCGGACTCCTCTTTGCGTCCAGCACAGCCACCCGGCCCTCTCCTGATGCGGAGGTATTCACATTCAAAACAAGATGACGTCCTTCGAACAGGAGGGGATTCGTTACGACCTCTCCCCCCTGATAGTCGAAATCTAACGAAATAAACCCGTCCAGTCTCTGTTCCGCCCTGAAGACACCGCCGAGAACCCTTCCCCCGTCCCCGCATCTTGCCTGCGTGTCGCCATGGGTAAACGTGTATCCCATGAAGTATTGGATCACCTGGTTGTCCCGCACGATGCAGCTGGGGATCGCCATGGCGACCTGGATTTCGCATCCGTCATAGGTTCCCGTCGGGAAATACGGCGTGCGGTAGCGCGTCCAATGGAGACCGTCTCGGCTGGTGGCCAGTTGGGACTCAATGAGTCCGTCGTTCCTCTTGCCTCCTTTGGCGAGCGTCATGGCGAGAAGGTGGGACCGGCTCTCCGGCTCATTGTGATGGTAGTAGGGGGTGGGAAACGCCACATAGGAAAAGGCGCTGTAACGCTCGGTCGCGTTGGTGTAGAGGTCCATCCCGGGCGGATCCAGGTCGTCGCGACTCATGACGATCGGGATGCTCTCCGGATCGGGCCAGGACTCGTCTACGGTCCTCGTTGTCACCAATCCCACGGCCCTTCCCTGGCGCGATCTGCGCGGATAGTGGAAATACTTACCCACGTCTTGGTTCCAGAAGCTGGATATCTGACTGTCAGAATGAAGAGTAGACAAAGGCACACCGCTCATCCTGAAATGGATCCCGTCGGGCGAGTTAAACAGACGCGTTCCCAGGTTAGGATCGCTGGATATGAAGGCGTAACGCGACTCTTCCTTTGCGTTGGGATCGATGAAGACGGTCCCCTCTCGTTGGGCCCAAATGACGATGTTGTTCTCCGTAGAGCCCTTCCACTCCACAGCTCCGAGGTTGGGCTTGTCCCAGCGCACGCCATCTTTCGAAACGGCCAGCGCAAGGCACCAACCAGGAGCCGCGTCCCAAGCCACAGGCACGTAGTAAAGCTTGAACTCCTCGACCATAGGATCCCACAAAGCGTTGCCGTAGCTGGTGATTCCGCCCCGTTCCCAAGGCTTGTCAGCGACCATGACGAGTTGGACGTTGCCGGGAGGATTGACATCCAGATGAGCTCCCTGAGCTCTGTCAAGAAGAAACTCATCCAAGAAGAGAAACTTGTCTCGCCCCAGCTCGTAGACATCACGTGTATCGGATCCCTCATCCTTTGTCATGCTTTCCTCCTGGGCGGTGAACTGAATATCATCGAGGTACATATCGACGCAGTTCCCCCCGCGATTCCAGCTCAACAATCCGAATCGATCAAAGACGGCGTTCCCTTTCCTGAGCTGTTGCGGAATCGCCAACTCGCATGTCTCCTGATCGAACCCCACGATCAGCGCACCCAATCCCTGGTTCGCCTTCGGATCGTAGTGAATGGACCACACGTGCTTCGAACTGTCTGAAGGCACAACTGGTCCGGACTCAGGGACGGCCGTGATCCCTTCCGAACTGCACACCATCGGCCTGAAGTAGTGTCCGATTCTGCTGGGTCCCTCAATGAAGGCCCCTAGGAAGTTGATGGGAGGCGCACCGATAGGGGTCAGAGAGTTGAACCACCCCAGAAGGACGGCGCTGTCCGCCGATCCCAAGGCGAGGCAGAGCTTGCCCTCGGCGTGCAGGGAATCATGCATGGATAGGCGTCCGACCTTGGCGGCATAGGTAAAGTTGTTCTGGGGCCGCGTACTCTCGATGCGCCACACAGTGCCCCCCATCTCCCCCAGTTCCCCTCCGGCGTGTTGCGTCATGCTGTATCCCACGTTGTGAATGGGACGGATCTTGCAGTCCCTAAAGCTGCATCTGTTCCCCACGCCCTCCCATGCTGGATCGTGGTTAAAGGAGAAGTCACTTCCATCCACCCTTAGATCGTCCAGCCAGATCGTCAGACCATTCCCGGAAATCTGCTGATTGAGCAAACCAAACCGATTGAACGCTGCCCCGTCCTCCTTGTGGCCGGGCTCTAGATCCGCCGTGTACGTGTTCCCGTCCAGAACGAAGGTGATCCTTCCCTTGCCTTCCGCGTCCTCAGGCAGGTAGGTGAGGCTCCAGGTGTGCGTCGAGCCGTCCGCAGGGAACATGGGCGTCTTGGTCGTCTGGTACGCCCCCTCAAAGGTCTGTCCCCCGCCTGTCCGCCTGGAACGCGTCCCATACTCGAAGAAAACCCTAAAACAATCCTGCTCGCCGTCAATACGAAAGGCCAAGGAGTTGGGCGTCCTCCATCCGTTGGAATGCGCGTTGAACCAGCCGATCAGGACCCCGCTCCCCCCGTTGGATTGGGTGACGGCGAAGCGGCCGGAAGAGGACAAATGATTATCAAGGGTTCTCTGCGGGATCACGAGGGCGTAGCTGGCCTTGGTCAGGGACCTGGAAACGAGGCCGCCGATCTCCCCTTCCTCTCCGCCGGCATGGGATGTCTCGCTGAACCCAAAATCCTGGACCTTGTCCACGCAGTCTTCGGGCCCCGGTCTATTGTTCTTTCCCTCCCATTGGGGATCTAGGGTGAAGGACTGTTCGACCTGGACCGTTTGCGCGCCATACGAAATGGAAGCGACGCTAGCCAACAGCACAAGTATCTTACTCATGACACAACCCCTGGTTGACCGAATTTATTTCTCACCGTCTCTGACCCCTTCCCGCCGGGCTGTCAAGACGGGACAAGCCTCGCCTATGCTTCTCCAAATGGAACGAAACCCATTATATTCCTTCGGCTTCCGCACCTTCAGCATATAAGTGCTTCCCATCAGACGCGAAACCAAGCCTAGGGCGGAATCCTCACTGATTCTTGATGAAACGGTAGGGATGAATCTCAAGAAAAGGGCCTGTCATATTGAAAACGTAGAAAGAAAGATCCCCCACTTCATCGACCCTCTTTAAATGCCTGGTAGAGATAGAAATCTCCTGCTCCTCTGCAGCCAAATAGGAAGTAAGCTTGTCTGGGATTACGCTCCGTCCCAAGGTAAATCCTTCCCGAGTAAAGAAGAGCACCACCTGGTTCACCTCAGGATCTACAGGGATGGTGAGTCCTGAATGGCAATTCTGTTCGCGTCCCGTTGCGGAGATGTACCGCTCCTGCGCCTCCTCTCTGAAATCCAGCGCATATACGGAGTACTCTGGCAAGTAGTACATGAAATGCCTGTACGGAGCATAGAGCATTCCTGGATCCCGTATCCCAGTGCTCACGAAAACAGTGTCTTCAGGCCTATAGGTCCCCACAACATAGTTCATCCAGGTCCTCAGAGCCGCATCGTTGTCCCTCACGGGGAGAATCGTCATGGACGCCATGGCCCGCCGAAGGATCTCGATCCTAGCAGCTACAGATTGGAACGAATAAAAGGCACAGTTAGACAACACAAGGATCGCTAAAACGCCCCCCCATCTTTTGGTCGAGACGTCAACACGTTCCCGCAGCGTCGCCAGCCCCCTGGCGGCTAAGATCAAGACCCCTGGCAGCAGAACCAACACATATCCTGCTTGCGCAATATGGGTGGAACTATAGAACATCAGCCCCGGCAAGATCCAGATGAAAAGAAACGAATAAGGAGCTCTTTTTACCCCTGAGATATGCCGCCATTGTCTTGCAAGGAGAAGAAGACCTATACCGCCAGCTCCCACACCCCAAACGCAAGAAAGTACCACTTTGGCGATAGTACGTAGCCTTGAAGAAAAGGAGACGAATCCTGTCGATAGGCCCTTTAGAATAGCCCAATACTGTACCAAGCCACCGGCCGAGTTCACAGTGGGAATGAGCCAGGAGAGTATGCAGAAAACGAGCAGAAAGCTTGCTCCCATTCTGTGCTTCCATCGCACCGATCTCCACTGCCAAACCCACAGGGGAAAAAGGAATAGAAAGGTGCTCTGCCTGACCCCGCAACCAAGCCCAAGGAATAGGCCCGCGACATACAAATTACGCACTCCGCCTCGACCGCTCTTCCAACAGAAATAAGCGACCAAAATGCTGAACAACGCTTCAGGAGCATAGGAGAGCGCCACCTCTCCGTAAAACCAGAAGGACGGGCCTGTAAGAAGCAGAAGCGACGCAGAGACCGCTTCTAGCGTCCCTAACATTCGTCTACACAAAAGGTAAAGAAAGACTACAGTAAAGGCCGAACAGAGAATATTGACTGCCAAGTAGGCATCGTTGGGGTCATGAAAAAGGATATGCCCGGCCTTACCCAAAAGAACGAAATGGAAATAGCCGGGAGGATGAGGACTATGAGCCTGGATGTCATACCGTTCAAGCGCAAGGGAGAATTGAACGGAATCCCAGCAGTACAAAAAGCGGCTGGCAAAAGGAATCCTGGCAAGAAGCG
>Ga0272442_10001857_pt1 | contig 31322 bp, 23 predicted proteins | sample SSMForm2O_FD_200262 | JGI IMG/M metagenome (GOLD analysis project Ga0272442, IMG submission 200262) | Marine sediment archaeal communities from Little Sippewissett salt marsh, Falmouth, MA, United States - SSM-Form-2O | ecosystem: Environmental > Aquatic > Marine > Wetlands > Sediment ... | reverse complement strand
CCAAAGAAGCAAACGGTTTGCTGAAAGTTATCCTTGATTATCAAAAAGCCCTGCATTTACTTGATGAATACGACTATCAAAAATTAGAGATACACAAAGTCACCACCCAAGAAAAATTCAAGATCAACCTGCAAAAAGTTCGTCAGGAATTAGAACAGCTAAAAAATCATTACCCAACCGGATTATTTGGCGTGGAAAAAGACCAATCTTTTTCCGGTTCCATAGGAGCCATCTATCAAAGCTTTGAGGGAAAAGATCTTTATCCCAGCATCGAAGAAAAAGCCGCACACCTTTTATACTTTGTTGTTAAGAATCATTCTTTTGTGGATGGTAATAAGCGAATTGCCGCCTCTTTATTCTTATGGTTTCTAAATGAGAATAAAATTCTATACCATACAGATGGTAGTAAACGTCTTGCCGACAATGCCCTGGTTGCCTTGACTTTACTGATTGCTGAAAGCAAAGCAGAAGAAAAAGACACCATTATTAAGGTCATCGTCAACCTGATCAATCAAAATAATTAAAAAACATCATCCATTTCTGTCATTGCGAATCCTGATTTATCAGGGTGTGGCAATCTCACCTTTCTTTCCTATATAGTTTTTAAATATGACCAAATAAGAAAGTACGAACAAGAGTTTGTATATCCCTTTTACGCCACTTTTTCTCTGACCGCAAGAGAGAATTTAGAATAATTTTACAAAAGAAGGACTTTTGAATATCAGCGTTGTATTTTACTAACAGTGCGAAATTTGTGTAATATTAAGTAAAGCAAGTAAATAAAATTAAATATTGCAACCTGTATGATGGTAACAGTGATAACCAATCCCCCCGCTTTCAGGCAAAAGGAATTGTTACCGGACAGGATTCTGGAATTGTAAAACGGGGACATTCTTCTTTTATGTCCCCGCGTTTTCTGCCAGGTTAAAAGTAAAGTGTGTCCCCGTTTTACAAAAATAGTATTTTATTGTTTCAATTTCTTACTCTTTTTTTAAAACGGGTAATTCCTGATATTTTGGAAAAATCCTAACAGAGCGTACTTTAGAAAATAAATCATTTCCTAATTTTCTGGGAAGAATCTTTAAGTTAAAAAAGACAGAGCAAGAAAGGAATATAGTTATTTTCTTGTGCTGTCTTTTTTGTTTGAATGAAAATATTCTAAGGAAAAGAAAATCTTTATAATTAGATATGTCAAATGTGAAGACCCGACTCCTTAGATTCGATTAGCGGAAAATATTGGTAGTGGTTTTCATAAAATGATTTATGGATGGAAAAACACTATGATCTAGAACCTGTCATAGAGGGGGATTTTGAATATTATAAGATTACTTTTCCGACTATCCAGAAAACTACCCAGAAAATTGTCGCTTTAATTAATGAAAATTAAGAAATAAGTCGAAAAAAACTCGCCGAAATAATTGGCATAACAGAGGATGGAATCAAGTATCATCTTAAGAAAATGCAAGAAAAAGGACTATTGGAAAGAATTGGCCCTGCTAAAGGCGGATATTAGAAGATAAAATAAAAATTTTTAAAAATATCAAAATATTTAAAATTATTTTTTTATTTTATTTTTATTTTTTTGAAAAGAATTTCTACAGAAAAATTAGGAGCAAGAAGTAATGAGTAATTAATTATAAGGAGTTAAAAGATATGCCCAAGGAAGCAAAAGCCCGAATACGAATCAACAAACTTCTCGAAGTAGCAAATTGGAGATTTTTTGATGCACCGGAAGGAAAAGCAAATATTAAGCTCGAAACTGCTGTAAAAATGACTGAACAGAAATTAAATGAGCTTGGAGAAGATTTCGAAAAGACTAAAAATGGATTTGTTGATTTTCTACTGTTAGATGAAGCTGGATTTCCTCTTGTTGTTTTAGAAGCGAAAAGAGAAAATAAAAATCCTTTAGACGGAAAAGAACAGGCCCGTAAATATGCTAGGGCTCTAAATGTTCGCTTTATCATTCTTTCAAATGGCAACCTGCATTATTTTTGGGACATTGAACTGGGAAATCCACATATTATTACTACCTTCCCCACATGTGCTTCAATAAAATATAAAAAATCTTTTAAGCCAAATGCAAATAATTTAATCAATGAGCATATTGAGTCTGACTATATTGCTATTTCTCAAAAACCTGATTATAAGAATGATCCCAGTTGGCTCTATAGACAAACAAGAGATGCGTTTATCGAAGAAAATAAATTGAGATTTCTACGTGATTACCAGCTAAAAGCCATAAAATCTTTACAGAGTGCGGTAAAAAAAGGCAAAGACAGATTTTTATTTGAGATGGCAACCGGCACTGGGAAGACATTGATTGCAGCAGGAGTCATCAAACTTTTTTTAAGAACCGGAAATGCCAAAAGAGTACTCTTTCTTGTCGATAGATTAGAATTAGAAGACCAGGCACAAAAAAATTTTGTTCGATATCTCAAAAACGATTACAAGAGTGTCATCTATAAAGAAAACAGAGATGATTGGTTAAGGGCAGAAATCGTAGTGACCACCGTTCAATCTCTACTTTTTAATAATAAATATAAAGATCTATTTTCACCAACAGATTTTGACCTGGTCATATCCGACGAAGCCCATCGCTCCATCAATGGTAATAGTCGTGCTGTATTTGAATATTTTACCGGATATAAGCTAGGTCTTACCGCAACTCCTAAAGACTATCTAAAAAAAATTGATAAAGAGAAATTAGCAGAAAAGGATCCGCGAAAATTAGAAAGACGTCAACTGCTCGACACCTATGAAACCTTCGGATGTAAGTCGACTGACCCAACATATAGGTATACACTCTTGGATGGTGTAAGAGAAGGCTATTTGGTCAATCCTATTGTATTAGATGCTAGAACAGATATCACCACAGAGCTTTTATCGGAAAAAGGTTATTCTGTTCTGATAGAAAATGATGATGGAACAGAAGAGGAAAAAACTTATTTTCAAAAAGATTTTGAGAAAAAGTTTTATTCAGAGAAGACGAATATTACTCTATGCAAAACCTTCTTTGAAAACGCGCTAAAAGATCCCTTAACTAATGAAATTGGTAAGAGTATTGTTTTTTGCGTCAGTCAGAAGCACGCATCTAAAGTAACACAAATCTTAAATGAATTTGCTCACAGATTATATCCGGGAAAATATAATTCTGATTTTGCTGTCCAAATTACTTCTCAGATTACTGATGCTCAGCAAATGACTATTAATTTTTCCAATAATATTCTTAATGGCCATACGTCTTTCAAAGAAGGTTACAAATCCAGTAAAACAAGGGTATGCGTTACCGTCGGGATGATGACCACAGGATATGATTGTGAAGATATCTTGAATTTATGTTTAATGCGACCTATTTTTTCACCTTCTTACTTTGTTCAAATGAAAGGTAGAGGAACCCGTAAATATAATTTTGTTATTAAAGAAAAAGATGAATTTGGACATATTGAAAAATATACTAAACCAAAGAAAAATTTTAAACTTTTCGACTTTTTTGCAGTTTGTGAATATTTTGAAGAGAAATTTAATTATGATGAAGTCATTGAATTGCCACCAGAGATCGGTAAAAATGGTAGAGGAGGTTTACCTCCCACAGTTCCAAAGGACTATGAAAGTTTTATTCCTGATCCCTTAAAAGTTTGCGAAGAATCTGCAATAGGACTCGAGGGAATGAAAATTGACAGAAAGCTTTTTGAACGATTCGAAGAAACGGTTAAAGCAAATGAATACATCAAGCAAAAAATGGATGAAGGTAAATTTCATGAGGCAGAAGAGCATATAAAGAAAACAATATTTAACAAACCGGAAGATTATTTCAATCTTGATAAATTAAGAAAATCAATAAAACTTGACCGAAGGTTAAGCTTGCAGGAGATTTTAGAAAAAATATTTGGAATGATTAAGAAATTTAAAACCAAAGAAGAATTGCTTGAAGAAGAAGTGAATAAATTCATTTCCATTTACACCCCCGAAAACGAATTTATCTATATTATCAGGCAATTTATCAAGGCCTATATTTTAGATGGTAGCTTAAGGGAAATCATAGAATCGAGAAAATATGCCGAACTTGCTACTAATCCAAATTTTAATATGCAGGATTTAAAAGAATTGGATGGTTGGAAAGATCCGATCATTGAATATATTAAAGATTATGTCCCTCTCAACACTTTTGCAGCATAAAGGAGATTAACTATGTTAGATGCACTAACCAAAAGAAGAATAGATACAGCAAGAGATATTCTTGTCGGAAAATTACCCGATCCAAAATCCCAGGTCGAACAGATTACCATTGCACTGATTTACAAATTTATGGATGACATGGATAAACAATCAGAAGTATTGGGAGGAAAAGCCTCATTTTTTACCGGAGAATATGAAAAATATGCTTGGAGTAAAATATTCGATCCTCGGGTAAGTGGATATGAGCGAATTAATCTATATGGAGAAGCCATAGAGATAATGAATCATAATCCAAATATCCCTCCATTATTCAGGACTATTTTTAAAAATGCCTATTTACCTTATCGTGATCCTGAAACTTTAAAGATGTTTTTAAAAGTAATAGGAGATTTTGAATATGATCACAGTGAAAGATTAGGGGATGCTTTTGAGTATCTGCTTTCGGTGATGGGTTCTCAGGGTGACGCCGGTCAATTCAGGACACCGAGACATATTATTGATTTTATGGTTGAGGTCGTTGATCCTTGTAAGAATGAAACCATTCTTGATCCTGCTTGTGGAACAGCTGGATTTTTAATTTCTTCCTATAAGCACATTCTTGGTAAAAACATAAAAGATAACAGGACCTTTCTCACAGCAGATGAAAGAATGCGTTTAATTGCTAATATTTCAGGTTATGATATTTCACCCGATATGGTGAGATTATCTTTGGTAAATATGTACCTGCACAATTTTCCAGCTCCGAAAATATATGAATATGATACCTTGACTTCAGAAGAAAAATGGAATGAGCTTTATGACATTATCCTGGCGAATCCTCCATTTATGTCTCCAAAAGGCGGGATTAAACCGCATAAAAGGTTTAGCATAAAAGCAAAACGTTCAGAGGTCTTATTTATTGATTACATAGCCGAGCATTTAAATCCAAATGGCAGAGGTGGGGTTATTGTTCCGGAAGGCATTATTTTTCAATCGGGTATTGCCTATAAAAAACTTCGTAAGATCTTAATAGAAAATTCGCTTTTTACTGTTGTTTCTTTGCCAGCCGGAGTCTTTAATCCCTATTCAGGAGTGAAGACATCTATTTTATTTTTAGATAAAAATTTAGCAAGAAAAGTTAATCAAATTCTTTTTGTTAAAGTAAATCATGATGGTTTTGGTTTGGGAGCCCAGAGAAGAAAAATTATAGACAATGACTTACCGATAGCTTTGGATATTATAAAAAAATATAAGAAGAGTATTATTGAAGGCAAAGAAATTGAATTTGATTTAAACGAAAAGAAAATATCCCATATCGTGAAAAAGGAAAAGATTGCTGAAAGTGGGGATTATAATTTAAGTGGTGATCGCTATAAAGAAGTAGCTATTTATAGTGGTCAATGGGATTTTGTGGAGCTTGAAAATGTGTGCAATTTTGTCAGAGGCCCTTTTGGTGGAGCTTTAAAGAAGGAAATATTTGTTAAAAAAGGATATAAGGTTTACGAGCAAAAGCATGCTATTCAAAATAATTTTACAATTGGAAATTATTACATTACTTCTGATAAATTTCAAGAAATGAAAAGATTTGAATTAAAAGCCGGTGATTTAATTATAAGTTGCTCAGGTACTATGGGAAAGATTGCTATTGTGCCTCAGAATATTGAGAAAGGTATAATTAATCAAGCATTATTAAAGTTATCGCCAAATTACTTAAAAGTAAATAGTATATTTTTAAAATTGCTCTTGGAAACTACAAATATTCAAAATAAATATTTTAAAAATACATCTGGCGCAGCCATAAAAAACGTATCTTCTGTAAAATCTTTAAAAAAAATAAAAATACCTCTTCCTCCTCTTGAAATACAAGAACAAATTGTTGATGAACTGGAAAGCTATCAAAAAATAATTGATGGCGCTAAGCAAGTGGTCGAAAACTACAAACCCACCTTCAAAATCGACCCAGAATGGGAAACAGTAATAATAGGTGATGTTTTTAATACATCTTCTGGAGGTACTCCTTTAAGGAGCAAGAGAGAGTATTATGAAAAGGGTGCTATACCTTGGGTAAACAGCGGAGAAGTAAAGCAAGGCTATATTGAAGTAGCTCGAAATTATATAAATGAATTAGGACTAAAGAACTCTTCTGCTAAAATGTTTCCTAAAAATACTGTTTTAATAGCAATGTATGGTGCTACAGCAGGTCAAGTAGGTATTCTTAGAATAAAAGCAACTACAAATCAAGCAATATGCGGAATTCTTCCAAACAAAAATTACATCCCAGAATTTTTGTATTATTATCTAAGATCAAGAACATCATATTTGCAAAACTTAAGTACAGGAGGAGCTCAACCAAATGTATCACAAAATATTATTAAGTCCATGCAAATACCTTGTCCTCCTTTACAAATTCAGGATCAAATTGTTACTAGAATTGAAAATGAACAAAAAGCTATTAATGCCAATAAAGAATTAATTATAATTTATGAAAACAAGATTAAAGATAAAATCGCAGAAGTATGGGGCGAATAACTATATATTACGGATGATTTATATCTAAGTTAAATTAAGGAGTAAATATGAGTAAAACTGTTTTTATATTAGGAGCAGGAGCTTCAAGAGATTCAGGAGCTCCTTTAATGAATGATTTTTTAGATAGAGCACGAAAGTTATATGCAAATGGCGAATGTGGTGAAAGGTTTAGAGAAGATTTTGAAAGAGTAACTGGCGCCATATCTGATTTACAGAAAATCCATTCAAAATCAGAATTGGATATTTATAATATAGAAGAAGTATTTGCTGCATTTGAAATGGCTAAACTAATTAATAAATTTCCGGGAGACCAGATTAGAGAAGGAGTAGATATTGATCTTTTGTTAAAATCATTAAAACGAGTAATTTATGTAACTTTAGCCAGAAGCACTCCTTTAATAACACAAAATACAAGTTCACTTCCTCAACCGAGTGGTTCGTACGGAAAATTCACTACACTAATTAAAACAATTATGAAAAAAGAACTAAAAGTTCCTACTGTTATTACTTTTAATTATGATTTATCAATTGATTATGCCCTGTTTAGGAATGACTTTCCAATAAATTATTGCCTTACTTCTAACGAGGAGAGTCGAGTAGGAGAAATTAACCTGATAAAACTACACGGATCCTTAAATTGGTTTGAAGGGAAGAGTAAAAAAAATATTATTCCGTACGAAATAGAACGAAAAAAAATACCAATATCTAATTTTCAAAGGTATCAAAATGGAGAGAAGTATTATTTTAATATTTTCGATAAAATAACTGATAATAAGATATTTTATAAAGGACAAAATTATAATGTTATTCCTGAGCCATTTATAATACCTCCTACTTGGGATAAATCAATTTATCATCAAGAATTATCAAGAGTTTGGAATCAGGCAGCATCGGATTTATCAATTGCTGAAAATATATATGTTATTGGATATTCTCTTCCTGTTACAGATAGTTTTTTTAAATATTTATATGCATTGGGAAGTGAAGGAGTAAAAATAATTGAACGTTTTTGGGTTTTTAATCCCGATGAAGAAAATGTAAAACCAAGATTTGAAGAATTTATTGGAACAGGAATAAAAGATAGATTTAGGTTTAAAGCGATTACATTTAGCAAAAGTGTTGATTGTTTAAGAAAAATATATGAAAAATATGATGATCCAAATTTTGATTATAAAGAGATATTGGATAGATATTAAACCAATGAATCATATCCGATAATAGAAGGAGAATTATAAAATGATTGGAAGAATGGAAAGAGTAGATCTAAGAGAAGTCTGGAAAAATGAGGCAAGGGATTTTACTACCTGGCTATTTGAAAACATTGAAGTTTTAGGAGACGAACTAAATATTAATCTATCATCAATTGAAAAAGAGAAAAACGTAGGTTCTTTTTCCGCTGATATATTGGCAGAGAGTGCTGAAGGTGTTTCAGTGTTAATCGAGAATCAACTGGAGAAAACAGATCATGACCATTTAGGAAAATTATTAACCTATGTTTCAAATCTTGAAGCAAAGAAGGCAATATGGATTTCCAAGGAACCAAGATCAGAGCATGAGAAAGCCATTGAGTGGTTAAATGAATTGACTTCAGACGTAGATTTTTATTTAGTAAAAATTGAAGCCTATAAAATAGGTGATTCAGTTCCAGCACCTAAATTTACAATTATTGCTGGTCCCACTGAAAGCGGTAAAGTTGCAGGTACTCAAAAGAAAGAACTTGCTGAAAGACATAAAAAAAGATTGAGGTTTTGGGAAGGTTTATTAGAAAAAAGCAAAAAAAGAACATCTCTTCATTCTAATATATCTCCATCAATGAATTCATGGATTAGCACTAGTTCAGGAAAAAATGGATTGACATTCAATTATGTTATAACTAATAAGCATGGTCAAATAGAATTGTATATTGATAGAGGAAAAAATGGGCAAGAGGATAATAAAAAAATATTCGACGAGTTTCAATCTCACAGGGATGAAATTGAAAATGAGTTTAGAGATAAGATCGTATGGGAGAGATTAGACGATAAAAGGGCATCTCGGATATGTAAAAGATTTAGATATGCAGGTTTAAATGATGAAGAGAAATGGGATAAACTTCAGGATGATATGATTGACGGAATGATTCGAATAGAGAAAACATTTAAAAAATACATAAAGGATTTAAAAATATAAAACAAAGTATATAAATAATTAATTGTTTGTAAATTACTCATTTAAATATCAAAAACAGAGAGATGTTTCTTCGGTTGACGATGCTCTGGTAAATAATAGAAACACATCTATTTTCTTAAATAGGAGCAGTATACTACCAAGAAAATAATCAGGCAACTTTTTGGTTGTCCAAGAAGAAAAGAGAAGAGAAAAAATAAAAGATTGGATTAGTTCCGGGAGAATTGAAGTGTGACAAAGAAAACTCCCTTGTTATATTTAAGATATGGAAGTTTCTTAACCGGATGTTTGAGGCTTTAGGCATCATTATAGATAGTATGATTTCTAAAAGGAGAAATTAATGGAAGCAATAAATAAAGTAAATTTTAAAAAAGCATTTAAACGATTGAAGAAATCTACAAAAGGATTTTTTAGTCTAATAGTGCGAGATCCTTTAGATTATATAGATTTTGAAATCGAACTTGAAAATAACATTAATAGTATTATATATGAAATCAAATCCAACAAATATAAACCTGATTTTCCATATGAGCATCTTTCTGCGAAAAATAAGGGCATAAATCGTCCAACCGTCATCTTGGATGTTAAAGATGCATTAATATATAGATTATTGATTGAGCAAATAGAAGATGAGCTTATTAAAAAAACTAGACAAATAAAAAATATAAGAGGGGGAATAAAAATAACAGCAAATGAAAATCCCAATAATAATGATGATTATTATGAAAAGTGGTTTAAAGATTGGAAAGAGCACCAGGATAATCTGAAGGAAAGTTTAGAAAGAAAAAAATATTTAGTTACAACTGATATTGCTTCATATTTTGAAAATATTAATCTAATGGTATTAAAAGACGCAATTCGAAGTGATATAGAAGGTAAAAAAACAGTTATAAATTTATTATTTTACTTATTGGAAAATATTCATACAAGATATAAATACGAAGTAAATAATTATACAGGGCTACCACAAGAAGATATTGATTGCTCAAGAGCATTGGCTTATTATTTTCTCCATCCTCATGATAACGATATAGCTGAATTCTGCAAAAAAGAAAATGCAGAATATTATAGATTTGTTGATGATATGTCGATTACTGTCAATGATCAAGTAACTGGAAGAAAGGCACTTAAAAGAATTACTGAATCGTTAAGAAAATTAAATCTTGTATCGAGCATTGAAAAAACATCAATAATTAAAAGTGTTGAAGCAAAGAAAGAATTATTTTTCGAAGAAAACGATAAACTCACTTTGTTAGAAAAAAATATAATTGAAAAATTAAAAAAAGACAAAAATATCGATAGCGAAATTTTAGAAGTAAGAGATTATTACAAAACACTTAAGCAAAATAAAAAGGATAACTGTAAAAACTGGATAAAAATTTTAAAAAGATTTTATACTATCAGTAGATATGCCGAAACTGATTTTCTAATGCAAGAGTTTCATGATCAAATAATTAGATACCCTATCTTATTTTCTGATATTAGAATAGGGAAATATTTGATCAGGATTAAAGAGAGCTCTAATTTTAATAATATAATTAATGAAATAATTAAATATCTTTATTCAGAAGAAAATTTGTACCCTGCAGTGGAATCTAATTTGATTGAAACCATACTAGTAATACCTACTGAATGTTACGAAGGAGCAACAAAGGAAAAAATTATTAAATTAGGAAATGATATCTTATTCAGAAGGAATAATTATTCTCCTCTTTCTAACTACTCAAGAGCCCTATCATGTTTATTAGTTTATAAATTTGACAATTCAAACATTGATGATATTGCACAACACTATATAAGTTCACAGGAAGATGATTTTTTAGTAAGAAAATATTTATTTTTTGTTTCACTCACAACTTCCAATAGCAATGTTCGTCAAAAAGTATTAAATAAAGCTAAAAAAGATCATAATTGTTCCATTCAAAGGTTAGTAAATTTAGTTGAAAATATTAAAACATACAAAGATACAAAAGTTTTAAAACAATATTTAAAAAATAATGAAATATATATCTATTACAATCAAGATGAAAAATATGAAATTAAAGAAAAATATTCTAATTTAAGAAGCGTAATCTTAAAAAAATTAATTGATATATATCGATGATAAGAAAGAAGGACATCTATTTTCTTAATTAGGAAAGGTGTACCACGACAATATTTCAGTAACTTTTAGGTATTCCTGAAAGAAAAGAGAAGAGAGATAATAAAAGAATACATTGGTTCCAAAGGGGTAGAAATAGCATGGGATTTGAGAAAAAGATAAAAAGTTATTTACCGTCTCATTTTATTATTTTGTTATATTATTTGGAGTAAATATTAGTATGTCAAAAAAAATAAAATTAATTCCATTTTCAATTGTCGCTCAAAAAATAATGATTAGCCAAAACACTTTATATGAATTAATCAAAGATAAAAAGATTAAAATACATAAAAATACTAATTTAAATAATTGTATTTCAGAGCAGGATATGAAAATACTTTGCTATGATGAAGAAGTAAGAAATATCTCAAAGGCAAACGTATTGAATAGTTTATTATCGCTTGAATCTGATAAAATAAATAAAAAAGATGAAATTTTAGTTCTAAAAATAAAAGAATTATTGGAACAATATAGAAATGACATTGAAGTATTAGAAAAATTACATAGTAAATATAAAAATACGATAAATATTTTTAATGATGAGACCGCATTGTCTGCTGCTTATATCCTTTTTGCAAAGGTAATAAGCTTGCTCAATATGGTATGTTTGTGCCTAGAGAATTTTTATTTAAATGCAGGAGCATTATTGAGAATTATTGATGAAACAATTGATGTTGCAGAATACTTCATTATTTCCGAAGATACTAATAAAGACAATTTAGATTTAAAAAAATGGTTTCGGGAAGATGTTTCTCCAATGAATTCAATCTGCCGGGAAGAATTGGCTAAATACAGGAGTTCCATCATTCAAAATAAGCCTAAAGCCAACAAAGATACGATGGATATATTATATCACCTAAAATCTAAGATGATTCATCCTGCTCGAAATGTGATTCTTGAAAGTCTTATTTATTCTGGAAAAAAAGGGATATCTTTGCCTAATAGTTTTGATTACAAAAGATCTTCTTATACCAGAAGAATTTATGAACTTGTTTTATTTTTTGAATCAAGTATTTGGACTGCATTTCAAGGATTTTACTTTTGTTTCCACAAAAAGATGCCACTACAGAAAGAAGATAAAGATATTTTAATGTCTTTTGATAGTAAGCATAATAAAAATAATTATTAGTGAATTAATTTAAAATTACTGGGCAAGAGTGCGATTATTTTTACAAAAATTATTTAAGGAATAAAAATATTGGATATAAATGATTGTATTTTTAACAATGTAGAAAAACGATGGTTGGATAGTTGGGATCTATGGGTTAATTGTGCAGAAAACTATTACAATCCCGAATCATTTAGGTTAAATCTTAATAATTGTATCCAAACCTTAAGAAGTATTACATGGCTATTGCAAAAAAGTAAAAATAGTATTCCGGATTTTAATGAATGGTACAAAAAACAGCAATCACAAATGATAAATGACAATATACTTAAATGGTTAAAAAATTCAAGAAATAAGATTGTGAAACAAGGAGATTTAACATTGCATAGTAAAGCCAAGATAGCAATAGTAACAAACTGGCTCGAACCGCCTTCACTTGAAATAGATATTCCTCCTTTTACTAAAACGAGTGATTTTGTGAAAGTAATTAGTAAAAAAATAACAATTAAACCTTCTTACTTCGAATCTATTTTAAAGATAGAAAGAAAATGGGTGGATTCAGAGCTTCCAGAAACGGAATTATTAGAAGGGCTTGCACATTCATTTAAATTTTTAACAGAGATATTATCAGATGCTCATAAATCATTAATAAACGATAAATATGTCGAAAAGTGTTCATGGTACCACCTCTATAATAGTCAAAAAAATGAAATTTTTGAAGGTATGAACTCGTTTGATTGGTATAGAACAAGTTGGTTCAACTTAAAAAATAATGAATTCATAGATATTCAAGAAATTCCGATTAACAAAAATTTATCATCAAAAAAACTAAAAGAAAGATACTCTAATTGCATGAGCTCCCTTAAAAAATTTAAGGAAGCAAAAAATTTTGATGGTGAAGTAAAAATATTCTTCGAAATGGCAAAAGGTGTACTTAAAAAAGATGGTCATCATTCTCCTATAGCGATAATAGGCTATCCTAATAAGAGCAAAAAAATTTATTCTTTAGTGTTCAGAGATAAAACAGAAAAAATTCTTGTGATCAATAAAATATCCAATACCTTAAAAAATACAGGAGCGATAAATATCATACTAATAAGTGAATCTTGGATGTATTTTAAAGACAAAGCTAAATATACTAAAAAAGGAATTGAGTTTACCGATAGAAAAGAAGTATTGTCCGTATCTGCTTTAAACATAAAAGGGAATGAATTTCATTATGATGTAATTTTTGAAAAAAAAGATAATAAAATTTTCATTAATGAAGATAGTGAGGGGAAATTTACTAATCATAATGAGTTATTATTATTACCAATCAAGAAAGCTTGGGGAATTAAATAAAAAGTAATACTATTTATCTCTGTCTCTTATTAATCATTGTAATGTATAATTAACCTTCTAAACGTGTTTTGTATTAAATTTGTATAAAACAGAGGGACGGTTTGGAGTGACCCCTTAGAGGTATACAGTTTGGGTACGGTTAATTTATTGTATTTTTTTTAAATAAAGAAGGTTTGCTATGCAATATTCAGGTAGCTTTTGGGTTATCCTGAAAGATAAAATAAAAGAAGTAACACAAATATAGTATAAGGATTAGGAATAGAGAAATAGATAACAAGATCATTTACATTTTAAATGTTTTTAATCAATATGAGCACTGCTTTACTTTCGAAGACCTCTCAAATTTTGCAGAGCCAGATTTTGATAGTGAATTACTGAAACATGCATTTTTGACTGATTCTAGATTTATTTTGTTGTATAAAGGAAACTCCAAGAAAAAATATTTCATACCAAAAAGAAGACTTTTCCAATGGTTTTGTCAATTGAATCTCAGATTAGCACAAGCAAAGCAAATTCGCCTGAGCAAACAACAACTGGCTATAGTAAAACAAGGGACGGTTCTTTGTTTGGTATAACAGATATTGTTCGAAAATAAGTACAATTGAGGATAATTATAGAATGGGCTACGGTAAAAATGGGATTAATGTTCATGATATTGGGAATATATTTAAAATTGAATTAAATAAAATGTGGGAATGCTTTTTTAAAGAAGATAGTTTTCCTGTTGTTAAAAGAAAATTTTTCATAAAAGAATTGTTTTGTAATTTTGGAGATAGTGTTATACCACGATACAGATTAACCATTAATTAAAATCAATCAAAGAGTGACACTATAAAGAAAATAAGGAAATACTTTGAAAAATTAGATAAAACATTTAGAAAAATCCAAGGAAAATACTTCAATAAAAAGGATTTGCTTTCTTTTTTGAAGGAAGAGTTTGAAAATGAAATATTAAGAAGAAGAGTGGCTGATTTAATTATAAATTTGTATACTTCTCCAAATGAATAGGAAGAAACTGGTAGGAATTTAAAAAAGGATACTTTTTTACAAACAAAAAGTGATGAATCTGGAGATTTATCATTCAGGGTAGTTAATTCCGCCTATATTAAAATGAAATTTACAGTTATCAAAAAATTTAATTCAATGTTTTCCGATCAAGATAATCTAAATTACTGCAAGTATATTTCGATAAATGATAAGGGAAGTGAATTTCGTATAAAAATATCATATTTATTAGAATCTTTTAACTTAGGAAATTATGAAATTCTTGGAGGAGAGTTACCGCAAATATTTATAAGAATCAATGATCCATCTAAACTTAAACAATTAGCAATGAAGAATAAATATACAAATGAAATACTACAAAATGTTGAAAATAGGTACAAAAATTCAGTCGAAACTATGAATTACTTTCTTACTAGTAAAATGGGGGATAATGAAGATGGAATTATGTTGAAAATTATTTTTTAGGGAAGATTAATAATGCGGAATAAAAAATGTAAAGTTGCAAATCTCATCATGTGATTTTATTTGTAAAATAAATAAAAATATTATCTAAAAAGATCGATGTCTAATAACCAAGAATCCTTTATGATTTAAAAAAATTACAAAAAAGGTCGTTTGTATGAAAATTAAATGTCCATTATGTGGTTGTATAAATTATTTTACTGGGCTAGAAGATGAAGGCACTAAATTTTGTAGTGAGTGTAATACGCCCCTAAATGAACCTAAAATAACATTAAGCAAGAAAACCTTTTGTCCTTATTGCGGGAATGAATTAGTAGAGAAATGTATAGGAAAGTATAAATGCCCTAGTTGTAATAGAAGTTTTATTCAATCAGCTTCTAAGTTAATAGAAAGTACAGATGAAAAAGAAGTTAAATATGAAATCAACAAATCCGAGGAAAATGCTATACAGCGCACGAAAAAAATTAAATCAGTTTCCGATAGATTTACTAATGTTCCAATAAATAAAAGAATAAGTATATCAAAAATAAAAGACTCAAAATGTCCGTTTAAATATTATAAAAATTACATAGAAGATCCAAAAGAGGAAAAGCCATTTTTATCAATTGAACTAGGATTAGGCCAATTTTTTCATAGTAAAGTCGAGTGGCTATTCAAAAAAATAGCATCTCAAAATAGAAAAATAACAAGAGAAGATATTCTCAATATAGATGAAGTAATAGATGAATTTGAAATTTCTTTTTTATGGAATGGGCAGTTAAGAGAACCTTATAAGATTGTAAGAGGGTACCATTTTAATCGTTTTAAAAATAGGCTAAATGATACAATACAAAATTTTAATGGTTATGTTATTCCCAGATTATTGGGACACAAAGTAGTGAAAACTGAGGGAGCATTACAAATAAGAACAGATTATTTTGTAATAAGAGGGAAATATGACCTTATAACACAGGATCAAAATAATAAATTGATATTGTGGGACTGGAAGACTGGAAAGATGCCAAAACCTGATTATTATGAAGAATTTACTTTACAAAAAATACAATTAGGAATATATGCTATTTGGATAAGACACAAATATGAGACTGATAATATAGTAGCGAATGTTGTTTTTTTAAGGGATAATGTAGATTATTTTGAAGAAAATTTTAATTATTATTTAGAAGAGAAAGTAATAAATTTCGTTGAAAATCAATATGAGATTTTAAAAAATATAACAGATTACAATCCTATACCAAATAATTTATGTCCATGGTGTAGTTGGAAGTCAAAATGTGGATATGAGTAATTTATTACGAATAATGAAAATTATGGAATGTTAAAATTAGATGTGTTTCAATTTTCCATAATTTGATCTTATAAGCTTGACCGAATAAGATATTAAGTTTTTTCCTATTATTTAAAGATATATTATAGAAGGTGAACGCATGTATCATTTTTCATATGATTCTAATTTGAATCATAAACAAATGAATTGTAGATGTCCGGATAATAAATTTATTAAGAGAGTATATTTAGACAATTATAAATGTGTTTATGATGGGCATTCAAACAATTGGGAAGATGCAGTAGCCAATGTATTAAAATCGACAGATAGTATTGTTTGGGGCGGTTTGTATGAAATTAGCGAATCAGATTTAGCCAATTTAGATAGGCGTGAAGGATATCCAGATTCATATGATAGAAAAGAATTGAAAATCGAAGATAATCACGGTAATACTTATAAAGCAATTACTTACTTTAGAATTGGGGAGAAGATTGGCATTCCAAGTGATAAGTATAAAAAAATAATTATTGATGGAGTAAAGGATTGTAATTTATCTGATAATTACGCAAAAAGGAATTTAATATGACAATAGATGTCTTTCCTTTGATACAAATCAAAGCTCAAGATTAGGAGAATATATTTTGAAGAAAAGAATAAATAGTCCACTATCGGAACCAAAGCAGATTGATTTAAAGCGGTTTAAGCAATTGATGTCTTATTATCTTGATTGTATTCGAGAGGATAAATCAGATGGTGCCCGAACTTTTTTATCTGATATTAATAAGAAATATTTGGTAATGCCGATTGAAAAAGAATGGTCTCTACTTGAGAAAAAGAATGTTAATATTTATCTGGAAGGCGAAAGTACATTTTTCTTGAAACAATTGAGACAACGAGGTGGAAGCGGGGCACTTTTTTATGGATATCCCTTATATGTTGAGTGGATTAAAAGATCAAAAAGGGGCTGGAGTGGAGGTTTCGCAGTTCCAATTTTTTTGAAAGCTGTTGACTACGAAATAAGCGGACATAATCTTACTTTGAGTCTTTTGCAGGAATGGCCGAAAGTGAATAACGAATTTTTAAAAAAAATGTTTAGATCTGTTGAAGAGAGACGTGCTTTTTTGCATGATATCGGTCTTTTGGAGATTGACGGTGATTTACCTGAAAATAGATTAGCAGATATTGTTTTAAAACTTAAAGATACTGCTTTGGATATTGATATCAAAGAATCTATTGATCCAAATAAAATCATTACTGAACCTTCAGTTGATCAGATTACATCCTCCGGAATATATAATCGACCTCTATTATTTATAGGAGAAAAATCAAAATTTACAGCAGGTTTGGAATATGAAATTGAAAAGTTAAGCGATTCTAATGAAGCTGAAAAGATTTCAAAAACTGCACTTAAATATTTTTTTACTGACCAAGCAATAGATGAAAAAATACAAGAAGATAAGCCGATAGAGTCTATTGTAGAAGTTGTTGCTCTTAATGATGAACAAAGAGATGCTGTAAAATCAGCATTTTTTGAACCGGTTACGGTTGTTACGGGGCCTCCGGGGACCGGAAAATCACAAGTTGTAATTACTGTCTTAGCTAATGCTTATTTGAGAGGCGAAAAGGTATTATTTACGAGCCGGAATCATAAGGCTGTTGAGGTAGTTGAGAATAGATTAAATAGCTTATCCGGCTATCCTTTGGTATTAAGAACTGGAACAAGGGGAGAGATCAGGGATTTACGAGGTGAATTGATTAACTTTCTAAATCAAGTGTTATCGGTTGCGGCAACAGAAGAAGATCGTCTTTTTGAAAAAGAAGCAAGACGAGTACTTACTAAATTATTGGATGAACGGGATTATACATTAAGGAAAATTGAAGAGATTAGAAGCATTAGAAATAAAGTAAACCAAATTGATGCATTGCTGGATGGTCCGCGGGAAAGATATTCTCCTGAATTATGGGAAAGGATATTTAATTCCAAAATTGATAACCTTGAAAATCCTGAACCACTTATAAGAATATTAAAAAAACATAGTGATAGTCGTTCAAATATTTTTAAAAAGTTGTTTCTTTATATTAGACGCAAAAAGGATTTTAGGAAAATTGAAGAATATATCCCTTTTTTAAGAGAACATAAATATCTTTTTGAAGAACAGCCAAAAGAATCATTACGTAAGAAAAATATCGATGAATGGGTTAAATGTTTAGAAATAGTGCTTGACCGATATAATGTTTGTAAGCAGGTTAAAGAATTTCGTGAAATTTGCTTAAAATTAGACAAATTGCCACCTATGGAAGATCTCGCATCAGACTATAGTGATAATGAGAATAAAATTTGTGATTGGAGTTCTCGTTTATTAGCAACATACGGGAAATTACTTCCTGATAGATTAAATAAAAACTTAAGGCGGGTTGTTGGGGAATTTAAAGCAACGGTTGAACGATTAGCTGGTGATAAAATCGGTGGCCGCGCCTATGCAAATTTACGAAGAGAACAAGAACGTCTTTTTGAATCAATTACACGCATTTTACCTGTATGGTGCGTTACGAATCTCTCTGCTCGAGGAACATTGCCTTTCGAAGGAGGCATTTTTGATCTTTTAGTAATTGACGAAGCAAGTCAGTGCGATATACCTTCTGCAATTCCTCTTTTTTATCGAGCGAAAAGAATTATGATAATTGGAGATCCTCAGCAATTAATGCATATATCAACTATTGAAAGACATCGGGAGCAACAGATTCAAATAAAACACAATTTAATAACGGCAGCAGATCAACCTTTTTCATATGGAAAGAATTCATTATATGATTTATCGGCCACTCGATGTGAGCAGTCAAAATTAACTATGCTTAGAGAGCATTTTCGTTCACATAAAGACATTATTTCATTTAGTAATCATAAATGGTATAGAGGAGCACTTAATATTTGTACTGATTACAGGAAATTTATTTGTCCCTTACAAAATAAACCAGGAATTAAATGGACACAGGTTGAAGGCAAAATACAAAAACCAACATCAAGTGGAGCCTTAAATAGAGAAGAAGCTCGAGCTGTCGTTTTAGAATTAGTTGATTTGCTAGTAAACAGGAAGTTTAAAGGGAGCATAGGTGTTGTAACCCCGTTTCGTGCACAAGCCAATTTTATTCTAGAATTAGCTAATAATCAATTAGATATTTCTTGTATCGAAAAGTCAGCATTAATTGTAGATACGGCTCATGGATTTCAGGGGGATGAACGAGATGTCATTATTTTTTCTCCCTGTGTTGGTCCTTCAATGCCTCGAGGTGCACAATATTTTATTGCATCTACGGGTAATCTTTTTAATGTAGCTATTACAAGAGCCCGTTCTCTTTTACATGTAGTTGGAAATATAAATGCTTGTTTTAATTGTGGTATTTCGCATATTTCAGAATTTGCATCTTATGCTATGAATCTTAACAAAGGTACTAATGACAAAGTTTTTAGTAGAGTTGAATTTGATGATCCTAAAGTGGGTCCATTTGAAGAACCGTTTTACGATGCGCTTGTATCTGCCGGGATGAAGCCTATTCCACAATATCCAGTAAATCAATACCGATTAGATTTAGCAATAATCAACGATGGCTATTGCTTAGACATTGAGATTGATGGGGAATATTACCATAAAGAATGGGATGGAAGCCGTTGTCGCGAAGATTTTATCCGGGATTTAAGATTACAAGCTTTAGGCTGGAATATAAAAAGATTTTGGGTGTACCAGATACGTGATCATCGGGAAAAATGCGTCCAAGAAGTATTAGATTTGGTTAATCCAAATGCAAAAATGGAATAATAGAATAATGATTTGATAAATTTCTAACTTTTATAAGGAGTAAAATATATGAATAGACTAAGTTATAAGGGAAAAATATTTACCTCATACGAGTATTCTAAAGAAAATGATTTTGAAAAAGATATCATTGAAAATGCTAAAGAAATATTTGGACCAAAATCCTTTTATATTGACATAAAGAAAAGGATTAAAAATGGAAATATAGTCACAATTCCAGATGGGTATCTTCTTGATTTTTCTTTCGAAAAAGATCCTCGATTATATATCATAGAAAATGAATTGGTAACACATGATCCTTATAGGCATATTGGTCAACAGTTATTGAAATTTGCCATTTCCTATAAAGCTAGCGGATTAAGAATAAAAAAGTTTTTAAAAGAAAACATTTATGAAGATTCTAAGATGAAAAAAGAAATTGAAGTTAATTTTAAAAAAGCCGGTTATGGAAATATTGATGCTTTTTTGGAAGATTTAATTTTTGAAAAAGAAGTCAGAGCCATTATCATCATTGATGAAATAACCTTTGATTTAGAAAATGTCATCAATCAATTAACCATGAAGATTGATTTACTCGAGTTCCAGACTTTTATTTCAGGTGATGAAAAAATAAGAAAATTTACACCTTTTCAAGAGGAAATCAGAGATATAACCGAAGGCAAAGACAAGGAAACGAAAGTACAAGAATTGGATACAATTGTTGTTCCTGCAAATGAAGAGGGATTTAACGAAGCATTTTTAGGTGAAAATAGATGGTATGCTATTAGAATTTCAAGCTCTATGATTGACAGAATTCGATATATTGCAGGTTATCAAACTGCTCCGATATCAGCTATTACGCATTACGCAGAAGTTTCAAAGATTGAAAAATATAAAGATACCGGAAAATACATTGTTTACTTTAAAGATCCTGCAAAGAAGATCGGTCCAATAAAATTAACGAAAGGTATTAGAGGTAGAGCTCCACAAGCTCCAAGATATTCTACCTATGTAAAATTATTGAGAGCAAAAACATTGGAAGATGTATTTTAAATAGTAAAAATTATATGTCGAAAAAAGAAAGGACAAAATATGAAGAATCCATTTAATCTTTCTGATGAAAAATTAAAAAAGATGCTTGACGGTTATTTTGTATGGAGCAATAAAAGTGAAGATCAAAGAAAATATCCGGGAATAGAAAAACGGAAATCTGAGGATATAAAAAATACTTTACTTAACGAAGATTATCTTTCAGGTTTATCAGATGAAAAATTGATTGATATCATTGTAGAATACGCTAATAAGTTGGAAGGACCTGTTAAAATAAAAATTAACAAACCTAAAATCACCAAGGAAATTGGTAATATTAGAAGCAATTTATTGTATGTTATCAACTCCCAGGATATACCTTTTAAAAAAGCTTCTTATCTTTTAAGTAGTGGTAATAAAATCAAAGATTTTTCCAGGTCGTTTTGGACTCCTATTTTACGATCAAAATATCCGGAATCAGCTCCCAACTGGAATAAAAAGCCAGAGGATTTTTTAAAAAAATTGGGAATTAATATCACAACCTCAAAAAAAACAACAGAAGAAAAATATAAAGCATTTTCCGATGCCTATCTATATTTAAAAGGCTTGGATGACCGTTATGATTTTTTTACCTTGGATCATTTAACTCATTACGGAATTGCGACAAAAGAAGGAGCATTGCTAATGGATAATTTGATGTTTGATTTTGATGAATGGGTAAATCTTGATAGTACAAGAAATGCAATAAGAGAGTATGCAGAAATCAGAAACAGAAAAGATCCGGAATTATGGGACGAGGATTATAAATGGGATGTTTTGCCTAAGGTTAATAGTGAATTTTTCAAGGAATCCATGACAATAGATAATATCGTGAAAAAAATAAGTATTCTTAATAAATATAATCCTTCTTCCGGAAGTTTTGTTCATTTCGGTAACCTTTTGGATTTGAAAGAGATAGCAACACTAAAACCAGAAATAGTAATAAAATCTTTGGAATCATTATTTAATGGAGAAGCTATTCTTTGTGAAAGAATCGATGAATTCATAAAAGAATTAAAAAAGATAAAAAAAGATGCAAGTCTGGGAACACCTCTATTTGGATATCTTTTGGCCATGTATGATTATAAAAAATATTCTTTATATAAAGATTCTGTATTTAAAAAATTAAAAAAGAATATTGCAAAAGAAAAAGAATGGAAATCAGATACAATAGGAATGAAATGTCAGCGATTTCAAGAATTATGTCTAAAGATGGGAAACTATCTAAAGGATTCCAATTTATTGAAGAATGTAAAAACGAATAAATTTGAAGTGCCGGTCGGAATCACTGCTCTGGATGGGCAAGATTTTTTTTACTATTTTGCAAGGGATAACATTCGATATTGGAGAATCGTCGAACCATTGGAAGAAAAAGTAGTGGGTCGCTCGTTATGGCCGGTTTGCAAAGAAAAAGGAATTATTGCCATAGGATTTCAGGATTCACCCAATGCTCAAGATGTGAAAAATATGAGGGACAAGATGAACATTGGCGATAAGGTTATTGCTTATTTATTGGATAAGAGAGTTGGAGGGATAGGAACAGTAATAGGAGAATATGAGGATTATTCTAAAAGCATGCCAAAGGAAAAAGACTTTTTTGATGGACGATTTTGGTTCAGGAGAAAAATTAAATGGGAAAGACTTCCAAAACATGGTAATTTTTGGAAATTAGTAAATGCACCATCGGGAGTGCATCAAACAGTTTTTCAATTAAAAAAAGAAGAATACGAAAAAATTTTAAAAGAAATAGATTCCGATAGTAATAGCAAAAAACCTGATCCTATTCCAATAATTACCAAGGAAGAATTATTGAAACATATCTTTGTAGATGAGGATAAATTCGAACAGATTAGTTGTCTTTTAGAAAATTGCAAGAAGAAGCAGATTATTTTTCAAGGCCCTCCGGGAACCGGAAAAACATTTGTAGCACAGAAAATTGCATTATTTTTAACCCAATCAGAAGATAGAATTGAAACGATTCAATTCCATCCGTCGTATTCATATGAAGATTTTATTGAAGGATATCGTCCTAAGAACGGAAAGTTTGAATTAGAAGATGGTATTTTTAAAGTGTTTTGTGAGAAGGCCAGAGAAAATAAGGACAAAAAGTATATTCTGATCATCGATGAGATCAACCGGGGAAATCTATCAAAAATATTTGGAGAATTATTGTACTTATTGGAGTATAGGGATAAAGAAGTAAAATTGACTTATTCAAAAGAGAAGTTTTGTATTCCGGAAAATGTTTATCTTATCGGAACCATGAATACTGCTGACCGCTCATTGGCCATTATGGATTATGCCTTAAGAAGGAGATTTTATTTTGTTGATGTTGAATGCAAGACAAAAAGACTAAAAAAATGGCTGGATGAAAACTCTTGTAGCCTGAACACTGATGAATTGATAGGCTCTATTGAGAATATGAATAACAGGATTAAGGATGAAATGCATTCAAAAGATTTTGCAATAGGACACAGTTATTTTATGAGAGAAGAATTGAATGAAGATAAATTAAGGGAAATTTTAAAATATGGTGTCAAACCGCTTTTAAACGAGTATTTCTTTGATAAAGACGGAAAAGTAGGCGAGATAGTGGGAATAATGGAGAAAGTTTTGAATAAAGAGAAAGTAAAAGCACAGGAGCAATAATGCCATTAAATATATCACCTTCAAATATTATATTTATCCTCGCCTATGCTTTTGATTTAAAATGGAAATATTTTGAAAAAGAGATTAGCGGTGTGGATTTGCAGGATTCTACTTTCTTTGAATTGCTGGTTCAGGTACTGGTCATGTGGACGAATAAACTAAGAAGGCAGGGACTCTTCAGGTCTTTTCTTGAGGTGGAGAATGAGATAAAAAGAATTCGTGGGAAAATCCAATTTCAATCAAGTATGAGGAAAAATGGATTCAATGGAAATACATTGTGCTGTCAATATGAAGAATTATCTTTTGATATACTGGAAAACCAGATTTTATTGTCGACACTACAATTTTGCGAAAGTGAATTGGTGAGAAGAAAGAAAAATCTTAAAAATAAGAAAAGGAAAGAAGATATAGATAAGCTCGCTCTTTCAACTTTTCAGCTTGTTCGTTTGTTATCTTCACAGGTTTCTTATCATCCCCTTAGTACACAATTATTTAACCAGCTGATTTTTCATCGAATGAATATTTCTTACAAACCCATTTTAAAAATATGTAGATTTATCTATGAATGTTCTGTTTTATATCAGGAAGGTGAGGAGGATTTTTTTGATATTCCGGAAAATAAGATGAGTAAGATCTTCGAATTGTTTTTAAGAAATTATTTATCAGAGAATCTATCAGGGGAGAAAATTGAAGTTGAAAGTCCTCAGCCGAGAGATTGGATAGTATCTGCTGATGGAAAAGATGCAAAAGTAAAACATATTCCATGCATCCATCCTGATATTGTGATTTTTCAGAAAGGTGATCCAAAACTTGTTATTGATGCGAAATTTTACAGTAAACCAATGAATAGAAATAAATGGTGGAGCAGGAGAGAGGTTGTAGGGAACGAAAAAGAAGAAAGAGATAGTTTCAAAACCCATAGTGGTAACTTATATCAAATCATTACTTATACTGATTTTTACAATTGCAATGGATTATTGGTCTATGCACAGACAGAAAGTGGTTCATTTGAGGAGTTGGTTAAGATGAAACCAAAACATTACAACGATAAAGAAGTATTTTATCGGAAATTTGGTTTTAAGATGCTTGACCTGTCCGGTGATTTTGAAGGTTTTAAGTCAAGGTTGGATAGTTTTGTTAAAAGAGTCGAAGAATTGATGTAGTAAAAAATAAAATAGGAGGATTTGTTTTGATTAAGGATTTATTTGAAATTAATAGAAGATTATCGCATGATTTGTGGAATGTGAGTTGTTCCAATGGAAAACCAACAGGTCTATCGCCAAGACTTATATTTCCAGTAAAACGGATTAAGAATGAAATTAGAATAAGCGAACAAGAAGCTAGGATTTTATATTGCAATATTTTAAATAATCTTAACTATTTTTACTCAATTGAAACTCCCACAATTAAGACCTATCAACAAAAAGGATCTACTCCTTTGAGTGCACTTTCTGATTTAAGCATTTATACTTATACTGAACAGAATAGCGCGAATAGTAATGAAGATAAAGAAAAGAAAATAATTTTTCAAAAAATGGCGAATGTCGAACTTAAAGCTCACAATCCAACTAAAGAAAATATCCGTAAGGATATAGAAAAAATAATTAGAGAAAAGGCACATGGAAATTGGGTTCATATTTTAAAGAATATTGATAAGGGCACTCTTCCAAAACTTTTTAACAAGTTTAAATATTCATTTGAAAAACATAATAGTGAAGGCGCTGACAAATCTATTTTATTCCATATTTGTATTTTAGAAAAAAAATGGGGAATGATGAAAATTTTACAATACAAACCCTCTTCAGGAAATAATATTACCAATCTTATGGAAGGATTTTTTTGCCTCGATAGAAATAATTCGTCAAACAATATTGAGGGGAAGGAATGGAAGATGCAAAAAGATGTATTAAGAGATAATGGATGGACCATTATAGAATAGTAATTATTTAAAAAGGATAAAATGAAAATTATTTCGTGGAATGTAGCAGGAAGAGTTCGTAAGCAAAGAAATCAGCTTGAAGTTTTAAAAGATACAGGAGCTGACATCATTGGACTTCAGGAAATTACTCATAAAACATTACCATTATGGATAGAAGGCTTTCGCAAATCCGGATATAAAAACATCATAGCCTCTTTAAAATTAAAAAATGGTAATGTCGATTATTCGGGACCTCGCCGATATGGAATTCTTGTTGCTTCCCGATGGCCACTGGAATCGATAGATCAACAGTCTCTTGAAATTCCATGGCATGAAAGATTAGTATCCGTATTGGTACATTCTCCAAATGTTTATTTTGAGTTACATGTTGCATATATTCCACCTGGTTCTTCAAATGGCTGGATAAAGATAGAAACGTTCGAAGGAATTTACAAGTTTCTTGCAAATGATAAGGGTATTCCTAGAATTTTATGTGGGGATTTTAACTCACCTCAGTTTGAAACTAGCAAGGGTGAAATAATAACCTGGGGACAAAAAGTATTACAGGATGGTCGAGTTAGATTAAGAAATAGAGGGAAAAGATACAATGCATGGGATTCAGGAGAGCGAAGCGTTATCCAGGATCTGGTAAAATATGATCTTTCAGATGTCTTTCGGTTAATTAACGGTTACGATGTGCAAGAGTATAGTTGGTTATTAAAAAGAAATGGTAAGATTGTTGCAAAACGTCGCTTTGACCATATCTTTGCTTCGAAATCATTAAACCCTGTACAGTGCAGATATGTCCATTCTTTTCGAGAAAACAATTTAAGTGACCATTCAGCAATTGAGGGTGTATTTAAGATTTAAGCATTTTGTCAGGGGGACGGTTCTTGTGACAATAATACTTTTTAGTAAAATCGGAATCAAAATTTATTAAAAATAAAGGCATTGCAAGACCTGACCCCATGAGCCTCCTTGACATTTATTTTTTTCTGATGTATATTTATTTCATAAAATGAAATAAATATCAATATAAAGGAATAATTTCAATATATGAAAAATAATAATTATCTAATTGCTCAGATATGCAGGATGCATTATCTGGAAAATTTAAGTCAGGATGAAGTATCACGTAGTTTAAGATTATCCAAGTCAGCTATATCCCGCTTAATAAAAGAAGGAAAGGATAAAGGTATTATTACTTTTCACATTAAGGATTTTGAAGGCCGATTAAATTCACTGGAAGCTAGGATTGAAAAATATTTTAAATTAAAAGAAGCAGTTGTAGTTTCTGATGAAGGATTAATTTCTGAAGAATCAATTAAAAAAAAGGTGGCAAAATCAGCCGCCATACTTTTACAAAGAAGAATTAGGAAAAATGATGTAATTGCTGTTTCATGGGGTACTTCTCTGGCTGAGTTGGCAAAAGCATTAGATCCTCCTGTCAATTTAAATGTTGAGATTGTTCCTCTTCTGGGGGGAATTGATGTCACAGGTAAAAATATCCATTCCAACGAAATAGCCAGAGAGATGAGTGAAGCTTTTAGGGGAAAATACTATGTAATGAATGCGCCGGTTTTTGTTAGCAATAATAAAATAAAAGAAGCATTTGAAAAAGAAAAAAACATTGAAGCAGTTATAAATAAAGCTAAATCTGCTGATATAGCTTTGGTTGGCATTGGTACCTCTAAAAAAAGTTCTACTATGATAAAAAGAGGATATTTTTCTTTTGAAGAGTTTTCGAAATTGACGTGTAAGGGAGTCATTGGAGATATTTGTACTAATTTTTACAATATCCGGGGAGATATTATTAAAACATGTTTTCATAATAAAATGATAGGTGCAGGATATGAGGAACTAAAAAATATACCAACTGTCATTGGTGTTGCAAGCGGAGAAGATAAAAAAGAAGCAATTTTAGGTGCACTACGTACCGGACTGGTTAATATCATTGTAATCAATAAAGGAGTTGCCGAATATTTATTAAATAACATTGTATAATCAAAATTCATTAATTTGGAAGTTACAATTTTTTTAGCTGATTACCTTTTAAAAATGATTGACTGGTGCTTTTAAAGGAAAAAGATATCCCTATACCAGGCCATGGTAATGATAACAAGTTATTTTTATCAGAGATGAAGTGAAGAATTTTATAAATTCCTCCTTAAAAAAACAAATTATCCTATGATGACACTTGATGATAAATTCATTCATGTTAAAGAAAATTAATCAGATAAAAAGGTGTAACTCAATGTTTGAACGTTTTAATTTATGAAACAGAAAAAGAGGGAGGTGTTGAAAGGTCTTTAGATAAATAGAAAATTATTTAACGATTTACAAATATTTAACAGGATATTGGAAATCATTCGGAATTAGTTACTTAAATGATATTTCAAATTATAATTTATTTTATAAAATTAAAATATTTATAAAAAGGAGCGAGGGGTGACAATAAGCAAAGAACTGAAGATAAAAATGTTTAAAAGCATGTTAAGGATTCGGGAATTTGAAAATACTATTAAGAAAATATATCGGAATGGAGAATTACAGGGACACTCACACACTTGTCAAGGAGAAGAAGCGATTGAAGTTGGTGCCATAGAGGCTCTTTCCGAAGAAGACATAATCTTCTCAAATCATCGGGGACATGGACATTTTTTAGCTCGCGGGACTTCTCCTAAAAATATAATGTCTGAATGTTACGGTAAAGTGACTGGTACAAATCAGGGGAGAAGCGGAAGCATGTATCTTGTTGATGCAAAAAGAGGAATGCCTGTAGCGAGTGGAATTGTAGGTGGTAATATTTGCCTAGCAACCGGTTCAGCTTTAGCAAGCCAAATAAAAAAAGATAATATTGTTACTTTAAGTTTTTTTGGTGATGGTGCAACAAACATAGGATTTTTTCATGAAGCGTTAAATATGGCTGCATTATGGAATTTACCAATTGTATATATTTGTGAAAATAATCAATATGGTGAAGCCACTAAAAGAGAACAACACCAAAAAGTAAAAAATATTTCTGATCGAGCGATTGCTTACGCAATGAATGGAATAACTCTTGACGGAACAGACATAATTAAAGTTTACGAAACAGTTAAACAAGCAATAGAAAAAGCGCGATGTGGAGATGGACCTACTTTAGTGGAATGTATTGCCTATCGGTTGGGAGGACACTCAGCGGGAGATTTAGGTCTCTACAGACCAAAGGGAGAAGAAGAAGAATGGTTGAGAATTTATGATCCAATCAAAAAATACAAAACAAAACTTTTCAAACAAAGAGTCCTAAATTCTAAAGATGCAGTAAAGATAGAAAAAGAAATCAAAAGAGAAATAAAAGAAGCGGTTGATTTTGCTATTGAAAGCGAAGAACCACTGAGCGAAACAGTTGGCAGGTATATATATCAGGAGGGCCAAAATAATGAGCAGTAAGATAATGTATATTGATGCCTTAAGAACTGCTTTACGTGAAGAAATGCAAAGGGATAAAAGCGTTTTTATTATGGGAGAAGATGTAACCAAGTATGGATTTGGAGTAAATAGGGGATTAGTAGATGAGTTTGGTCCAGAGAGAGTGAGGAATGCTCCAATTTCAGAAGCAGCAATCATTGGTTCAGCAGTAGGTGCTGCCCTTCGAGGGATGAGACCGGTGATAGAGATAATGTTTATAGATTTTATTATGGTTGGAATGGACCAAATTGTAAATCAGGCAGCAAAAATGAGTTATTTATCTAATGGTGAATTTTCTGTACCCATGGTTATTAGAGCACCTGAAGGAACAGAATGGTTTGGTGGAGGTGCACAGCATTCCCAAACTCTTCATTCCATCTTTATGAATATTCCTGGATTAAAATTGGTTATTCCATCCAATCCCTATGATGCCATGGGACTTCTTAAAAGTTCAATTCGAGATAATAATCCTGTTTTATTTTTTGAACATAAACAACTTTATACTCAAAAAGGAGAAGTTCCGGAAGAGGAATATACTATTCCTCTTGGAAAAGCTGCAATAAGAAAGGAAGGGAAAGACCTTACTTTGGTAGCTACCTCCTGGATGGTAAACCATAGTCTGGAAGTTGCTGAAGATTTAAAAGATAAAATAAGTATTGAAGTCATTGATCCTCGTACCTTGGTTCCTTTGGATAAAGAAACTATCATTAATTCTACTAAAAAAACCGGTAGAATATTAGTTGTTGATGAATCTCCCGTATGCGGTGGAGTACAGGGTGAAATAATCACAGCTGCCATGCAGGAAGCTTTTTGGAATATGGAATTCCCACCAGGTAGAGTAGGCTCTTTAAATTCCCCAATTCCTTTTAGTGGCATTTTGGAAAAAGAAGTTATTCCAACAAAGGAAAAAATAAAAGAAAAAATTATATCCATGTTTGCAAATTAAAAGAAAGAGAAAAAATAAAAAATGTGGAAGGTACAAATTCCAAAAACAGAATCAAAAGTTGAAGAGGCTACTCTTTTTAAATGGCATAAAAAAGAAGGGGATAGTGTATTTAAAGGAGAGCTTATCGCTGAAATAGAAACCTTTAAAGCGGCAATAGATTTAAATTCTCCCGGAACAGGGATTATTTACAAACTACTCGTTAAGGAAGAGGAAACTGTTCCTGTAAATACAATTATAGCCATTATCATTGAAGAGGGAGAAAATATTTCCCCTGAAAACATAGAACCTTTTTTACACAATCAAGAAAAAGAAACCACCTTGGCAAAAAACAAATTAAACATCATTGATGATCAAATTAAAAAAATACGAATAGCACCAGCTGCTCGTAAATTTGCTTCTGAAAATGGAGTAGATCTATCCTTAATTAATGGTTCCGGACCAGGAGGAGCAATCATCAAAGAAGATTTAGATAGATATATTGCTAAAAGAGAGAAAAAGAACTGTTTTACAATAAAAAATGTTCATGAATTAACAAGAGTCCAAAAAATAAGCGCTGAAAGGCTTACATATAGCTATAAAAATATTCCTCAATTTACTCTTTATAGAAAGGTAAACATTTCACCTATCTTAGATTTAAAAAAGAATTCTAAACTGCACAAACATCTTTCTCTAGTGGATTTTGTCATTAAAACCTTAATTCTTGCTTTTAAAGAATTTCCCGGATTTAATGCAGTTTTTGAAGAAGAAAAGTACAAATATATTAAAGAGATAAATGTTGGTTTGGCAATAGCTACGGAGCGAGGATTAGTGGTACCAATTCTTAGAAATTTAGAGAATATAAATATTTTTGAAATAGCTCAAATAAGAAGAGAGATTACAGATAAGGCATTATCATTAAAATTAGAACCTCAGGATTTTGAAGGAGGAACCTTTACATTGACTAATTTAGGTTTGAATGAAATAGAGTATTTCAACCCTATTGTAAATCCTCCACAAGTTGCTATTCTTGGTCTGGGAAAAAGTGAATCTTATCTTCCTTTATGCTTAACGGTAGACCATCGAATCATAGATGGGAACATGGGGGCTGCTTTCCTAAAATATTTTATCGAAACTATATCTTCCAGAAATAAACTTCTAGCTTAAATTAAATAGGCTTTTCATAGATGATGGAGAGGGTATTATGTAATAATAATGTTTTATAGGCTTTCAGAAAACTCGCTCTTTAAAAATTAAATATTAGGAAGGAAAGATTTAATAAAACGAATCTTATCTTTGTTGCCTGTCTTAGCAGCAGTCAAGGCAACCAAAAGAACAGTAATGTGAGCAA
>Ga0272442_10001856_pt1 | contig 31341 bp, 20 predicted proteins | sample SSMForm2O_FD_200262 | JGI IMG/M metagenome (GOLD analysis project Ga0272442, IMG submission 200262) | Marine sediment archaeal communities from Little Sippewissett salt marsh, Falmouth, MA, United States - SSM-Form-2O | ecosystem: Environmental > Aquatic > Marine > Wetlands > Sediment ... | reverse complement strand
GTGGGCGTGGCTCAGCCCGAGGGCAACGTGCTCGACAACCTTTATGTGGCGGTCGAGGACACGAGCGGCAACGTGGTGGTCGTCGACCATCCGGATGCCGGCGCTACCGGTCGCTCGGGTTGGAACGCGTGGGCGATTCCGTTTAGCGACCTGGCCGGTGTGAACCTGGGCCGCGTGGCGACCATGACCATCGGCGTTGGCGATCGGGACAATCCGACCGCCGGCGGTGCCGGGCTGATTTTCATCGACGACATTCTGGTTGGTCATCCGAGGATATTGGGCCCGGGCGACCTCGCTCCTATCGGCATGTGGAGCTTCGATGAAGGTTCCGGCGACGTCGCCGGCGATGGTTCGGGTAACGGACTCGACGGCGTCATTTCCGGCGCCGCCTGGGTCAGTCCGGGTTCCAACGGTGAGGGTTCCTGTCTCGACTTCGACGGCCAAGGCCCGAACATGGTCGACCTGGGCAACGTCGACGTGACCAGCGGCGACGGCCTGACGATCGCTCTTTGGTGCAAGGCCGACAATCTCGACACGCCGGGCAACGATCCACGCCTGTTCTCCAAAGCGATCGGCGGCGCGAACGAGGATCACTGGTTCATGATCAGTTCGAGCCGCATCGACGACGTCAAGGTGTTCCGCTTCCGCCTCAAGACCGATGGGGCGACCAGCGAACTCAAAGCCGATACCAATACCGGGCAGATCGCCCTTGACGTCTGGACACACGTGGCGGCGGTTTGGGATGGCGCGACCATGAAGCTGTACAAGAACGGCATGGTCATCGGGAGCCTTGACAAGAGCGGGACACTAAGTGCCAGCCCCGATGCGAATGTCGCCATCGGCAACCAGCCTGTCGGGACTGACGCCAGGCCCTGGGACGGGCTGATCGATGACGTCCAGCTCTACGACCGTGGCCTGTCGGCCGATGAGATTCTCATTCTCATGGATCAATAGACTGCTCGTCCCTGCGTTCGCAAATGCCGGCCAGGGGCGGTCATGATGCGGCGTTGGTGGGCAAGCTATCTTGGCTTGGAACGAAACGAATGCGTTTCGCAGTAAGAGAATGAGCATGTGTGTACGATGGTACGCCTCCATCCCGTGGGCGCTTGCATTGGGCCTTATTCTCGTGGGAACCGCCGCCGGTGATGAAGATCTCGTTGGCTGGTGGAAGTTCGATGACGGTGCTGGAACCCTTGCCACGGATTCCAGTGGCAACGGACACGACGCCTCCGTTCTGGGGACCCCCGAATGGGGTCCGGGTCCCGACGGCGAGGGCGTGGCGCTAAACTTCACAGACACGCGCGGCGCCAATGCCGGCAACTTCGATCCCACCGACGGCAAAGGCGTCTTCAGCCTGACGTTCTGGTGCAACTGGGACGGGACGGGTGGCATCCAGCATTTCCTGACGAAGTCCAACGGCTGGGCCGCCGATACCATGATGTTCCAAGTCGAGGTCAAGGGAGGGCACAGCGATCCTGCCCTCGTCAACCGTTTTCATCTGGCGTATCAGGGTGCTCCTCAGGCCGTGCTGCATGTGGTTCCCGCCAACGAATGGGTCCATATGGCCATGGTTTTCGACGGCACGCACGCTACGGGCTATCTCAACGGTGTCGATGAGACTGGCCCCCAGCCCACGGGGATCGGCGCGCCGGTCGAGGGCCCGGTCTGGATTGGCGTGGCCTTCAACGATGCCCGCGTGTTCCAGGGCTGGCTCGACGATATGCGTTTCTTCAGCCGCGTGCTAAGCGGCAGTGAGGTCATGGGCATCATGCGCGGCGACGTCACGCTGGCCTCCAATCCGAGTCCTGCCGACGGCGCCGTGGATGTATCGCGCGACGTGGGCAGCCTGAGCTGGGACCCGGGCGAGTCTGCCGTTGCGCACGACGTCTATCTGGGCACGGTTTTCGACGACGTCAACGAGGCTGGCCGGACCGATCCCCGGGACGTGCTCGTCAGCGAGGGCCAGGCGGCCGAGACGCTCGATCCCGGTCGCCTGGGATTCGGCCAGACGTATTACTGGCGCGTCGATGAGGTCAACGGCGCGCCGGACAACACCATCTTCAAGGGCGACGTCTGGAGCTTCACCGTCGAGCCTCTGGCGTATCCTGTCTCGGGTATCACCGCGACCAGCAACGGCGCGAGCCGCGAGAGCGAGGGTCCGGAGAACGTCATCAATGGCTCCGGTCTGAACGCCGACGATCAGCACTCGGCCGAGATTCGTGATATGTGGCTGGCCAACCCGCCGGCAGACGGATCGCTCTATATCCAGTTCGCGTTCGATCGCGTCCACAAGCTGCATGAGATGCTGGTGTGGAACTACAATTCGGAGTTTGAGCTGCTGCTGGGCGTTGGCATCAAGGACGTCACCATCGAGTATTCGACTGACGGTGTGGACTGGACCTCATTTGGTGACGTGGAACTGGCTCAGGCTACGGCGTCGGAGGCGTACGCCGCCAATACGACCGTCGATTTGGGCGGCGTGCCGGCGATGCACGTGCGGCTGACCGTCAACAGCGGCTATGGCATGACGGGCCAGTTCGGTCTCAGTGAGGTTCGGTTCACCTCTGTTCCGGTCCAGGCCAGGCAGCCGGAACCGGCCGATGGAGCGGCCGCGGTGTCGGTCGAGGCGGACCTGAGCTGGCGGGCTGGCCGGGAAGCGGCGACGCACGAGGTGAGCGTTGGCACTGATCCTGACGCGCTGGCGCTGGTCGAGACGACCAGTGCGACGATGCTCAATCTTGGTCCGCTCGATCTGGCGGCGACGTACTACTGGCAGATCACGGAGGTCAACGAGGCCGAGGCCCCAGCACGATGGCCGGGCGCGATCTGGAGTTTCACCACCGAGGAGTTCCTCACGGTCGAGGATTTCGAGGACTACGACGACGAGAACACCATCTTCGACACATGGATCGACGGGTTCGTCAATGAGACCGGCTCGACGGTGGGGTACTTCGAATCGCCGTTCGCCGAGCAGACGATCGTTCATGGCGGCCGGCAATCCATGCCGCTGGCGTATGACAACATCGGTGGTATCACCGTTTCCGAAGCGACGCGTACGTTCGACGTGGCGCAGGACTGGAGCCGGCACGGCGTCAAGGGCCTGTTGATCTGGTTCTACGGCGCTGCGGGTAACGACACGGCCCAGATGTACGTCAAGATCGACGGCGTGAAAGTGCCCTACGATGGCGACGCCGCCAACCTGGCACAAGCGTCGTGGCAGACGTGGGCCGTCGACCTGACAGGCCTGGACGTTGGCAACGTTCGAGAGCTGACGGTCGGCATTGAGGGCAGCGGTACCGGCATGGTGTTCATCGACGATATCCTGCTGTCTCCCTAGGCCCCTGAGTAGATCAAGCCGGCCGAGTCGGATAGCGCGGGGCTGGCCGCTCTTTACACGCTGACCCAAGAGAGCAGGCTGAATCAGACTGTAGAGACAGTTACCAACGCGATGTGACTGTCAGATCAACTGTGGCTAGTGCAGCGTAGGAGATGAGAAAGATGGAAACAAGGAAACTGAGGGTATTGGTGTGTGCATTGGCTGTAGGCTTGATCGCGAGTCTGGCGAATGCGGACATTGCTACCGACCTGGTGGCGCATATCACCTTCGATGATGAGACCGCCGATGATAGTGCCGGCGACAATCACGGTGTAATGAATGGCGATGCCGCTATTATTGACGATTCCGGTGGCAACGGCAAAGCGGCCAGCAAGGTTTTGGACCTCGACGGCGACGGCGATTATGTGGTACTCGCCAATGAACAGAATTTTGACTTCACCGATGCGCTCACCGTAGCCGTCTGGGTCAAGGTCCGCGACAATTGGGGCTCTGGAGTTAATCAGTATGCAGGCATGGTCGTTAAAGGTGGTGGCTCCTGGATGGTACAGAGATTCAACCTTGCCAATACGATCGAGTTCAGTTGTGACAACGCCACCCATATTCGTGACTGGCCCGACGACGATCCTATAACGCCATCCACGATTGAAATTGCCGACGGCGCATGGCACCACATCGTTGCCATATTTGACGAAAATGGCGCTACAGATGCCAAGGCCAGGTTATATGTTGATGGTGTTTTGGATGCCAAAGCCCCGTTCCAGGCAGACGGCGACCCTTTCTCAACCAGTGACAGGCAAGTTTGGATCGGCGCGAATCCCGGCTGGGGCGGTCACGCCCTCTTCTACGGTCAGATAGATGATGTGCGTATCTACAACCGTGCCTTGAGCCACAGTGATGTTAAGGAGCTTTGCCAGGGTGCGGGTGCGGCCATGATTGTCGCCCCCGGCGCAGACGCCACAGAGGTACCCCGTGACGCCATCCTGAGTTGGCAGCCGGGCGAATATGCGGCCACGCACGATGTGTACCTGGGGACATCCTTCGCCGATGTCAATACGGCCGGCCGGGATAACGCGATGGGTGTGCTGGTCAGTGAGAGCCAGGACGCCAACAGCTATGACCCGCCCGGATTACTGGATTGGGGCCAGACCTACTACTGGCGGATCGATGAAGTCAACGCCGCGCCCGATTTCGCGATCTACAAGGGCGGCGTCTGGAGCTTCACCGTCGAGCCGTTCGGCTATCCGATCGAGCACGTCGTTGCGACGAGCAATGCGGCCTCCAGCCCCACTGAAGGCCCGGAGAACACGGTCAATGGTTCCGGATTGAACGCCGACGATGAGCATTCGATCAAAACTACCGATATGTGGCTGGCCACGGCCGGTGCCGACCCCGTTTGCATCCAGTACGAGTTCGACGTGGTCTACAAGCTGCATGAGATGCTCGTGTGGAACCATAATAGCTCGTTTGAATTGCTCCTTGGCTTCGGACTGAAGGACGTCACCGTAGAGTATTCCGAGAATGGCACCGATTGGACGCTTCTGGGGGATGTCGAACTCGCTCAAGCGACGGCGACGGGCGACTACACGGCCAACACGGCGGTGGATTTCCAGGGCGTGACTGCTCGATACGTCAGGTTGACCGTCAACAGTGGCCATGGCATGACGGGCCAGTTTGGTCTCAGTGAAGTTCGGTTCACCTCTGTCCCGGTCCAGGCCAGGCAGCCGGAACCGGCCGATGGGGCGGCCGCGGTGTCGGTCGAGGCGGACCTAAGCTGGCGGGCTGGCCGGGAAGCGGCGACGCACGAGGTGAGCGTTGGCACCGATCCTGACGCGCTGGCGCTGGTCGAGACGACCAGCGAGCCCACGCTCGATCCCGGTCCGCTCGATCTGGCGGCGACGTACTACTGGCAGATCACGGAGGTCAACGAGATCGAGGTGCCGAGCCGATGGCCGGCGGCAATCTGGAGTTTCACCACCGAGGAGTTCCTCATGGTCGAGGATTTCGAGGATTACGACGACGACGAGAATACCATCTTCGACACATGGATCGACGGATTTGTCAATGAGACCGGCTCGACCGTGGGGTATTTCGAAGCACCGTTCGCCGAGCAGACGATCGTTCATGGTGGCCGGCAATCCATGCCGCTGACCTATGACAACATTGGTGGTATCACCGTCTCCGAGGCGACGCGCACCTTCGAGAGCGCGCAGGACTGGATCCGGCACGGCGTGAAGGGCCTGTTGATCTGGTTCTACGGCGCTGCGGATAACGACACGGCCCAGATGTACGTCAAGATCGACGGCGTGAAAGTGCTCTACGATGGCGACGCCGCCAACCTGGTACAAGCGTCGTGGCAGACGTGGACCGTTGACCTGACCGGCTTGGACGTTGGCAGCGTTCGCGAGCTGACGATCGGCGTTGAGGGCACCGGGACCGGAACGATCCTCATCGACGATATCCTATTGTCTCCGTAGGAGCTCTAGTAGGTCGTGTTGGCTGCATTCGGCCGTGGGATGTCGGGAACGCCCGCGTCCACAACATCCGTTGCATTCACAACGCGGGGCCTGTGCCAGGACGACACGGGCCCCGTTCCATTGGTGGCCTCCGTTCCCGCGGCTTGCCTGGCGCAAAGCGCCTTTGACAGCGAAGGCGTGGGCCGGTATACTCCGTCGAGCCTGCAGGGCGATCCAGGTGCCCGTCCGCCGGAATAGCGATGGGACCGCCGGCCGTGGAAGCGTCTTTCACCACGTCGAGAAGCCCAGGCGACCTCGTCAGCAAGGGGAGCCGCAAGCACTATCGCACGACAAACAAGGCACGTAGCAAAGGAGATGCTTGAATGAACGCGCATAAGGACCCGTTTGGAAAGACCGCAGATGGCCAGGAGGTCTTCCTATATACGCTTACCAACTCCAAAGGGCTCCGTGCCCGGATCACAAATTTCGGGGCCATTCTGGTTTCGCTGCACGTGCCCGATCGGGACGGCAGTCTGGGTGATGTCGTGCTGGGGTTCGATGCGCTGGACGGTTACATCGAGCAGGCGGCGTACCTCGGGGCCACCGTCGGTCGCTATGCCAACCGCATCGGCGCCGGCAAGTTCTCGCTCGACGGCACCGAGTACACCCTGGCCACGAACAATGGGCCCAACCACCTGCACGGTGGCACGAAGGGGTTTGACAAGGTTCTCTGGAGTACCCAGGAGGCTGTGGCCGCTGAGGATGAGGCGTGGGTCAAGATGAGCTACCTCAGCGCCGATGGCGAGGAAGGCTATCCGGGGAATTTGCAGTGCACCGTCACGTACACGCTGACGAACGCCGATGAGCTGCGTTTCAGCTACGAGGCCACGACGGATAAGAAGACGGTCCTGAACCTGACAAACCACAGCTACTGGAACCTGGCGGGCCCCGGCAGTGGCGACATCCTGGGCCACGAGCTTCAGATCAACGCCGAGCGGTTCACGCTCGTCGACCAGGGCCTGATCCCCACGGGCGTGATTGCCAGCGTGCTGGACATGCCGCTGGACTTCACCCGGCCGCGGAAGATCGGTTCACGGCTGCGTCAGACGGCCAGTGGTTTCGATCACAACTACGTCCTAAGCGGACCGGCAGACGCCCTGAAGCTCTGCGCCATCGTGTGCGAGCCGAACAGCGGGCGGGTCATGGAGATCCACACGACCGAGCCGGGCGTCCAGCTGTATACGGGCAATTTCCTCGACGGGTCCATCATCGGCAAAGGCGGTCAGGCTTACGAGAAACACTCGGCGTTCTGCCTCGAAACCCAGCACTATCCCGACTCGCCGAACAAGCCGGAGTTTCCGTCTGTTGTCCTCGAACCGGGGCAGACCTTCTCCAGCCAGACGGTGCACAAGTTCTCCACGAAGTAGGCCGCGACCGGTCCTCGGGCCGATAGCACGGCAGCGAGCCTAGGCGAGATAGAGCGAATCCCCGGGTTGAATCGGTCCAATCCGATCAAGCTTGGCCTTCACGTCCGCCGGCTCCAGTGCGAAGCTGGCGGCCATCTCAATCAGGCCATCGACCGATCCATCCGGGCGGCGCGGCACCTGTACCCCGGCCGCTTCGAGCCATTGGGCGGCCCGCTCTACCATCATCACGCGTGTCGATTCGGCGCTGTCGATGCCCGTGGCATTCTTCGTCGGCGCGAACTGATCGCTGCGCTCGATCTCCAGAATCACCGAGTTCTCCGCCATCGGCAGCGCATCGAAGATGAAGGATTCGAGCTTGACGCCGTTGGGCTCGGTCGGCTCGACGGGCCGGCCCTGGAGATCGACGTGGGGGATCTTCTTGATCGCCCGATGTAGAGGCAAAGACGCGCCGTGCCCACTGAGCTTCTCGACGAAGCCTGTGTTGATGATATGAATCGCAATGCTGCCGAGCTGGAACGTCAGCGAACCATCGGCATGGCGTTTCTCGGCCAGCTCGTCGGGCAGGTCGCTGTACTCAATCACTGTGACCCTGCCGTCAACCAGGCAGAAATTGCCCACCTTCTCTTTGGGAGCGTTCTTGATCACGGCCTTCGAGGACATCTGCGCCCCATCGAGGGCGTGCAGGCCGATAAAGAGCGGGTCGAACAGGTTGACCAGAGGGTTGTCCACCTGCCAGTAGCTGAGGTACTCGACGCCGCGTCGCTTCATATCAGCCAGGGCGCCGCTGTGGTGCAGGGCTTGGATGCTGCCGCCGTGGCCGTCGGGTGAGCGGGCGATGGACGCCTTCTCAGCCAGCAGGATCCGGCCGTCGAGGCCGAAGTTGGGCAGCGTGCCCTGCTGGAAGATCAAGACGTTCTCGCGGCCCAGCCCGTAGTAGTCGTTGGATTCGAAGATCTCGACCGTAGCGGTGTGGTTCAGTGGACTCGTCATGATGTACCACGGGCACACGGCGCCGTATCGCTGCGAGACGGCCGCGATGGTCTCGGCGAACACCTGGAACAGGGTCTTGTTGCGAACGGGGCTGATCGGGTAGTTGCCCTTAGGGCCGTCGAAGCCCAGGCGCGTGCCCTGCCCCCCGGCGACCACGAAGCCGGCGACCTTGCCGGCCGAGATCAGTTCGTGGCCCAGTTGGCGTGCCTGGGTGTACTTTGCTCGCTCGGTATCGGTCTGCGGCTGGGGGCTGTAAGATCTGGCCGGCTGGAAATCATGGGGCGTGATCGGTGCCTCGGGCCGATTCTTGACCAGCGTTTCGACCCAGTCGCCGATGCGGGTCAGATCCAGATCGCCGATCTGTGCGACCAGATGGTCTCTCTCTGGGCCCGTCAACGTGTCCCAGAAGGTCAGGAGGTGCTCCTGGCCACACCGGGCCAAGTCGCGCCGAATGCTCTCGATGCTGTTGTTCGCGGTCATCATCTACTCCGAAGGTGACAAATAGCACGATCTTACGGTCTGGCCGGGAAAATTCAAGGGAGCAGCCAGATTAGGCGAATCGCCGGCCCGTCCGCTGCGCGATGGCCTCTGACCGGCGTCTTGACCCTGGCGACGGGGCCGATAGCAGGATAGTGCTATTTCAGGCCTGCTCAATCGCACGCCGTTCCGGGCCCGGGCTGCCGAGAAGACCCAGAAAAAAACTCAAGGAATCCAGACCACATGTGCGAAAAGAGTTTGACAGAGCACAAGGGTTGTGCTAGGATCGTAGTAAAGACGGGTAGGTTCCCAATAGGCTATTATATCTTATTCTCAACCGTCATCATATTTGATCAGCATTTCATATCCGAACCTGCCTGCCTGGGAAAGTGTTGGATTTCCTGTGTGAGGAGAGTACCGGGCCCTGCTGCCCACAAGCCATTGTTCCGATAAAAGGGCGTTTTGCGTCCGAGCCGGCTGTTTCTGTACGAACAGAAATCTGCGCTCATGGGATTCGCGGCACGACGATCAGGCCGGTCGGACGGTGACAGGATTCATTTTTTGATAGCCATTGTGGCAAATAGTGACCCGTGGTCGGTCTGCGAATCTCACGAGAAGTGAAAGGAGAGCACCATGAGAAGAAAAGGTTTTACCCTTGTTGAGCTGCTGGTCGTTATCGCGATCATCGCTCTGCTGATGGGCATTCTGATGCCGGCGCTGGCCCGCGTTCGCCAGTTGGCGTTCAGAATGACCTGTGGCACCAACCTGTCTGGTATTGGCAAGGCGATGCTGATCTATGCCAATGACTACGAGGATGAGCTGCCGCGTGCCGGTGGCCGCAACTCCACCTGGAATACGCTCGGTACCGGCTGGATGGCTGAGGACCGCTACCAGGCCTTTGGCGTAACCCCGGGCAGCAACGACGGCGGCAGGGCCTCGATCAGCTCGTGTTTCTACCTGCTGGTCAAGTACGCCGAAGTGACGCCGAAGTCGTTCGTTTGTAAGGGCGACACCGGGACCAGCGAATTCACGCTGGCCGATGAGACTGCAAGTCTCCCGAGCACGGACTTCGAGCTGATCGACGCCTGGGACTTCGGCAGTGATCCGACGGACAACTGCAGCTACTCGTATCACATGCCGTTCGGGACGTACGCCCTGACGACGTCGAGCGAGCCCGGCCTGGCAGTCGCTTCCGAGCGGAATCCCTGGATCAAGAGCCCGGCGGCTGAAGCCAAGACCGATTTCGCCAGCTTCATCCCCGACATCAATCCGTTCAACGGCACCACCGAGCAGGCCCTCGTGGGCAATGCGATCTCGCACCAGGGCGACGGCCAGAACGTGCTGTTCCTGGACAGCCACGTTGGCTTCGAGAAACGTTCGTACTGCTCGCTCGAAGACGACAACATCTTTACGTATTCGACGGATACCGTCCGCGGCAACGCCAAGGGCGAGATTCCGAACACCAGCTCCACGCCTCGCAACCGCAAGGATTCGCTGCTCGTGCACGATCCTGACGAGTTCGGTGGCACCAGAAGCCGGACCAGGTAAGTCGGCGTAAGATCTGGGTGGCATTAGAGGTAACCAGGCGGCCTCGGCAAAAGCGTTCGAGGCCGCCTTTTACCCCTTGCTTGTAGCGTGTTCTTTGAAAACCTCGTCTAGCAGTGGCGGTGTTCGCGAATTGAGGTAAGAGACTTCGGGTTCGCGCCCCGGCGCGCGGTAGGTGGTTCTGACGCCTTCATACGTTTACGCGTAGCTATCATATATTGCATATTCTCCTGGGTCTTATACCCACCGTGTCGGCCTGCCTGTCCAAACGCCATCTCCAGCCTCTTTCAGAGAGCCTGTCATTGCCATCGCTGCGTCGCGCGGCGCGAAGGGCTCTGGGCCTGCGCAATCCGAACTGGTGCAAGATCGGCTATCCCCTCAGCTATCATCACATCCACCTTGTTTTGCCCATTCCGGTTGCGGCATCTCTCATGACTCCCATGGTCTCCTTGTCGGGTGCATTCTGCGCCCGAGGTCCGTTGCGCGCAGCCAAGCGTGAGGTACTGATCTTCCTGTGAACAATCGGTCAGGCTCGGGCCGGGAACCGGCCGCGTACAGACTGATATGTTAACCAGGAGATCGGCGGGCGAGAAGTGTCCGAGCCTCGTCGGGAAGGGCCAATGCGCGCCCTCCGGACCGATTGAGCCGGCGTCTGGAAACGTCGGCGCCTGTCGTATTCATCCATCCCCATAGTCCTCCGATCCTCCGGAGAACGGTCGGGTCCGCCGATCTCACGCAAGTGGAAGGAGTATGACCATGAGACGCAAAGGCTTCACACTGGTTGAGTTGTTGGTCGTGATCGCGATCATCGCTCTACTGATGGGCATCCTGATGCCCGCATTGGCGAGGGTCCGGCAGTTGGCCTTCCGAATGGTTTGTGGAACCAACCTATCGGGGATTGGCAAGGCCATGCTGATCTACGCCAACGATTACGAAGACGAGTTGCCCCGCGCCGGCGGCCGCAACTCCGATTGGGGCCAGCTCGGCGCCAACTGGAGCGCCGACAACCGGTACGACGCTTTCGGCACGACGCCGGGCAGCAACGACGGCGGCAAGGCCTCGATCAGCTCGTGTTTCTACCTGCTGGTCAAATACGCCGAGGTGACGCCCAAGTCATTCCTCTGCAAGGGCGATACGGGCACCAGCGAGTTCACCCTGGCCGACGAGACGCTCCCAAGCACGTCCTTCGAGTTGATCGACGCCTGGGATTTCGGGCTGTCCCCCTGGGACAATTGCAGCTATGCGTACCACATTCCGTTCGGGCAGTATGCCCTGACGACATCGAGCGAGCCGGGCCTGGCCGTCGCGGCCGACCGCAATCCCTGGATCGCCAGCCCTGCCGCCGATGCCAAAGACGACGCGGAGTTCGGCAATTTCACGCCCGACATCAGCCCGTTCACCGGCAACACGGAGCAGGCCCTCGTGGGCAACGCGATCTCGCACCAGGGGGACGGCCAGAACGTGCTGTTTCTCGACAGCCACGTCGATTTCACCAAGCGCGCCTATTGCTCGCTGGAAGACGACAACATCTACACTCAGTCGACCGTGACCCAAAGAGGCGACGCCAAGGGTGCGAAGATCTCGCCCGCTGCCTCCATCCGGCCGGCCAATCGCAAGGACTCGCTGCTCGTGCACGATCCCGATGCGATGGGTAGGGTCCGAGACCCGCGCCCATGACGTGGATGCCTGCCGCGACGTCGCGGCAAGCGTTGTTCGTCGCAACCATTGAAAAGGAGATAACGGCATCGACCGATGTGAGTCGTTGGCCGATGCATTGGGCTTGAGGGTAACCTTTTCTTCACGGGTGGCCTCGTGCAACTCCGAGGCGAGGCCACCCTTATCCTGGTTGCAGGTTCTTTGACAACACAGGCAAGCATATCAGCAGTGGCGCCATTGAAAGATGAAGGCCCCAGCGCCAGGCATGCGATTCGATGGACCCCATTGATGTTCATTGACATTAGCTCTCATTCTTTTCTTCCCCTCCTCGATATCGCATCGACCTTGTCTCCGCTCGCTCTGAGCGCCTTGCATCGCCGGCGCGGCGTCGTAGCGCGTCGCCCGGGATGGCCATCCACTGCGCCCCAACGATCAGGTGCAAGCGAAAGGAGAAAGACCATGGAAAAGAGAGGATTCACCTTGGTTGAGCTGTTGGTCGTGATTGCGATCATCGCTCTGTTGATGGGCATCTTGATGCCCGCACTAGCCAAAGTCCGGCAGTTGGCGTTTCGGCTGACCTGCGGGACCAACCTTTCGGGCATTGGCAAGGCGATGTTGATCTATGCCAATGACTACGACAACGAGTTGCCGCGGGCCGGTGGCAAGGACGCGACGTGGGGCTCCGTCGATTGGGATGCTCTGGACCGGCAGGCGGCCTACGCCGGCAGCCGCGATGGCACCGCTTCGATCAGCTCCTGTTTCTATCTGCTGGTCAAGTACGCCGAGGTAACGCCCAAGTCGTTCATCTGCAAGGGCGACACCGGCACCAGCGAATTCACGCTGGCCGATGAGACGCTCCCCACTACGGACTTCGAGCTGATCGACGCCTGGGATTTCGGTCAGACCCCGTGGGACCACTGTAGCTATTCCTACCACTATCCGTTCAGCAAATACTCCCTGACGACGTCGAGCGAACCCGGACTGGCCGTCGCGGCCGACCGCAATCCCTGGCTCGCCAGCCCCGCCGCCGAGGCAGGGGACGATACGACGTGGACCGACTTCCAACCCGACATCAGCCCGTACAGTGGCGACACCGAGCAGGCCCTCAAGGGCAACGGGATCTCCCACCAGGGCGATGGCCAGAACGTGCTGTTCCTCGACAGCCACGTTACCTTCGAGAAACGCTCCCATTGCTCGCTCGAGGACGACAACATCTACACGATCTCGGATACGACGACCACGGGTTCTGCCCGGGGCGTCAGGCCGGTGCCTCCGCCCCGCATGAATGCCGAGCCGGCCAACAGGAAGGATTCCATTCTGGTGCACGATCCGGAGAACCGGCGCTGACAGCCGGCCATTTGGCCCAACTGCACTTTTCTGACGCATCCAGGCGGCCCCGCGGAGCGGAGCGCGGGGCCGCCGCTTCCCTCTCGTCCGTACGGACGATGGGTTTTGCCGCGGCCGATGCAATTGTGTTTCCCGGTGGTTTCTGGTAGAGTAGCCGCTTTGGATCTATCAGGAGCAACCGCATTGGCTAAGACACTGACATACAAGATACTGGAATCGCATCTGGTCGAGGGCGAACTGTCGGCCGGCGCCCCCATCGGTATCCGGATCGACCAGACCCTCACCCAGGACGCCACCGGAACCACGGCCTTTCTGCTCTTCGAGTCGATGGGCGTGCCGCGCGTCAAGACGGATCTGTCCGTCAGCTACATCGACCATAATATGGCCGGCTTCGGCCCCGAGAACCACAACGACCATCTGTATCTCCAGACCATCGCGGCCAAGAGCGGCGTTTACCATTCGCGTGCCGGCAACGGGATTTGCCATCAGGTCCATCTCGAGCGATTCGGCAAGCCCGGCGCGACGCTGCTGGGCAGCGATTCGCACACGCCCACAGGCGGCGGGATCGGCACGCTGGCGATCGGCGCCGGTGGCCTCGATGTCGCCGTCGCCATGGCCGGCGGCCCGTTCTATATGCAATGCCCCAAGGTCGTCGGCGTCAAGCTGACCGGTGCGCTGAGCGACTGGGTCGCGGCCAAGGACGTCATCCTCAAGCTGCTCAGTATCCTCTCCACCAAGGGCAACGTCGGATGGATCGTTGAGTACTTCGGCGAAGGTGTCAAAACGTTGACCGTCCCGCAGCGATCGACGATCACGAACATGGGCGCCGAACTGGGCGTCACCACAAGCATTTTCGGCAGCGACGAGCAGACGCAGCAGTTCCTGGCCGCCCAGAAACGCGGCGAAGCCTATCAGCCGCTCGAGGCCGACCCGGACGCCCCGTACGACCGCGTCATCGAGATCGACCTTTCGCAACTGGAACCGCTGGCGGCCTGCCCCTCCTCGCCCGACAACGTCAAAACCATCCGCGAGCTGGCCGGCAAGCCGACAGGCCAAATCGCCATCGGCAGTTGCACCAACTCCAGCTACACCGATCTGATGATGGTCGCCCAGGTCCTCAAGGGCCGGCGCATCGATCCGATGGTGGAGTTGGGCATTTCCCCAGGCAGCCGGGAGGTCCTCAATATGCTGGCCGCCAACGGTGCGCTGGCCGATGTGATTGCCGCCGGCGCTCGTATCCTCGAGTCCGGGTGCGGCCCTTGCATCGGGCAGGGCTTCTCCCCGGCCGACGACGTCGTGAGTCTGCGCACGTTCAATCGCAACTTTGACGGCCGCAGCGGCAGCAAGAACGACTTGGTCTATCTGGTCAGTCCCGAGGTGGCGGTGGCGTCCGTGCTGACGGGCAAGATCACCGACCCGCGCGACCTGCCCAAGCTAATCGGGATGGACTACCCGCGCATCGAGATGCCCGCCGAGTTCCATATCGACGACAGCATGATCGAGACGCCGCTGGACGAGAAAGACGCCGGCAAGGCACAGGTCGTGCGCGGCCGCACGATCGTTGTCCCGGAGACGCCGCCGGCGCTAGCCGAGACACTCACCGGCCGGGTCCTGCTCAAATGCGCCGACAAGATCACGACCGACCACATCATGCCGGCCGGCACGTTCCTGAAGCTTCGGTCCAACGTGCCTGAATACGCCAAGGTTGTATTTAACTGCTTCAACGAATCGGGGCAGCCGACGTTTGCCGACCGTGGCCTCGAACTGAAAAGCCAGGGCGTTGCGGGCATCATCGTGGCCGGCGAGAGCTACGGCCAGGGCTCATCGCGCGAGCACGCGGCCCTGTGTCCGATGTACCTCGGCATTCGCGCCGTCATTGCCAAGAGCATCGAGCGCATTCACCGCGCGAATCTGATCAACTTTTGCATTGTGCCGATCCAGTTTGCCGACCCGACCGATTACGACAAGCTGTCGGCCGGCGACGAGCTGGTGATTGCCGACCTCGCCGGCGCCGTCAAGTCGAGCGATGTGGTCAAGATCGGCAAGAAAGACGGCAGTTTCGAATTCACAGGCAAGCTCGACCTTACCGGCCGGGAACGCGAGATACTCCAGGCGGCCGGCCTGCTGAGCTACACGCGACAGAGGGCCCATGGCTGAGATAACCGTCAGCGTATTCGGGACCAGCCGGGCACGCCCGGGTGAGCCGAACTTTGACGTGGCCGAGCAGTTGGGCCGCGCACTGGCCGCGGCCGGTTTCGTCGTCGCCAATGGTGGCTACGGCGGCACCATGCTCGCGACCTCGAAAGGCGCCGCCGAGGCGGGGGGCACCGTTGTGGGCGTGACTTGTTCGGCATTTAAGAACAGTGTCGTCAACGAGTACGTAACACGCCAAGTGCGCACCGAGTCGCTCGATGAACGGCTCGCCGCCCTCGTCGAGATGGGACAGGCCTACGTCGTCCTCCCCGGTGGGACCGGAACGCTGCTCGAGCTGGCGATGGTGTGGGAGCTGAAGAACAAGCGGTTTCTGGACCAGGCCCGAGCCATTGTATTGCTGGGCGACTTCTGGCAGCCGCTGGTCGATCTGATTGCCACCGACGACCCGCGCAGCACGGGGCGAATCACGCTGGCAAAAGAGCCGGCCGAGGCGGTCGAGTGTATCACGAGAATATTGGGGCCCAAGTTGGGGGCGCAGCAATGAGCCGGAAGCGAACGATCGTGTCGATAGGAGTCTTGTGCCTGCTGTCGTGCGGCGCTGTCATGGCCGCACAACAGGAAGGCACCGCCGCCAAACCCCTTCGCGAAGGAACGATGTTGATTAACGTCGACGGCACCATCGGTCGCATCGACAGCAACGACCTCTGGTACTTCGAGTTGGACAACGACATCAACAAGCCCGGCCTCAAGATTCCCGCCGGCGCGCGGTTCCCGCTGCTTCCCTCGACGACCCTGGAGAATCTGATCGTCGACGCCAACGATCGGCGGGACCCCCTCTATCGGCTGACCGCTCAGGTGACCCAGTACCAGAAAGCGAATTTCCTGTTTCCGAGCTACTTCCTGCCGCTGAGCAAACTCCGAGATGCCAAAGAGCCTCCCGCCCGCGTTCCGTCCGCGAAGCCGTCTGAGCCGAACGCGCCCACGGTCGATGGGACAATAGACCCTAACATGGCCATCCCAGCCCATATCGCTGAGAGGCTCAGGAGTCGCCGACCGGCGCGCCGCCTTCAGCGGCCCACGACCGAAATCACCCCGGCCGGCAAGAAGCCACGACGGCCGTCCTCGCGTGTCGTCGTCGATGCCGTCGGTTTCATCGAAACGCGGCAGGGACGGACCGTATTCGTTCCCGACACCTTGGGGCGAAGCGTCTCCGGGCACGCTTGCCAACTGCTGCCCAACCAGGTCCTCCAGCGAGCCGAACAGCAGGTGGCCGCCTGGTCCGAACCGACCCGGGTCATGGTCGTCGGGCTCGAAACCGAATATCGCGGCAGGAAGTACCTGCTGCTCCAGCGCGTGATCCGCGTGTACAGTCATGGAAATTTTGGCGGATAGAACACAATGAGCAACGAGTTGGACGACCTCCTGATCCTGTCATCCGATCCCGGTTCTAAGGCCGCCCTCGCCAAGCTGCGCGCCGACATGCTGCTGGCCGCCCGATCCTCAGGCGCCGGCAGCGAACAGAGCCGGACGGTCGCCGAAGTCCTCGACCAGATCGCCACGCAAGGCGACGAGGCCGTCGCACGCTATACCGAGAAGTTCGACCAGGTCAATCTCACGGCCGATCAGTTCCGTGTCAGCCCCGATGCGCTATCCAAGGCGCACGAGGCCATGGAGGCAACACTGCTGAAGTCTCTCCGCCAGGCGATCGACAACGTCCGCAGCTATCAATCCAAGATCTTCCTCGGCCACCATTCCGCTTTTTCCGACGGTACGGGCATCCGGTTCGCGCCGGTTCGCCGCGTCGGCGTCTGCGTTCCCGGCGCCTCAGCGCCGCTGCCATCGACCGTGATCATGACGGTCGTCCCCGCCCAGGTCGCCGGCGTAAAGGAAATCGCCATTGTCTCTCCACCCCGGCACGAAGGAAGCATTCATCCGGTGATCCTCGCCGTCTGTCACGAGCTGGGCGTCAGTGAAGTCTACCGCATCGGTGGCGTTCAGGCCGTTGGTGCCCTGGCCTTCGGCACGGCCCGCATCCCGAAGGTGGACATGATCGTCGGACCGGGCAACTCCTGGGTCCAGGCCGCCAAGAAGAGCGTCGCCGGAGACTACGTCGGCATCGATTCGATCGCCGGGCCCAGCGAAGTGTTCATCATTGCCAATGGCGACGCCAACCCCGCCTGGGTCGCGGCCGACATGCTCAGCCAGGCCGAACATGCCGCCGACAGCAGCGCCACCGTCGCCACCGATTCCGAACCCCTGGCCCGGGCCATTCTCGCGGAGTTGGCGCAGCAACTCACCGCCCTGTCGCGCGCCGACGACGCCCGGCAGTCCCTCAAACGTTTCAGCCGTGTCATCGTCGTCGAGAATCTCGACGCCGCCGTCGCGCTGGCCAACGAGTTCGCCACCGAGCACCTGGAGATCCAGTGCGGCCCGCGCAGCCGGGACATCGCCGACCGCATCGACAACGCCGGCGCCATCTTCATCGGACCCCACACCCCCGTCGCCGTCGGTGACTACTGGGCCGGACCCAGCCACACGCTACCGACGGGCACGCGCGCCAAGTTTTCCAGCGCCCTGACCAGCAACGACTTCGTCAAGTCCATCAGCCTCATCGAATACAGCGCCGAGCAACTGGTCGCCAGTGCCGACGACATCATCCGCCTCGCCCAGGTCGAAGGCCTCGACGCCCACGCCAAAAGCGTCCAGGTCCGACAGGAGAACAAGGGCGACATCCGCGGCTAGGCTTCCCAGTTCAGCCGGTCCTCATACCGCAGGTAGAAACGCCCCAGGATGTGCGCCATGACCATGAGCAGATAAGCGCACAGAACGCTGCCGAAGGCGACGTGCAAATAGAGCACGATCAGAAGCCCGAAGACCAGACAGCAGGCCAGTACCAGGAGGACGTAGGGGACGAGTACGCTGAGAATGGACGGTAGGATCAGAACAGGACTCAGCGCTCGCACCGAGTCGAACAGGACGACCGCGAGCAAGGCGATCGGCCCGTACACGGCGGTGTAGCCAACGAGCAGCCAGAGAAGATGATCGGTTCTGCCCGCGATGATGCATGCCAGCGCAGGGCCGACACAAAACGCCGCCCAGACGAACGTGGCGAAGAGCTGGGACAGGATCGCATCTGTACTCAGTTGCTCCGGAAGCCGGTTCACGTCGGGGGCTCTATGTTCGCCACCGGCACTGTTGCGAATACAGCCGGCGAGATAGAAGAGACAATAGCCTCCCACGATCACTACAAAGGCAAGGTGCATGATAGGTGGACTGTGCCAGTAGAGTGGTTGCAGCGTGCTGCGCCCCAGCATGCCGAAGAAGGAGAAGATGACCAGATGGACAATGCCTGATCCAGTCGCCGGATACAGCAGGATGTCGATGAGCCAGGGCTGCGTGCGCTCGCCCGTCTGCTCCGGTGCAGGCGGCGGCACCGCGCCGAGCGACGCCAGCAACTGCTCGTCCTCCTCGCGCGCGCGGGCAATCTCCTTCTCCAAACGCTGTCGCTCGACCAACTCTTGCGCTGCTACGTCAGGCGGCGTGACCGGCTTGATCAGAGTCAGTCCGTCGTCAAGGACAAGCACCGGCTCGCGCGCCGGCTGGCAAGGAACCGTGATTTGCTCCTTGCATCGCGGACACCGCGCACCCTTGCCCGCCCGATCGTCGCGCGTGCTCAATTTCTGCGCGCAGCTTGGGCAACGAAACTTCACCATGATACCCTCCGGATTCAGTCCGCCAGGTTCGGGCGATCGGGCCTGGACAGGCGCACCGACAGCCCGCAACCTCCGCTTCGAGCTTCTCCCTCGCCGGTGCGCCTGCCCTGGCCCGACCCTCGCCGATCCCGCTGTTCTCAGCGTGCCACCGTTTCATCGACACGCTCTATAGAAATAGACTGTCTGCGCACGAGAATAATCGACGGATCTCGGACTTTTTCGCAGGCGTGACGCGGACCCGAATCAACTGCGAGCAACAGCGATCATATCCCCCAGTCGAGCTGTTTGCGATGGCGCCAGTAGAAGCGCCCCAGAATGTGCGCCAGCACAAAACCCCCATATGTCACGACCGCATGCGCGACGGCCCTGAGCCAGATCGGCCGCTCCCAGTGCAGCATCTCTTGTCCCGCCAGACGCAGGACAACTACGGCCGCAAAAAGCACGAACACCAGAACAACATACTCTCGCAGCGTGCGCACGATCGCGCGCAGCAACATCAGCGGATTCAACGCGCTCTCTGAATCCATAGCGACCATCGCCAGATACCCCATCGGAAAGAACGCAAACCCCCAGGCGACCAGCGCCCAGTAGACAGCGTCCTCTCGTTTGGCAAATGTAGGATAAAGGTACGCCGGCAGGAAGAAGACAACGGCCGGGGCCGCCAGATACACAACACGGGACAGCATCGCCCGCCAATCGGCCTTCTGTGACGACGTGTCAGGCGCCCGCGTCCCGCCCCTGGCGCTGTCGAACGTGCATTCGCCCAGATACCAGACCGCGTACAAGCCGATCACCAGATCGGCGAGGTAGAACACGTGGCCTATGGTACGGACCGTCTCGCCCAACAATCGCCGCACGATCATCAGCGTAACCGGCACGCCCACAATGACCGCCAAGTTGCACAGCCCCGATATACTGGTCGGGTACAGCAGCATGTCAACAAGCCAGGGGTACCGCCGCTGGCCGCTGTACGTCGGCAGCGGCGCGATGCCTAGAGAGCCAAGTACATCCTTGCCCGTGTGACCTACGGCCGCCGCGTGCTCCGCCTCCAGTCGCTCCCGCTCGGAAGCCGGTATCGTCTCGGCCACGCGCGGCGGCAGCGGATCGGCCAGTGTCAATTCGTCTTGCACAGCACCGTTCTGCGCTTCGGGTGCGCCCGCATCGGGAACCACAATGGTTGCCTTGCATCGCGGGCATCGACCCGCCGACCCCGCGCAGTCCTCCCGGGTCGTGATCTTCTGCTCGCAGTTGGGGCAGCGGAATTCAATCATGCGCATCGCCCCTCGCACAATGCCTCGGGCTATGGAGTGAGTCACCGCCCGCGCTAGGCTCAGGATGCGCCGAGCTTGGCCTTGATCGTCTCCTTAGCCTTCTCCAGCGCCTCGCCGAGTTTGGCCGGGTCCTTGCCGCCGGCCTGCGCCATCTGGGGTCGCCCGCCGCCTCCACCGCCGACGATCGGCGCGATCGCCTTGATCACGTCACCGGCCTTGACACCCCTCTTGACCAGATCATCCGTCACGCCCGCCAGCAGCACGGCCTTGCCGTCGTCTTCGAGCCCGACCACCACAGCCGCCGAACCCGCCTTCTTCTTCAGCATGTCCACGGCTTCGCGGGCACGCTCGATAGACGTGGACGCCAGCGGACCGACAACGATCGACGAATCCCCAACCTTCTCGCATCCCTCCAGCAGGCCCCGGGCCTCCGCCAACGTATCAGGCCCGCCGGTCTTCGAGGCGGTCTTGAGCTGCTTCGCCAGCTTCTTGTTGTCGTCCATCAACTGTGACACGCGCTCGGGTAGTTTGTCCGTTGGCACCTGGAGCAGCGCTGTCAGTTGATCCACGATGTCACTGGCCTCTTCGAGTTGGGCCATCAGTCCCATGCCCGTCATCGCCGTGATCCGGCGCACGCCTGCCGAGATGCTCTCCTCCCGGGCGATCTTGAACCCGCCGATAGAGCCGAGCTGGTCCACGTGCGTCCCGCCACAAAACTCCCGGCTAAATGCATCGTCGAGCGCGTCAACGCCCCCTACCCCCACGGCCACCACGCGCACCTCGTCGCCGTACTTCTCCCCGAACAACGCCATCGCCCCCAGCTTCTGAGCCTCCTCCTTGGGCATCACCGTCCATGTCACGGGAAGATCCGACATGATCTTCTCGCGCACAAGACGCTCGACCTCTCGAAGCTCGTCCTTCGTCGGCGCCTTCGGATAGGTGAAATCGAAACGTAGATAATCCGGCCCCACGTAGCTGCCTTGCTGCGTCACCGACTTGCCCAGTACCTCTTGCAGCGCCCATTGCAGCAAATGCGTAGCCGTATGATTCTTCTTGGTGGCGTTGCGGTCCTTGCTCACGACGGCGCGAACCGACTGGCCCGCGGCCAACGTGCCTTTCGCGAGCTTGCCTCGATGGATGACGCAATTGGCAATCCGTGCCGCCGTCGCAACGGAGAACTCGCCTTCGTCGCCCGCAATCACGCCGCAATCACCCACTTGTCCACCCGCTTCCGCGTAGAAGCAGGTCCTGTCCAGAATCAGACCCACCTCGGTGTCGGCCGGCACGTGCCCTTGCTTTTTGAAGCCTTCCGGATCGATCCAGCCAACAATCGCGCTCTCGCAACTGTCGCTGTCGTACTTGCTGGCGTCTCCCGTCGTAGGCAGCTCGCTGTCGGTAAGGTTCGCCAGCAGGGCGTCGCTCTTCTTGGCCGCCCGCGCCCGCTCGCGTTGCTCTTCCATCAGCTTCTCGAACTGCCCCGTATCCACCGCCAGCCCGCGCTCCTGCGCCATCAACTGCGTCAAGTCCAGGGGAAAGCCATACGTGTCGTAAAGTTGAAAGGCGTCGTCGCCCGGGATGGTCTTTTCGGCCGTCTCGCCCGCCCGTTGCGCCGCGCCTCGGAAGATCTCCAGACCGCGATCGAGCGTCCGCCCGAAGCTGGCCTCCTCCGCTTCCACCACCGTCGAGACATGATCGGCCCGTTCCCTGATCTCGCCGAAAGCATCGCCCAACACATCCAGCACCGTCGGGATCAGCTTGTGCAGGAACGGCTCGTGCATGTCCAGTTCCCGCCCGAAGCGCGACGCCCGCCGCAGGATGCGGCGAATCACGTAACCTCGGCCTTCGTTGGATGGCGTCGCGCCGTCGGTGATCGCGAAAACGAGCGTGCGAATGTGGTCGGCGACGACGCGAAAGGCGTTGTCCGTTTTGTTGCCAAGCTGCGCCGTGTACTCGCGACCCGTCAGTTCGCTCGTCCGATTGATAATCGGCATGAACAGATCGGTGTCGTAGTTGCTGCCCTTGTTTTGCAGTACGGCTACGATGCGCTCCAGCCCCGCTCCCGTGTCCACCCCATGCGCCGCCAGCGGCACGAGCTGTCCCGAAGCCTGACGGTTGTACTGGATGAACACCAGATTCCACAGCTCGATGAAGCGAGCGCAGTCCCCGTTGACGGCGCACTGATGGCCCGCCACGCCCTTCATATCGCAGGCCTCAGGACCGAGGTCGATGTGAATCTCGCTGCACGGCCCGCATGGACCCGTGTCACCCATCTCCCAGAAATTGTCCTTCTTGCCGAAGCCCAACACGCGCTCGGCCGGAATCGGCGTCACCTTCGTCCACAGCGCCGCCGCCTCCTCATCCTTGGGCAGCCCGTCCTTCTCATCGCCCGCAAACACCGAAGCCCACAGTTGATCGGCCGGAATCCCCCACACCTTCGTAAACAGCTCCCACGCCCATTCGATCGCCTCGGCCTTGAAGTAGTCGCCGAACGACCAGTTCCCTAGCATCTCGAAGAACGTGTGGTGATATGTGTCCTTGCCGACCTCCTCCAGGTCGTTGTGCTTGCCGCTCACCCGCAGACACTTCTGGCTATTGACCGCCCGCGGCCACTGCGGTGCCGTCAAACCCACGAAGATGTCCTTGAATTGATTCATCCCCGCGTTCGTAAACAGCAGCGTCTCGTCCCCGTGCGGCACGATCGGAGCGCTGGGCACAAACGTATGGTCACGGTCCTTGAAGAACTCGATGAAACTGCTTCGGATCTCACGAGCGGTCAACACGATGCTCACACCTCTTATCAGATTCTCTCAGAACGTATCAATCCATGGCAGACAATAAGACCGTCCTTACTTGACAACGATCGGTTGCACCCACGCCGCTTCGTGCTCCTCAGGCACGTGCGACTTGGCGTTTCCGCGCGACGAAATCACCTTGGCGCGGAGGTAAATCTCGTCGCCCTTGAGGGTATAGCGGGCCGTGGCTCCTTCCACTTCCGCCAGCACCATGCCCACTTCAGAGCTATAGCGCCGCGTCGTGCGGATCTCCTTGCCCTCGGCATCCGTCACGGCCATGCTGGCCGGATCGTAACCGCGACGCGTACCGATGAACCGCGTAGTGTATGTCACGCCCGGTTCGGGCTCCACGGCAACGGTCAGGGTCCGGTTCGCAAACGTGACATCCTTGAGCGTCACCCCGGTCGAGCAGTAGAACTCGCCCGCGTTCATCGCGCCGATGATCGACTCCGGCGTCAGCCGCTCCGCACGCACAACCACCCAAGCCTGCCCCGGATTGGCCGCGCGAGCGTCGAACTTGTGATAGTTGTGGGTATCATCCGTAGCCACAGCGTACATCAGATCGGCAGTCGATCTCGCCAGGCGCCGGGTCAACATAATGTCCCACATCCGTTCGGTGCTCGCCCGCTTCTCGTCGCCTTCGTTCCTCACGTAGCCGTGCGCGTTATACACCTCGAAAAACTGCGTCCCTTTCAGCCCGAGCATATCCTCGGCTGTCAGAGCCCACTGGAAGTTGGGATGGTTGATGTGCACCAGCATGGGCTGGCCCGTCTTCTTCTGCTGGGCCCGCACGGCGTTGATATTATTCGCCAGAAGCTCAGGCATCGTCGAACCGCCCTGGGGCGGCACCAACTCCACGAGATTGATCCCGTTGAGATGCGCCTTGTCGGTGATTTCCTCGGACTGAATCAGCAGGAAGCCGTCAGGCTGTTCGAACAAACAACGGCACTCCGACAGCGGCTTGACCCGCACCTCGGTCTGCCCCTTGTCGTTCTGCCGCGTCTCGACCCACGCGTCCCCAAAGCGAGCGCGATACTTCTCAAACGCCCCGCGCCGCGCATCCGTCACCACCATCCACCGCTGCCCTTGCGACAGCACGTTGTGATCGGACAACGCCAGAAAATCGTAGCCGTGGCTTTGGTACCACTGCACCACCATCTCCGGGAAGTCATCCCCGTCGCTCCAGAACGTATGCGTGTGCAGGTTGCCCTTCCACCAGCGCGGTGCCGCCGGTGCCCCGGTCGCCGCCATCAGGCAGACGAGCAACACGACCGCCATCACGGCCTTCGCCAAGATACTCCGAGATCTGTTGACGCTCATCATGGTCAAGCCACCATTTCCTCTCAGTGTCTTCTCTTACGCCTCGGCCAGCCCCTTCGCGACCAGGATCTTACCCTTGATCTCGTCGCGAAGTTCCTGATTCTCTTGCAGGTAGGTCTTGGCGTTCTCCCGCCCTTGACCCAGCCGCAGATCACCATAGTTGATCCAGGCCCCGCTGCGCTGAATCACCTCCTCAGCCAGACCCAGATCCAGCAGGTCGCCCTCGTAGCTGATCCCGCTGTCGAACATGATATCGAACTCCGTGTCACGGAACGGCGGGGCGATCTTGTTCTTGACGATCCGCGCCCGCACCCGCGAGCCGATCGCCCCCTTGGCGTCTTTCAACGTCGTAATCCGCCGCAGGTCGATACGCATGGAACTGTAGAACTTCAGCGCCCGCCCGCCCGGTGTCGTCTCAGGATTCCCGAACATCACGCCGATCTTCATGCGGATCTGGTTGATGAAGATCAGCGCCGTCCTGCTCCGGCCGATGATGGCGGTGAGCTTTCGCATCGCCTGGCTCATCAGTCGCGCCTGAAGCCCCACGTGCGTGTCGCCCATCTCGCCTTCGATCTCAGCCTTCGGCGTCAGCGCCGCGACCGAGTCCACCACAATCACGTCCACCGAGTTCGACGCGACCAGCATCTCGACGATGTCCAGGGCCTGTTCTCCGGTATCCGGCTGGCTCACCAGCATGCTGCTCACGTCCACCCCCAACCGCTTCGCCCACGTCGTGTCCAAAGCATGCTCAGCGTCGATAAACGCCGCCACGCCCCCGGCCTTCTGCGCTTCGGCGATCACGTGCAAAGCCAGCGTCGTCTTGCCCGACGATTCGGGCCCGAACAGTTCCGTAATCCGACCGCGCGGAATCCCCGCCCCGCCCAGCGCCAGATCCAGCGACAACGCCCCTGTGCCAATGCCCTCGATCTTGGCGTAGGCGTTCTCGTCCATCTGCATGATGGCGCCTTGCCCGTACTGCTTCTCGATCTGCGCGATCACGCGGTCCAGCGACCCGTCCTTGCCACTGCCCCCGGCGTCCTGCGCCGCCGCCTTTTTCTTCTTCTTCGCCATCTGACTTCTCTCCAACAAATGTCTCGCTTCAGCTTTTAGCTACCGCCTCTCACGAGAGACCGTAGTTTCCCACTGTCGTATAGATCGGTCCTTCCGGCGTCAGCGTGCTCTGATACACAGACACCGCCCCACACGCCACCGTTCCGAGATCAACATCCTTGTATTGTTTCGTTATCTGCGCCAGCTTGTGACCCGCCTTGGCGTTTCGCACGCGACACAGCGTCAAGTGTCCCGAGAACTTCCGGTCCTCCTTGGGCCAGCCGCCCGCCGCCAATTGCTCCTCCAAATCTTCCTGCAACCGCAACAACGCAGGACAATCCAGCCCCGCCCCAACCCACAGCACCCGGGCGCTGCGACCGCCGAAGTGCCCGACTTCCTTCACGGCGAAGCTAAACACCTCATGCCGTGCCGCCACGGCCTCCGTGACCCGGCAGACGTCGACGACCTCGCGATCGCCGATCTCACCCAGAAACTTCAGCGTCAGATGCATCGCCTCCGGCCGGACCCACTTCACGTCGCCTTTCCGGATATCCACACTCCCGGCCAGATCCTGTTGCAGATCGCCAAGCTCCGCCCGAATCCCTTCATCAATATCGATCGCGATGAAGCAGCGCATCGTCGAACGCCCCACACCTTCAGAAGCTCGTATGTTGACGCAGCGTCTCCAGCCGCTGGTCGATCTTCGCCCGCGTCGTGCCCGTCAAACCGTTCAACGAGAAATCAGCGATCGTAAACGACGCCACCACCGTGCCGTAAGCAATCGCCGAACGCAGTGTCCCGAAATCCGTCTTGCCCGTCTGCGACACATACCCCAGAAAGCCGCCTGCGAAACTGTCCCCCGCGCCCGTCGGGTCGTTGACCTCCGTCGCCGGAAAAGCAGGCAGCACGAACGTCTCCCCGCTCTTACTCCGCATCAGCGAACCGGACTCACCCTTCTTGATAATCACCACGCCCATCCCCATCGCCAGAATATCGTCGGCCGCCTTGACTAGGTTCGAATGACCCGCCAGCAGCTTCGCCTCGTCGTCGTTGATAATCAGACAGTCGATTCGCTCCAGCAACCTCTTCAAATCGGCCAGATGCCCCGGATCTTCAATCCACAAGTTCATCGTATCGGCCGCCACGAACGCAGGCTCAGCCACCTGATCGAGCAATTCCAGTTGCAGCGCCGGCGCCGTGTTCGCCAGGAAGACATACTGACTGTCCTTGAAAACATCAGGCACCTTGGGCGGCGCCTCCTGCAGAACGTTCAGCTCGACGTGGTCCGTCGTCCGCTCGTTCATGTCCTCATGGTAGGTCCCATGCCAGACGAACGTCTTGCTGCCCGCCCGCACCTCCAGACCGCGCAAGTCCACGTCCCGTCCCGCGAACACCCCCGTCAGATCGAAAGGACAATCCTCACCCACCACCCCAACGAATCGCACGGGGCTAAAGAAACTCGCCGCCATGCTGAAGTAAATCGACGACCCACCCAGACACTTCTCGCTGGCGCCATGCGGCGTCTTGACCGTGTCAATTCCAATCGAGCCCGTGACCAATAACGACATCGCAACACGTCTCCGGTTACGCCTGGCCCACGAACCTCGCCAGCGCCGCATCCACACGCGCCAGCGTCCGTTCCTTGCCAAGCAGATTCACTGAATCAAAAATCGGCAGACTGATCGTCGTACCGCATAACGCCACCCGCAGAGGCTGAGCCACCTTGCCCAGGCCCACCTCCCGTTCCTCCGCCAGCCCGCGCAGCATCGCTTCGAGCGTCTGCTCCGTGTATTCCTCCATCGCCGCCAGCCGGTCCCGAACGATCCGCAACGCCTCCAACGCCTGGCCCTTCAGCAGAACCTTCTTCACCGCCTTTGCATCAAATTCGATGCCATCGTCCGCCACACAAAGGAACCGACTCTTCTCGTCGATCTGTTCCAGCGTCCGCGCCCCCTCGCAGAGCTGAATGATCCGCAGCAGCGTCGCGTCGTCCGCCTGCCCTAACGGAGATTGAACCTCCGCCAGATACGCCCGCAAGTGCCCCAGCACCGTCTCGCCCGGCTCCATGCGAATGTGTTCGGTATTGAAAGCGATCAGCTTCTGCCGGTCGAACAGGCTGTTGCTCTTGTTCAGCCGCCCCAGATCGAACGACTCGATCAGTTCGTCGACCTTCATAATCTCCCGCTGATCGCCCGGGTTCCACCCCAGCAGCGCCAGGAAGTTGATCATCGTCTCAGGCAAATACCCGCTCTTGCAGAAATCCACGATATTGATCTCAGGCAAATGCACGCCCAGATGCTGGGCCATCGCGTCGATCGCCGGCATATCAGGCACGCTCTTGCCCGCCAGAAACGACGCCATCTCCTCAGCGTCGATACCCCCGACCTCAGCCAGTTCCCCCATGTCAGCGTCAGCCGCTGCCTTGATCGCCGTCCGCAGCGCCTTGGGCCGCTCTCGTTTCGAGAGCTTGCCCCCGCTATCGCTCACCGTCACGGACATATGCGCATAGTTGGGCAGCGCCGTCTCCGCAAACAACGCCTGCCACAGCGCCTGCTGCCCCGGCGTATTCATCAAATGCTCCTGCCCGCGAATGATATGCGTAACCTTCATCAGGCAGTCGTCGACGACACACGCGAAGTTGTACGTCGGAAACCCGTCGTTCTTGCGAATAATGAAGTCACCCAGCTCCGCCGGGTTGAAGCTGATCTCGCCCCGCACGATGTCCGTCACCACGATCGGCCCATCCTGCGGTATCGCAAAACGCACCGTAACGTCCCGCCCCTCGTCGCGCGCCTTCTGAGCCTCCGCCTCCGAAGGCAGTTGCTCCGGCCGGCGATAGATGAACCCCTTCTTCTGGGCCTCCGCCGCCTTCCGCATGGCCCCCAATTCGTCAGCCGTCTCAAAGCAGTAGTAAGCCTTGCCTTCTTGGACGAGCTGCTTTGTGTACTTCTCGTAAATCTCCAGCCGCTCCGACTGCAAATAAGGCCCGTTCGGACCCCCAACCTCCGGCCCCTCGTCCCACTCGATCCCCAGCCACCGCAAGTCCGCCATCACCTGCTGCGCCGCCGTCGGCGTATTCCGCTTCTGGTCCGTATCCTCGATCCGCAGGATGAACGTACCCCCCATCCGACGCGCCCAAAGCCAGTTGAAAAGCGCAGTCCGACCCCCCCCGACGTGCAGGTACCCCGTCGGCGACGGCGCAAATCGCGTTACCACTTTGTCAGACAAGACTTAACACTCCTCAACGGACGGAAATTCAGCGAACGCGCCAGCTTAAGCCGTACAACCCCCCATGTCAAGCCCCATAAGCCCGCTCAGAAAGCCGCCAAGGTAGGTAAAAACGCCCACAACGTAGGGCAGCGGCTTGCCCGACCATATCGCTCCCCCCTATTGTCACCCTGAGCGGAGCGCAGCGAAGTCGAACGGGTCTCCATGGGAACCAGCCACATGCCCGGTCCTCCAGTCTCGCAGGGCGGTGGCTAGCCCACAGGCTACTTGTCGCTTTGCCCCGTGCCCCCTGACTTTGCTCTACGGTGCCGCCTCATCCCCCAACTCCCACCAAAGCCGAGGATAACCCTCCCCCTCCAATATCCACCACACATCCTCAACCCCATTCTCCACCTCCCCCACAAAATCCCAACCCGCATCCAAAAACACCCCTGCCCCCATCATCTCCACCGTCGTCAACCCCGTCCCCCCGGCGCTGATCGTCAGCCCGCTTGTTTCCATGTCCCAGAACGACGCGGTGACATCTCCCCGACGGTCTGTGCCAATGAGACCACCGCCGTCCCCCCTGACGGCCCGGCCCGTGCTGTAGCAGTTGATCACATGCCCTCCATTGCCACCCACCAGCCCGCCGGACATCGACGCCAACATGATTGTTGTTCCCACGACATAACACCCCCTCACCGTGCCCCTGTTGTCGCCCACCAGCCCGCCTGCCTCGATAGTCCCCATGACGAGCCCGCCTTCCACGTAGCAGTTCGAAACGGTCCCGCCTCCGAGGATTCCCACTAGTCCCCCCGCATAGTACGATTGTATGCCGTCAACGACGGGGTTCACCAGCCCAAGATCCTTGATCGTTGCGTGAGGGACGGCATCGCAGTCTGGCTCTCCCCGTCCTCCGCACGGCGCACTCGTCACGTACCCGAAGAAGCCGCCACAATCGCCCCATTGCGAAACGTAGGTGAAGTTCGAGATCGTGTGCCCGTTGCCGTCGAAGACCCCGGTAAAGGCCCGGCTGTTAGGTTCCCCCCAGCCCAGGGTCAAGCCGACATCCGGATGAGTGCCCAGATCGAGGTCCGCCATAAGTCTGAAATGCCTGCCCCACTCGTCTGGCTCGCTCGCCACCAACGCCAGCTCATCGGTCGTGTGGATCAGATAGGGATCTTCCGCCGTCCCCGTTCCCACCAGCAGATCGTCAAGCTCCACCGCTTCGATCACGACGCCCGGCCGGTTCTCCCATGTCAGACGCGGATAGTCCTTGCCTTCGTCGATGGTCCAGACCCCGGCGCTGTCCCTTTCCCCCCACGCTCGATAGGTCAGAAGCGCCTGCATCTGCGCTGTCGTCTTCCCCTCACCACCCACGCTCGTCGCCTGCCGGCTCGCTTGCACATCCCAGAACGATGCTACGACCTCTGCCGGAACTCCTCCGACCAGACCGCCGACTTCCTGCTCCCCGATGACTGCCCCGACCGCGTAGCAGTTCGTGATGGACCTACCCTCACCGGCCAGCCCACCAACCTGATCGTCTCCAATGACCTCTCCCATGGCATAGCAGTTCGTGATCTCTCCGTCTGAGAATCCGACCAGCCCGCCGATTCGGCTCCTGCCCATTACAGTAACGTCGGCATAGCAGCCTATGACACGGCTCGGTCCCCGATCGCCGTCTTGGTCGCAATACCCGATGAGACCGCCGACCTGGGAGCCGTAAGGCAGTCCTGTTACGGTGCCCCCATGCGCATAGCAGTCTGTCACCGTCCCCGAGATGAGAGAACCCACCAGTGAACCCACACCCTGCCTATCCCAGGTGTGAATGTCCGGGGCAATGAGTCCTAGATTCTTGATCACAGCGTTCGGGTCGTTGACATACATGAACAAACCGATCGTTTTCTCCCCCGCCCCACCGCCGTATTGGAAGTTCGCGATGGTATGCCCGTTGCCGTCGAACACGCCCCTGAACGGCCCCTCAGGAGTATCAGCGACCGACCTCACCAATGATCTACGGGGTCTCGTGGTGGCTGCGGATTCACGCGTACCGATCAGATTGAAACTGTCATACACGTACGCAGAAAGATCAATATCCGCCATCAGCAGGAAGTGCTTGTCCCAATCGTTCGGATCGGCCCCGATCGCGTTCATCTGCTCGGCCGTGTAGATCAAATAGGGATCGTCCACCGTGCCTGTGCCTCCCCCATATTGTCCGACTGTCACACCGCACAGGACCGCAACAAGAACGCAGACCGCTACCCCAGAACAGAACGATTCTCGCCTCTCCATTTTCGCTCCCTTCCACTTCAGTCGGATGATCCTATGATGACGCCCCGGCCCACACACCCGCCGGACTACTTCCATATAGCAGGATTCACCCCGACACCATCCCGTTCCGTCCTTTCTCAGAAAACGCCGCCGCCCCAACTGCTCGTCCTCCCTGCACCTCCATTCTACCCTATTTCCGCCTCCATCTCGCACCGTTTCACACTCCTTTACCCCCCGCACACCGACCGAAAAACCCCGCATTTCCCCTAACATCCCTCACCTACCGCCACCCATATGTAGGGGCGGACCCCCGTGTCCGCCCGCCCCTCGC
>Ga0272442_10001855_pt1 | contig 31346 bp, 28 predicted proteins | sample SSMForm2O_FD_200262 | JGI IMG/M metagenome (GOLD analysis project Ga0272442, IMG submission 200262) | Marine sediment archaeal communities from Little Sippewissett salt marsh, Falmouth, MA, United States - SSM-Form-2O | ecosystem: Environmental > Aquatic > Marine > Wetlands > Sediment ... | reverse complement strand
CCAAAACTCAGCCCCGCCGGTTTTCCTTTTTCATGAGGCATCAGCGAGACCATCAAAAAACCGCCGGAGGCCTCGGTCATGCAATAGGGTTGTTTGATTTGGGCCTTGGGGTCGGTTGATTGCGGGTCTCCCGGCAGTCGTCCCACACGCGCATTGCCGTCAACCAGCGCGCCGCATGAAAACTCCTCGAAACCGGTCGGATGGATTGAATGATACTGCCAGTGTCGGTCTCCGCAGACGATGTAAAAATTCTTTTCGAGAAATCCATTTTCTTTGAGCCAGGCAAAAAATGCATCGCCTTCATTGCGAAAGCCCTTCTGATTGACATGGTTATCCGCCTTGTAAGCATCATCCGGCCCCACCATCGGAGTCGGCGAAATCAGCAGCTTAAAATCCGCATCACTGGCCAACAATGTCTCTTTCAACCAGGCCTTTTGCTTTTGGCCCCAAAGCGTTTTGTCAGGACCGTCCGGGGTTTTATTGGGACTTCGATAATCCCGCCCTTCCACCAGCCAGACCTGAAGATGCTTATTCATGCGATAGGTGCGATACGTTACGGCATCGGCGCTTTCAGGATCAACAACCGGAAGCTGCTCGGTAAATATTCGCAATCCCAACTCCACAGACGGATCTTGCTCACCCGTGTTGTCACAATCATTATACCGGTAGTCATGATCATCCTTTTCCCAATAGGTCGGAACATATTGGAAGAGTTCACGATAAGGCTGCTGGGAAAACTGCTCGTGGTATTTTTTCCGCATCTGCGATTCCGTCACAGCGGCGCTTTCAGTGGGAGTGTCGTAATAGACATTATCGCCGGTCCCAATGAAAAAATCAGGATGCTGGCTGTCAATCGATTTCAGTGCCGGATAACCCTTTTTTTTCTCATGGTCACTCATGTCTTTATAATTGTAAAATCTGTGATAGTTCATGCCGGTCACGACAACAAAACTGAGCGGCATGGCGGCATTTTTTCCATGCAGCGTTCGAAACGTACCATCATCAGAGGTTTTCAGCGATGTCTCATCGTTTCCATACACCACTCGGTATTGGTAAAAATGCCCCGGCGCAAGTCCGGCTATTTTCGCTTTGAGAATATAATCGTTACCGGCCTGTGCCTTCAGCATCTTTGATTTAATCGCACCACGATAGCTGACTCCAGCCGATTCATACGATGCCACCTCAAAATAGCCAACTCCCTCGCAACCGGCTAAGTCGCCGTTAACAGGGGCGTTTGTTTTGGTCAACCGGGCCTGCAGGATTACACTATGTGTATCCACCTCACCTGCCATGATTCCCTGTCCCAGAAATGGTGCAGAATTCGTGTTCGCTTGAGAGCAACCAGAGAACACCAATAAAAACATAGCGGTAATCATCTTATTCAACATATTTTTCTCCCTTGAATAATTACTGTATCGTATTTTCTACAATTAACGCCCGATCATTTTTCCATTCGCAGACGTGAATGTGACCATCGGGGGCGATTCGCAGGAAATTGGACCGCAGGCCGACCCAGCAGCCGCTGTTACAGTACCAGTCCTGAAACAGCCCGGCGCGATGGGTGTGGCCGGCGATAAGGTAGTCATAACCGGCAATGCATTTATCCTTGTGGTACAGCGCCAGAATTCCCTTGATCTTGGAGGGGTCCTGTGCGGGGGTGAGGGATTCGTATAAACTGTGCGCCCTTTCGTGCCGCTCGCTCTTTTCGAACAGATTCACCGAATTGTTCCACATCCACATAAAGCCCCGGCTGACTTTGAGGAGCGATTTTTCGGTAAATCCGCCTGCCGAAAGCAAGGGCGACCCTTTTCGGTCCTCGAGAATGCCGCCGAGAATGGCCAAAATGCGGCCCCATCGCGGGGTTCCGTCGCGATTGAACGGGTCCAACTCGTGTCCATGCATGAATTTATAGCGTTTGCCGGCAATGATCCGCTCGAACGGACCGCTTATCCGCTCGAAAAACGCATGCGCCAGCAGATTGGTGCCGATCAGGTGCTCCAGGTCGGCGTCGTGGTTGCCGACCACGTAAACGGCGTTCATCCCGGCCAGGCGGTCTATCAGGGGCATTTGATGCACGAGAACCCGGCTGACATTGGCCTGCCAGAATTCAAACAAATCGCCGAGTACAAAGAGTTCGCCGCCGGAGGATTCAACATAATCCAAAAAAAGACCGAATTTACGGGCCTTATCGTCGGCGGAAAAATTGTCCCGCGGGCCGCCGTCGCCGATATGCAAGTCACTTACAACAAAAATGTCTTTGGGATCAGACACTAAAAGTTATCCTTATTATTCAACTGTAATTGTGTCCTATTTTATCCGTTTGTGTATTTCATGTAAAGCGTTATGATTTTGCTCCGAGGGCAATTTGTGGTACAATCGAACCCTATGAAAGCCGTATAGACAGGATCCTTTTATGTTGGTTGGACTGCTGACCGTCACAATTCATTTACAGGGTGTCGATTCGCTCAAGGGCAAACGGAAAATCGTCAAGAGCGTGATCGAACGCCTGCGCAGCCGGTTTAATGTCTCCGCGGCGGAAATCGCGGCGCAGGACAGCAAACAACTGGCGGTCGCGGGGATCGCAGTTGTTTCAAATGACGGGTCGCATGTGGATGAGCAGCTCGACAAAATTATCAATTTTATCGTCAATGACGGACGGTTTCACGTTGGCCGTATTCAACGGGAGACATTCACATCGGACGACGATATCCACTTTTAAGTTAAAGTGTAAAATCCAAAAGTCAAAAACCTCCGCGTGAAATCAAATTTTTAATTTGACATTATGGTTTTAAGTTTTAATCTTTGACTTTTTTGTAACTTATACATCAGTTGACTTTATGAATGGGATTTAAATGCAGCAATATAGTAACCATTGGGGTGTGATTTTTGATATTGACGGGACGATGGTCAACAACACGCCCTATCACCGCGAGGCGTGGTTTGAACTGTGCCGTCGGCATGGTCTTGAACTGGATCATCAGTCCTACCATGACAAGATTCATGCGCGCAGCAATGATAAAATTGTCCCGAACCTGTTTAGTCCCGATGTGGACGAAGCGTTTATCCTCAGAATCGAGCATGAAAAGGAATCGCTGTATCGTGAAGCATTTCGGCCAGTGATGCAGGAAACACCCGGGCTGACCGCCCTGCTGAATCAGCTTCGTGACAATGGGGTTCCGTGTGCAGCCGCATCAAATTCGCCGAAAGCGAACGTGGATTTTGTGCTGGATGGCCTGGAGGTCCGAAATTTTTTCCGAGCGGTAACGTATCGGGACCTGGTCAAAGTTGGAAAACCCGACCCGGAATTATTTTTGACGGCGGCGGCGGGAATCGGGGTCTCGCCGGAACAGTGCCTTGTTTTTGAAGATTCGGCTTCCGGTTTTAAGGCCGCGCGTGCCGCCGGTATGCGGTATATCGCGATCACATTCGGCGCCGACCCGCACGAACTGAAAGAGGCCCATGATACGGCCGAAATCCATGAAGATTTCACACAGATATGCCTGTCTCAGCTAAGCTGCATTTTTTCTTAAATTGCGATTTTGGCCTAACGCGTTTTCAAAATGCCGGGAGTTGTCGAAAGCGAAGTATCGACCTGACCAGTATTAGGATTGACATACACAAAAGGTACTCTGACATTATCCACATTGACGGGCATGCCCGGTGTCCCCTCGATTTTCACCCAGCCGTTTGTATTAACTACATCATACTCCAGCTTTTGTCCGGTGATGGTATGTAGCGTCTTACCATTAATGTCTTTTTCTGTGTAATTAATTGGTTTGTCGGTAAAAATGCTCTTTAATTTTGGTTTTCCGGCACCATCCGTCATAAAGTTTAGTATGAATTGGATGGAATCAACATGGATAAATTTTTCCGGTTTTCCGTCAAGCAAAGGAACATAAGACAATTTCAATTGGTCCTGTTGTCCATCGGCAGCAATCGTTTCCTTTGCAAGATCCCATCGAATCAAATCAAATCCCTTAGCATAAACATAGCAGGGTTTGCCGAGATCGACGCCGGAATTGTTTCCGCTTGCGGCGGCATTGGTCACATGGCTGTTGTCCAGTTGGATCTCGCCATCAGGCCCTTTGGCGACAATTTCATCCTTGAGGCGGTCATAGGCGATTTCTGTACAATACAGCTTCACATTTGAAAGCGTTTGTTCGTCTTTGAATCTCTGGGACTGAGCATAGACCCTCCCTTCGGTCATGCGGATGCGGTCGATGCCTGTCCTGCCATCGGTGTCTTCGCCAAGAAAAACCGTTAATTTGTCGCCGTGGAAATTGTCCAACTGCGTAAATTCCGTTTGTTCCCAACGGCGTGTCGCCAGGACGTTTTCACTAAATACAACCTGCCTGATGGTGCGTGATTCATCGGCGATAAACTGTGCATCCTTATCGGCCATCACCACGATTGGAATCCATGGATTGGCTGTCGTGTCGTTGGAATCCGCCGGTTGGTAGAATGTGAACCGTACCGGGCCATACGCCTGGCCGGACCCTGTAAGGAGATCAAAATCTATTTTCCGGGCCTCAAACTTCGCGGGTGGGGTATTGTCTGAACCGGAAACGGTTTCTAAAACCGCGATGCTTTCCGTGTGCACTCCTTCCGGCTGCATGGTTCCGGCCGCATCGGGCTTAAAATCGATCGTTATATCCGAAGACGTCAGTTTCCCTGTGTCAGAAGCAAGGCGGACGGCCCCTTTGAAGTCTGCTGTTCGAATCCTGCTTTGGTCAAAATGAAACGTCGCTGTATTCGCCTGTGCATAAGACGGCTTATCATCCCGAACAGAATCAAAACGAACCCCGCCTGCCATGTGAGCCGAGGTCAATGTGTTCTGCGGACCGAATTCGAACGTCGCTGAATCCGCAACCGCTCGCTGAGGATTGTCTTTTTCCATAGATTCGAACTGTACCGCCCCGAGCAGACTGACCTGAGAGAGCGAATTTTCTGATCCAAATTCCAGTGTCGCCGAATCCGCAATCGTCTGATACCACCCGTTCTGTTTTAAAAGGGCATTCATGCCTCCGGTCAGGTTGATCGTCTGAATGGTGGGAGAGGAAGATAGACCGGTCGGGGGAGCAAACAACAAATCCATGGCTCCACTGAACACGATCTCACTGGGCTCGGTTGCCGCATCCGAGTTTGCCAGATACACCCTGCCGGGACCGGCCACATTGGCCTGCTGATTTTTCCGATCCCACCAGACATTGCCGAGCGTTTGAATGCGGCCCTTGGAATTCGGGGCATTTAAAACAATTTCGGGAAAGCCGTCCCGGGTGAATAACCTGAGGATATCTTCTGATGGAGCATATTTCAGCATCCCGCAGGAAATCATCGGTTCTCTGTCCGGTTGGATTCTTGTTATACTCAAGGGTGCCCCGCGCATTTCCACGGACAGTTCCGGTATTTCCGAGGCGGTTTGTTCCGCAGTTTTATCCGGCATCGGTTTCAGGATGATTCCACCGTCGCAGTGGATAAGCACCTCTTTGGCAGAATCGCTGTCTGACGACGGTTTTACCGGCTCTTTGGGCAACTGTCCGGATTTCCGGGCTTGTTCGCTCTTTTGCTCGACGGAACCGGGGGAGTTCTCAGCACCGTCGCCGCTGTCCAGTGCTGAGAATAAGATATTTTGGATGTTGACCTGATCGGCGCCCGATACAACAAGTTCGTTTCCGTAAGTAATTTCAACATTTTCATCGAAAACACATTCATAGTAGTCAGAAGGCGACGCGCCCTTTTCCTGAGAACCTGAGGTGACGTCTATACTCTGCGGGAGACTGCCGGATGGCTGTACAGACGAAGATGCCGCAGCCGTCCTTTGAGCCGATGTAGTTGGGTCTTTTGCTTCTGTTGCTTTTTCCTTTTCGGAAACATCCAGAATCCGAAGTATTTCCAAATCACGAATGTTCAGGTAATCAATCCGCCCCGCAGCAGTATCAAAAATCAAAATCAGACCGAAACCCTCTAACTGCACCTGTTCGGATTGAAAGCTTACGGGTCCATCAGTTGAAAATTCCGACCGCTCGCTGCTGAAAATCAGGTCGTCCATTACAATCAAGGTTTCGCTCATCCTGCTGTCAGCATCGGGAATGATATGAATCTTGACATCGCCGCTGAGTTGGGCATCTTTTGGAACAGCATTGGAGCCGTTCAACTGGGTTTGAAAAATTCCCTTTGCCGAATCAATCCGGCACTGATAGCCCGATTCATAAAAAAGAAGATACGGATTTTCGACCTCCCATCGTGACGATTCGGTGCCCGGATTCAGCATTTTTTCAAATCCGAGAATGCGTTCAACCTCTTTGGTGTCCGGATTAAGAACGACATACCGTGCCTGCCGGGCATCCCGAACATCCGTGTCCACTGTTTGCTGCCCCGTCCCGCGAGGTTGCGGCAAGTTGATATCCTGCACCTGGGCCGCACCTGGCGTTTGAATAGGAGCGGTGTCCGTGAAAAGCACGTAGCCAAGAAAAAACACTCCGACAAACGCAATTGCGCAAAGACCGATGATTATTTTTCGCATCTCTTTATCTCGATAAAAAAACGTGTCATCCGGATGCCGATACGAGCGGATTTATATCCAATACCGCTCCATCAGCGTGTCCCATTTGTTGTTGTTTTTCAATATATATTCGATCACCTCACCGACGGCCCCCTCGCCGCCCTTGTGAAGGGTTACAAAATCGGCGTGTTTTTTTAATTCCTCGGCGGCATTGGCGACAGCGATACCAAGACCCGCCCTGCGAATCAGGGGAATATCCATGACATCGTCCCCCACACAGGCGACCTCTTCAGGCGTCAACTCCGTTTGGCTCAGCAGCGCCTCGAATGCCGGCAGTTTTTTCAAGCATCCCTGCATGACATGGGTGATCCCAAGCTGCTGTGCCCGAATCGTTGTGGCCTGCGTTTCGCGGCCGCTGAGAATCGCCGTCAATCCACCGGCACGCTGCCACATGACAATCCGATGTCCATCGACGACATTAAAGCGTTTGCTTTCGGTTCCATCCGAATGCACGACAATCCCGCCGTCGGTTAATACCCCGTCCACATCCAAAATGAGCATTTTTATTTTCGACAGGTCTTTGGTTGTCATACCTTATCCCACAATTTTAATGGCTACGATATCCTGTACATCAATCAGGCCCACCGGTTGATCATTCGCGTTCACCACCGGCAATTCATCGATCCGGAACTTATGAAAGACCGCCATCGCCTCGGCGGCCAGCGCATCTTCACGCACCCGCTTGCAGTTCGGCGTCATCATGTCCGCACACTTCACGGAAAACACCGCGGTCCCCAGTTTCGCCATGGAACGCCTTAAATCCGCATCCGTAATAATCCCGGCCAGTTTCCCTTCGGCGTCCGTAATCATCACGGCCCCGCGGCGTTTTGTTGTTTCATTGTTGAGCAGCATTTGTTCAATGGTATCATTTTTCCGCGCCACCGGCAACGCTTCTCCGGGCTTAAACCACATCGTCTGCCCCACCGTCAGCAGTTTTCGGCCCAGGGCGCCCGCCGGATGAAACCGGGCGTAATCCTCGGCTCCGAAATCGCGCAGCTTCATCGTTGTCAATGCCAGCGCATCTCCCAGTGCCAGCATGCAGGTCGTCGATACACTCGGCGCCACGCCCAGCGGACAGGCCTCTGTCAGCATCCCCATGCACAGGAAAATATCACTATGGACGGCCAGACGCGACTGCGGATCTCCGACAATGGAGACTAATTTAATCTCACGCTGCTTGAGCGGTTCAATCAGGCGGACAATTTCTTCGCTTTCACCGCTGTGACTGAGCGCCAGAACAATATCGTTGGTCTGAATGCGGCCCAAGTCCCCGTGCACGGCCTCTGCGGGATGTAAAAAATGGCTCGCTGTTCCGGTCGAGGCCAGTGTCGCGCTGATCTTGCTGCCGATGATCCCGGCTTTGCCCATCCCGGAGACAATGACAGACCCTTCGCATTTCAAAAACAGCTCAATAACCTGCGAAAAAGCATCCTGCTGCATCAGTGGCAGCAGACCGAGAACCGCCTGTCCTTCTGCCTGAATCACACTTTCTGCAAACGTAAGATCAATTTTTGAATTCAACATTTCACCTTTCGATAGTAAAGACGGTATTTCATTCAACTAAAAACGCACAACGCTGCCCCGTTCATCATAGCAGACAATCTTTGGCTGCGAAGACGCTCCCAGGATATCGGCATAAACTCGAATTTCCTTGTCATAGTCCTTTTCGATCTGTACCAGGGCGGCACGCCGCTGATTCAGTAAATAGTTGGCAACATCCGAGCCCGTTGTTAATTCGATACGCCGAATTTCATTTTTCAAGGCCGCCAGCCGAACCGTACGCAGTATCTCAATCGACTGAGATTCAAAACTCTTAACAACTCCGACACCATTACAATGAGAACATTTCAGGTAAGTACTGGATTGCAGCGAAGGTCGCATCCGCTGCCGGGTCAGTTCAATCAGCCCGAACGCGCTCATCTTCAGTGCCCGTGAGCGTGCGCGGTCGGACTTCAGAGCGTTGCGGAATTCCTTTTCAATCTCGCGTTTGTTGCGATTGTCACGCATATCAATGAAATCGCAAATGATCAACCCACCCAGGTCGCGCAGCTTCAATTGACGAACAATTTCCCCAACGGCCTCCTGGTTGATCTTGAAGGCCGTCTGTTCGGCATTGGTCTGCTTGCGGTAACGCCCGCTGTTGACATCAATCGCCACCAATGCCTCGGTCTGCTCGATGACAAGGGAGCCGCCGCTTTTGAGTTCGACACGCATGGACTGTATTTTTTCGATTTCTTTTTCAATATTATATTTATAGAAAAGCGGATTTTTCCCGTCATAATAACTGGCACGCCGCCTCAGTCGCGGCTGGACGATGGACAGAAAATCCCTGATCTTTTTGGTCACCTGTTCATTATCACACAGAATCTTATTGATGGTGGAATCAAAAATATCCCGGACCGTGCGTATGGCAAGATCGGACTCTTGGTAAATCTCCGCAGGCGACTTATCTGAATCAATGCGTTTGCTGATCACAGTCCACAACCGTCTCAAATAAGCAATGTCGTTCTGCAGTTCACGTTTATTGGCCAGTTGAGCCGCCGTCCGAACGATCAGCCCGGTATTGGGCGGAAGCGATATCCCTTCAATGGCTTTGCGAAGTTTTTTTCGTTCCTCTTCATCCTCAATCTTTTGCGAAACCCCCACTTTGGTCATCCAGGGCATCAGGACCAGGTATTTACCCGGCAGTGAAATATACGTCGTCAGTGTCGGGCCTTTCGTATTGATGCCTTCTTTGGTAACCTGAACCACGACACTTTGCCCCTTTTTAAGGCATTTCTGAATCGGGGGCCGCTGTGCCAGCGCTTTGCGCCGACCGATATTTTCTTCGCTGTCCTTTTGTCCGAAATAACGGGGATGCAGATCGCTGATATGCAAAAACCCGTTCTTTTCCGCACCGAAATCGACAAACGCCGCCTGAATCCCGGATTCGATATTGACAATTTTTCCCTTGTAAATGTTGCCCACATGGCTGACCAAACTGGAGCGTTCCGTGTACAACTCCTCTAATGAGCCATCCTCGACAACCGCCACACGACATTCTTCTCCCTGTGACACATTAATCAGCATTTCTCTTGACATAGATATCCTTTTATTTGTGACGTTTAATTTTGACGCCAGCTTATTTCAGTTCGGCAAACGGGCTCCCGCAACTGTCCCGGTTCAATCGTCAGCCATTGCATGATTTCGTCAACACGCACCGTTCCCGACGGCGAAATGCGACAGAGCACTTCAATGCAGTCATCCAAGAAAGTTATTTCACTCAGATACGGAGCCATATCAAATTGTTTATATCTTCTTTTTTTAGCCCAATAGCGGCGGATTTCGATGCCGCTTTTCTCGTCAACCTGCCCCTTACAGTGCAGAAGATGTTCCCGCCATTGTCCATCAGGACAAGATTCAAGCCAGAACCTGTATCGAACGCTTTCCGGATAAAAAGACCTTTTTCGATCCGCGTATTGAATCTCCAGAATGTCGCAATCCGCCGGAAGCTGCTGCTGTATCGAAGCCCGGAGATGTTCGACGGGAGGCGTTTGTGGAAATTGAACCACGGCGCACATCCGGTCCCGGATGGATTGGGTGCCGACACTGCGGGGAAACGGGATGGATAGACACGGATGAGGATTGAATCCGCTCGAAAACACCAGCGGCACAGACGCCCGGATCAACGCCCGCTGAAACAGGGTCAGCGTTTCCTGATGGGACACATAAGCCAGATCTCCCTGGATCGAGAAATCCACAATCAATTTAAACGTTTCATCCAGCATTAATTTAAAGTACTTACGCTATTTTTATTGAAATTCTCAGCCGGTCATGTTCACGGCTGTCTTCATTCACAAACACATCGATCCGTTGGCTTCAGGCCTGGACCGTCTATAAGGTTTCAGGCAGTATCCGCGTCGTTGCGTCCCTGAGATAATTCTTAATCTGCCGGTGAGAGTCCATGGTGGCGACCTTGCGCGACAACTGGTTGCACTCTTCAACCGTCACGGAACGAATAATCTTTTTGACTTCCGGTATCAGCGGCGGCGCCAACGAAAGTACCCGGACGCCCATGCCCAGCAGCAGCATAATGAATTCGGGGTCGGATGCCATTTCGCCGCAAACACTTAGCCCGATACCCGCCTTATGCGCATCCTGAATGACACTTCGCAGCAGCCGCAAAACGGCCGGCTCGGCTCCGGAAAACAGGGTCGAAACATGTTCATTGGCACGATCCACCGCCAGCGTATATTGAATCAGGTCATTGGTGCCGATGCTGAAAAACGCCGATTCATTCGCCAGCAGACCAGCCGTCAATGCCGAACTCGGCGTTTCGATCATAATCCCGACCGGCAATTCTGAATTGTAGGGAACCGCATACTCGTCCAGGTCTTCCATCACATCCCGCAAAATCATCCTGGCCTGTCGAAGTTCCTGCAGATTCGTAATCAGAGGAAACATCACCCTTACATCACCCAATACAGAAGCCCGCAGAATGGCCCGCAGTTGGGTCTTGAACAGCGGCAGCGACTGAAGACAATAGCGAATCGAACGCAATCCCAGCACGGGATTGGATTCATTCGTATGCCAGCCGGCGTGAGGAAGTTTATCGGCCCCCAGGTCCATTGTTCGAATCACCACCGGTTTTCCCTGAACGGCCCGAATCGCTTCGGCATACGCTTCATAATGATCTTCTTCCGTCGGTTCCTGACCGCCGTAAAGATACAGGAATTCGGTACGGTATAAACCAATCCCCTCGCCGCCTTTTTCGACAACCATCTGCGCTTCATCCGGAAATTCGATGTTTCCCATCAACTGAATATGAAATCCGTCGCGTGTATCGGCCGGGAATTCGCGCAGCTCATTCAGTTTGCTGGTGAATTGCGTCATCTGGCGGGAATACTGATCGTATTGACTTAATGTATCTTCGTCCGGGTCTATGACCACGACGCCCCGATAGCCGTCCACAATCACCACACACTCCGGAGGAACCTCAGAGGACATGTCCCCCAGGGCAACCACCGCGGGAATTCCCAGGGACCTGGCCACAATGGCGGTGTGGCTGGTCCGTCCGCCTTTTTCCGTCGCAAATCCTTTCACAAAACTCTTGTTAAAGCCCGCTGTTTGCGTCGGCGTCAGGTCCCCTGCCAGGATGACAACCTCTTCCCGCAGATGATCCACCTCTTCCTGACGTTTGCCCAGCAGGAAAACCAGCAGGCGTTTTTCGATATCATAGATATCCGCCGCACGCTCACTGATATAGGGGTCGTCAATGCCCGCAAAATGCGAGGCAATTTCCCGGAGGATGGCCGAAACCGCATATTCCGCCGTCACCAGCTCTTTCGAGATAAAATCCGTAATGCGTTTTCGGAAGCTGCGGTCCCGCAGAAACCGCATGTGAACCGCAAAAATATCCTGGATATTATTCCGCTGAATGTCCTGTGACGAACCAATTTCCTCCAACTCTGAAATCGCCGTTGCAAACGCTTTGCGCAATCGCTGTATTTCTCTCGCACGATTGGATGGAAGTATCGAGCGGCGCGGAATACGATAATCCTTCGAATCAATCAGCATCGGTTTTGCAATGGCAATACCCGGCGAAACAGCAATTCCCTTCTTGATTTCCATGGATTATACCGATCCTTCCTTCTCGCCGACAGCCGTCTCGGAATCATCAATGAATTTATTTTCAACTAGTCCCCGTAAGGCCTGAATCGCCTGGCCGGCGTCCGGGCCGACCGCGGTAATCTTCAACCGTGTACCGCAAGTGGCCGCGAGCATCGTCATTTGCATAATGCTTTTGGCATCCGCGCGAATGTCCTGATGGCTGACGGAAATATCCGAATGAAACGAGTTGGCTAAATCGACAAACTGCATCGCAGGGCGCATGTGCAATCCTTCCGGATTACAAATTTCAACCTCAATTTCATGTGTCGATTTGGACACGTGTCAACTCCTGAACGGATGATTCGGGGCACGCCGGTTTCTGATTAGCTGTCGTCCTCATCCGCATCTTTTATCGCTTCCATAATAGCTTCCACTGTCTGGGCCTGACGGAGAAAACGGCGAAAGTCGTCTTTTTGGAGATTCTTGAAAATGGTCTCCATCGCCTGCAAATGTTTGTCCGGGTTCGCTGCCGGACTCAGCAGCAGAAACACTGAATACACCGGCTGCTTATCCAGAGATGCAAAATCAATTCCCTGCTGTGAACACCCCACCACGGCGACAGGTTCCGTAACGGACTCATGCTTGACATGGGGAACCGCGACCCCCTTGCCGATCCCGGTGCTGGCCTCATTTTCCCGCTTGATGACCGCTTTGGCCAAGCTCTTTGCATCGATCCCTTTCATTTTTTGACGGTCCATCAGCGACTTCACTAATTCACTGATTACGTCATCACGTTTATTCGAGTTTAACTGGGCAACAATCGCATCCAAACAAACGATGTCCGCTAACTTCATAGTAACTCCTTAGTACCAATAGCACTTTTTATCTGAACGGGAAATTCCCGATCATTCCCAAAACATTCACAATTAAGATGCAGCCGCCTCTTCGTCCGGAAACTGGGATATACCCTGAATTTCGGATACAGACGGGGCCTTGTGGGTTCGTTGTTTTTCCTTGGCCTTTTTTAACTGGCGTTCCATTTTATGCACCACCGCATCAATGCATGTATATGTATCGGTGCCGGTTTCCTTGGCAATCAGTATGTCGTTATGTTCGGCGTGGACAATGATTTCCACCGATTGACCGCCGCCCTCATTGCCATCCAGGATGGCTTCAATCTGACTGACACTGTCGTAATAACGCGGCAATTTTTCAACTTTTTCCTCAATATGGGAACGGATGGCGTCAGTAATCTCAATGTGCTTGCCGGTAATTGTAATCAACATCGTTCATGTCTCCTCTATAACATTGTTATGATTCCGTCGGTATTTCCTGCTCTTTTCGGGATGCTTCAAACGCCAGGTGCTCGGCCGGCGTTATCACACCACCACTGATGACAAATCGAAGGGCCTCTTCAATCGACATTTCCAGTTCGATTGTTTCGGCCCTGGGCACCATAATCACATACCCGGTAAACGGCGTTGGTGACGTCGGAACAAAAACCGTTAAAAAGTCCGCCGCTCTTGCCAGGGATACCTTTTTAAGCCCGGTCCCCGTGACCAGTCCCACGGACCATGTATCTTTTCTCGGGTACTCAAAAGCAACGACCTTGCTGAATTCCAGACTTTTTTTGGCCAAAAAAAAGTCTGTTACCTGCTTAATATAAGGATAAACCTGCCGCACCAGCGGAATGCGCATCAGGTTTCTTTCCACATAATGCCAGAGAGTCCGTCCCACCACACTGGCCAAAAAGGCACCGATAAAGCAGACTCCGATAATGGCAACGAAAAAACCCGTAATTTTTCCTGCACCTTCAACCCAGAATTGATCCAGAAATCCTTTTTCCCAGTTATCAGAAAACAAAAGGATTAACTGAACGATGCCGCGGTTGATATGAATACTCACCTTGTCCTGAATAAAAATATAACACTGAACAAATATCCATATCGTCAGAATGGTCGGCAATAACGCAGCCATCCCGCGGAAAAAATACGAACGAAAGTTTGTAAAAGCTTGCATCGCCGCGTACAACATCCCTGCTAAATCAGCTATAATATTATTCAAAATCACACAGTTGTGATTCTAATTCAAAGGTTTAAATCTGTCTTACATCAGGTATTATGGGGTAAAATAGCGACCGCGTCAACAAAAAACTAACATTCGGAGTCTTTGTGATGATGTGCGCCAGCCAAATGTATCACCATCCCCGGCAAGGACCCTATAAACCATGCTAACCGTTGGCATAAAGCCAAAACCGCCACCAAGTCTCCCGAAGCTCCGGCAAACTGAACGAACAGGATCACCAAACCCCCCTCCAAAATTCCGATACCGGCAATACTCAACGGTAATGAGCCAATCACCCACATCATTGGGAAAAAAACAAAATAGTATTGAATCGGGGCGACAATGTCCAAATCTCGGCCAATCAGCCAGAAAGAAAAAATGATCAGCATCTGCATAAAAATAGAAATAGTAAGACCGAAAAGCAAAATCAAAGGATGATGAATATAAATGATAAAAACCTTATGCGCCTGCTGAAATAAATGGACAATAATATCTTTCAGTTTCTTAGAAAAACTCTTCAAATCGAATTTTTTGGTAAGTAAGAATATGATTCCAAGCAGAACAATCCCGCCAATCAGAAACCAATATCCGGGGATCTGGTGTTCCTGAAAAAATGTTTTCAGGGGATTTTCTTTCCTATTGACCTGAAAAACCCCTTCTTCGCCACGCATAAACAGCATATAGCTCGAAAAAGCCAGAATCATCGTTCCGGCCAGTCCCATAAATCGGTCCGCCGCCACACCAATCGCTGCCTGGAGTTTTTTGTCTGTATGCTTAGAAATATACCATGCTCTCACAAGATCACCACCGACTGCACTCGGCATAAAATTAGTGAAAAACTGGCCAAGAAATGTTAGTTTTACCGCCAAAAATAACGGAACATAAATCTTTTGGGCTCGCATAAACACCCACCAGCGAAATCCAATCAGGCATAAGCCGATACAAAAGCACAGTATTGCAAACAATAACGTCGAAATTTGTAATCGAGTGAAAGCTTGAGCGACCTGATCCGGATTGATCTCCTTGTAAAGAATCCAACATGCGAGTATTGCGACAGCAATTCGAATCAGCAATGAAAGGGACTTTTTAATCGACTTTTTTTGTTCGACAGCCAAAGGCAATTCCTCAAAATTCACTTGTTTTCGGGTAGAATAACGAGTAAAAACCATAAATACAAGCAATTGGAACACATTTTAGTTAAAAATAGAATTTGTCATTTGGGAGTTTTTACGTGGGTGCAAATATTGAAATCGAAGAAGGTCTGGTGTTTCAGCCAAAGTTTGATGCAAACGGCTTGATCACAGCAATCTCACAAGATGCCGAGACTAACCAGGTGTTGATGGTGGCGTATATGAACGAAGAGGCATTGAAACTGACGCTGGGAACCGGAAATGCGGTTTTCTTCAGCCGGTCCCGTAAAAAACTGTGGAAAAAAGGCGAAGAGTCGGGCCACGTTCAAAAAGTCGAAAAAATCTTAGTCGATTGCGACCAGGATTGTCTGATTCTGAAAGTCACTGTTGACCAGGGTCAGTGTCACGTTGGCTATCAATCCTGTTTCTACCGTGCTGTTAAAAACGGCTCAAAGAATGATCTGGAATTTATCGCAGAAAAAGTCTACGACCCCAAACAAGCGTACAAGAAATAATATATTACCAGACCCTTTATTGCTTCTTGTGCACCCTGTTTTTGTTTACTGGACAACATTAATCTAAAATAATGCCGAAAGCTATATCCTGCATTGTGACGATATAAGAAATTATTGTACTTATATGATAGAATCAGTTAGATTATAGTTTCATATATTTGGTTTCGTTTATTTTAGAGCTTTATTATCTTGTCAATTGAAAGGTGCCATCATGTTATTAATGCTTTTTGTACGTTTTTTATTCCTCATTACCACCATTGCTTTTCTGTTAATAGGATTAAACGATACTGCCAAAACCAACCAAGATGTTCAAGTTTTTTTTCTGGCCCTGATTCTAACAGTTTTTGCCATTGTGATTGAATGGCTGACACCCAAAAAATCCCTATTTACTCTGACTGGGGTTTTCTTTGGATTGTTAATCGGTATGATTATCAGTTGGGGATTCAACCGGATTCTTATTCTGATGAATGAATTTTACTGGCATCTGGGGGAAGAGACCCTTGAAATGGGGCTTTGGCTGGTAACATTGTCTTTGTGCTATTTGTGCATCTCAATTGTGATCAGAACCAAAGATGACTTCCGATTCCTCGTTCCGTACGTTGAGTTTACACGACAAACAAGGGGATTACGTCCGTTGGTTCTGGATACTTCTGTTATTATTGACGGCCGGATTGCAGATATCTCCCAGACCAAACTCTTTGACGCCCCACTGATTGTCCCCCGTTTTGTTCTGAACGAGTTGCAGCTCATCGCCGACTCCGCTGACAAAGTCAAACGCAACCGGGGCCGGAGAGGCCTGGATATGCTCAACAAACTCCAACACAGCCCTATTGTAGAAGTCTCTGTTGATGATACTCCGCCGCCCGGAGTCGATGAAAACGCCGAGGTTGACCAGAAACTGGTGGCTTTCTCGAAAAACTGCGACGGGCGGCTGGTTACCAACGACTTCAATCTTAACAAAGTTGCCACCCTGAGAGGAGTCGATGTGATTAATATCAACGATCTGGCTAACGCCTTAAAAACCGTGACCCTGCCGGGTGAGGCAATGACTGTCAAAGTCCTCCGTCTGGGAGAGGACTCGCATCAGGGGGTAGGCTACCTTGAAGACGGCACCATGGTCGTCATTGAAGGCGCCAATGATAAAATCGGCAAGATGGTGACGTTTACGGTTACCAGTGCGCTGCAGACGTCCGCCGGACGGATGATTTTTGGAAAATGCGAGGATTCCGCCGCCTCAAGGACCAACGGCAACAAACCAACGGGAAATCGACAGGATTCATCGAACTCTTACCGGAATAAGCGGTATAATAAGACATCGTAAGAGGCGGCCTTCGCAATCCCCGCGATTGAGTGTTGTGTTGTGTCGGGATGGCAGACCCTCAATGGGCACTCCGTTCAGAAAAAGAAACGCTTGACAGTCTTTGCGTTCAGCAGATAACATATCCCAATCGACCGTAACTGAAGGTCCATTTAAATAAATCAATAAAACCGGAGGCCTCCATGGCGAAGAAAGCCCCCAAAAAAACTGTCAAAGAACCACAAATCTGTATTGTTACCGTAACCGGTAAGGATAAGGTCGGCATTATTGCGCAACTGAGCGTTGCGATGGCGGAAAACAACATCAATATCGTCGATGTCAATCAAAAAATTATGGAAAACTATTTCGTGATGACCATGGCCTGCGATATGGCCGAGGCGACAGTAACAATTAACGAAATCAACGAAAAACTCCGCCTGATTGGTAAGGAAATGGACCTGCAAATCACTTTCCAGCACGAAAATATTTTCAAGGCCATGCATCGGGTGTAAACACGCCCTGACAGGATAGAGACCATGCGAATCTCTGTAGAAGAAGTCTTTGAAACGGTCCAGATGACCATGGACCAGCATTTTGACATTCGTACCGTCACCCTCGGCATCAATCTCAAGGACTGTATGGACCGTAATCTCGATCTTTTTTGTAAACGTGTCGAGCGGCGGATTGTTACCATGGGCCAAAAGCTCAATGCGGCCGCCGACGCGATGGAGCAAAAATACGGCGTACCGGTCATCAACCGCCGGATTTCCGTCACTCCTGTTTCACTTTTGTTGGAACCGCTGCCGCGGACCGTGGCCACCGCGGTCAAAGTCGCCAAAACGCTGGACCACGCCGCCACCCGGGCCGATATTGATTTCATCGGCGGTTTCGGCGGTTACGTCCAAAAGGGGCTGACCGCTTCGGATGAAAACCTGATGAATGCCCTGCCGGAGGCATTGTCGAAAACCAAGCGGGTTTGCTCATTTTTCAATCTGGGTTCGACACTGGCGGGACTGAACATGACGGCTGTTGAACGGTTCGGACATATCCTCAAGGACCTGGCCGTCAAAAGCAAAACGGGCATCGGTTGCGCGAAAGTCGCTGTCTTTGCCAATGTCCCCGGCGACAACCCGTTTATGGCCGGTGCACACCACGGTGTCGGCGAACCGGACTATTCGCTGAACATCGGCATCTCCGGCCCCGGCGTCGTCAAAGCCGTTGTTGAAAAAAATCCAACCTGCGAACTGACTGAACTGTCGGAAGTCATTAAGCGAACGGTCTTCAAGATCACCCGTGCGGGAGAACTCATCGGACACGAAGTAGCGGACATGATGAGTGTGGAATTCGGGATTGTCGATATCTCGCTGGCCGCCACACCTGCTGCAGGCGATTCCGTAGCAGAGATCATTGAGGCCATGGGGGTTGGCCGCATGGGCGTACCCGGCACGACTGCGGCACTGGCTTTGCTGATTGACGCCGTCAAAAAAGGCGGCGCGATGGCTTCGGGCCACGTCGGCGGTTTAAGCGGAACCTTCATTCCCGTCAGCGAAGACGCCGGCATGATTCGCGCCGTCAAAGAAGGTACTCTGAATCTGGAAAAACTGGAAGCCCTAACCAGCGTCTGCTCGGTCGGCATGGACATGTTCGCCATCCCCGGTTCAACCCCACCGGATGTGATCAGTGCTGTTATCGCCGACGAACTGGCTATCGGCATCGCCAATAATAAAACCACCAGTGTGCGCGTAATCCCTGTTCCCGGCAAACGCGCCGGACAAAGCGTCCATTTTGGCGGGCTTTTGGGAACGGCCCCCATTATGCCGGTCACTAAAAATGCCAGTTTTGACTTCATTAACCGCAAGGGCCGCATGCCCGCCCCCATCAAAGCACTGAGAAATTAGCAGTTGGCACTCAGTTTAATGGGATTACGTCGAAAAATCGCCAGCGATCATAAGCAATGCAAATAAATTCGGCTTTGATAAAAAAATCTCGCATTTAGAATTGATTCAATAAACTTTTTTGATATATTGCAATTTCTGTTTTGTGACGAAACGTTGTTTTGTTGTGAAACTAAGAACAACAACAGCCATTAATGATTAACAAACTTAAAAGAAACCACCGAAAGTATGGAAATTAAAGCATTTAATGCTTACCGTTTTAATAGCGATGTTGTCGGCAGTTCCGACGACTGCATCGCCCCGCCGTATGATGTCATCGATTCGTCCATACAGGATGAACTGTATCATAAAAATTCCTACAATATCGTCCGAGCCATCAAAGGCAAGCCGGAAGCGGATGACACTTCCGACAATAACGTTTATACCCGTGCCGCAGAGTATCTGGAAAACGCCGTCGCAACCGGCGCGTTAGTGCAGGATAACAAAGAGGCAATTTACGCTTATGTCCAGGATTTTGAGATCGCCGGACAGATGTTCCAGCGCAGCGGGGTCATTGCCTGCGGCAAACTGCGTCAATTTGGTGAAGGCGTTCAACCGCACGAAAAAACACTGGAAGGCCCCAAGGCCGACCGGCTGAACCTGACACGGGCAACGGCCTGCCAGTTCGGGCAAATCTTTATGCTCTACGATGACCCGGCCAACACCGACCGCACCATTGTTTCCGACGCAATGCAAACAGCGCCGGTGATCGATACGATTGACGAGCATGACGTGCGGCATCGTCTGTTCGTGGTCGATGATGTCGAATCCATTGAAACTTTTGCCGCGATGATGGCTGACAAGCAGGCAGTCATTGCTGACGGTCACCACCGCTATGAAACGGCACTGAATTACTGGGCCGAAACACAGGACAAGCAGGCGGCTTACCAAATGATGACATTCGTGAATATGCGGAATGAGGGACTGGTGATCCAGCCGACACACCGACTGCTGATCAACATGGAAGATTTCGATCTGGTCGCCCTGCTTGCTGAACTACAAAATGAGTTTTATGTATCTGAGTTTAAATTTGAAAATGACGATGAACGCAAACAGGCACGCTTGGGAATGTTTGCGATGGTGGCGAGCCTTGCGGAACAAAACATTTTCGGCTTTTACGCGGGAACCCAGGCATTTTATGCTATCAAGCTAAAAAATCCAAAATTCATGGCCGAATTGTACCCCGAAATGAGCCCCGCCGCACAGCAGTTGGATGTGAACGTGCTGCATAAGCTGATCCTTGAAAAGCATTTGGGCATCTGCGACGCCAAACTGGCCAGCGAGAGCCATTTAGTCTATATTAAGGATCTCGGTGATGCGATTGATAAGTCAATCGCAGAGGTTGACAGCGGCCACAGCCAGGGCGTGTTCTTTATGAACGCCACCCGCATTGAACAGGTACAGGCAGTCGCGGCAGCAGGTGAAAAAATGCCGCAGAAATCAACTTTCTTTTATCCGAAAATTTTCTCCGGACTCACCATCCGGAAACTGGATATCGAAAAAATAAAACCACACTACAACAAAAACCTTATTGTACAGGAGTGTTAGAAAATGACAGACTGGAAAAATCCGCCCAAATTGTTTATTCCGGGACCGGTACACGTATTGCCGGAAGTCCTGCAGCAGATGGCGCGTCCGACGCTGGGACATCGTTTGAAAGAATATTCCCAGCTCCACGGCGAAGTGGCCGACATGCTCAAGAAAATCCTTTACACCAACCAACATATCTTTCTGAGTACCTCATCGGCGTCCGGCATATGGGAAGCCAGCATCCGCAACTGCGTCCAGAAGGATGAGACGGTTCTGTGCTGCATGTGCGGTGCGTTCAGTGACAAGTTCGCTTCGGTCACCAAAGCGTGCGGCCGACAGGTTGAAGAGCTGAAAGTCGAATGGGGACAGGCGATTACCGCTGAGATGATCGACACAAAGCTGGCAACCGGTAAATATCCCGTTGTTACACTGGTATATAACGAAACCAGTACCGGCCTGACCAATCCGGTGTATGAGATCAGCAAGATGATGAAGGAAAAGTATCCTGATGTGCTGGTATTTGTGGACGTGGTCAGCGGTGTGGTGGGTCTGCCGATTCACTTTGATGAACTTGGCTGGGATGTGGCGTTTGCCTCCGTCCAGAAGGCCTTTGCGATTCCGCCGGGATTCGCTGTTGCCGCTGTGAGCAATCGTGCGGTTGAAAAGAGCGCATCCGTTCCCGAACGCGGCTACTACTTTGACTTCCAGCAGTTTGTCAAAACAGAAGCCAAGGACCAGACTCCGACAACGCCGTCGATCCCGCATATCATGGCGCTGCATTACAAGTGCAACATGCTTTTGGAAGAAGGCATGGAAAATGTCTGGAAGCGGCATGAGGAGATGGCCAACTACGTCCGCGGCTGGGGCCTGGCACAGGGTTTCGAAGTGTTCCCGCAGGCCGGATATGAGTCGAATACACTGACGTGCTTCAAGAACACACGCGGCATTGATGTCGCAGCGGTCAATAAGGGCTTGCAGGAAAAACACAACATCGTCTTCGGCAACGGCTACGGCAAGCTGAAAAACGAAACCTTCCGCATCGCACACATGGGCGATGTCACCATCGACGACCTGAAAGAACTGCTCGGCTGGATCGAAGAAGAGATTAATTAGGATGTTCGGAGTTCAAGCTTTAGCTTGTCTTTACACACTAAAGTGTGAACTCTTACAATACAAGGCCCGCGAGGTTATCCCCGCGGGTTTTTTTATTATCATGCCGAGAATTTGAAAATGGTTGTGGAACCAAAAAGTTCTCCGGGGCGGAGGGTTGTGGTTGGAAAATCTGGTTTGTTGGGCGAGTCGGGGTAGTGCTGGGTTTCGAGACAGAAGGCCGAGCGGCGGGGGTAGGTTACTCCACCCTTGCCGGTGAAGCCGTCGAGATAGTTGGCAGAGTAGAACTGGACTCCCGGTTCGGTTGTCAGGACTTCCATAATCCGGCCGGAAGCCGGTTCAACAACACGTGCGGCCAATAATAAGGAACCACTTCGCGGAACTTTTTTAACAGGTTCCTCGGCTTCGCTCGGAATGACAGATTTTGATTTATTCAGCACAAAATTGTGATCATAACCGTTGCCGAATTTTAATTGCGGGCAGTCGTCTTCAATTCGCCTGCCGATTGCTATAGGTGTAGTAAAGCCCAAGGGTGTGTCTTTCACCGGGCGAAATTCCCCGGTCGGGATCGAATTGGCATCGGCAACCGGCGTAAAACTGTCCGCATTGATCATCATCTCATGGGCCAGCATCGCATCGGTCCCGGCGGCGTGCCCCGCCAGGTTAAAATAGCTGTGATTGGTCAAATTAACGACTGTCGGTTTGTCTGTAGTGGCTTTGTAATCGATTTTCAGTTCGTTGCCGTTGGTCAGGGTATATATTACGGTTACATGCAAGTTGCCGGGATAATCCTCTTCGCCGTCTTTGCTGACATAACGCAGTTTCAGACCAGCCGCATCGGCTGTTTCAAAGGTTTCCGCCTCCCAAACCTGCTTGTCGAATCCCTTTCTCCCCCCGTGGAGGTGATTGGGACCGTTATTGATCGCGAGGGTGTATTCAGTGCCGTCCAGCGTAAACTTTCCCCCGGCGATACGATTCGCATAGCGTCCTGTAATGCAGCCGAAATAAGGGCTTTTTTCTTCGTAATCGGCAATACTGTCAAAGCCCAAAACAACATTGGCCAATGTACCATCCCGATCCGGCACCCACAATTCGGTAATAATCCCGCCGTAATTGGTGATCCTGACAGACATTCCGTTGCCGTTTGTGAGGGTATATAATTGAACGGGCGTGCCGGCTTTGGTTTGACCGAAGTCTGTTATCTCAATCATTATGCTAATTCCTTTCCATTGGTAATTATAGCTATGGAAGCACAGAAGTACACAGATTTTTTTTGCCACAGATAGCATAGAGAGTATAATCAGCATTATGAAGAAAACAGCTCAGAACAAAGAATATCGGTACCTGTTGCGGCGAACGCTGGTTCCGCTGCTGATCGTCGCTCTGCCGATTGCCGCGATGATCGCCTATATCCTCTATAACAAACAGGCAAGCCGTCCTGAGGTTTCAGCGCCGCCACCGGCATCTGAACCGGTTTCTTTTGGGGAAGCAAACTGGCCGATCTTTCGGGGGAATACCGCCTTAACCGGGCGGGCCGGCGGCAATCTGCCCGACGCACTAACGCTTGCATGGAAATTTCAGGCCAAAGACGCGATCAAATCCACGCCCATCGTCGCCAATAACGTTGTCTTTGTTTCTTCGATGGACAAGCACTTGTATGCGGTCGACCTGAAAACCGGAACCGAAATCTGGAAATTCGCCGCCGATGATGCGTTAGAAGCAGCCCCGTTGTACCACCAGGAATTTATTTATATCGGTTCGGCCAGCGGCCTCTTTTTCTGCATTGACGCGAAGACCGGCCAAAAACAATGGGCCTTTGAATCCGACGCGAAAATCATCGGTTCGGCTAATATCGCTGTCAATCCTGAAACCGGTGAGGATGTTATTTTATTCGGCTCTTGGGATAATAATCTCTACTGTCTCGATGCCAAAACGGGCGATCTGATATTCAAGTATGCCGCAGGATACTATATCAACGGTTCCATTGCGGTCGCTGACAATGTTGCGGTTTTTGGTTCCTGTGATGCAAATATCTATTGGCTGCCGATTGCTGATCCGAACGCCATCAAAACAATCGATGTCGGTTCCTATGTCGCAAGCAATCCGGCCATCGATTCAGGAATCATCTTTGCCGGAAGCTTTGAAGGCCTGTTTCTGGCGGCGGATGCAACCACACAAGAGATTCTCTGGCGGTTTGCCCCATCCGAAGATCCCTTTGTTTCGGCTCCGGCAGTCAATGAAAAAGTTACCGTGGTCGGTTGTCAGGATAATAATGTCTATTGTCTGGATCGACGCAACGGTGAACAACTCTGGCGTTTTTCATCGCAGGATAACTTCGACAGCAGCCCCGTCATTTGCGGCGACAAAGTCGCTATCGGCTGTGATGACGGACGCCTGTACCTGTTGGACATCCACACCGGCAAAGAAGTTTTCTCCTACACGCTCGGCGCCCCTATTCTGTCCTCTCCAGCCATCGCGAAAAATCATCTTGTCATCGGTTGCGACAACGGAACTGTCTATGCATTTGTCACAAGATAATAAGAGCTTATCCGAGTTGCATTGAAAGAGGTTTTTCTAAGCGGCTCTGGGCAAGTAAATCGGCATTGCTGAAGATATCTTTCGTTGGACCATCCGCCATGACTTTGCCGCCGCCGAGTACGATCGTTCGCGGGCATAACTGCAGGGCCAGATCCAAATCATGAGTAGCAATAATCTTGGTGTGCTTAAACGTCCGCAATAGTTCAATCAACTCACGACGGGCCCTCGGATCCAAACTGGAGGAAGGTTCGTCCATTACCAGAATATCCGGACTCATTGCCAATACCGTAGCTATGGCAACCCGGCGTTTTTCGCCAACAGACAGCTTAAATGGAGGACGGTCTTGCAGATAATCTGCTCCGACACGCCGCAGGGCCTGCATAACAATAGTATGCAGCTCTGCATCCGCTAAGCCCATATTCATTGGGCCGAATGCCACATCTTCAAACACGGTCGGCATAAAAAGCTGATCATCGCTGTCCTGAAAGACCATTCCTACAGTCCGGCGAATCGCCGCGGCCGTTTTTTTGGTTACGGGTAAATCGCCGATATGAATCGTGCCCTGCGTCGGAAGCAGACACCCGTTCAGATGCATCAACAGTGTGGATTTGCCCGCACCGTTGGCCCCAACCAGAGCAACGGATTCGCCGTGGGTAATCCGAAACGACACGCCGGCCAACCCGTCCGTTCCATCCGGATAAGCAAAGTAAACATTTTCCGCCTGAACAATATGATGACTCATTGGAAGATTCCCGTAATCAGACGCCCTAACCCAAGTGCAGGATTCGTCAATCGAAACAGAATAAATACAATACAGCAACTCAGCAAAAACAGCGTGTCTTTCCATGTCCAGTTTAACTGACAGGACAAGTGGATTTGGCCTTCAAAACCGCGGCAGCACATGGCACGATAGATGCGCTGGGCACGGTCGGTCGTACGCAGAAATAACCCGCCGATGAGCGAGGTAAAGGTGCTGATACTCATAGCTTTGCGTAATGGGGCTCGGAGCTGCCAGGCACGCCCCATTCGTGCGGCTTCTTCGACCAACACAAAGGCATAACGATACAAAAATAACAACTGCATGACAAATACATTCGGCACACCGACTTTTTCAAGGGCCAGACAAATCGTGTAAAAACCGGTGGTTGCAATGAGGATAAACGCGGCCAGTACTGTCAGAACGAAACGCAGCAGAATCGACGCAAATGAAATCCAGCCGCCGGTGATGTGAAACGTACCGATTTCAAACAGTACCCGGTGATCCAATAAGGGATTGAAAATGCCAACCATCACGGCAAACGGTGCCACCCACAGCAAACGTTTCAATAAATAGCCAACCGGCAAACCGCCTAAAACAATCATCACCACAGGAAACAGAAAAAACGGCAGCATTGCCGAAATCTGATATTTATCAAACGACACAACCGTCACAATAAAAACCAGTGTCGTCAATAGCTTGGCACGCGGGTCCAGTCGATGCACCGGGCTGTCGGCCCGTGCGAGCGTGTCGAGATATCCAAGATTCAATATAATTGTATCGGCTTTTGACATTTTTCATCCAATAAAAATACACCTGTCCGTCAATGGAGGACAGGTGCATTATACGGTATTTCATATCCAATGACAAAATTTATTACACCTTCACCGGACCCTGCGGCTTGAGCTTGAGTTTTAACAGGAAACCAATGCCAAATGCAATGAGCAATGTCAGCAAACCACCGACCAACCCGGCCACCGTGGTTCCGGCATCCACCGCAGGCCAGTTTGTTGCCGACTCTTCACCTTCATCGCCCGCGGATTCAGCTTCCTTGAAACCGTAATCCGGCATGAATGCTGTGGTCTCCTGTAATCCGGAGAGTTTCTCGTAGACCGGCTTGTCCGGCGTATCCAGTTCTTCGCTGCCGGATATCTTGAACATCGACCATTCCAGCCCATCCGGATGGCCCGATGCAAACCAGCTTATCGCCCCGCCGGTAACAATCGCAACGACCAGCAGGACCGCAACGACAAATTTGATCGAAACCGTGGATTTGCCCGCATCCGACAGCGAAACCTCTAATAGCTGCGGTTGGGCCTTGGCAACAAAGGTCACGACGCCCGCCGTAACCACCCCTTCAATAACACCAATACCTAAATGAATCGGCTGCATCGCCATAACAAAACCAGTAAACGGAAGCTCTGCCCTTCCAGAAAACATCGTTTGCAAAACAACACAAAAAGCGCCAAGTTGCAACCCTATAATTACCGACAACATAGACCCCCAAAACAATCTCATCTGTGACTGATGCTTTTGATTGACTATTTTTTTATATACTAATGGATATGCCACAAAACATGTCCAAAAACCAAGGTTAAAGATATTGCAGCCCAACGCCAGAATACCGCCATCCGCAAAGAATAGCGCCTGTACCGTCAGGATCGACGCCATCACCAGAAAGCCCGCCCACGGACCCAGTAAAATCGCAAGTATCATCCCACCGCCAAGATGGCCGCTTGAACCGGTACCGGGAATCGTATAATTAATCATCTGGGCCGCAAAGATAAAGGCACCGGTAACACCCATCAAAGGGACTTTGTAATCACTCAGTTCGGTTTTGACTTTTTTGCAGCAATACCCGATCAACCCGGCCGAAACCGCCCATAATGTACCCCCGACCGCTGGAGAAATAAGAGCATCTGCCATGTGCATGATTTATTCCCTTTCATTTTTACAAATACAGCATTTGTGCATAAAAATATCATATTCGTGCTACGGTATCAACAAAAAAATGGGGAATTCCATGGATTGCGAATCCCCCGAAAAGAATAGCGTCGTCCTAAAATGTGATCAACGCCCGCAGGCCCAAAACGACGGCGTCGCTGACACCATTGGCACCGCCGGGGTTGGTTATATATTGCACCGACGGGCTGACCGTCATCCACCGTGTCACCACGGCACTGTAATACAGTTCGGTCACGCTTTCGTAATCCTCTGGATAGGTGCTGTCCGCTTTGTCGCTGAAAGTGCCGTGGGCATAGCCAATCGCCAGCACATCGTCATCTCGCCCTTCGAGTAATCCCTTATATTGAACACCCAGACTGTAAAAGCATGACATGTCATTTGCCCGACTGGGAGCATAGCCATATCGGAAAAAACTGCCCAATCCCTGCGTGTCATCCGGACGATCATTTTCATTCGTCAGTTTCTGATCACAACTGACATACAAACCGGTATCATCGCGATACTCCTTCGACGCATCCGAATTTGCTTTTGGCTGCGGGTCATACCAAACGCCCACCCGGTAAGCGCCCGGCAGGATCCCTTTGTCCGAATGCAAATGCGGCGTCACACCGGTCTCGGCCATGTACACAAAATATGCTTCATCATGGAACGCTGTGTTGAAACCGGTTTCGCGGCCATCGGCCTGGGCATCGGCAATGCCGACTGAAAGATACCAATCCTCAACCGGATTCCAGTGGATGATGGCTCCCAATCCGTAATCGGGGAACGGGATGGTGGGATTGTTAACCAGTGCGCCGTTGAGGAACTGGGTGGCTTCATCATTGGCGTACATGTTCCCATCAAAAGATACCGGACACCCGCGGCATTCAAAACCGCCGGTCATGTCCAGTTTGCCGATCCGGAATTGAAAAGCATTATCCCAAAATGCCGTTTCATAATAGAATTCAACGATATCCATAGACCGGTTTCCGATAGCATCGGCATTCACACCGAACGCACTGCCCACGGAAACACCATCGATGCCTTCCGAATCGGTCCATCCGCCCTCGCCATGCAAAAACAGAATGCCGTCCATTCCCAGCATTCGCTGCAAATCAAATGTCACTTCGAGATCATAACTGCCGGCAAACTCGCCTTGGCGACTGTCAGTACTCAGGCCGCCTTTGACGTTTCGCTGATAGACCGAAGTTGCACTAAACGCTGTCTCGATACCGGTCGGCTCCAATGCCTCATTCAGCCCTAAAAAACCTCCCGTCATGGATTCCTGCTCCCACCAATGCTCGTGCTGTGCCTGTGATACAACCGTCACCGCGAACATCATCATTGCCATACATATCATCCGTAAATTTTTCATTCATTGTCTCCTGTTTTCATGGATCATGTTGTTTTATGCAACTCAGTTGCAAATACAATACACTAATTGCAACCTGGTTGCAAACAATTTCTTTTGAATTTACACAAATATTTCCGAAAACCATTAAATCGCCCCAAAGGCGCATATTATTTTATGTTTCGTGCTGCTGCATAAAAATACTAAATTCGTGCTACACCATCAAGGTTATTTTTGAATGATTTTGAAAATGTCTAATCCCGCATTTCATCCGGATTATGAGGGAAAATTGCTTTACTTGCTGTATTATTTGGGCACAATATGGGGCAGGTAGAGTAAAAATATGTCAGTTTTTTAAAGGTTGGCACAATGAGTGATTTAGAACGTGTTGGGGTATCGCTGGATAAAGCGTTGCTGGGGCAGTTTGATGAGTTGATCGCCGGACAGGGGTATATGAACCGATCTGAAGCCGTGCGAGATTTGATCCGGGATCGGCTGTCGGCCAAGCAACTGGGCGACCCGGCGGCCGACGCCGTAGCGGGAATTTTTCTCGTGTACGACCACCATTCCACAACCCTGACCAATAAATTGCTGCACCTGCAACACGACCATGTACTGGATATCGTGGCCTCGATACATCTTCACCTGGACCATCACAACTGCCTGGAGATTATTATCGTTAAAGGCAAGGTCAAAAAAATTCAAGCTCTGGCTGATAAAATGGGCTCCCTCAAAGGCGTCAAGCTTAGCAAAACGAATATGATCAGCATCACTTGACGTGAACAATCCGAAAAACGTCAAGATTCAGTCGCATTGCTTGCTTTATCGATTTCAACAGACCTTTTCTTACCAGCCCGTCGGAGACAGTGCATCGGACAGCGGCTCGTTCCACCATTTCGGGTCGCGGAGGTAGTGTTTCATCCACATGGCGGCGTTGACGCCGTCGGCTACCGCAGTCACAAGCTGCATCGCCGCTCCGATGCGGCAGTCCCCCGCCACAAATACACCCGGCACCTTTGTTCGAAGGTATGCCGTATCACACTGAATAAATCCGTGCTCGGTCAGGGCGACAAACCCCTTCAAAAAGTCAGTATTAGGAATCATGCCGACAAAAATAAATACGCCTTCACAGTCGATCTCTTCGGTGTCTTCCGTCTTGACGTTTTTCAGGACGGCTTTTTCGACTTTGCCCTCGCCCTCGATAGACGTAACAACCGAATCCAACTTCAGTTCGATGTTGCTGTCGTCTTTGTTGACGTAATCCATCAACTCCTCGACCAGCACCTGTGTGGCACGAAATTCCTGCCGGCGGTGAACCATATACACCTTTTTGGCGTACTTGGCCACGTGCAGCGTATCCTCAACCGCCGTATTGCCCCCGCCGACGCAAACCACCACTTTATCCTTAAAGAACGGCGCATCGCACGTGCCGCAATAGCTCACACCGGTCCCGGCCTTGCGAAATTCATCTTCTCCCGGCACCCCCAGCGGACGATACGAACTGCCGGGCGTCAAAATCACCACCTTGCCCACGAATGTCTCTTTCGATGTGGACACTTCAATCTGTCCGTCATCGCGGCAGGACAGTGATTTAACTTCGGCATTGTTCTTCGCCTCGGTCCCGAAGTTCTTGGCCTGTTCGAGCATTTTTTCGATCAGTTCCGGCCCGCCGATATTCTTATAGCCGGGGTAGTTCTCGATTCGGTCGGTATTATTGATCTGCCCGCCGGGGTAGAACTTTTCCAGCATAAGTGTTTTCTGGCGGTCCCGCGAGGTGTACAACGCCGCACCCAGACCCGCCGGGCCGGCGCCGACAATAATGCAATCATACATGTTATCTGACATCGCTATCTCTCATTTAAAGTAATCAATCGTTTTTCACTGTCCAACTGCATGTTTCAGGCAGTGGGCCCCTCTGATGCCTGAACATCCATCTGGAATATCCGCTGCAGTTCTTCAATCGAAACCGTTTCCCAGATATGTCCCCTGCGGCGCGGCTGCTGTTCGTATTTGCCAAGTAAAGTCCGGGATTTATCATAGTACAATTCATCATAAGAATTCTGGACATGCAAATAAGTCATTCGGATTATATATTTCGTCTCTTCAGACTTGGCCTTGGCCTGTTCCGGAGAAATCTTCTCCAGGTAAACCGGCACCAATTGTCCCATGGTCCCAAGCACATCAACAATAACGTTGTCGCTTTCACTTTGCAAAAAACGGCTGGCCAGTTCCGGCAAAAGCGGTTCCGGCAAAAAAAACTGGGCCGTGGAAAATGTCTTTGTCTTCTTTACATTGCACTTTACCAAAAGCGCTCCGTTCTCATCGGTTTCGATCTCATAAACATGAGGTTCCTTCATTCCAAAGTATCTTACCTCCGTTTGCCAGCGATATTCCTTTTTAAAAGGATTAAACCAAAGAGATGAATCCAACGTGAGATATTTGTGTTCAAGCTGCCGGATGTGACCTCGCCGCAGGGTCTGTTCGTCGCCGGCATACAGCGAATGGGTCGCCGCATAATAGCCCAACGTCACCCCTGTCAGGGCGTCTTTGATTAAAAACGCCTCATCAGGAAACACTGCCTTTTCCCGCGGCTGCGACTGACTTTGCAGGAAGGTATCCATTAAAGCACGTCCATCTTCCAGTTCTTTCGGCATCTGATACTGAATGCTCTTGGCCAGTGATTTGAAAATCGTCTCTTCATAGAAATTGTTGATGCCCGACGATTTTACGATCAGTTCAATCGAACGGTTATAATCCAGCCGCAAAACACCCAGATAAAACTCTTCTGTGTTCCCGGCGGCACCTGACACCATCCTGGCATAGGTCATCGGGAGTTCTTGCCCAGCCGTACCGAAACCCGACATTTTTGCTCCGGCATCAATCGCTTGCTGTTTTAAGAGTTCCTCCTCGGACCCTTGCGGCGTGCTCAAAACATACCTCCACCGCACATCGATACTCCCCCGCCCCGGACTGCGAAACTCGCCGACAAGCGTCATACTGCTTTCAGATTCCTCGTATTGCCATG
>Ga0272442_10001854_pt1 | contig 31357 bp, 20 predicted proteins | sample SSMForm2O_FD_200262 | JGI IMG/M metagenome (GOLD analysis project Ga0272442, IMG submission 200262) | Marine sediment archaeal communities from Little Sippewissett salt marsh, Falmouth, MA, United States - SSM-Form-2O | ecosystem: Environmental > Aquatic > Marine > Wetlands > Sediment ... | reverse complement strand
GTGATCCCCCGTTTCTGCTCCTCCTCCATCCAGTCCATGACAGCCGTGCCATCATGTACCTCGCCCATCTTATAGGTCTTACCGGCGTAGTAGAGAATCCGCTCCGTCACCGTCGTCTTACCGGCGTCGATATGGGCCATGATGCCTATGTTGCGGATATCCCCTAGCTTTCCCATTTTCTACCTGCTCAATCGCATGTCTCCACGAAATTATGTCTATACCTGTCGAATCGGCTCAATCGCCGATCTGCGGGCAAAAAAAATGCCACGGCTTCTCGCGAAATCCACCGTGGCGATATGGCTCACTGGTCTTACCAGGCGAAGTGGGCAAACGCCTTATTCGCCTCGGCCATCCGGTGTACGTTCTCACGCGTCGTCATGGCCCCCCCCTGCTTCTTATAGGCATCCATCAACTCAGCGGCCAAACGCTGACACATCGGCTTGCCCTTCTTGCCCCGGGCCGATGCCAGGATCCACCGGAACGCCAGCGATTGCTGACGCCTCGGGTTGACCTGCATCGGTACCTGATAGCTGGCCCCGCCGACGCGCTTGCTACGAACCTCAAGCAGTGGCTTGACGTTGTTGATCGCCGCTTCGAAGACCTCCACGGGCGGTACGTCAGCGACCTTCCCGGCGATGATCTCCATCGCATCATAGAAAATATGCTGTGAGGTGCTCTTCTTGCCGTCCCACATCATGCAGTTGACGAACTTCGACACCAGCTTGCTACCGTACTGCGGGTCGGGTTTCAACTGCGCGCTGGAAGCTGTAAACTTCTTGGCCATAACGTTTTCTACCGCCTCAAATACCTTCTACTCGTTCGCCTCTCGTCATTTCGCCTTCTTGGCGCCGTACTTGCTTCGGCCCTGCTGACGCCCGGAGACCCCGGCACAGTCGAGCACACCGCGAACAATGTGATAGCGCACGCCAGGCAAGTCCCGGACACGCCCGCCACGGATCATCACCGTACTGTGCTCCTGCAGGTTATGGTCGACGCCCGGAATATAGGCCGTCACTTCCTTGCCATTGGTCAACCGGACACGGGCCACCTTCCGCAACGCCGAGTTGGGCTTCTTCGGCGTCTGAGTCCTCACGATCAGACAGACCCCACGCTTCTGGGGGCAACCGCTGATATCGGAGACGCGCTTGTGCCCCTTGGACTTCGCTCTTGGCTTTCTTACTAACTGATTAATCGTCGGCATAACCCATCTCGATTCAGAACCGTATTTGCCTAATCAATGCCAAGGATTTCCTTGACCCTCGATTCAGCCTTGGCTTCGGCTTCCTTCTCTTCCCGGACGCCTGCCAGTTCCTTCGGCACCGGAGCTTCGACCAAATGCTTCACTTTCATTTCCAGATGCGGCTTGAACGCCGTCCCGGCCGGGATCAGATGGCCAAGAATAACGTTCTCCTTCAAACCGTGCAATTCGTCAGTTTTACCAGCCAGGGCTGCCTCCGTCAACACTTTTGTCGTTTCCTGGAAACTTGCCGCCGCAATAAAGCTGTCCGACCACAGTGAGGCCTTCGTAATACCCAGAAGAAGTGTCTTGGCCGTCGCCGGTTTGGGCTTGCGTCCCTTTGCCGGTCCACCGCCCAACACCTCCACCTTCTCGTTCAACCGGGCCAGTTCCTTCTTGTCGACCGTCTGGCCCACTTCCAACTCCGTTACGTCGCCCTTGTCAGCGATTTTGAGGCTGTTGCTGAGCCGGTCGTTCTCCTTGCGGAAGATGAACTTGTCCGTCACCTCACCCGGCAGGAAGGAGCCGTCGCCCACGGACTCGATCTCCACTTTCCGCATCATCTGCGAAATGATGATTTCCATGTGCTTGTCGTTGATATTGACGTTCTGGGAACGGTACACGTTCTGGATTTCACCGATCAGATACCGCTGCAGAGCCTCTTCGCCCTTGATCCGCAGAATATCGTGGGGAACGAGCGGACCATCAGTCAGAGCATCTCCAGCTTCGACTATATCACCGGTGTGGACGTTCAGGTGCCGGTCACGCGGAACGTGGTGCTCCTTCTCCATCCCGCTCTCGCTGCGAATCGTGATAGTCATCTTGCCCTTGCGTTTGTCGCTCCGCAACTCGACGCGGCCACTGATCTCGGCCATCGCCGCCGGATCCTTGGGTTTGCGTGCCTCAAAGACTTCCGTCACACGAGGTAAACCACCGGTGATATCCTGCGTCCCGCCGGTCGCTCGCGGTTGATGCGCGAGCAACTGCCCAGCCTGAACCTGCTCGCCCTCCGTCACTTCGACTCGCGCCCCGGCCGGCAGGTAGTGCACATCGAGAATCTTGCCTTTGTCGTCCTCGATGATGATCTGCGGATGCTTGTCACCCTTATGCTCAATGACAACCGGCCGCTCCTGGCTCTTGCCGTCAGCGTCTTTGGCCTTGCTCTTGCCGGTCTTGACCCGGATTTCTTCGGTCTGGACTGTCTCACCTTCGATGATGTCCACGAACCGGATGACACCACCTACTTCGGCCAAGATCGGCGTTCGGTGTGGGTCCCACTGGAACAACGTCGTCCCGGCCTTCACTTTCTGGCCGTCTTTGATCAGGATGATGCCGCCGTAGGGAACCTTAAACCGGTCAAGCTCCCGCTCTTTCGCATCCAAAAGCGTGATCTCGCCGTTGCGCTTCAGCGCCACGACCGCTGTCGTGCCATCGTCGCGCTTGAGTGAAACAGCATTGATATCGCGATATTGAACGATACCGGCGTGGGTCGCCTTCTGCTCTCGGTCGAGAATCGCACGCGACGCGACCCCACCGGTATGGAACGTCCGCAGCGTCAACTGCGTTCCCGGCTCGCCGATGGATTGGGCCGCCACGATACCCACGGCCGCCCCTTCCTCGACCAGCTGCCCTGTGCTCATGTCCCAGCCGTGGCACTTGGCGCAGACACCAAAGGGACTGTCGCACGTCAGCGGGCTACGCACACGAATCGCGTCGAGGCCCAGGGCCTCGATCTTGGCGGCCTCCTCGGGCGTGATAACCTCGTTCTCGCGAACGATCATCTCGTCCGTGATCGGGTTACGGATGTTGTCCCGAGCCGTTCTTCCGATCACCAATTGGGACAGCGGCACGTCGACCTGGTCGCCCCGACTGACCGTACTCTTGGTGATACCCTGGAGCGTCTGGCAATCGCGCTCGATGATGATCACGTTTTGAGCCACGTCAATGAGCTTACGCGTCAGATACCCCGAGTTCGCCGTCTTCAAGGCGGTATCCGCCAGCCCCTTTCGCGCCCCGTGAGTCGAACTGAAGTACTCGAGAACCGTCAGGCCCTCGCGGAAGTTCGACTTGATCGGCGTTTCGATAATCTCGCCACTGGGCTTGGCCATCAGGGCTCGCATCCCCGCGAGCTGCTGAATCTGGTCGATGCTGCCTCGCGCGCCGGAATCCGACATCAGATAAATCGGATTGAGATACGGCGTGCCGTCATCCTTCTTGTCTTCCCGAAGCCCGCGGATCATCTCATTCGTGACGGCCACACGGGCATTGGTCCACGCGTCGATGACCTGGTTGTAGCGCTCACGCTCGGTCAGGACACCATCGGTGTAGTTCCTGCGAATCTTGCTGACGCGCTTCTCCGTATCGGTAATGATCTCCGCCTTCTTCGGCGGGATTTTGAGATCCGTAAGACCAAAACTCAGGCCCGCCAGCGTCGCATACCGGAAGCCAATGTCCTTGATTCGGTCGAGAAGCCCCACTGTCTCCGCGTTGCCCTCGAATTCGAAACAATCGCTGATCACCTGGCTGAGCTTCTTCTGAGACATTGTCAGGTTGTAGAACGGCATGCCCTCAGCCAGAATATCGTTGAAGATACACCGTCCCACGGTCGTTTCGATGACACGTGGTTTGAACTGGCCGCTGCCCTGGGCAGTCTCTTCCGCTAGCTGAATCGCACCGGACTGGTCTCTGACCATCTTCCGCCATATGCGAACGCGGATCTTCTCGTGCAGCCCGATCTTGCCCATCTCGTAGGCCATCATGGCCTCGAACACGTCGCGGAACACAAGTATCCTGCTCGCCTCGTCGCCTTCGGCTGGCTTCGGCTCGGTAAGCGCCACAGTTAGATAGTAGTTGCCCATGACCATGTCCTGTGACGGCCCCACCATCGGCGACCCGTTGGCCGGCGAGAAGATGTTCCCGGTGGTCATCATCAGCAGGTGAACCTCGGCCTGCGCCTCGACGCTCAGCGGCAGGTGAACAGCCATCTGGTCACCGTCGAAGTCCGCGTTGAAACCCCTACAGGCAAGTGGGTGCAACATGATCGCGTTGCCCTCAACGAGCACGGGTTCGAATGCCTGAATACCCATTCGGTGCAGCGTCGGAGCACGATTGAGCAGGACTGGATGCTGGTGGATGACCTCCTCGAGGATATCCCACACCTGTTCGTCCCGGCGTTCGATCATCCGTTTGGCGCTCTTGATGGTGTCGGCAAAACCGTGCTGCTTGAGCTTGCGAATGATGAACGGCTGATACAGCTCGAGAGCGATCTTCTTGGGCAGACCGCACTGATACAGCTTGAGGCTGGGGCCCACGACAATCACCGAGCGAGCCGAATAGTCGACGCGTTTGCCAAGCAGGTTCTCGCGGAAACGCCCCTGCTTGCCTTTGATCATGTCGGTAAGCGACTTCAACGGTCGGTTGTTGCTGCCCAGAACAGGGCGACGGCACCGGCCATTGTCCAGCAGCGAATCAACCGCCTGCTGAAGCATGCGTTTCTCGTTCCGAATAATCACTTCCGGCGCGTTGAGATCGATGAGTTTCTTCAACCGATTGTTTCGGTTGATGATACGCCGGTACAGGTCGTTCAGGTCGCTCGTGGCGAAGTTGTCGCGCTCAAGCAGAACGAGCGGCCGCAAATCCGGCGGGATCACCGGAATCGCTTCGAGAACCATCCATTCGGCCTTGTTGGTGCTGTTCTTGACCTCGTTGATCGTCTTGAGACGTTTCGTCAGGTCCTTGATCTTCTGCTTGCTGTTGGTCTTGGTGATCGCCTCGCGCAACTCAGCGCTGACGGCCTCCAAATCCAAACCCTGAAGCAGAACCTCAATGGCCTCGGCCCCCATCGAGGCCTTGAACGCATTGCCGTACTTGTTGACGGCTTCGCGGTACTCTTCCTCACTGAGCAACTGCGCCGACTTCAGAGGCGTCTCGCCCGGGTCGGTGACCACGTAGTCCTGGAAGTAGACGATCTTCTCCAGATCCGAACTTTTCGTCCCCAGAATCGTGCCCAGCCGATTCGGAATCGACTTGAAGAACCAGATGTGCACGACGGGAGCCGCCAGATTGATATGCCCCATGCGTTTGCGCCGCACCCGGCTGTGCGTCACTTTGACACCGCAACGGTCGCAAATAATCCCTTTGAACTTGGTGCCCTTATACTTCCCGCACGCGCACTCCCAGTCGCGTTCCGGGCCAAATATCCGCTCGCAGAACAGACCGTCCTTCTCCGGCCGATAGGTGCGGTAGTTGATCGTCTCGGGCTTGCGAACCTCGCCGAACGACCAGCTACGAATGTCATTCGGACTGGCCAGCGAGATCTTGACCGAACCATAGTCATTAATCCGATCGTAGATATTACCTAGCATCGAACGCCCCTTACAAAGTCACTACCCGGCAATCACACCTACAACGCGGTCCGCCCCAGGCGCTTCTTCTCGAGCTGAATGTTCAATCCGAGCCCGCGGATTTCATTGCACAACACATCGAACGAAAGCGGTGTCCCCGCCTCCAGGGTATTTTGCCCCTTGACCATCGACTCATAAATCTTCGTGCGACCTTCGACGTCGTCACTCTTGACCGTGAGCATCTCCTGGAGGGTGTAGGCCGCGCCATAGCCCTCGAGGGCCCACACTTCCATTTCACCGAAACGCTGTCCGCCGGTGCGGGCCTTGCCACCCAACGGCTGTTGCGTAATGAGACTGTACGGTCCCGTCGCCCGGGCGTGGATCTTGTCATCTACGAGGTGGTGCAGCTTCATCATGTAGATCTGGCCGATGGTCGCCGTCTGATCGAACGGCTCGCCGGTCCGGCCATCGTACAACTGCGTCTTCAGAGTCGGTGGCACGTTGATGAACATCTCGCTGGCCGACGGCGCCTCTCCCCCCTCGTCCAGCTTCTTTCGCCTGGACGCCATGAGTTCGTTCGCCTCTTTCGTCAGGACCTGGATATCGTCTTCGTCGGCGCCATCGAAAACGGGCGTAACCGCATGGAAGCCCAAGATCTTGCCCACTAGACCGAGATGCGTTTCCAGGATCTGTCCCACGTTCATTCGACTCGGTACACCCAGCGGATTGAGCATGATATCGAGCGGCGTACCATCTTCGAGGAAAGGCATGTCCTCTTCCGGCATGATCTTGGCGATCACACCCTTGTTGCCGTGGCGCCCGGCCATCTTGTCGCCAATCGATAGCGTCCGCTTGATTGCCACGTAGATCTTCGCCATCTGTAGAACGCCGCTAGGAAGCTCATCACCGTGCTTGAGACGCTCGATCCGGCGATTCTTCTCTTCCTCTTCTTCCGTGATCTTGACCCAGAATTTGTTGATGATCTTCTGCACGTCGTCTCGCAACGCTGCCGGTCGGACCCACTTGATATCGAAATTCTCGATCTGCTCGAAGACCACTTCGTTGTCCTCGCTGGCTCCAACCTTCTGCCGCGTGGATGGGTCGACAATGTTGACCTCGTGCTTCTTGTGAATGGCCTCAACCATCTGCCGGAAGATGTCGCACTCTCTGATCCTCGCCTCAGCACCCAAGCGCTTAACCTCGTCGGCCAGCATCTTCTTCTGATCCTCGCCACCGGCCCCACGCCGCGTGAACAGCTCCGTCTTGATAACCACGCCTTCGTAGCCGCTGGGCAGTTCAAGCGAGTCGTTCTTCACGTCCTCACCGGCCCGCCCGAAGATGGCGTGTAGCAGCTTCTCCTCGGGTGTCAACTCGACCTTGCTCTTGGGGACCACCTTGCCCACCAGGATATCCCCGGGGCAGACACGTGTCCCCTCCCGCACGACACCTCGCTCATCCAGGTTCCGCAGCGCCTTCTCGCTGACGTTTGGAATATCCCGCGTAAACTCTTCCTTGCCCAGTCGGGTCTCGCGGACCTCCGTCGTGAACTCATCGATATGGATGCTTGTGAAGCTGTCGTCCTTACACAGCCTCTCGCTGACGATGATGGCATCCTCGAAGTTGAATCCATCGAATGACACGAAACCCACCAGGACGTTCTTGCCCAGAGCCAGAATCCCTTGAGACGTGCCGCCGCCATCGGCGATCACCTGCCCCGTTTTGACCTTCTCGCCCAACTGCACCGTCGGCGTCTGGTTCAGACAGGTCCGTTCGTTCAGACCAACAAACTTCTCCAGCTTATACTCATCGGTCTGATTGATCACGATACGTATGGCATCCACCGCCGTGACCGTGCCACTGTGCGCCGCACGAACCACCATGCTCGAGTGCGCACCGACCACTTCCTCCATACCTGTGCCAACCAGCGGCGCCTCCGTCTTCAACAACGGCACCGCCTGTCTCTGCATATTCGAGCCCATCAGCGCCCGGTTGGCGTCGTCGTGCTCCAGGAAGGGAATCAGCGACGCGGAGACCCCAACGATCTGCTTCGGTGAAACATCGATGTAGTCCACATCGTCCCGCCCCGTCTGGGACAGTTCACCCGCCTTGCGCGCCAGGACCAAATCGGTCTCGATCTTCATCGTTTCCGGATCGGCCGCACTGGGTGGGGCAAAGACCGCCTGCATTTCCTCATCAGCGCGCAGATACCGGACCTCATCGGTCAATTTGCCTTTCTTGACCGTTCGATACGGCGAGAGCAGGAAGCCGTACTCATCGACTGTCGTGAAAATAGCCAGAGACGAAATCAGACCGATGTTCGTGCCTTCCGGCGTCTCAATCGGACAGATGCGCCCATAGTGGCTGATATGGACATCACGAACCTCAAAGCCGGCGCGGCGCCGGTTCAAACCACCCGGCCCAAGCGCCGACAGCCGCCGTTCGTGAGTCAACTGGCTCAGAGCGTTGGTCTGGTCCACCACCTGGCTCAACTCACCGCGGCCGAAGAAGTAATTGATACTACTGGCCACGCTCTTGGAGTTGATCAGATCGGCGACGCGCGGAGGCTCCTCAGCGTCGCGCTTGATGCTCATTCGCTCCTGGGCCGTTCGCCGCAGCTTCAGTAATCCCTTGCGGATCTCGTCGGCGCCCAACTCATCGATCGTCCGCAGACGCCGGTTGCCCAGGTGGTCGATATCGTCAATCTCGCCCTCATTGTCTCTCAAGGCGAGCATGTACTTCATCGTGTTCAGGAAATCCTCCGGCCGCAACGTCATCTCATCTTCGGCCACAGACTGCCCAAACTTCCGATTCAGTCTGAATCGGCCCACTTTCCCCAGCCGATAGCGATTCGAATCGAAAAACTTCTCGGCAAAGAACGTCGCAGCCTTCTCCTGATTCGGCGGATTGCCCGGACGCAAGCGCACATAGAACTTCAGCAACGCTTGCTCGTGGCTCTCGCAGTCATCTTCGGCCAATGTGTTCAGAACGATGGCGTCCCGGGCCTCCACGATAACCTCGACCTTCTTGATGCCACTCTGCTGGATCAGGGAAACCTTATCGCTGAGCTGACCGCCGGCCTCGACCAGGATTTCCCCGGTCTCCGTGTCCACGATGGGCCCCACCGCCCACATATCCGACGATAGCTTGCCGACGGTGACATTCTTCGTCGGATAGAACAGACGCAGAATGTCCTCCGTCGATCCGTACTCGGGGTTGATCGCCCGCAGGAAGACCGTTGCCGGGATTTTGCTCGACTGATCGATCTTGACGACGAGAATGTCCTTCTGCGTAACGCCGATCTCAATCCAACTACCCCGCTCAGGGATGATCCGCCCGCCATGCAGCACGCGGTCGCCTTCCTTGCTTTCGATCAGGAAATCGACCCCAGGGCTGCGGTGCAACTGGTTCACGATGACCCTGACGGCACCGTTGACAACAAACTCGCCGCCCCCGATCATCACCGGCATTTCGCCCAGGTAGATCGCCTGCTCGGCCATGTCGCCGCCTTCTTCGCGGCGCAAACGGCAGTGGATTTTCAGCGGGTAGGCGTACGTTAGCCGCAACTGCCGGCACTCCAGGGGGGTGTAGTGCGGCTTCTCAAGCTCATAGCAGAGATACTCCAGGGTCATCTTCTTATCGTAGCTCTCGATCGGGAAGATTTCCCGGAACAGGCCTTCCAGACCATGGTCCTTCCTCTTCGTAGGCGCCACGTCCTTCTGCAGGAAACGGTCGTAACTGCTCCTCTGCACGGCCACAAGATCCGGAATCTCTACCGCGTCGTCGATCTTGCCGAAATTGCGAACCACTCGCGCACCCATCTAAGGCTCCTACGCTCTAACAGACCATCTCTCGCTTCGGGCCAACCATCGGCCCGGCACACCCCTGGCTTCGTTCACGACACTTGCTCGCGTACTTCTTAGGAAACCTCCACGACCGCGCCCGCTGCCTCAAGCGCCTGCTTGGCCGCTTCGGCGTCGTCCTTGCTCACGCCTTCTTTCACCGGCTTCGGCACACCGTCTACCAGTTCCTTCGCCTCTTTCAGTCCCAATCCCGTCAGGGCTCGAACTTCCTTGATCACCTGGATCTTCTTGTCGCCGAATTCCTTCAGAATGACATCAAACGTGGTCTTCTCTTCCGCCTCTTCAGCAGCCGCCGCGCCGGGCATCGGCCCTGCCATCATTACGGCGCCGCCACCGGCCGGTTCGATACCATGCTCATCCTTCAGATAGTCAGCCAATTCCTTGGCCTGCATCAGGGTCAAAGCAACAATCTTCTCGCCCAGGTCCTTGATCTCGCCGCTCCATTCCTTTGAGGCCGCCGCCTCAGTGACTTGTTCATCCGCCATTGGTACAGACTCCCATACATTTCACGCCCAACGGTAGCCGAGACTCCACCGTCTCGTTTAACCCATATTGGGGCAGCCGTTCAGGCCGTTTGCAATCGGTGACGATAAGTTGAACAGAAAGGCCCAGTGCTGTCTCAGGCCGCTTGCTTTTCCGCCTCGTCGATGATGGATTTGACGCAGCCGGCAATCACCCCCGCCGGCCCCACCAGAGCCCCGCTCACACGCGAGCCCGGAGAGGTAACACATGCCGAGATCCGCCCTTGGAGCTCCACTCGCGTTGGCATCTTCGAAAGCGCTTCTGCGCCCTTCTCGTCCAACGCCGAGCCGTCCAGGAAGGCTCCCTTCAACTGCACGGGTTTGAGCTTCTTGGCCCAATCGACCATCTCCTTGGCAACGTCCACAACACTGTCGCCGCCGTAGGCGATCGCACATGGGCCACTGAACAGACTGCCCGCCGCCTCCATATTCTGCTTGCCCAACGCCCTGCGAAACAGCGCATTGGTGACAACCAGCAACCGGATGCCCTTTTCCTTGAGCGCCCCGCGCATCACGTTGTTCTCGACACCCCCGATACCCTTGGTTTGTACCACCAGGAAGTCCCGGATGCCCTCATCAGTGATCTTCTTCTCCAGTTCCGCCTGTAGAAACTCTTTTACATACTTGCTCATTATGGCACTCCCGTCATGCAAGGTGCCTGGCTTTACCAGCCCGGCCTTCCCGTCCCCTTGCTAATAAGCTCTCATCCTACGGTATCCCCCCCCGGGGCCCGCCTTGCCGTCAGACGTTCACCTGAACGCCTGGGGTCATCGTCGCCGATACGCAAGCCTTTTTGATATACGTTCCCTTGGCAGCGGTCGGTTTCACCTTCTTGATGTGCGAGACAAACGCCTCGATATTCTCCAGAAGCTTCTTCTTATCGAAGCTTTGCTTGCCCACCACGGCATGTACGTTGCCGCCGGCGTCGTTCCGGAACTCGATCTTGCCGGCCGTGAATTCCGATACCGCGGTCGCCACATCGTCCGTAACCGTACCGTTCTTGGGTGACGGCATCTTGCCCTGAGGACCCAGAATCCGACCGAGCTTCCCGGCCTTGCCCATCACCCTCGGCGATGCAACCGCCACATCGAAGTCCATCCACCCGTCCGTGATCTTCTTGATCAACTCGTCCGTGCCGGCCTCGATCGCTCCGGCCTGCTTGGCGGCCTCAATATCCTCATCAGCACAGAACGCGATCACCCGCTTTTGCTTGCCCACGCCGTGGGGCAGCGACAGCGAACCGCGAACCAACTGGTCAGCCTGCTTCGGGTCGATTCCCAACTGCACGACGAACTCGACCGTCTGGTCGAATTTCACCGACTTGAAGGATTTGATCTTCTCAATGGCTGCATCCAGGCCGAGTGCCTCCTTGCTAACCTGCTCTGCCTCTGCCTTGTATCGCTTGCTTTTGGCCTTCATATCAACGCTGCCCAAAACTTAAATAGCTGTCAATCTTCAACTTCGATTCCCATACTGCGGGCCGTACCACAGATAATCTTCGCCGCCTGATCCAGATCGTAGGCGTTCAGATCCTTGAATTTCGTCTCGGCGATCTTGCGCACTTGCTCGCGCGTCACCGTGCCGACCTTCTCCTTGTTCGGGACCCCACTGCCCTTGGCCACTTCAGCCGCCTGCTTCAGCAGGACGGCGGCCGGTGGGCTTTTCACCTCGAACGTGAAGCTCTTGTCGGCATATACCGAAATCACGACCGGAACGGTCGTCCCGTTCATATCCCTCGTTCGTTCGTTGAACTGAGACACAAACTGCCCGATATTGACCCCATGCTGACCCAACGCCGGTCCAATCGGAGGTGCCGGCGTCGCCTGCCCACCCGAGGCCTGCAACTTGATTTGTACTGCAATCTCTTTTGCCATCTCACACCCTTGTGCTATCGTGCGGCGACCCTGAAGCGAACGCTACCGGGCCTCGAAACGCGCCTGCGTCAAACCTTCTCGATCTGCCAATACTCAATGTCCAGCGGAGTGCTGCGACCGAAGATCGTCACAATCACCTTTACAATCCCGCGCTCAGCATCGATCGAATCAACAGAGCCTTCGAAGTTCTCGAACGCCCCTTCCCGAATCTTGATGTGATCACCCTTCTGAAACTCCACCTTGATGCTCGGCGCCTCTTCCGGCTTCTCGGATTCGAGCAGCATTTTCGCCACGTCCGTATCCCGCATCGGCGTGGGCATGCCCTCGGTGCCGATAAAATCACCGACGCCACTGGTGCCCTTGATCATGAACCATGCGCCTTCCGGCACCCGACCATCCTCCGTCGGCTCCATCTCCATGAAGACGTATCCCGGATACAGCTTGCGCTTGTGGACCGTCTGCTTGCCGGCGCGGATCCGCTTGATCTGCTCCGTCGGCACTTCGATCCGGCCAACCACATCATTGAGGCCCTCTTGCTCCGTCTTCCGTTCGAGAGCCTCCTTGACCTGCATCTCTTTGTTTGCCGCGACTCTTAAGACGTACCAATGCATCGCTGATACCTTTGGTTTCTCACCAGGAAGCGATCCGCACCTGCGGGGCTCGTCGCCCCGTCCTTACCCTATTCTCACTGCAGACAAGCCCCGAAGCCCGTCAAACACAAGCCCGCGACACCAGGGCCTTGCCCCCCATGCAGCAGGCGATCACCTCCGACCTCTACCCAAGAAGGCTCCGGAAGACCATCGTGAAGATCAGATCCGTCGCGCCTAACAGGACGGCCATCGCCACCACCACAATGATCACCACGACCGTCGAGACAAACACTTCCTGCCGGCTCGACCAGTTCACCTTCTTCAGTTCGCCTTCCGCAGCAATCAGGAAATCCGCCAGAGATGGCTTGTTCAACAACCAATAGACCAACAAGCCCAACCCCACAAGAACGCCGACCGGAACCAGCGACACAACCCAAAGGTTCCAATCGGTGGCCCCGAGCTTCTCGTAGAGGCGCCAGCAACCGAACGCCACGATCGTTCCGATGGTAGCACCGCTGCAAAGCCGCGTGTACTTGCCCTGTCCAGGCTTGTATATCTTCGTCAACATGAGCCGCTCATCCTGCCAACTTCGTAACGCGACGCGGCACGCACGCCACGCCTGATCTGATCAGGCCAGGAGGGAATCGAACCCCCAACCTTCGGTTTTGGAGACCGACGCTCTGCCAATTGAGCTACTGGCCTATGCCTAACAGAAACGCTCCACACCGCTATTTCCGCCTCAGCTTGTGGACCGTGTGTTTACGCTCGGTCTTGCAGAACTTCTTCAGCTCCAACTTCGGGGTTCCCTCGGCCACGCTGACATTGGTCCGGTAATTGCGCTGGCTACACTCCTTGCACTCCAGCCAAACGTTCTCTCGTTTGCTCTTCTTCTTAGCCATATAACGCCTGCTCCACTGGATCAGTGCCACCTGACGACGGGACGATCCACTACCACCAACTGGCAACCCCGGTGCTACCGCCTCTCAGCGGACCAAACCGCCTGAGAGCGCCCACCGACGTTGCCCAGCCAGGGGTTACTCAAGAATCTTCGTCACGACGCCGGCGCCTACGGTTCGGCCACCCTCACGAATGGCGAATCGCAGCCCGTCCTCCATCGCGATCGGCGAGATGATCTCGACATTCATGGTGATGTTGTCACCCGGCATACACATTTCAGCGCTCTTGCCATCCTCGCTCAGCAAGCCGTGGATCTGGCCCGTCACATCGGTCGTCCGGAAGTAGAACTGCGGCTTGTAACCGGCGAAGAACGGCGTATGACGACCGCCCTCAGCCTGCGTCAACACATAGACCTCAGCGTGGAACTTCGTATGCGGAGTGATACTCCCGGGTGCAGAGATAACTTGACCCCGCTCCAGCTCCTTCTTCTCTACGCCTCGCAACAGGATACCGACATTGTCGCCGGCTTGCCCTTCATCCAGCGTCTTGTTGAACATCTCGACGCCGGTAACCACCGTCTTGCGAACCTGCTTGGCCATGCCGACGATCTCGATCTCTTCGCCGACTCGCACGTGACCACGCTCAACACGCCCCGTGCCCACCGTGCCACGACCCTTGATGCTGAAGACGTCTTCCACCGGCATCAGGAAAGGCTTGTCCACGTCACGCTCAGGAAGCGGGAAGTACGCGTCGACGGCCTCCATCAGCTCATCGATACACTTGCAGGCTTCGTCGTCTTTGCCTTCGCTCTCCATGGCCGCCAGGGCAGAACCCTTGATGATCGGGATGTCGTCACCCGGGAACTGATACTTGCTGAGCAACTCCCGCACTTCCAACTCGACCAGTTCCAGCAGTTCCGGATCGTCGACCTGGTCCACCTTGTTCATGAAGACCACGATGCTGGGCACGTTCACCTGACGAGCCAGAAGGATGTGCTCGCGCGTCTGGGGCATCGGCCCGTCGCTCGCGGCCACCACCAGAATCGCACCGTCCATCTGGGCAGCCCCGGTAATCATGTTCTTGATGTAGTCCGCGTGCCCCGGGCAGTCCACGTGCGCGTAATGCCGATTGTCCGTCTCGTACTCGACATGCGCCGTGTTGATCGTGATACCGCGTTCCTTTTCCTCGGGAGCGTTGTCGATCTCTTCGAACTTCCTGACATTTCCGCCGCCAGCCTTCTGGGCCAAGCGCATCGTGATCGCAGCGGTCAACGTCGTCTTACCGTGGTCGATATGACCGATCGTCCCGATGTTGATGTGTGGTTTGGTCCGCTCAAACACTGCCTTAGCCATCTTAACTTAAACCTCCAATGTGCCTGGTTAGCGGTTGTTCGCCCTTTGTCGTATCGTCAAAACCGTGACCCAAACGGGTCCAACAGGCGGCATTCCGACGCCGCCCTTCAACTGTACTCTTATGCCCCGCAAGCCATGAAGGCTTGGCATGCTTACATGGAGCTGCTGATGGGACTCGGACCCATGACCTCGTCCTTACCAAGGACGCGCTCTACCAACTGAGCTACAGCAGCACTTGATAGTCCGGACTCCGCAGGAAACCGCCCTCAGTCGGGACCAATAGCAACACCAGGGCATTCTCGTTCGCTCGGGAGATAGCGTCTCCACCAACAGTCAACTCCACGTAAACGAAAAGACCCTGGCCCTGGTTTCAGCAGCTTCGAGTTATAAATCGATGAATATAGTGGGGACCGGCTGATGACGCAAACACAAAAACAGAAAAAACGGAAAAAACATGGTCTCGAAGTGCCCAGAACCACTGTAGCCGGTCTGCTACTGCATCCTCGCGATTCGGTCCTGGCTAGTTGTTGGCCTTCTCGACCGTCGCGGGCTTCTTCGCCTTGGCAAATGCTTCCCATTCGCCAAGCAACTTCCTCCAGAGCGTGCGAGTCTCGGGCGGCTTGACCTCGATCTGGCGCAGTCTCGCCAGCAGAGCGCTCGGATCGGCTCCGGCCGGGGGCTTCTTCAGGTAGGCGTCGATTGACTTGGCCAACGGACTGTCTGGACCTATGTCACTCTCAGACAAATACTTAGAGACGACCTCGCCAGCCGCCCCTGCGGGAGAGCCGGGCAGTTGGAAACAGGCATCCAGCAGGGCCGCCGCAGTCGACGCCTTCTCTTGGTCATTGCCCGCCGCGTCCAGAATCAGCGTAACATACTCCGTGGTCCGAGCCGGATCGCTGCCGGCCGCATGCAGCTCGAACAGCTTCAGACGTACTTCTTTGACCTTGGCCGGCTTGTTATCCCCCTGTGCCTTCTGCTCAACCAGGGTCAGGAACGATATTCTCCGGGCCGGCGTCAGCCCCGTGCCGCCCTCCGGCGTCTCAAATCGGCTCGCCCAAGCGTCCATCACGTCCATGCCCGAACGCCGGAAGATCTTCAGCGCGGCCTGCCAAGCCGCCTCCCCTTCCCCGGCAACCCCCAGCTTCAGCGACAGCCATTCAAGATCGTCCGCACCGCCGACTTCCCCCGCCAGGTCGACCAGCTTACCACGAATCGCGGCGCTCGAGTCCTCGGGGAAATCCGCCCTCAATCGCCGCAATGCCGCGCTCTTGTCGATGTTCGTCAGTCCATCCACAGCCACTCGGCGCACCGACTCGACCCCATCGCCCAGCGCCTGCTCGAAAACAGGCCCATACAACTTGGCCGCCCGCGTGCGGACCTTCTCGACGCTCCGCTGCCCGCAAAGGCCTGCCATAGCACCGAGCAACTCGGCGCGCAGTCCATGGTTGCCGCCCGAATCCGCTTGTTGGTATCTCTGGGCCAGCGCCATGAGATACTTATCCACCTCCTCGGGCTTCAAGCCGTCCTGCTCCAGCAGCATTCGGATGACGTCGGCACCGCTCTTGGCGTACTCGGCGCTGGGTACGCCCAAAAAGGCCACAGCCAGCTCCAAAGTCTGCTTCCTGACCGCCTCGGGCACCTTCACCGAAGAAGCAGGCTGAGACGCGTAGTAACAGGCGTAGCCAAGCGCCACGAACAAGCGATGCTTGACCTCACTGTCCTGCTCAACCTTTATCTGTCCCAGAAGCTGTGTCGTCGAGTTCAACTCTCGCATGAGGGTCAGCAGATTCGCCGTTGCCAGCCGAATCGCCCGATCGCGATGCGACACCAACCCCGGAAGCATACCCTCAAGTTCAGGCGACAGATCGCGTTTGCCCGTGCCCTGCCGCAACTCCTCCAGCTTACCCAATACCCACAACTTCACACTGGACTCGGGCGATTTCAACTGTTGCAGCAACAACTCGCTTCTGGCCTTCTCGTCCGCCTGTGCATCATAGAGCCTGCCCAGCGCCGCAAGGTACTTCTGCTCCCAGGAGGCCAGTGAGGCAGTCAGCTCGCCAATCCGCTGCTCACGACTCAGAAGCCAATTGCGCAGGATCATCGGGTTCTTGAGGTACGCTTCGGGCCCCCGACGCTTGAGTTGTTCGGTCAGCGCCGCGACGCCGTTGGGATCCGTCGGGGCGTTGATGCCAAGCGAACCCAGGGCCTTCCTCGACTCGCCGGCTATCTCAGCATCCGAGCTACTGAGAAGGCCCACTAGTGTGAAGATGGCGCGATCGTCGGGCTGGTACTTCAGCGCCCGAATCACGTTGAAACGAGCCGACTTCACCAGCTTCGGATCAGCGACCAGATGTTCGAGCCGCCCTCGCACATCGTCATACGAGAACATCAGGAGGGCTTGGGCCGCCACGTCGGCCCGGCAAGGGTCGTTTTCAGTACTGAGAACGCCTATCAGAGGCGCGACGAACTCCGCTTTCTTCGCTACCTGCCTGCGATCCTCCCGGGCAACCGCCAGCGCCTTGCAGATCGCAGCCCGAGCCTCAGGGTGGCCCTCATCGCCAAGGACGCTCAAGACTTCGGCACGAGCCTCGCCATTGCCGTTGAAAAGCAGAAGAGTAGCCGCATCGAGCCGCGTCTGTTCGTCCTTGCCCTCCAGAAGTGTCGTCTTATATATCCTGACTTGCTTGTCGACCTCGGCGCCTTCAGCGGGAGCCGGCACGGCCTCTTGGGCCCTCGCAAGCCCCAGAAAACCCGCTAGCAGTACTGAGAAGAGGATACGCCACCGAGTGTCCATACAAAAAAACCTTCAGATACCCCTGCCGAGTGCACTACCCTTCATAATAGGCCTCTCAAGAGGCCAAAGTCAATTCTCTTGCCCCGATTTTCCCCTTTTCGCTACAATTTCCGTACCACAATCCAGTCGAAGCTGTCACCAGCGCCCACCGACCTCATCTTCGCGGCAGCAACGAAGCCGCTGGCCGAACGATCTCAGGGTCGCGGATGGTAATCCCGGTGGACGCGCCGCAAGCGCTCATGGTCAACATGGGTGTAGATCTGCGTCGTCCCCACATCCACGTGGCCCAGCATTTCCTGGACACTCCTGAGATCCGCGCCGCCGCTGAGCAGATGGGTCGCAAAGCAGTGGCGCAGCGTATGAACGGTCAAATTACGAGGCATCCCTGCGCGGATAGCATACTTCTTAACAAGCCTCCATATTTCAATACGCGTCAAAGGCCGTCCGGTTCGTGACAGTAACAGACAGTCGCCACTGCTGGGCTTGAGCAGCTTCGGACGCAGATGTCGCAGGTACTCCCGCGTCGCCGCTAGCGCCGCTTTTCCTACCGGGACGATGCGCTCCTTGCTGCCTTTGCCCAAACACCGCATGTACCCTACGTCGAAGTTCAGGTCGGATACGCCGAGCCCAGCCAGTTCGCTCGCCCGCACGCCCGTGGCATAGAGCAGTTCGAGCATGGCCTTGTCGCGAAGATAGTACCGCTCGCCGGCCTCCGGCGCCGCAAGCAAGTCCGCCACCTGCCGCTTGTTGCACACCACCGGCAGCTTCTGCCAGGTCTTGGGCGCCTCGAGTACATTGGCCCCGTCATCCTCAATGAGCCCCGTGAGCTTGGCGAACCGCAGGAGCATTCGGATGGCCACCAAAGCCCGCTTGGCTGAGCTTTCCCGCTTCTGGCGGTAGGTGTGCTCGCGAAGATACGTCTGGACGATCTGAGGCCTGACCTGTCCGATACCCTCAATCCCGCTGTCTTGACAGAACACGGCGAAATCCCGCAAATCCCGGCCATAGGCCAGGACCGTGTTGTGCGACAAACCCGCCTCGACCACGAGATAGTCGAGGAAATCGTTCACCGTCGGACCCAGCGTCAGGGGCCGAAGTGTCTCGCTGATCGACTGCCTCTCCGTTGAAGACATTGGTGCCGTCCGTTTGATTAAGTGGAACCCATCACTACCAGGGATATCGGCGGAAAATACCCCCCCTCTTTAGCAGGCATAGGGCCGGTTCCGGCAGAAAGCCCAAACACCCCTGCGACGCTGGTGGTCGATCGCCACGGCGCCAGCGCATCGCCCTTGCGTAGACGATACGCGGACCTATACTATGTCAGTCGGCCACACCGCCGTCCGAGCCCCAATGAAACGACAGGAGCAGCTCAATGCCGGGCCAAAATCTGACACGTCGAAACGTCCTGAAGCACGCCGCAGGATCGGTGGCCGCCATGGCCATTCCCAGCCTGGGAAACACCGCGAAGGCCAAATTCCCGGGCCTGCCCTCGGTCCGCGCCATCACCCGAGGCCCCGGATACCACTGGTTCGGGTACTACGACAAGCTCCAGTTCGACCCAACCTGCCAATATGCGCTGGGCATGGAGGTCGACTTCGAGCACCGCAGCCCCAAATCGGACGACACAATCAAGATCGGCATGGTGGACCTGAAAGACAGCGACCGCTGGATCGAACTGGGAACAAGCACCGCCTGGGGCTGGCAGCAGGGATGTATGCTCCAATGGCGACCGGGCTCCGACCGGGAAATCCTCTGGAACGACCGTGAAGGCGACCGCTTTGTCTGCCATATTCTGGATATCCGCAGTAAGCGCAAGAGAACCCTCCCCTGCCCCATCTACACCCTCAGTCCCGACGGGAAAACCGCCGTAGCAGCCGACTTCCGCCGAATCAACGACGTGCGCCCCGGCTATGGATACGCCGGTCTAACCGACCCACATGGCAGGGAGTTGGCCCCGAAAGACTCTGGGGTGTTCCGGGTTGACCTCGACACGGGCCGCCACGAGCTAATCGTCTCGCTGGCCGAGATAGCTCGGTTCGGCCGGATTCCAGGCGATCCCCAAAACGCCAAGCACTACTTCAACCACCTCCTTTTCAACACCGATGGTTCACGCTTCATCTTCCTGCACCGCTGGCGGCCCTGGGACCCCACCCAGAACAAGAGCGTCGGCGGCTTTGGCACCCGCATGCTCACCGCAACCCCCGACGGCAAAGACATCCAGATCGTCGATCCTCACGGCAAGACGTCCCACTTCATCTGGCGCGACCCAAAGCACATCCTGGCCTGGTCTTGGCACCCCTCAAACGGCAACGCCTTCTATCTGTACGAAGACGGCACCGACACGGTACGGACCGTCGGCAAAGGCATCATGACCCGCAACGGCCGCTGCACCTATCTGCCCGGCAACGAATGGATTCTCAACGACGCCTACCCAGACCGGCAACGCAAGCAGCCCGTCTATCTCTACCACGTCGCCACCGGCAAGACCGTCCCGCTGGGCCGGTTCTACCTGGCCCCCGAATACAAGGGCGAGTGGCGTTGCGACACCCACCCACGGTTCAGCTCTGATGGCAGAAGCGTGGTCATCGACTCACCCCACGAAGGCAATGGCCGCCAGATGCACCTCATCGATATCAGCCGCATCGTCGCCTAAAGCGTGTCGGCCCCATTGATCCGGCGGTTTCTGACCTTTGTCCGTCGATCAGGCTTGTGAGTGATCGAGCCCAACCGTATAATCGCGCTCTGCTTCCGCAAGGCACAGAAATCAGGATCGATATGAACCGAAGCAAGCAAAGCAATCTGCTCTGCACAGGGATCGCCCTGGCGCTTCTGGCTGGCTGCGCCACGTCGCCGCGTGATGCCGCAGAGCCCGGGCAAGACACCGTGCGCGTCTCGAACGTCAGCGTTGCTGACGCGATGACCGCAGCCGAAGACGTACTCGGCCGGATGCATTTCGTCATCGAGAAGGCCGATCCCCAGCTCGGCCTCATCAGAACCAAACCGCTCTCCGGCGCCCAGTTCCTCGAGTTCTGGCGATCGGACAACGTCGGCGCCGCGCGAGCCATCGAAGCCAATCTGCACACCCTCCGCCGATCGGTGGAGCTGCAATTTCGACCGGCCTCAGACCATCTCGCCATCGACTGCACCGTCACGGTCCAGAGGCTGAGCCTGCCGGAGAACGAGGTGGCCAGTGTCTCCCAGGCCTACCGCATGCATTCGCGGAGCACGCCGACCGTTCAGCGGCTCGAACTCGAACCATGGCAACAGGAAGGGCTGGACTGGATCGACCTGGGAAACGATCCGCTCCTGGCCCAGCGGATATTGACAAGGATTGCCCGGGATTTCCAGGAAGGGCAGGAGAGAGTCGAATCGGAATGAGAACGCTTGTTTGCGGAGGCGCCGGATACATCGGAAGCAACATGACGGCGCTGTTGGCCGCCGAAGGCCACACGCCAGTCGTTTTTGACAACTTCAGCAAGGGACACCGCGGCGCCGTGCAGGACGCCCAGGTCGTCACCGGTGACTTAGGCGACTACGACCTGCTCGTCAGGACGCTCGAAGAGCAGCATATTGAAGCGGTCATGCACTTCGCCGCCTGGATCGAGGTGGGCGAATCGGTCGAAGCCCCCCTGAAGTACTACCGCAACAACCTGGCCAACACCCAGAATCTGCTCTCGGCCATGGAAGCGGCCGCCATACAGAGATTCGTCTTCAGTAGCACAGCCGCCGTCTATGGCATGCCCGAGACCGTTCCGATCACCGAAGCGATGCCCAAGAACCCGATCAACCCGTACGGCCAGACCAAGTGGGCCGCCGAGCGAATGTGTCACTACCAGAGCCAGACGGGCCGGCTGCACTACGCGGCGCTGCGCTACTTCAACGCCTGCGGAGCCGGTGACGACGGCGCTCGAGGGGAGGACCACCGCCCTGAGTCGCACCTGATCCCCCTGATCATACAGGCCGCCATGGGCCGGCGCGACGATATCAAGATCTTCGGGACCGACTACGAAACCCCCGATGGCACCTGCATTCGCGACTACATCCACATCGACGATCTGTGCCGGGCGCACCTGTTGGCCTTGAACAAGCTGGATACATACGCCGAGCAGGTTTACAATCTGGGCAATGGACAGGGCTACTCCGTCCGGGAGGTTATCGAAACAGTCAAACGCGTCTCGGGCAAGAAATTCAAGGTGGTTGAGACCGACCGCCGACCGGGTGACCCGGCCGTCCTGACATCGGATGCTTCCAAGGCCAGGACTGAACTGGGCTGGACCCCCGAGAAGCCCGGCCTGGAAACGATGGTGGAAACCGCCTGGAAATGGCACACCAGCCATCCCGACGGATATCGCGACTAGCTTAGAGAAGAAGTATCAGCCGGACACATAGGAGATTACGCCAGTGGAAGACGCCAAGAGCCAGGTCAAGACGTTCCTGCAGAGCCAGGGCATGTACCACGAAGACATCAGCATCGACGAAACGTGCAACGTCTTTCTGGATGAGATGGACAAGGGCTTGACCGGCCAGGACGGTTCCCTGGCAATGCTGCCCACCTACATCGAAACCGAGCGGGACTTGCCCCGCAACAAGCCCGTGATCGTCCTGGACGCCGGCGGCACCAACTTCCGCGTGGCAACCGTCTGCTTCAAAGACGCCGGCCAGCCCGACATCGCTGACTTCAACGTCTTCCCCATGCCCGGCATCAAGCAAGAGGTCAGCAAGGCCGAGTTCTTCGGCGCCATGGCCGACTACGCCAAGGACGTCCTTGGCAAGAGCGACAGCGTCGGCTTCTGTTTCTCCTATCCGATCGAGATGTCCCCTACCAAGGACGGGCGCGTCCTGTACTTCTCCAAAGAGATCAAGGCCGAAGAGGTCGTCGGCAAGATGATCGGCGCCGGCTTGAACGAGGCCATCGTGGCATCTACCGGTGCCGGCGCCAAGCAAATGGTATTGCTCAACGACACCGTCGCCACCCTCCTGGCCGGACGCGGCACCTCCAGCGGTCGCCAATACGACAGCTACATCGGCTTCATCCTGGGCACTGGCACCAACACCGCCTACGTCGAGCACAACAGCAACATCACCAAGGCCAACGACATCGACACCGCCAAGAGCCAGATTGTCAACGTCGAGTCCGGGGGCTTCGGCAAGGCCCCACGCGGCACCATCGACGAGCAATTCAACGCCGCCTCCGCCAACCCGGGAATCAACACCTTCGAGAAGATGATCTCCGGCGCCTACTTGGGCCCCCTGGCCTTCATGACGATCCAGAGGGCCGCCGAACAGGGGCGGCTCAGCCCCGTGGCCCGCGAAAGGCTTGACGCCCTGACCGAAGCAACAACCAAAGACGCCGGCGATTTCCTCGCTCAGCCGAAAGACGGGAACAGTCCCCTTTCCGCTGTCCTCGCCAACCGCCAGGACGACCAGGCCGATCGGGATGCCGAAATCATGGCGGCTGTGATCGAGGCCATCATCGAACGGGCCGCCAAACTGACGGCCACCAACCTCAGTTCCGCCGTGCTCAAGTCAGGCAAGGGCGCCGATCCCGATCGCCCCGTCTGCATCGTCGCCGAAGGCACGACCTTCTACAAACTCAGTAACCTCAAAGAACGAGTCGAATTCTATCTGGATCAGTATCTCGTCGCAGCCAAGAAGAGACACTACGATATCGTCGAAGTCGAAAACGCCACGCTGATCGGAGCCGCCATCGCCGGCTTGACCAACTGACAAACGGCGCCTCGCGCGTGCGAAAATGCAGAAAGACAGACATCCCAGCCTGACTCCCGTAGAGGAGATCGCCGTCAAGGCATCCTCCTTCGATGTTCTCTACCGTCCTACTGAGAAGATCCCCACGATTGTGGTGGAGAACTTCCCGGCATTGGGCAAGCTGGCCGCCATGCGTTTCATCGAGTGGGTCCAGGACCACCCGGAAGGCGTGATCTCCCTGCCAACCGGCAAGAGCCCCGAGCACTTCATCAGGTGGGTACAGCGTTTGCTTGCCGAATGGAACACCCCTGAGACAGCCAAAACGCTCGAACAGGCAGGCATCGATCCAGCCAGAAAGCCAGAGTTCTCCGGCCTGCACTTCGTGCAGATCGACGAGTTCTACCCCATGGACTCCGCTCAGCACAACAGCTTCCACCACTACGTCAAGCAGTTCTACATCGACGGCTTCGGACTCGACCCGGACAAGGCCCTGCTCATCGACGCCTCGGCCATTGGCCTGCGACCGGGCGAAACCCTCGCCGATATCTGGCCGGACAGGCACGTGGACCTGACCCTCCGCTATCGCCCACCACGCACGAACCTCGAACGACGCCAGAAGGCCTTGCTTGAGAACGTCGATCAGTGGTGCATGGAGTACGAGCAGCACATCCGCCAGCTCGGTGGGATAGGCTTCTTCCTCGGCGGCATCGGTCCCGATGGTCACATTGGCTTCAACATCAGAGGTTCCGATCACAACTCCACGACGCGCCTCTGCCCCACCAATTACGAGACTCAGGCCGCCGCGGCCGGCGACCTCGGCGGCATCGAGATCGCCCGTCAATGCCTGGTCATCACCATCGGCCTGCGGACCATCACGCGCAACCCCGAATGCACCGCCATTGTCATCGCCGCCGGCCAGGCCAAGGCCGCTCTCGCCGCCCAGGCCATCCAGGCCCACGACCACATCGACACCCCGGCAAGCTGCCTCCAGCACTTGCCCAACGCCCGGTTCTACATCACACGCGGTGCGGCCACCCACCTCCTGGCGCGACAGGTCGAGGTCTGCAAGCAGGCATCCTCCGTCAGTGACGCCGACGTAGAGAAAGCCCTGATCGAAGTGGCTGTACAGCGCCACAAGCGCCTGCTCGACCTGACCCAGGACGATTGCCAAGACAATCCCCTTGCCGCGCTCGTCCTTCAGCGCCGCGCTGAGCCATTTGAAACGCTGGCCCGCTCGGTGCACGACCGGCTCATCGCCAAGATCGAAGACGGCATGCGCGTCTACAAGAACAAGTGTTTCCTCCACACCGAGCCCCACCACGACGACGTCATGCTCGGATACTTCGCCCAGGTCGTCCGGCACTTTCGCCGCATGACCAACGAACATCATTTCATCACGCTCACCAGTGGCTTCACCGCCGTGACCAACGAATTCATGCAATCGCAGATCACCGCCCTCCGTAGCTTCCTGGATACAACGGTGTTCCGCGATCTTATCGGCCAGGGCTACTTCACACCGAAGAACCCCCTCGACCGCAACCGCGATGTCTGGCAATACCTCGATGGCGTCGCCGCCCGGAACGACCACGACAAGGCCGAGGGCTGCGCTCGCCGCCTGTTGCGAAACCTCATCGAGCTGTTCGGCGACGACTGCCGCGCGGACCTCGATCACCGGCTCACCGACCTGGAGGACTACTTCGCCGCCACCTATCCGGGCAAGAAGGACCCCGAACACGTTCAGAAGCTAAAAGGCATGTGCCGCGAGTGGGAAGCCGAGTGTCTCTGGGGCTACTACGGCTGGCAGTGCGCCAACGTCCGCCACCTGCGCCTCGGATTCTACACCGGTGACATCTTCACCAAAGAGCCCACGATGGACCAGGATGTCCCGCCCATCGTCGCCGAGCTGAAGCGCATCGATCCCGACGTCATCACCGTCGCCTTCGACCCCGAAGCCAGCGGACCCGACACGCACTACAAGGTCATGCAAGCCCTGGCCGAAGCCATCCGGTCGCACCTGGACAAGCACGAGAAACCCGACCTGAAGATCTGGGGCTACCGCAACGTCTGGTTCCGCTTCGACCCCTCGGAGGCCAACGTCTTCGTCCCCGTCACCCTCGCCATGTTCTCCATCCTCCACGACGCCTTCATGAACTCCTTCATCACCCAGAAGGACGCCTCCTTCCCCAGCTACGAACACGACGGCCCCTTCTCCCAACTAGCCCAGCGCATCCAGGTTGAGCAATACCAGAAGATCAAGACCTGCCTCGGCCGCGAGTGGTTCCACAATCACCCCAGCGCCCTGATCCGCGCCACCCGCGGGCTCGTCTTCCTCCAGGAAATGTCGCCCGAGAGCTTCTTCGACTCCTGCCGCGAGCTGCGCAAGTCCGTCGAGAACCGCTAGCGACCCCGCCCGCGGAAACGTCCCGAATCCTCATCGGCACCGCTACACCACCCCCACTCTCTTAACACCCTGTCCACAAAAGACATAGACCAATATGACGGCATGCTTGCCGGCACCGAAGCCATACTTTCCGGCAAAATAGGTAAGGCGAGATTTACCTTTGCGGGTGGAGCCGATACAATGTGGGGTTTGTGCCCCCCCGAAAAGGCACGGGCGCACCCCCACGCATGGGGATTCGTACGACAGGAAGATTTGAATCGAAGGATTTGGTTCGTTGATCATATGGCAAAACGGATAGAAAAAGCAATCAGGGTAACCGGCGCATCCGAGCACAACCTCAAGAACATTAGCCTGAGCATTCCCCGCGACCAGTTCGTCGTCATTACCGGCATCAGTGGCTCGGGCAAAAGCTCGCTCGCCTTCGATACCATCTACGCCGAGGGTCGTCGCAAGTACGTCGAATCGCTCAGCGCCTACGCCAGGCAATTCCTCGAGCAGATGCAGAAACCGGCCGTCAGCGACATCTCCGGCCTGCCACCCACCATCGCGATCGAGCAGCGTAGCGCCAGCAGCAACCCCCGCTCGACCGTAGCGACCACAACGGAGATCTACGACTACTTCCGACTCCTCTTCGCCCGAGCCGGCCAGCCCCACTGCTGGGTCTGTGGCAAAGAGATATCCAGCCAGCACTCCTCCCAGATCGTCGAGTCGATCCTCGAGAAACCCGAAGGCACGAAGGTCCAGGTCTGCGCGCCCCTGGTGAGAGGCAAGAAAGGCGAGCACAAGGACATCTTCGCCCACGTCCAGCGCGAGGGATTCGTCCGCGTCCGCGTCGACGGCAGCGTTTACGATCTCCGCAACGTGCCCGAGCTGAACAAGAACAAGAAGCACGACATCGCCGCGGTTGTCGATCGCCTGATCATCAAGCAGGGCGTGCGCATCCGCCTGGCCGATTCGGTGGAAACGGCGCTGAAGCTGGCCGAGGGTGTGCTGCTCATCCTGCTTCAGGAGCCCAACGCCGATAAGAACAACGGAGGCAACGGCCACTGGGAAGAAGCCGTCTACAGCGAGAAGTTCGCCTGCTCCGATCACCCGGAGGCCAGCCTGGAAGAACTCTCGCCTCGCCTCTTCAGCTTTAACAGCCCCTACGGCGCCTGCAAGAGCTGCGACGGGCTCGGCACCATCCTCGAGTTCGATCCCGATCTGATCGTGCCGGACAAGACGGTCTCCCTCGAAAACGGAGCCGTCGACGCCTGGCGCAAAGGCGGCAAGCGGATGAACATCTTCTACAACCGCCTGGTCAAGCGCTTCTGCCGCAAGATAGGGACCAGCAAAGCCGTCCCCTACGATGAGATTCCACCGGAATTCAAGCAGATCCTCATGTACGGCACGACCGACGCGGACCGCAAGAAGTACGGCCTGTCGTTCGAAGGCGTCATCCCCAATCTCACCCGCCGCTGGAAGAACACCACCAGCGACTACGTCAAGGCCCGCCTGCATAGCTATCTCTCCGAGCAGCCCTGTCAGGACTGCCGCGGCGCACGCCTGCGGCCGGAGGCCATCGCGGTGACCGTCGGAGGCAGTAACATCTACGAACTGTCCGGGCTTAGCATCGCCAAGGCTCAGAAGTTCTTCAGCAAGCTCAAGCTCGACGAGGAGCGCACCGTCATCGCCACGCAGATCCTCAAAGAGATCAAGGCCCGCCTGAAGTTCATGGTCGACGTCGGCCTGGGCTATCTCACCCTCGACCGCATCAGCAGCACCCTCGCCGGCGGCGAGGCCCAGCGCATCAGGCTCGCCACCCAGGTCGGCAGCGGCCTGGTCGGCGTCTGCTACGTCCTGGACGAGCCCACCATCGGCCTGCACAAACGCGACAACGACCGACTCCTGGGCATCCTCCAGAAGCTCAGCCGCATCGGCAACACCGTCATCGTCGTCGAGCACGACGAGGACATCATTTGCGCCGCCGACCATATCATCGACATCGGCCCGGCCGCCGGAACCCACGGCGGACAGCTCGTCGCCCAGGGCACCCTCGACGATATCACCAAGTGCCCCGAATCGCTCACAGGCGAGTACCTCAGTGGAAAGAAGGGCATCGCGCTGCCTGCCAAGCGACGTAAATACAACCTGCGCAAGTGCATCGAGGTCAAAGGCGCCGCCGAGAACAACCTCAAGGAAATCAACGTCAAGTTCCCGCTCGGCGTCTTCGTCTGCGTCACCGGCGTCTCCGGCTCAGGCAAAAGCACCCTCGTCAACCAGATTCTCGTGCGGGCCCTCAAGCGAAGGCTCTATCAATCGCGTCTAAGGCCCGGAAAGCACAAGAACGTCATCGGCATCTCCCAAATCGACAAAGTCATCGAGATCGATCAGTCCCCCATCGGCAAGACCCCCCGAAGCAACCCCGCCACCTATACCGGGGCCTTCGATCAGATACGCAAACTCTTCTCCATGACCCGCGAGGCCAAGATCCGTGGGTACAAGCCCGGCCGCTTCAGCTTCAACGTCAAGGGCGGACGCTGCGAATCCTGCAAAGGGCAGGGCACCAAGAAGATCGAGATGCATTTCTTGCCCGATGTCTACGTGACCTGCCAGAACTGCAAAGGGACCCGCTACAATCGCGAGACTCTTCAGGTCACCTATAAGGGCAAGAGCATTGCCGACGTCCTCGAGATGCGTATCGAGGATGCCGCAAGCTTCTTCACCAACTTCCCCGCCATCGTGCGCATCCTCAAGACCCTCACCGATGTCGGGCTCGGATACGTCCAGCTTGGCCAGTCCTCCACCACGCTCTCCGGTGGCGAGGCCCAGCGCGTCAAGCTCTCGGCCGAGCTGGGCAAAGCCGCCACGGGCCACACCCTCTACCTACTCGACGAACCCACCACCGGCCTGCACTTCGCCGACATCCAGAACCTCCTCAACGTCCTCCAGCGACTCTGCGATATGGGCAACACCGTCATCGTCATCGAACACAACCTTGATGTGATCAAGATTGCCGACTATATAATAGACCTCGGCCCCGAGGGGGGAGACGGCGGAGGCACCGTCGTGGCCGCCGGAAAGCCCGAGGACATCGTCAAAAACGCCAAGAGCTATACCGCCAGGTTCCTGAAGGACAGACTGGAGACCGGGAAATAGCAGCACGACAGGAGGTAACGAAGTCTTGAGTGCGCAATCAACCACGCAGCCCCGTCGCTGGGAGTTCCAACTCAGCGATATCAAAGACCTCAGGAAGCTCAGCAAGGAGCTCAACGTCTCCGTGGACGCCATCGAAGACGTCTCCATACTGGCCCAACCCGTCCAGTTCGACGGCCTCGTCATCCCCAACTCATTGTCCGTCCACGCCATGGAAGGCTGCGATGGCGATGCGCAAGGCCGCCCCAGCAAGCTCACCGTCCGGCGTTACGAGCGCTTCGCCGCCGGCGGAGCCGGACTCCTCTGGGCCGAAGCCATAGCCATCGTCCCCGAAGCCCGCGCCAACCCGCGCCAGCTCTGGCTCCACGAAGGCAGCAAAGACGCCTTCGCCGCGATGGTCAAACGCGCCCGCGCCAAAGCCGCCGAAGCCAACGGCAGCGCCCATCGCCCCGTCATGGTGGCACAACTGACCCACTCCGGCCGATACAGCAAGCCCGACGGAACCGCCCGCCCCATCATCGGCCAGCGCGACCCCTATCGTGATTGCCTCATCCCCCAGTGGCCTCCCCACCTCAAAGGCACGAGCAAGCTCCCCGACGACTATCCGCTCGCCACGGACGAATACCTCGACAAACTCCAGGAGGCCTACGTCGAAGCGGCCCGCATCGCCTTCGAGATCGGCTTCGACGCCGTCGACATCAAGGCCTGCCACGGATACCTCATCAACGAACTGCTCGCCTGCCACAACCGCCCGGGAAAATACGGCGGCTCCTTCGAGAATCGCACCCGCCTGCTCGTCGAGACAGTCGACCGCGTACGCGCCGAACTTGGCGACAAAGGCCGCGTCGTCACGCGACTCGGCATCTACGATGCCATCCCCTTCCCCTATGGCTGGGGCGTCGACAAAGAGGACTACACCAAGGCCGATCTCACCGAACCGAAAATACTCGTCGGCATGCTCAAGGACCGTGGCGTCGGGCTCATTGATATCACCATCGCCAACCCCTACTACAATCCTCACGTGGGACGGCCCTTCAACGAGCCCATCGTCGGGGGCTATGACGAACCCGAGCATCCACTCACCGGCGTCGCTCGCCTCGTCGACCTGACCGCCCAGATCCAGAAGACCTATCCCGACATGGCCCTCGTCGGCACCGGATACAGTTGGCTCCGCACCCTCTTCGCCAACGTCGGCGCCGCCAATAAGGCCAATGGCCTCGTCACCATCGTCGGCGCCGGACGCATGGCCTTCGCCTACCCGGACTTCGCCCGCGACATCGTCAACAACGGCCGGATGGAGCCCGACAAGGTCTGCATCGGATGCAGCGCCTGCACGCAGATCATGCGCGACGCCGGCCGAACCGGCTGTGTCGTTCGAGACAACAAAGTGTACGGGCCGATCTTCAAGCACGGCCGCATGAGCGATAAGGACAACCTCCTGCGCCTGGCGGCCGACTGCCGAACCTGCCAGGAACCGACGTGCCAACTCGCCTGTCCGGCCGGCATCGATATTCCCAAGTTCATCGAGCTGTTTCTCGATGGCAAGGAACGCGAAGCGTACGAGGTCATCAGGAAAGCCAACGTCTTTCCCGAAATCTGCGCCTGGCTCTGCCCCGTCGAGCAGCAATGTCAAGGCAACTGCCTCCAGAAATTCATCGGGGACGGGCCGCTCCCAATAGCCGATATCCAGCGCTACTTGTCCGAACAGGCCAACAAGCATGGCTGGTCCAAGCTGCGCATCCCCCAGAAGCCCACGGGCAAGAAGATCGCCATCGTCGGCGCCGGTCCCGCCGGCCTGGCCTGTGCCGCGCGCCTGCTCGAAGCAGGCCATACCATAACCATCTTCGACAGGAGCAGGCAACTCGGCGGCATGGTCGAATCCGTCATTCCAACCGACCGCCAGAGCACCGTCCTGAAGAACGAATTGGCGGCGATCTTTACCGATGTGCCCAAAGACCGGATGACCCTCGAGCTGGGCGCCGAACTCGATGCCACCTGCAACCTCGACACGATCATGGCCGAGGGCTTCGACGCCGCCTTCATCGGTCTTGGCCTGCCCAAAGCCACCAGTGTCACAGAAGCCAAGCTCGATGGCCTCTGGAACGCCATGGACTTCCTCTCCCAGGCCAAACAACCGGGCAAACTGGACTTGGCCGGCGCCTCCGTCGGCGTCATCGGCGGCGGCAACACCGCCATGGACGTAGCCGTCACCGCCGCTCAGCTCGGCGCCAAGGATGTCTACCTGATCTATCGCCGGTCCTTCAAAGAGATGCCCGCCTGGAGCGCTGAACGAGACCGTGCCGTCATGGAGGGAGTGCACTTCCTGATCCTGACCCAACCGCTCGAATACGTTTCAGATAACGGCAGGCTGACGGGCATCAAAGTCTGTCCCACCCGGTTGGGAGCCCCGGACCATAGCAACCGAAGGCGACCCGAACCCGTCGCGTCCAGTGCCTACGAGCTGGATATGGATATCGTCGTCGAGGCCATAGGCCAGGTGGCCTCGGACAACATCGAGCAGGCCCTCTCCAGCGTGGACATGGAAAAGGGCTTGATCCAAACAAAAGACGATACGCTGGCCACGTCGCGCCCGGCCGTCTTCGCCGGAGGCGACCTCGTCCGAGGACCGTCGACCGTCGTCGCC
>Ga0272442_10001853_pt1 | contig 31374 bp, 25 predicted proteins | sample SSMForm2O_FD_200262 | JGI IMG/M metagenome (GOLD analysis project Ga0272442, IMG submission 200262) | Marine sediment archaeal communities from Little Sippewissett salt marsh, Falmouth, MA, United States - SSM-Form-2O | ecosystem: Environmental > Aquatic > Marine > Wetlands > Sediment ... | reverse complement strand
GAGGGATTTTCGTCCGCCGACCTCCAGTTGGGTTTTTTCCATTTCAACAATCGCCTGGCGCAAGGAAAACCAGTAGGGAACATGGGGATAACTGTCAAGCGGAATCAGAATATCTTTGGCTTTAATCTCATCCATGCACCACTCCCTTCCGGATAATTCCTGCGAAGAATCTCCATTTGTTTAAATCCAATCAAATCTCACGATGTCCGGGATCGGCCGACAGGCCGGCAGTCAATTTTCAAGCTATACATTAAAGACTATCCAGGCAAGTATTTTTTATGATGACGAGTATTGAGAGACTGCCAATCGTTCCGAGAATTAAAGCTTGCATCTTATTACACTTGATTGTATTCTGTTTGTGAATCGACAACATCAAGCTGAAAAAGAGGAGGCCCGGGTGGCTGTTATCGCATTTTTCAGCGGCTCATACTGTCATGCGAATGAGATAATTGCCGGGGTAACGAAGCGTCTATCATACGAGCCGATAGACGAGCGGCTTTTGGACGAAACGGCTGATCGGTATGGTGTGGGGCGGAATCGCCTGGAACGTGCAATGACCGGTCCCGATCCGTTTTTCAACCGTTTAACCCGCGAGCGGGAGAAGAATCTCGCCTATATCGGCACGGTTTTGGCGGAGATGATCCTCAAAGATAATACCGTTCTTCATGGATGTTACGGGCACCTTATTCCCCGAACCATTTCGCATATTCTAAAGACATGTATCATTGCCAATCATGATTATCGCATCCGACAGGCCGTTGACCTTGACAACATCTCCGAAAAGGAGGCGCACAAGAGAATTCATCAGAACGACGAGCGCAATTTTGTCTGCACCGGCTATCTATTTGAGAAACCGGCTTATGACGAAAGCCTGTATGATTTGGTGATACCCATGCATGACACATCGGTTGCGAACGCGATCGACATGATTTGCGATTATGCTGTGAGCGATCCGCTCCAGACAACCGAACGCTCGCTCCAGGCGGCGCGGGATTTTGTGCTGGCGGCGAAGGTTAAACTGGTTCTTGTGCAAGAGGGATTCAACGTTGAAGTTCACGCGGAAAAGGGCCAGGTCATGCTCCTGCAGAACGAATATGTGGTACGCATGAAGCACCAAGAGGAACAACTGCGGGAAATCGTTTCGGGGATCGATCAGGTGGAAACGGTTACCCTTCGCAAGGGTCCCAAGTTCCACATGCCGTCGCTCAATCCCTGGTCCAACATTGAAGGCCCGCCGAAAATTCTCCTGGTCGACGACGAAAAGGAATTCGTCCACACACTGTCGGAACGTCTTCAAACCCGCGACCTGGCTTCGTCCATAGCTTACGACGGGGAACAGGCATTGAGTATGATCAAGGAAGAGGTTCCGGATGTGATGGTGCTGGATTTGATGATGCCGGGAATTGACGGGATTGAGGTATTACGACGCATAAAGCAGGATCATCCGAAGGTTGAAGTCATTATTTTGACAGGTCACGGTTCGGAAAAAGAACAGCAACAGGCCGAGGAGCTGGGGGCTTTCGCCTACCTGCACAAACCGGTCAATATTGATAACCTGGCGAAAGTGATGCGCGAGGCGTATGCCAGAGCGAACCGTCTCAAGGGTGGTCACGGCCCGGAGTCATCGGTATCGGATGAGTAAGCGGCCGACCATAAGATATTGCGTGCCCGGGAACTTCGTCAACAACATGGTTACAGAATGAAACGTCAGAATTCATCCGAAGACGCCATGAAATTACCTCCGGAACTGGCGGAGGCCAGACTTCCACGGTACCGCCGGTTGCGACGAAACGTGGTAATATTGACATCGCTGGTGGCACTGGCGCCGCTTATTATTCTCACGATTATCAATTATCTTCAGGATCGCGACGCCTATCAAAACGAAAGCCGGTTTGCGATCACGCAGGTAGTAACCAACACCAAACGTAATATCGAATTCGTTGTTGAGGAACGGCAATCCGCTCTTGCCATGGTAATCCGGGACAAGTCATATACCAACCTGTGCAGTGATTCGGCCCTGGCCATCACGCTTCAAAACCTCAAGAATTCATTTGGTGGTTTTATCGACCTGGGCCTGATCGACGACGATGGGATTCAGCGGTACTACACGGGGCCATACGATTTGAAAAATCGGGAGTACAAGGATCAGGCGTGGTTTCACCAGGTTGATTTACAGGGATCGTTTGTCAGCGACGTCTTTATGGGACACCGTAATTTTCCGCACTTTGTTATTGCAATCAAGTACCAGCGAAATTTGAGCAGTTTTTATGCATTGCGTGCGACCATCGACATGGAGTTGTTAAACCAGCAGATATATTCGCTTGATCTTGATCGATATACGGATGCCTTTATCATCACAAAAGAAGGTGTCCTGCAGACGGAATCGGTGTTCTACGGCTCGGTTCTGTCAGACGTTGACATTGATGTGCCAACGGTCACCCGGAACCGGGTTGTGTTTGAGGAGGGAGAACGTGACGGCAAGCCGTTTACGATGGGTTACGCCTATATTCAGGGCACGCCATTCGTTTTTGTTGTAATCCGTCAACTCAAGCATCCCTTCCTGCACTGGCTCGGTCATCGTTCCGATGTTCTCTGGTTCTTGATACTCAGTGCGGCCATGGTTCTATTCGTCATTATCTATGGTGCGTCAAATATGGCCAAGCAGTTGCGCGAAGCCGACCTGAAACGGGCGCGGGCCTTTCATAACATTGAATATACGAATAAAATGGCAACGATCGGACGTATGGCGGCCGGTGTCGCGCATGAGATCAACAATCCCATGGCCATTATCAATGAGAAGGCCGGCTTGATGAAGGATTTGATCGGTTTTTCCGATGATTTTCCGCAACGCGAGAAAACGGTCGGGTTGGTTGATTCGATTTTGAAATCGGTGGAACGATGCAGTCGGGTTACTCATCGCCTGCTGGGATTTGCCAAGCGGATGGAAATCCACAAAGAGCAGATTAACCTCAAGGAGTTGATTGAAGAGGTGGTTGGATTTCAGACCACGGAGATATCACATAGAAGCATCAAGGTGGAATATGATATTGAGGACAATCTGCCCCTGATAGACAGTGACCGAGGGCAGTTGCAACAGGTGTTGTTGAATATTATTAACAATGCCATCGTCGCGGTAGACGATGGGGGTGTTATCACTGTTTCAATGGCGGCACATGGCGGCCATTCCGTTACCATCGCCATTACCGATAACGGCTCGGGGATTTCCGAAGAGAACCTCAGGAATATTTTTGAACCCTTTTTCTCCACCAAGGGGGAGTTCGGAACGGGGTTGGGGCTTTCGATCACGCGCGATATTGTTGAAAAACTGGGTGGGAAGATTGATGTCAACAGTGTCGTGGGTCAGGGTACCCGCTTTATCATATCTGTACCGTTAAAAAAGCATGAGTATGGAGAATAGAGTAATGGCTGGGTTAAAAGCGCTTTTAATCGATGATGAGGAAGAGCTGGTCTCCACCCTGGTGGAGCGGCTTGGATACCGTGGCATTACCGCCGCATTTGCGCTGGACGGCTATGAGGCACTGCATAAATTGCGTGAAGATAAGTTTGATGTTGTGGTGCTTGATCTCAAGATGCCGGGCATGGATGGTGTGGAGATTCTCCGGCGGATTAACTCCACCTATCCCGATCTGCCGGTGCTGTTGATTACCGGACATGGTTCATTGGCCAACGAAATGGAGGACATGCCGGAAGGTGCTCACGATTACCTGATGAAGCCGGTTGATCTTGAGACATTAATAGCCAAGATGCAGGAGGCGGTTGCGGCAAAATGATCTCAGATTCCTCATCACGCCCCGAACCTCCGATTATGCCCGACGGACTGGCCTTTTTTGGCAGGATCTCGGCCTCGGTATCGCATGAGTTGAATAATGTGATTTCGATTATCGACCAGACCGCCGGACTGCTCGAGGATTTGCTGGCTGGCGCGGAACGGGGCCGGCCGATTACCAATGATCGTTTGGAGTCAATTGTGCATTCATTGCAAAAACAGACTCAGCGTGGGCTGACTATTATAAAGCGCCTGAACACGTTTGCCCATGGAACCGACTCACCGCGTCTGGAATTTGATATCAATGATGCCATGACAAATCTTGGAGATCTATGCCAGCGGCTGGCGGGGTTGAAGCGAGTCACGCTTCAGTTGCACCTTAACGATTCCCCGCTGACCGTGGTCGGCAGTCCCTTTGCGGTACAACAGGCGGTGTTTGGAGCGATCATGCAGTCCTTTGCGGTCGCGGAGCGAGATGCCACCATTGCGTTGACAACCGGTAGTATCGATAACGGTTCCTCCATAGAAGTCAGCGGTCCGGTTGTACCTGCCGATCAAATGGAATTCGATATTGCCACCGTTACGGCTTTTATCGCCGACATGGGCGGCAATGCCGGGGTCACGACAGATTCAGAGCAAACGGTTTTTTCCTTTACATTTCCGCTCAAGACATAGATTTTACCTTCATGGAAGTTATAGATATAAAACAGGATTAGAGGAGAATAGATAATGGCAGAGGCCAAAGTGCTTATTGTTGACGACGAGACCGAGTTTGCCACCGTCATTGCGGCACGAATGGAGGCCCGTGGCTTCAAGGTTGATACCGCTGATAGCGGTCCGGCGGGAATTGACAAAATACAAAATACCGCTTACGATGCCATTATTTTGGATTTAGCCATGCCAGGAATGGATGGCATCGAAACGCTCCGGGAAATGCTGAAAATCGATAAGACACTTCAGATTATTCTGCTGACCGGACATGCCACCCTGCAGAAGGGAGTTGAAGCGGTCAAACTGGGTGCCAGTGATTTTCTCGAAAAGCCAGCCGATATCGATGCCCTGGTGGGCAAGGTAAACGAGGCGCAGAAAAAAAGAATCATCAGCTTCCAGGAGAATCTGGAAAAAAAGATGTCCGACATCATGAAAAAAAAGGGCTGGTAAGCATAAGCGCCCGGACGATCGTAATCAGTGCCTGAAAAGGCCCCGAACACTCTTATCTTCCCGTCGCAAATTTCGCCGGAGAAGACATTAGTTTTGATGCTATTCCCGGTTTATCATGTTCTGTGCGAAACATACCCGATAGTTTAAAATATAGAATAAATGGTGAAAGACTAATAAGACATTTGTGACATATTAACCGGTATGAGAAAAACATTCACAAACATATTGACCTGTTGTCTGTTTGCCGTTCTGCTGACAAGCGGACTGCCGGCTCAAGCCCAGGATAACGCTGTGCGGTACTTTGAATTCGTTATGCGGGGACATCCCGCATCCGAGCATTTTGTGGCCGCGACGGCGGACATGGCGGTTATTGCCATGCTCGAGCAACAATTAATACTTCCCGAGGACGAGCGGTATCTGCATATTCATGGTCTTATCGACACCGGCAATGCGGGGTATAATTACGACTGGAGCTGGCATTTTATCGAAAGCGGCTGGGATATGGCCGAGATTTCAATGGAATTGTGCGACGGAGTTCCATCGTACGTGGAAGACAATCTATGGTACTGGTTATTATATGTCGAATATTTCTGTCCCTGGGTATCCTATGTATTGCAGGAAATCGACGGCTTTTTGTGCGGCGATGTCAACAATGATGAGACAGTCGATTTGCTTGATATACTATATCTCATCGATTATGTCTATTCCATTCCGCCCGGACCGCTACCCCAGCCGGAAGCATCGGGAGATGTCAACGCCGATGGCAATATAAATCTTCTGGATATTTTATACCTGATTGAATATCTCTATGGTTTACCCCCCGGGCCGGAACCAACATGTCCCTGACGGTATTTTGTTGCCTTAATCTTTGGCGTAACTCCAACAAATCATTATCCACATTACCAGTTTATTTCTTATACTGTGACAGCCTTAATCGAACGGGATGAGTATGGACAATAAACGCATAATTGTTGTCGGTGGCGGAGCATCCGGGCTAATGGCGGCCGGGCAAGCGGCTCTTCGAGGTGTCGAGACATTGATACTCGAGAAGAAATCCCACCCGGGACGCAAATTGCGTATCACCGGCAAAGGGCGGTGTAATCTGACCAATAACGCACCGCTGACCGAGTTTCTTGAACGTTTTTCGGCAGGGGGGCGATTTTTACGGCAGGCATTTGCACGTCTTTTTGCACCCGATTTGATTGCTTTTTTCAACGAACTCGGTGTTGCCACCGAATCAGAACGCGGCGGGAGGGTTTTCCCTGCGGACAACGATGCCACCAAAGTGGTCGATGCACTTGACCGTTGGGCTCGAAACTGCGGGGTTAAAATCATGACCGATGTTTCAGTAACAGCACTTATCGTGGAAAATGGGGCCGTGGATGGGGTCAGGTATCGACGCGAGAACAATTCCCGAAGCAAACGTCCGGAGACCATGTCGGCCAGCGCGGTTATTATCGCCACTGGGGGGGCATCGTATCCCGCGACGGGCTCGACCGGCGACGGATACCGCCTGGCGCAGGAGATCGGGCACACGGTTATCGCGGTCAGGCCATCACTGGTACCGATCGAGACGATGGGCGAAATCGCCCCACGTCTGCAGGGATTGAGCCTGCGCAATGTTGCGGTGACACTGTGGGTCAATGGCAAGAAACAGGATCAGCGGTTCGGCGAGATGCTGTTCACGCATTTCGGGATATCCGGACCGATTATCCTTTCGCTCAGTCGGCAGGTGGTCGACGCCTGCCTGGCAAAAAAGCAGATCGTGCTGTCAATAGATCTAAAACCAGCGCTTGACATGGGCAAGCTCGACCGTCGGCTTTTACGGGATTTCGAGGAACATGGCCGGCAGAAATTCAGTACACTTCTCAAGGGGCTCCTGCCACGCAAGCTGATTCCGGTATGCCTGGAACTGACCGGGATTAGTGCGGACAAGCCCGGAAACCAGATCACATCCGATGAGCGCAAACGGCTGGCGGTATGGCTCAAGGATTTCCGGTTCACGGTTGGCGGATATCGCCCATTCGAGGAGGCGATTATCACCGCCGGAGGGGTCAGCACCAAAGAGGTTGATCCGCGGACAATGCAATCACGGCTGGTACGGGGTTTGTATTTTGCGGGTGAAGTGCTCGATCTCGATGCCGACACGGGCGGGTTTAATCTCCAGGCGGCTTTTTCCACGGGTTGGCTGGCGGGCGGTGCGGCGGCGAATCACAAACAAGTGAAGACTTGATATTATTTTCGATAGATTCCCGGCTTTCCCCGGCAAGATATCTTAATAACCACAGCATTCCAATATACACCCCCAGAAGCGAGAAGATGTGGATCGGAGTATCTTTAAGGCCATGCCCAACATGATATCCCAATACGCTGATAAGAAACAGAAGAGACAGACCGTCCCGACGGAATCTTCGGCCACCGTCAATCACCCTTTTCCAGTAGGCCAGAATAACCAGGAATGGGATGGTTTGCAATAACAGGTGATGTGGTTCCGACATCGGAAAAATCAATGGGACAATCGCGACCAGCGCTCCGAAGATCGCGAATTTATGAAACGGTGATGTCACACGGTAACGTCGGGGGGCGTTTGTTGCAATCGGCAACACCAGACCAATCGCCAGTATGCAGAGAACCGCGACCTTGACCAGCGGATTCCAGTGTATCTTAAAGAGGTAGCTGATTGTGGATAGAATCGAGAATTGCCTGAATCCATGATGAAAATCGGAGCCGGTCACTTTCGGGAGAATTTCATCGACGACATACGCATAGTAGTTGAGGCTTTCAGTATTGATCAGATACGGGATGACCATATTAAACAGGACGATCAGGATCAGAAAGTACCCGGCGACGCGGAACTGGCGGGAAAACAGGATATAAAGCAGACACACCGCGGGCGAGATTTTAATCGACACCGCGATCGCCAGCATCAACGCCGCCCCGAGTGTTTTTCCACGAACCAGCATGAAGAAAAATCCGGCGGTTGCACCAAGAACAAACAGGTTAACCTGGCCATTGAGAAATTCGCTTTGAAGAAAGGGATGGAGCATCAGTATAACCAGGCCGACAGGGAGAAGATTCTTTCCGAGCGCTTCGCGCCATGAATGGTAGCCGTACAGGTATTTCCAGGCCGCACCCAGGGTGGCAAAAAACGATGCATACAAACCCGCCGACCAGAGGCCGATCGATATCCCGGACAGCCATTGATTCTTTTGCAGAAAAGTCAGTGGGTAAACGACGATAAGCAGAAATTGCGGATAAATAAAGCGTCGGATCACATCCTGATAGGGATTTTCTCCGTCAAAGAACCATCCCGAAGCCCGGACATACGATGAAAAATCGATCTCCTCGAATCTGAAGAAGTTCTGAATTGACTGATAGAAAAACAGCAACAACGAAGCGACCCCAAAGACCACCACGATGATTGATATCGCTTTAGCGGTCAATTCCCGATGCTCAGGCTTCATTTTTTCCCCAAGTTTTTATCATTGGATGATATTTAGCATAATCACCAGGCTTTGGAAAGTTAAATATTGGGATACCGGTGGCGGTGATAATACCGACTCCGGGAAGGAATACGATTCTGGTTATAGTAACCAACCCGGAGGATAATAAACGCAGGAATAGACAACCTTGCAGAACGCCAGACGCTCGCCCGCACGAGTGGCTTTGAACTATCGGTGGTTGTAATGAGTGGTCAGACGACAATCACACGAATTGCGATTCGACTTCTTTGACCTTGCGCTCGGCCTCGTACCAGTCGCCCTGGTCGTTGCCGGGAGTGTAACCGCGCCGCTCATACAGCGAATAGGCCACTTTCTCAACGTAGCCCCAGTACTGTCCGTCGTCACGCTCGCCGTTCAACTCAATTCTTGCTTCGAGACCATCCTTGGACTGCACCACCAGCCTTGAATCGCGACCATCCTTGTTCTTCTCAATCATCATCTTATCAGGCTTTTTGATCGAGATCACTGATGCGGACAACTCATCGGGATTCCAGGAACCGGTATGAAGTCGCACCCCATCAATCAGGCGGCCCTTCTTCTCAAGTGTCACGCCCAGAAAAGGATAGGTGCTCACCCTGGTATTGCCGTTACGGCCTTTCTGCTTGATTTGGATGTCGGTGGGACGAAACTGATTGGCAGTGCTGAACTGCTTACAGAATTTCGACCATGTGTTACGTTTGACTTCCTTGGTCATTCTATCCTCCTCCACAATAATAACCATATGTTGAATAATCCGAGATATCGGATTCATATACTATATACGTCGGCAATCTCAGCCGACTTATAAGTCAATACGGGAATTTTGGCCAACAATTAGGCCTTCTTTAGAATTTGAATAACCGGGGCCTCGGGCGGGCATCCGAGCCGAAACGGGAACCAGTGCCCGATGCCGCATGAGAGATACATCTGTGCCGATCCGTCCGCATATTCCCCCCACAAATACCGCTCCGGCATAAATGGCTCGAACAGGCTCCTGCCGTTAACTCCGACCTGTCCGCCGTGCATGTGGCCTGACAAGACCAGGTCAACGCCATGCGCTGAGGCATAATCGAATGCGTCCGGACGGTGCGCCATCAAGATTTTAAAGACGTTCGCGGGAGCATCGGTCAGGGAGCGAGCAATTGCCTGGCGCGTGAATTTGGACGTGTCCCCGCGCATCGTAACCGGGTCGTCAACGCCTGCCAGGAAAAGCTCGGCACCATTAATGCCGATCGTGGCGCCGGAATCGCGCAGTAGCGGCACCTGGCTTTTGCCATAGATTTCAAGCACCGTTTCAATGCCGCGATAGTATTCATGATTGCCAAGACAGGCGTAGGCACCGTGGGGCACGGCATAATCAGCAATCATCTCCAGCGCGCCGGGGAGAAGAGTCAGGTCATCGGCAACATCGCCAGTAACCAGGACAATATCCGGATGGTATTTCTCCGCTTTTTGTAAAACGTATTCAAGGTCGGGGAGAAATTTATAAACGCCCAGATGAGAATCGGTAATATGCAAAATTTTAAGTCCATCAAGCTGGTCGGGAAGTATCTCAAAATACATCGGTTTGAGCTCGACATTGGTATCGCCGAAAGCGCGGGTTACACCACCGGCGCTAATGGCAACGGTGGCAATAGGAAGCGCGGCCGCGGCTCCCTTCAGAAAGACGCGGCGTCTATCATCGAAAGGTCTCGTAGATTTGCCGGTACGACGTTTTTCGAGCCAGCGATGGATTATATGCAAAATTCCGGAAAATGGGAGTGAAAGCATCAGCCCCAGAAGCAAAATCAGGACGGCCGCAGTGGTAGTTGAGCCAATCAGACTCAGCCAGCCGATGCGGTGATAGGAGGCGGTAAACCAGGTCAGCACTCCTGCCACCCCCAACATCGGAAGGAATAATGCCATGCGGCGAATATACTTACGTTTCCACCACTCTTTATTCAGGGTACGCAAGAGCAATATCTCGAGCAGTCCGAATATCAGCAGGACAGCTGAGGCAAATATGACCGGATAAATGACTCTCATTGGGATATTATACGCTAATAGGCGCCAAAGTTGTCAAAATCGATTGGCTTTCATCAATTTATTATGTCTAATTCATTTGGGCATTGGGGCGCTTCAATTTGGCACAAAAAAGGCTTGATAATCATATTCGTTTATTATAGCTTACAGTCAGGTAACAACGAATTCCGTTGGGGGTGGCGCAAAAAAAACGCCTGAGATTATACCCCCCTAACCTGATCCGGATAATACCGGCGTAGGGAAACGTGAAGGCGTGAAATACAGATTCCACGGTTTCGTCCGTCCATGCCGGTAAGTCGGCGGGGCGGATTTTTCATTGTTTAGTGAAAGGAATCTGCTATGAAGCGCATTTGTTATATTATCAGCATCTATTTACTGTTTATGGGAGCGGTAACTTCCGCAGAATTGAGCGGGACGGTTGTCAATCGCGACGGTGAGGCTATTGGCGGGATTAATGTCCAGACCGATATCAAGGAATTGGCGACGGAATCCGACGAGTATGGCCGTTTCAATCTTGTGATCGGAGACAACCTGCCGGCCTATGTGACATTCAGCCATGTCAGTTATCAACCTCACCTGGTAAAAATCAAGCAGGATCAATCCCTGGCAAACATGCGGATTATTCTCGATCAGGCGGTGTATCCGCAACAGAATATTCGTGTCACGGCGATGCGTGCTCGCCGGGGCCAGACACCGGTGGCGTTTTCGGATGTCACCGAGGATGACATCACGCGTGATTATGCGGTCAGCGATTTTCCGCTGTTACTCGAAACCACTCCAAACATGTATGCTTTCTCATATACCGGCGGTGCGGTCGGCGCCAGCGAATACAAGATTCGGGGATTTGATTCCAAACGCATCGGGGTGTATATCAATGGTGTGCCACTCAACGACCCGGAGGATCACTCAACATACTTCTACGATCTTCCTGATTTTGCCGCGAACGTTTCGGATATTCAGGTTCAGCGGGGAGTCGGCAACTCACTGTACGGTGATGCCACGTTCGGGGGATCAATTAATATTTCATCGGCGGGCCTGAATGCGGGCCGCAAAATCACGGTATCATCGGGATACGGCCGCTATTATGCGGACGGGGATTTTGTTTCTGAAATGCGCAAGCAGGCGGTGGAGTATACGTCCGGGTTGATCGATGGGCGCTGGCTGTTATCGGGACGGTATTCGAAATTGTACAGCGGCGGGTATCGTGAGAATTCCTGGTATGACGGCTGGGCGTACTACCTGTCGCTGTCACGCCTTGATGATCGCATGATCACGACCGTAAACCTCTATGGCGGGCCTTTCCAGGCTCACCTAGCATTCGACGGTATCGACCGGGAAACCATGCAAATCAACCGGCGCACCAACTGGAGCTGGTATGAAAACGAAATTGACGATTTCAATCAGCCGCATTATGAATTGCACAATTCGTACCGTATCAATACGAATATGACCCTGCTGAACACGTTGTACTATATCAGGGGGAAAGGTTATTATGAAGGGTACAAAGACGACAAGACGTACTACGAATACAATATTCCGGAAAGCGCGGTGATTGACGACGGGATTGAAGAAATCAACCTGGTGCGCCAGAAGTGGGTAGCCAAAAATCACTACGGATGGAATCCCCGGCTGGAGTGGGAACATGCCAGGGGAACCGCCATTCTGGGCGGCGCATTTTATTATTTCGATTCCGAACACTGGGGTGACATTACCTGGGCGGAAAACGTGACCCTCACTCCGCACTATCGCTACTATGAATACACCGGCAAGAAATACTCGGGATCGTTATACGCCGTTGAGACCTATCAACTCACTGAGCGACTGCGTGTTACCGGGAATCTGCAACTGCGCTATCTTACCTATGATTTTGAGCAACCGGCGGCGGGGGTATACGAAGGGCAGGCCTTCGACCTGAACTGGCTGTTTCTTTCACCGCATCTTGGCGCGACGTATCAGTTTGACTCGCATGCCGATTTGTATGCCAACCTTGCTATTTCGTCACGCGAAGCCGATGATGCGATTATCTTCGATGCCGATTATCCCTATGCGAAGCCGGCGCTCGACGGCAACGGTGAACTGCTGGCCGATGCCGAACGCGTGTATAACTTTGAACTCGGAGCCAACTGGTATGATAATACTCGCCGCTTCGGGCTCAGTTTGTACTGGATGGAATTCCGCAATGAAATAATCCAGACAACCGGAATCGATGATGACGGTCGTCCCCTGCTCACCAATGCGGACCGCTCGGTGCATGCCGGGATTGAACTCAGCGGTGATTATGCCATTCACCGTCACCTAACCGTGTCGGGTAACGGTGCCTATAACTACAATAGGCTGAAAGAGTATATCGTCGAGAATGACAACGACTGGAACGGGACGATTGATGAGACGCTGGATTATTCGGATAATCCGATTGCCGGTTTCCCGGATTACATCGGCAACCTGATTTTTGACGCCAAATTCGCGCCGGTGCGACTGGTGTATCGCCTGCGGGCGATCGGCCGGCAATACATTGAAAACGGTAAGGATCGAGAGAAATCGATTGAGCCATATACGGTTTCATCGATAACCGCGTCGCTGTCGCTGGGACAATTTTCCGGCGCCGGGCGTTTAACACTGTCCGGGAATGTAAATAACGTGTTCAATGAGAAATACGAACTGGCCGGTGCGGTCTATGACGGGGTTGGATATTATATCCCGGCGGCGGAGCGTAATTTCTTCGTGCAACTGGTCTGGGAATTGGAATAGGGAAAGTCCTTGGCGACCATTGATTACATCATCATCATTGTCTACCTGGCGGTCCTGATTGCGGTTGGCCTGACCCGCCGCTCCGGCCGGACAGAAAGCGCGACGGGATTCATTCTTGGCGGACGCACACTCACGCTTCCGGCCTTCGTGGCAACCCTGGTATCAACCTGGTACGGCGGAATACTGGGGGTGGGAGAGTACAGTTTTCGTTTCGGTATCTCCAATTGGCTGGTATTCGGATTGCCGTATTACATGGCGGCACTGCTGTTTGCCCTGTTTTTGGCAAAAAAGGCCCGACGAGCAAAGGTGTTAACCATCCCCGATCAGCTTGAGGCAACTTACGGTCGTCCAACCGCCATCGCAGGCTCGGCCATTCTTTTCCTGACCACAATTCCGAGTGCCTATGTGCTTATGCTGGCGGTGCTGGCAAAGCATCTGTTTGGTTGGCCGCTCTGGCTTGGGGCCTTACTGGGTGTTTTATTTTCGCTCTTTTACGTGCACCTGGGCGGATTCCGCTCGGTGGTGCGCACCGACCTCCTGCAGTTCGGCCTGATGTTTGTCGGCTTTGGCGTTTTGTTGATTATGCTGTTCAACAGGTACGGCGGGTACGAATTCATTGCGAGCGCGGTTCCCGACACGCACCTGACCTGGCATGGCGGGAATTCCGGCTGGTATATCGCCACCTGGTATTTTATCGCACTGGCAACGCTGACGGAGCCGGCCTTTTACCAACGCTGTTATGCCGCCCGCACCGAATCGACGGCACGCAACGGGATTTTTATTTCAATCCTGTGCTGGATGGCTTTTGATTTCATGACCACGTCCTGCGGACTGTATGCCCGGGCACTTCTCCCCGATCTGGCCGAACCGATCAGTTCCTATCCGGCTCTGGCGGAGATGATACTTCCGGCCGGCCTGCTGGGCCTGTTCGCTTTATCCCTGCTGGCAACCATAATGTCAACGGTTGACTCATATTCGTTCTTGGCGGCCTCGACCTTCGGTCGGGATATCATCTGGCGTCTGGGACGCATCCCCGACCGCGAAATCACTTTGTACACGCGCATCGGCCTGTTTATCTCGGCGGCAATCGCCCTGATATTGGCGTTGTATTTTGAATCGGTAATTGATATCTGGCATGACTTCGGTTCGGTGGCCACCCCGGCGCTTCTGGTGCCGCTTTTCTTCGCATTTAACGGTCGGCGACGGATGCCCCCCGCGACGGCACTGGCCTGCATACTGAGTTCCGGCGGGATATCACTGCTCTGGTTGCTATCGGAACACTGGACGGTGAGCGGGGGATACTGCTTGGGAATCGGGCCGATTTTCCCGGGATTGGCGGTCTCGGTGCTATTCCAAGTTTTTGGCAGTCGACCACAGAAAGAAATTGTATATTAAATGCCAGATCATTATACTTTACACTACCGCGAATTGAAAAACCGAATCACCGCTTTTCAGGGGATGGCATAACTGTGGCAATCGACTTCAAGAGTATACAACAATTTCTAAAAGAAGAAAACATGGACGGGTGGTTGCTCTATGACTTCCATGGCAAGAATGACGTGGCCATGGAGTTTTTGCATTTGCCGGGACATCTGACCCGCCGCTCGTTTTTCTTTATACCCGCCGTGGGTGAACCGGTGGCGCTGGTCAGCCATATCGAAAAGGATCGCTTTCGGCACCTTGATGTTCGCATCGAACCATATTCTTCATATCGCGGGATGGAATCATCGCTGGCGGAAATCTTGAAAGAGTGTCATATTGTTGCAATGGAATACGTTGCCAACGGTCGTCTTCCATATATCGGGCTGGTTGATGCGGGAACAGTTGAAATGGTGCGTGCCATGGGCGTGGAAGTGGTGTCATCGGCGGACATTGTTGCCAATTTCCAGGCGCGGTTGACTCAGAAACAGATTGATTTGCACCGCCGCGCCGCTTTCATGATTAACCAGATTAAGGATGACGCGTTCCGACTGATTCGCCAGTCACTGGTCAACGGCACATTTATAAATGAAAAGACGGTTGTTTATTTTATCAAACGGCGATTCGAAGAAGAGAACATGACCACCGATTTTCCGCCCATCTGCGCTGTCGACACCAATATCTGCAATCCCCACTATGAACCGACCGAGGGAATATCGTCGACGATAAAAGAAGGCTCGCTGATTTTGATTGATCTCTGGGCCAAGTATAAGGAGGCCGACGCGGTTTTTGCAGATATTACCTGGATGGCGTATGCCGGACACAGTATTCCCGATGAATACGGCGACACATTCGCCATTGTCACTAACGCCCGCGACGCGGCCGTGCGATATTTAAAGGAAAAATACCCCACGGAGCAGGTATACGGTTATGAAGTGGATGATGTTTGTCGTCGGGTCATTGTCGACGCCGGGTATGGCGATTATTTCTTCCACCGGACCGGGCATTCCATCATGGAGAACGTGCACGGACCGGGGCCGAATATCGACAATCGCGAAACCGAGGACAAGCGGCGACTTCTTCCCGGGCATTTATTTTCAATTGAGCCGGGCATATATCATGACAAAGCGGGTTTTCGCTCCGAGATCGACTGTCTGTTGACCGAGCTGGGGCCGGAGATTACCACGCAGCCGGTGCAGAAGGATATAATCGCGCTTTTGACATAACATGTATTTTACACCCAAAATGGTACAGATCATTGCCGATACGTACGGCTACCCGCCGGTAATCGCAATGAACGCCCCGGTAGACAAGGAGGAGTACGATTTTATTCGTTCCACCCAGACCTTTGGACGCTGTCATGACATAACCATGTATATATTCAAGGGCAACCAGGTCATTGTCAATGCGAAGCACCATTACCCCAAGGGATTGTATCGCGCGCCGTCGGGAGGTTTGAAACCGGGTGAGGAATTCATTGACGGGTGTTATCGTGAGGCGTATGAAGAGACGGGATGTAAAATAGAGCTACAGAAATACATCCTGCAGGTCAATGTGGCGTTTTCATATCGCCAGCGGTATATCCCATGGCGATCCCATGTGTTCACCGCACAACATGTCTCAGGAAGAATCAAACCGGTGGATATCAGGGAAATCCGGGAAGCCAGGCTGGCTGATCTTGCGGAATTTGATGAATTCAAACGTATTATTCAGACGATGGAATCGGGCGGATTGCACTACCGCGCGCGATTACATGATGAAGTGGTGAAATTTCTTTAGGGAGCTTAATCCTCGGCGCCAGCCAATTCGGTATCTTCGGGATGCATGCGCATCTCAAACACTTTCAATAACGAAATAAAGACTGCGGCGACAAACGGCCCTAACACCACGCCAAGCAGTCCGAACAGCACAATTCCTCCCATAATTGAAAAGAACAGCATCAGCGTGTGCATCTGTGTTTTGCCCGAGAAGAGCATCGGGCGAAGGAAATTATCAATTTGACTGACGACGACGACCCCGATGACAATCAGGAGAATACCCTTGATGGGCGAACCACTCAGAAAGAGAATGATTCCTGCCGGAATATATACCAAAAACGGTCCGAGAATCGGCACAAAGGCAAGAAACGCCATCACTGCCCCCCAGAAAACCGGAGATGAGATTCCCATGATGACAAAGAGAACACCGCCAAGTATACCCTGAATCAGGGCAACCACCACGCCGCCGTACATTGTGCCCTCGATAACCCGTCGCAGGTGCGTATACATCAACTCCACCTGTTCCGATGTTAACGGGGTCAGACGTTTCATAAACTTGATTATATTCTCACCGTCACGGAAAAAGAAGAACATGACAAAGTGAATCAGGAAAAAATAAAACAGGTTCTTAGATATATTTGCGATCACAGTGGTTGCCTGAGATCCGATGGCCTTGGTCACTGTTGAGATGGCATCCTTTACCACTGATTCAAATTCCAGATCGGCCAGTTGAGGATAACTTACCAATTTATCCTTGATAGCTTTGAAAATGGGGATGTTGAGGGAAAGGTAGTTTTTCAACCGACCATCCTGATATGCCTCATTAACTTTTTGCAGGGCAGATGTCGCCTCACCAGCCAGCGATGCCAGCAGATAAGTGGTTGGGCCAATCAATATAAGAAAGATTAAAACACACGAAATCAGCGCGGCCAGTCCGGGCCAGCGGATTTTTCCGTTCAACCAGCGATAAAAAGGATAGAAGACGATTGAAAGGACTCCCGCCCAGGCAATGGGGGTAAAAAACGGTATCATCAGTCGATAAAACAGATAGAAGAAGATACCGACTATCAGAAAAAACAGGGCGGTTAGGAAGATATCTTTTTTCATGGGCACACTCTCACCCTCAAGATTGCCCGGAACGGTATTAAATGCAACAACATTTTTGACACATCATATTTATCGGCGTGTCCAACAACAAGTTGAGAATCATGACGGGGATTATCGGATTGACAATTCGGCCATTTACAATATATTATAGTAAATACCATGAAAACAGGGACTCATCCTGGTCATTGAGGGAAATACAATGAAACATTCTTTCCTGTTCATATTTGCCGTGATGTTATTATTGATACCGGCAATCCAAGTTTTTTCTTATGAATCTGTCGAAGAGGAGATCGAGGCAATACAGAAGGATATCGATGAACAGGGGCTACACTGGTATCCCAGAATCAACCCGATTATGACCGAGTACACGCCCAAAGAACGCCTGCAGCTTTCGGGATTCAAACTGCCTGACAATTGGAAGGAAATCTGGGAGTCGCATCTCGACCCCAATTTTATGGCTAAAGACGCCCGGGATTTGCCGCCGTCATTCAACTGGGAGGATTCCGGCAAAATTACCGGGATACGAAATCAGGGTAGCTGTGGTTCCTGCTGGATATTCTCATCGGTGGCGGCACTGGAAGCAAGTTATAAGATTTATCGTCAGCTTGATTATGATTTGTCCGAGCAACAGTTGCTTTCGTGTATTTCCTATGGCTGGGGATGTGAAGGTGGATGGATGGAAGCTTGCTATGAGCATTTCCGCGATTTCGGCGCAATTCGTGAATCGGACATGCCTTACCAGGCCAATGATCTGATTCCATGCGCCGAGGATCCGTCGCAAGTGGTGGCTACCGTAAACGGTTGGACAGCCGTGCCACAGGATGTGAATTCCCTGAAGACGGCGGTGATGACCGCGCCGGTGGCGGTAGCATTCACGGTGTATGACAATTTTCATTCTTATGGCGGTGGTTGTTATTATCATGAACCGGGCGAATCGGAATCCAGCCACGCGGTCCTGATTGTCGGTTGGGATGATGACATGTGTGATGGCAATGGTGCCTGGCGGGTGAAAAACAGCTGGGGACTAAACTGGGGTGAGGACGGGTATTTCTGGATTCAGTACGGTTGCTGTGATTTCGGATATGCCGGGGCGCTTCTCAATATAGACTATGTCAGGATTGCAGATGATCTCTATCTTCCAGACGCCAGTGTCGGTGATGATTACAATCACCAGATGACAGCATCAGGCGGAACTCCTCCCTATCACTGGTCAGTGCTGGTGGCGAATTTGCCGCACGGCCTGAGCATGGATGGCGGCGGGCTTATTACGGGGATTCCCGAGCGTGAGGAGCGATATACGTTTGCCCTGCGAGTGCAGGATTCGGCAGAACCACCATTGAGCTTTTTCAAATATCATTACCTGGTGGTCGGCCAGAATTATACCTGTTGTGATCTCACCGGTGACGGTGAAAGCAATCTTATTGATGTTCTCATGACCATAGGTTATCTTTATGACGGTGCTCCGGCTCCGGCTGACACCAAAATGTGCGATTGCGACTGCTCGCGGAACTGCAATCTGCTTGATATTTTGTATCTGATTGACTTTCTTTATGGTCAGGGCGACCCCCCGTGTCAATACTGGCAATAATCACATCCTGATTCTAATGACGGGTGGGGTATCTATAGGGTTTTCTGAAAGCACGTCTTAAGGGCTATTCTCGTCAATCAACAACGGACATCGCTTTCAATAAAGGGCGAAGGAGAGGTATGTGCACGTGTGCGCACAGTCAATGGCTGAAAAATGCCCGGGATTACCAGTCCCAGCAGGGCGCTTTTAGCAACGAGCACTGGCATACGGTTGATTTTTTGCTGACCAATCAGCACTGTGGCCTGAACAACCGGGTTGACACCGGCACCATTGTCCGGCATTTGCAGTCGATCGGTTTTGCCATTTCGCGCGAGGAATTCAAGCAAACGGTGCTGTCGGATTTGAAACGGATGCAAATTGTCTGCACTCTTGTTTCCGGTGGTCGTCAGGGCGGGGTTTTTATCCCCTGCAATGCCAGCGAGGTGCGACAGGCGGCCCGGCAGTTACTGGACCGCGTGATTTCGGAGCTGTTGCATCTTGAGGCGATGGCGGCGCCGACTGCATTCGGCGGGCGGATTTCACGAGCATTGCGAGTTATGGAACTGACCCGGGGCCAGGTATAGCGATTTATTCTTCTATTGAAAACCGCCAGCCGCAATAATAATCGCGCTCGTCCTCGTCCGGCGGGCAGGCCAGACATTCGGTTTTAATGCGGGGATCGATGGTTTTCGCAAATTCAGTATATTCCACGATCCCGACCGATTTGCAGGGAAACGGCGGCAAGTTTTTGCGTTTGCGGGCCGATTGCACCCGGCAGTCAACCATCTTGAACACAAATGAATTCGGGGTTTCCTCAGTTACGGTCTGTTCGTTCAGGACTGAATACAGGCGGTAATTTAGCGCCTTCTTGAGCGCTTCCAGTCCTCCGTTTTCGGGAATACCATGCCGGGCCATGATGCGTTTGGCTTCGATTTTGGTAAAACGATCCCAGGCCTCGGTGTCGAGCTGGATGGCGGTTTTCATGTCGGAGTTGTTCTCGACCGCCTGAAACCAGAGTCCGTCATGGGCCAGCCAGTTCTTGGCGAAATCCTCCAGCATCCCGACTAATGTCTCGCGCGATAGGTCTTCAAGCATTTTGATACTCATGGGCTGTGTTCCTCAATTGCTGTTAGAAATTTACAATAACAACAAACTACAAAACCAACCGCCAAGCGCAACCAAATAATCATTCGAAAAATTCTCTTGCGTTAAACATGACAATACCGTTAAATCAAAGCTGAAGACAAGGGAAGCTGGCTTGAGTAAAACACGCAAAAAAACATCATTTCTGGATCCGATTAAGCAGAACCTCAAAGCCCGGTTGTCGAACACCGACGTGCGAGTACGCCGCAAGGTCCTGAGGGTGCTTATCATCGTGGTGGGAATCTTCATGCTGTACTCCAGCTTTGCGGGGCCATACGGATTTGTCCGGATCGCCAAACTGCACCTGCAGAAGCACCAACTGACCAATCGTAATCACGAACTTCTGGTCAACCTGGTCGACGCCGAACTGACCTGCCGCCGCCTGCAATATGACATGAAATATATCGAGCATATCGCCCGCACCCGACACTTCTTCGCCCGCCCCAATGAAGTCATCTACCGTCTAAAAGATTAACCTCCCATGCCCCAACTCAAGTCAGAGGGGATTGTTCTCCGCTCGGTCAACTGGAAAGAGAATTCGCGCATTGTTACGTTTTTCACCGATAATGCGGGTAAAATCTCTATTGTCGATCGCGGGGGACGCTCGTTCAAAAGCAAGCGGGGACGGCTGTTAACGTTCAGCCGTCTGGCGATTGCTTATTTCAAATCCGAAAAATCGGGCACCGGCTACATCAGCGAATCCGAGCCGCTGGAGGCCTTTTCGTTTGAACGCGACGGGACACTGGGGCGGCTGACTTTCGCATCGGCGGCGCTGGAAATCCTCAATGACCTGCTGGCCGAACATGAACCGCAGGAGGTGCTGTATCACCTGACCGTTCAGTTTTTGCGGTTTACGGACTCGTTTCCGAAAACATCGCTGTTGCCGCTGTTTCTGGCGTATTTTATCAAATTGTTGTCATATCTGGGATATCGGCCCAATTTCGCGGGGTGTGTCAATTGCAACAAGGAACGGGAGAAAATTATCGCCGAGAATGGTCGGGGTGTATTTTCACCGGAACGGGGCGGACTGATATGCGGCGCTTGCCAAAACGCCGGAGTGTATTATATTACGCTCCAACCGGAGCGGCTGGAGTTACTGTATCGCCTGCAAACCTCTTCATTGAGCGAGGCGGCGGAAATTCAGCTCAGCCTGCGAGACGGTGAAGATGCAATGGAAACGATAACGAGTTTTATGAAGTACCAGACCGGAACCGGCGACCTGAAGTCCCTGGCGTTTCTGGAAAAATTGAAACGAACTCAACTGAGATAGGTAGACCATGGCAAAAAAGAACACCAACGACACGATGGACCGACTGGTTTCGCTGTGCAAGCGGCGCGGCTACGTTTTTCAATCTTCGGAATTGTACGGCGGCTTGAACTCATGCTGGGACTATGGCCCGTTGGGTGCGGAACTGAAACGCAATATCAAGACCTTCTGGTGGGATGCCATGACCGCCCGCCGCGACGATGTTGAGGGGCTGGACGCGGCAATTTTAATGCACCCTGATGTCTGGAAGACTTCCGGACACGTCGATGAGTTCACTGATCCGATGGTTGACTGCAAAACCTGCAAGTCACGCTTCAGGGCTGAAGACCTGGAAGGTCGGGATAAGTGCCCAACGTGCGGCAATGCCACTCTCACTGAACCCCGACAATTTAATTTGATGTTCAAGACATTTATGGGGCCGGTTGAAGATGCCACGGCCGCAGTTTATCTCAGACCGGAAACCGCCCAGGGGATTTATGTCAATTTCCTGAACGTCAAAAACAGTTCACGCCAAAAAGTGCCGTTCGGAATTGCACAGATCGGCAAAGCCTTCCGCAATGAGATCACACCGGGAAATTTCATTTTCCGTACCCGCGAATTTGAACAGATGGAAATGCAGTATTTTATTCCGCCAAACGAGGATGAAAAATGGCTTGAGTACTGGCGGGAGCAACGCTGGAACTGGTATCTGGAACTGGGTATACGCAAAGAAAAACTTCGCTGGCATGAACATGCCAAAGACGAGCTGGCGCACTATGCCAAAGCGGCGTATGATGTTGAGTATGAATTTCCGTTCGGATGGAAAGAGCTTGAGGGTGTACATAACCGCACTGATTTTGATCTCACGCGTCACCAGGAAGCGACGGGCAAAGACTTGAAATATTTTGATGAACGTTTCCCGGAAAAGTTTATCCCTTACATTATAGAAACCTCGGCCGGATGCGACCGCACTTTGCTGACAGTATTGATTGATGCTTATGTTGAAGACAAATCGCGTGGGGACAAGTCCACAGTATTAAAATTATCGCCGAAGATCGCACCGCTCAAGGCGGCGGTATTTCCACTGGTCAAGAAGGACGGAATGCCTGAAATTGCGGAGAAGGTCTATCACGATTTAAAGAAGAAGTACAAAGTTTTTTACGACGCCGGTGGCTCGGTGGGGCGCCGATATGCCCGCATGGACGAAGCCGGAACACCATATTGCATCACGATCGACGGTCAAACCAAAGAGGACGACACCGTGACGGTCCGCGACCGCGACAGCATGGAGCAAACCCGTCACAAAATCGCGGAATTGTCGGACTTCCTGGCGGAACGGATTGGGTAGGGGTTACTGCATCAGCACCATCTTTTTCGTTTCGATAAAGCCATCCGTTTCGATGCGGTACAGGTAGACGCCCGAGGCAACCTGTGCGCCGTGGTCGTCGGTACCATTCCATTCCACGGCATAAGAACCCGCCGTCTGCGGCTGGTCAATCAGAGTTGCGGTAACCTGTCCCAGCATGTTGAAGACCCGAATCGTAACATTGGCATGGGCCGGGACGGAGTATTCGATCATCGTCGATGGATTGAACGGGTTGGGATAGTTTTGCCGTAACCTGAAATCGGTCGGGATTTCGGCGAGGTCATCATCGACATCCAGAACGAATTCAAACCGGGCTTCACCACAGGTACAATTGGACAGGTCGGATACGTTAAAGGCGTCATCGACCGACTTGAGCGCAACCCAGTATTCTTTGCCGGGTTCCAATCCGGTCAAAGTAAATACTTCTTCATTTCCGGCGGGACCGGGATCGGGAGGGCTGACCCAGAGGTCAGCCTCCTCCCAATTGGACGCATTAATAGTGTCCAGCGAGTAGACAATCGCATAATAATCGGCGGTACCCACGTCGCCATCATCACCCGGCGCCGTCCACCGCAACGTGAGTTCGCCGTCATGTTCACCGCCTGTCGCGGTAAGATCATCAATCGTCTCAGGCGGGATGTTGTCAATAGTCGCGGCGGAAGCCACATTGGACATATCCGACCAGTTCGGAACCTCATCGGCGGTCTTGATAACAATGTAGTACATGGTGCCGGGGTTAAGGTCGGTAATGGTGAAACTCTCGGCGCTTCCGGCGACACTCGGGGCGGGCTCATTCGTAACCTGGGTCGCGGCATCCCAGTTGGCGCTGGTGATCGGCCAGGTGGCATAACGGATGTCGTATACCGATGCGGTTCCGCTGTTGCCATCGTCACCGGGAGCGATCCAGGCCAGGGTGAGACTGGTGGGTGTGGCAATAGTGACATCCAAATCGGCGATGACCGCCGGTGCATCCTGCTCATCACCGGTGGTAAATTGGGCCAAATTGGAGATGCCCGACCAGTTCGGCACTTCATCAGCTGTTTTTAAGGCAAAGTAATAGGTTGTGCTTGGTTCAAATCCACCGATGACCAGCGATTCACTGGTTCCGGCAGTCTGCGGCGCCGGTTCACCCGTTAATTGTACGGCGGCATCCCAGTTTAACGCCGAGATCGGAGTGGTTGCATAACGGATATCATACTCTGAGGCTGTGCCGCTGTTGCCGTCGTCACCAGGCGCCGTCCAGGTAAGTGTCACGCTGGTAGAAGTTCCATCATCAGCATTCAAATCGGCCACCACCGCCGGGGAATCTTGTTCATCCAGCGTGGTGCGAGCAACGACATTTGACAGTGTCGACCAGTTCGGAACTTCATCGGCGGCCTTGATAGCGAAGTAGTATGTCGTACTTGATTCCAGGTCATCGATTGTAAACGATTCCTGGGTTCCGGCCGTGCTGGGTGTTGGCTCCCCGCTAATTTGTACGGCGCTGTTCCAGGTGGCGTCGCTGATTGGCGACGTTGCATATCGTATATCATAAACCATTGCAGTCCCGATGTCACCATCATCACCGGGTGCAGTCCAGTGTAAGGTAATTGAGTTCGGTGTCGCATCCTGAGCCATGACACGTTCACCCCCAATAATCCCCACGAGTAAAGACAACACGATCATGGTCGTCTTTATCCCCAGAACAGAATGATTCTGTACCGTTCTTGTCACAGCTAAACCCCCGCTAAAATTGTTGGTGTTCCAGTTCGCATAAGAGAGATGTCAAAAACTGAGCCAAAACGGAGGCAAAAACGCAGGCCGTTGCGCGACGGGGAGATGGGTCCCGCCGGAGTTGGAACTCAGGTCAGTGACAACACACGATTATTGTATGCGGCCTATACAATGCGCAAATAGTGAGCAAATACGACTGTTATTGTGTTGTGACACGGTTCACTGTACTATTGTTGGCTACACCGAGGGAAGAAATCCATAGTTGGGTTTAGATATGAAACAAATCGCGTGAAAAAATCGCATAAAAAGAGGCGGGTCGTTTTCGACCCGCCTGATACATTATGGCATCTGGTTTGGTGACACTCTATGGGGTAGCAATATTAAACAGGATGGCCATGCGGGCGTTGTCACGATCCAGTGTGATGACATCCATGAATCCATCATCATCAAAATCAGCCGCACCCACAAACGACGGCGCCCCGCCGACCATGGCGGCCTGTGCGATCGCAAAAGTGCCGGCTCCAAGATTCTCCAGGTAGCTGACCCGTCCATCCAGAATTGAGGCTACTAGGAGATCGGGATTGTCGTCATCGTTCATATCTGCGGCGGCAATACAGCAGGCACCTTCACCGGTGGCATAAAAGGCCGGATCCGCGAAAACACCGGAGCCGTTATTTATCAGCACTCCGACATTATTGTCGGTATGATTGGCGACTGCCAGATCAATATCACTATCGCCGTCAAGATCCTCGGCCACCAGGAACCGCGATCCGGTGCCGGAGGAGTAATTTGTATATTCCTGGAATGTTCCGTCACCGTTTCCAAGCAGAATCGACACACCACGGCCAGTGCCATAATTGGCCGTGGCGATATCGGCAATATCATCACCGTCGAAATCCTCGGAGACAATGCAATACGGCGCGTTGCCGGCCAGATATTCGACAGCGGGGGCAAAGGTGCCATCACCGTTATTCAAGTGAATGGTCACATTGTCGGAACTGGCATTGGCGACCGCCAGATCGACATCGGAGTCACCATCAAAATCACCGGAGCAAACCCAGCGCGGAATCGAATCGGCTTCATAATTAACCGCTGACTGGAATGTTCCGTCACCATTGCTGAGCAGAACCGATATGGTATTTTCATTATCATTGCAAACGATCAGATCCAGATCCTGTCCTGCGTCAATCTGGGCCAGTGTCATTCCCCAGGGACCGTCGCCGACATCATAGCTGGTCGGATGGGGGAATGTTCCCTCGCCGCTGTTAAACATCACCGCGACGCTGTCATCCTGCGCGGCGGTGGCAATTACATCGGGGCCACCCTCACCGTTGACATCGACTGCAATAACGGCGCGCGGGCCATTGACACCGCCGAAGTGATCCGCTTCACCAAAGGTTCCATCACCATTATTCATCAGTACCGACATATCATCCGAATTGACATTGCCAGTGATAATATCCGGTCCGTTGTTTCCGTCGAAATCAGCCAGGGACACACTATACGGCTGTTCACCCACGTCATAACTAACCGCCGTAGCGAAACCGCCTCCGGAATTCAATAGAACCGACACGGTATTGCTATAGGCATTGGCGGTTACCAAGTCAATATTGGTATCATTGTTGACATCAGCGGCAATCATCCCGCGCGGGTTGATTCCCACCGCGAAGTTCACGGCATCGGCAAAATCACCACCGGTATTTGCCAGCACTGACACATTGGCATCATTATAATTGGCGGTCGCCAGATCAAGATGGTTGTCACCGTCATAATCAAACACCACCAGACCGTGCGGGCGGGCGCCGGCGGCATACCTTATCGGGGTTGTTGAGAAGCCGGTATTGTTATCATTTTCGATCACGGCCACACTGTCGGAAAGAAACAGAGTGGCAATAAGGTCGTTGTCATTATCGCCATCATAATCATATGCAACGACTGATGACGCGCCATTACCAGCAACGTAGCGAACCACATTGGCAAAAACCCCATCACCATTATTGAGTAAAACGCCGACCATGCCCAGATTATAAATCGCCACTGCAATATCCAGATCGGTGTCACCGTCCAGATCGGCCACTGTTATCCCCTCGGGTCCCAGTCCGACGGTATATGTTCCGGCAGGCGAAAAATCGCCATTTCCATCATTCAGTAATACGGCCAGATTGTTGGAGGATCGATTGGTGACCGCGAGGTCATTATGTCCGTCACCGTTAAAATCAGCCGCATAGACACCCCACGGTTCCTCTCCGGTACCATAGGTAAATGCCTGTCGTAATCCTCCCTCGCCATTATTGCAAACAACAGAGATGGTATTCCCGGCAAAATTGGATATAGCGACATCAACATATCCATCGCCATCAAAATCAGAAGTCATTGCCGCATAGGGAGTTTGTCCGACGCGGTAAAAAATGGGATCGTCCAGAAAGTTGATATTTGAAATCAGATCCGGACTGAGAATCATCTCATCATCGTCACTGCACCCCGCACAGAATAGAATTAACAGGCCGGCACAGAGAATGATGGGCATAGTTGATTGCTTCAGTTGGTGCCACAGTACCATAAAGCATTCCTCCACAATTATCATTTTATGACCACAATTGAATTTTCCGTTTTAGTTCAAATAGATGGTATAAACAAACGGACTCAATGTCAAGAGGGTGGTTTGATTATGTGAATTTCGACTTTTGGCGGGGATTTCATGAAACAATTGACAGCTTAATCCGATTATGTATATTGGTTGTATAAGATATGCCCGGGCAATCAGTTTGATTCTGCGTCCGATTCACTGGGGGTGAAAAGGTATCGACGGGATTGGTGAGGGATTGTCGGCGTGCCGAGGGACTCCGGATTTCTCGCAAAACATCCGGTAAACACAATAATTGGCGAATACGATTACGCCATGGCTGCCTAAGTAATTAGGCGCCCGTTTCACCGGGTTGTGGCCTTTCCGGCCCGGCTGGAGCGACGGATCGAAAGGCTAAGCCTGCCCGACGCCTTTGAGGCGGGACGAAAAGCATAAAGGCTGGTCGGTTTTCTGGCCTGCCGCTCGGCAGGGAAACTGACAAGAAATTATAGAGTTGGCTACGCACGTAGAAGATGATCTGGCACTCTTTTCGGACGGGGGTTCGATTCCCCCCACCTCCATTAGTTATAATTCCATGTAAATCAATAAGTTACAGCGACAAGCGGGCCGGATCATTTGCTCATGCCCCCCACCCTTCGGATATATCGCTGAATATCACACAATAACTTACAACGGCTATGGGCACAATTTGGTCACAGTGATTCGAAGATAGTATCAAACAGTAGGACCTGCCCCGGCTACCAAATCTGACAGGCTAACCGAGAGGTTAGCCCTGTTTTTTGCTCCGGTGTTATCTGTTATAGAAATCCACCGTGCGCGGATGGGGTACACGTCCCTAATGAATCGGAATTACTGAAAATTATCTACTTGATAATTTCGTTCCTTCAAGTTCCTCAACTCGTTTGGATAGCTCTTGAATCTGATCTTGTTGCTTGTCTATCTGACCCTGCTGTTCCTTTATTGATTCGATTAACACCGAAACGAGTTTGGCATAATCAAGAGACTTATAACCGTCTGCAGATTCATTCACAACTTCAGGTATAATCTTCTCAACATCCTGCGCAATCAGACCGATCTGTTCACCATCAGGGAAATTCATTTCAGGATAATCGTCTCGCTTCCAATTGTATTTCACGCCCTGGAGTTTCATAACCCTACCGAGCGAACCATCAAGATCCCTGATATCCTGTTTCCATCGTTTATCACTGTGGTACAGAGTTGTGTTGTTCCCAATTGTCCCACGAACATCAAGATCATAATTTGGAGAAGTGGTTTTTATACCTACCTGATCGGATCGAATAGTCATGGTGTTACCATAACTGGTGCCGGCTTCTTTTGTGCCGATGTCCAGGTAATTGTCATCAACACTCCAGAGAAACCAGCCGCGACTATCATCATCTTCGCCCAATACAAGACCGGTGCTGACACCAGATTGAGTATCTCCAATAACCATTCTGTTTCCGCTATAAGAACCGACGTTATTTCCGATTACAAGATTCTCAGCAGGAGATTCTGTTCCGATTCCGATACGGGCTTCGGTGTTATCGGTACTAAAAGTCATTACACTATTGGGAGCGCCCGGGCCACTGCCCATAACAATTGTTGCAGCATTATCGGTTGCGCTCAATTGCATACCTGATGTTCCGGCGTCGGTTGATATATTTCCCAGTTTGATAAGACTGGTAGTTTCGGTCGTTATCAGATCTATCTGAGACGCCGTAGGTGTAGTGGCCAACGGATGAAACATTTGAAAGCGGGCCACGATGCTGTCGCCATAATATCCGCTCATAGCGATAAGTTCAGTTTCTGAAACCTGAGTCGGATCATATAACTTCAGCCCAAACCCCTCATTAAAAGGTGTAGGTTCAACACCCATGACTTTGCCAGCATCATCAAAGAAATCCATGTTGGGACCGGTTTCTGTATTGGCATTCAGTTCGAAGTACAAAGCCGGCGGTTCCGGTTGGGGGTTAAACATATAAATTGATGCTCCGGTAGATGGTCCACCGCAGATTTCAACCAACGAGTGTTCGTCATCACCCGGATCAATTAGTCTGAATGAAGCACTATTCGTAAGTTCACTGGCGTATATTTCAAACCCATTTGCATCATCATTGCCAGGAGATATTAGTCTGAAATTGCACGTTTGATTGAGGTTGTCAAGATCGAAAGAAAAACCTTCATACAATATACTGGATGATTCGTCATATCTGCTTATTTTAAAAAAACTATTGCTCGGATTGGTGCCTAATTCTATGGAAGGTGTTACACCATCATTCCCCGGGGATATAAAGTTTATTCTGGTCTCGTCAGTCATATAATCGGCCGAAATTTTCAACCTATCTTTATCTTCACCGGGATCAATCAACCTAATTGAAAATCCTTCGTTAAACGGTGACGGTTCAACACCCATGACTTTGCCAGCATCATCAAAGAAATCCATGCTGGGACCGGTTTCTGCATTGGCGTTTAGTTCAAAATACAGTGCCGGTGGTTCCGGTTGGGGGTTGAACATTTTCCAGCTGATCCCGGAACCGGGTGTAGAGTTGAGTTCAAACAAGTCATTTCCATAATTAGCCGGATCCAGACAAGCCATCTTGAATTTGCTTTCACCTAATGATGTGTTAAATTCCATTATTGGCGTGTTATCGTCACCAGGCGATATCATCCGTATACGAGCAATATTATCGGCATGCCCTGAGCTGAAAACGATAGTTGAATCACCGCTAACATCTTTCATAACGAGCATCCCGTCATCAGTACTAATATCACCCGCCACCCGCTTGGCGTAGGCCGCGCCTGGAGCTGATGTGAACAATGTACGTGGAGAAATTTCTGAATCCCCACCTACTGTAATACCGAGGTACCGATCATCTCCGTTAAAAACCGAATCCGGCATGGCCGACTGTGAACCGAGGATTACACTGAACAGACCGCCTTCAACTTGCACAGTTGGATGTGTTTCTATCCACTTGGAGACACTGCTTCCATCGTAAATAGTAAACGCAATGGAAGGTGTTCCGTTTATGGGATTGCCGCCATCGTCAGTTAAACGTCCCTGATAGCTAATTAATAGTGTGTCTTGAGCCAAAGATGATGATATCAGTATCAGACTGATGATTAAGGCGGCCAATGTGATAATTAATAATTTTCGCATGATCATATTGACCTCCGATCTTAGGTTTTTGTCTCTATCGTCATAAAATAGTCAAAGAACCAGGACTTGCAAGGGCTTTCGCACTTGGATCAATGGCTTGTGTGATAACTAGAAGGAGTTCATCATTGGGAATTTGAAAATCGATAATGATGAAAGCTGAATAATTAACAAGTTGAATTTGGAAAGCTTCACACGAGTATCTTTTCGAGGGCGCAGGACCGGAGAAACGACCCGCTTGCGGAAGAAACACCATAAGAGTAGAACTTACAGGAGGCGCCGCGAGATCGCGATGCAAACGCAGTCTGAAGTCTCTAAATCAGAGCCAAAAAAACGGTCACAATTTGGTCACAATAGGGCGTAAGTCCTTGTGCCACAACGCGAGTAGGGGGTTCGACCCGCCCACCTCCATTAAGATAAAACATTACAATTCAATAGCTTACAAGCCGGACGGGGGTACCATACCCCCCACCCCTGCAATTGTAAGCCTATATCCCGCAATAACGCCGAATGGCGTGATACCATTTTGGTCACGATTTGGCCACTGTGAAGCCAGCAGCGAGGACAGTCAAGCCGATTCTTCTTGACGGAGAGTTTGAGGAATGGCTATATTTGTATCCACACGACTAGTTGTGGAGAGTTGACATGGCAAGAACATCCAGTTCGGGCTATCGTGGCCCGATGATTCATATCCGACTTGATGAACAGACTCATAAACAGCTGAGGATACTTGTTGCTCACCGGGACACAACGATTCAGCAATTGGTCAATGACCTGGTTCGGCGTGAGATCGAGGAATCAGGTAAACAGAAACGATCGAAACAGGAGTAGCCTGAAACTGCTTCACGGAGCGACACTTTGATGCTGCTCGCCAGATGAAGGAATGCAGCCCATGGCGGCTGATGAAACACATGATGATAAGACACAGTCATTCGTTGCCCTGACATCAGGAACAGTTGTCTTACATTACAAGATTCTTGAGAAGATCGGCTCAGGTGGAATGGGTGAGGTTTATCTTGCTCTTGACACCAAGCTGAATCGAAAAGTCGCCCTCAAATTCCTTCCCCCTCATCTCTGCCAAGACGAGGATTGCCGCAAACGGTTCATGCGTGAAGCGC